>Ga0194118_10001755_pt1 | contig 29514 bp, 28 predicted proteins | sample TA2MahsurfametaG_2_FD_148662 | JGI IMG/M metagenome (GOLD analysis project Ga0194118, IMG submission 148662) | Freshwater microbial communities from Lake Tanganyika, Tanzania - TA2015013 Mahale N5 surface | ecosystem: Environmental > Aquatic > Freshwater > Lake | place: Tanzania: Lake...
CCCATACGCGCCGGATGCGCTAGCACGGCGTCAGCGATAGCGTGTGCCAACTCGCGCGGGTTGCGCTTGAGCGGCTTAGCCAGTTGCATCGCTATATTGCAGGCGAGATCACCGTGCGAGGGATCGCGTGGCCGCTCAAGGGTGATTGCCGGAATCGCCTGATCGGTGCCGGCGAGCAGTGACGTCACCGCCTCGTTAAACAGTGCGCTGAGTTTTTCTTTGTGTTGCTGTTGCATGGAGAGGGCGTGCGCCGCAGGAAGCGATGTCGCAAATCAAACGCAAATTATAACGGGCGGCATGTCTGGCTTCTTACCCGGTGGTTGTTCACAGCTTAATTTGCTGCATCGTAAGCATACCGCTGATCGCAGCGCAGGCATTTTTATTCGCTTAGCGGCGCTCAATAAGGTCATCGTTCCTTGCCCTACGTTCATCACTGGCGGGTGTCTCAACACCGTCACACACTTGATTCAGATGACCCACAGGGAGCGGTAATGAGATTATCGACGTTAGCAATTGGAGGCACGGTCACGCTGCTGCTTGCGCTAGCTGGCTGCGGCGGTGGCGATGGCGTAAGCGCCGGAAGTGTTTTGAATGGTAGCAGCGCTGGCAGCGGAAGTGTGGTTACGGGTACACCGCTCAGCGCGGTGTCTGCGGACAGCCCAAACAGCCAGGACGCATGCCCGTCGGGTGTCTCCGCCTGCAGTGGCGCGACACTGGGCACTGCGGTGGGTCCGATACAGCTCAGCAAGAGCGGCGTTCAAACGGTGGGGTTCTCGACCAGTGATCTGCTGGCCAACAACAGCAACACCGCCGAGGCATTTGGTTTGCAGCCGTTGAACCAAGGGTTCGCTGAGGTGCGGGTTTTACATGACACGGATACCAATATCAGCGCGGTGGATCTGCTGCTTTCGCAGCTCAAGCTTTTCTGGGACGGTAACTCGGAGCGCCCGCGCATTATTGAAAATTTTGGTCTGAAGCGAGGGCGCGTACAACTCGGAGAGCAGGGCATGTCGACACTGGTTGCGTTGCCGCCCCAAGGCGATGGGTTTTGGAATAACAACCCGCTGACCTTCAGCGGAACGCAAGACCACTATGCCAACAATCACTACTTTGAACGCAGCGCGACGAGCTGCGATACCCAAGACGCCGCCTGTGTTGCAGCGGCCAACAACGGGCTGCGCCTAACGACTGGCAATTGGCGCAGCGGCGGGTTCGAGCCCAACCAAATTGTCGGCACACGTCTGCATGAAGATGGCGCAACGCAGGGGCCTGATCAGATGCCGTTTGCCGGTTTCAAAGGCTACCGCGATCTGTGGAACTGGAGCTACCGCTACGCACATGTGGCCGGCTGGGTCACCAAAGACACCATCAGTATTCAAGAGCGGGGCGGTGGTCGCGAGCACAATAAAGAGCGGCGCGGCACGATTGCATTCGGACAGCTCACCGACCCTTCGACTGTACCTGCCAGCGGTAGCGCCACTTACCGCGGCTATGCGCGCGGCTGGTACAGCCCGGATGGGCAAATAGAGGTTTACCCCATCGCGGCGGATATCGAGGTGACTGTCGATTTCAGCACGCGTCAAGTCTCGCTGCAGCTACTGAATGTTCGCATTGACGAGGTCCTTCCGGCAAATCTGGAACCCGCCGCCAAGCTGACGATTGGCAGCACAAATGCGCTGCCGCTCGGCACCTTGGCAAACACCGCTATCGGCGCCATCTCTCATGGCGGCGCAGCCGGTTACGCTGGCCTGCGGTTTTTCGGGCCTGCCAACGGTGGCGGGCCGGCAGAGCTTGCCGGCAGCTTTTCCATCAAAGGGATCACCGGCATCAGCGCAATCGGTGGATTAATTGCACGTCGGGTCGCGCTCTAGGCAGACCGGCCGCATCCAAGCACGCCCCAACTTTCAGCGGCTTGCCGGTAACACCGGCTTGCCTGCTTGCCCAGCTAAAGAGGAGAACTCTGCGAGATCATGACAGGCACGCTCAACAAGGTCATGCTGATCGGTCATCTTGGACATAACCCGGATCTCCGAACCCTGCAAAACGGTGATCATGTGGTTCAACTCTCGGTGGCTACCAGCGAGGCCTGGAAAAACAAGTCGGTGGGCGCGCGGCGCGACGCCACTGAGTGGCATCGTGTGGTGCTCTACAAGCGACTGGCAGAAATCGCCGGGCAGCACCTGAAAAAAGGCGCACTGGTGTACGTGGAGGGCTACCTGCAGACTCGCAAATGGACCGGCAAAGATGGCGTAGAAAGGCACACCACGGAAGTTATCGGTAGCGAGCTGCGCTTGCTGCACCGGCCCTCCGAGCAGCGCGCTAGCTTTACCAGCCACGACGACCCGGCGCCTGACCGCGACCTGATCCGCCGCGTCATTGCCAACGGCGTACCGCAATAGGGATTGGGGGCACTGGCGCGGCTGGCGGGGATTGCCCACATCCCGCGGGCCGCGGATTCGCTTGCAAGCGAATCCCTTCGATCTCCGTCGAGAGCCAAACTATTGGCTCTCTCTTTCTGCTAAACATAATCATCATGCAGGGTAGGCCTGAGGCACTGGCGCGGCTGGCGGGGATCGAACCCACGACCCTTGGCTTCGGAGGCCAATACTCTATCCACTGAGCTACAGCCGCATCGCGAGGAGGCGCGCAAGGATACCGGTTTTCAATCAGGCAGTCCACGAGCGCACTTGTCTGCGGGAATTAAGTCGCGTGATTCGACTATACTTTCGGGCTTTGCAAGACAGGCTGGCTTCCGCCATCACCCCACGAGGAAATCATGAGTGACGCCCATAGTGAATCGCCGATTAAAACCCCCAACCAGCTGATTGCTGTCATTGTTGCCTCATTCGTTATCCCGATAACGACTATTTTGTTATTGGTGAATTTCGTCGGAAACACCTCCAAGCTGGGTTCCGACTCGGCTTCGCAATCGCCGGAGGCGATTGCTGAGCGCATCAAACCAGTGGCCGATGTCAGCTTCACCATGCCAGAGGCGCCGGAAGGTGCTGCGGCGCCCGCCGCTGCCGCTGCCGCTGGTGCGGTCGCGCTGAAAACCGGCGAACAAGTCTACAACGCGGCATGCGCTGCCTGCCACGGTGCCGGCGTTGCCGGAGCGCCCAAGAAGGGCGACGGTGGTGCCTGGGGCGCTCGTATTGCCCAAGGCTACGACACCCTGGTATCGCATGCGGTCAAGGGCATCCGCGGCATGCCAGCCAAAGGCGGTAACCCTAGCTTGGATGATGTTGAGGTTGCGCGCGCGGTGGTGTACATGGCGAACGCCTCTGGCGCAAAGTTCAAAGAGCCCGCCGCCAAATAAGCCTATCGTATCTGCTGGTGGCACTAGCGTGATGCCGCCACCAGCACGCAGCGAAGTGCCAATGCCCGGCGCGGTGCTTCGCTGACGATCAGGATTGCGAGCGCCGCCGCAAAAACAACCAAGCCAAAGTAGCCGCAGCAACCGCCACTAGCGTGCGGCGAATCATTTTGCGGCCGCGGCCTTTTCCTAACACCCACGGAACGGCGGATGCAAGCAGCGACATTCGCTTGTGCGCCAATACAAACTTCAAGAGCTCGATCGCCTGCCCGACCATGGCGCGCGGCTTGGCGGCGTCTTGAAGCGCTGCGCGCGCCTCAGTGATCTCCAAGCGGTAAAGCGCTCCTTGCAGCATCAGCAGTTTTCGTTGCGCGTCACGTTCTGCTTTGCTCATTACTTGCGCTCCGAATTAAGATCGGTACCCGACAGTGCGTCGCGATCTTTTTGCAGCTCGGCTAGCGTGATTGGTAATCCGATCTGTCCACTCGCAATGATACTGCGCGCTCTCCACAGCGTCCCTAGCGCCAGCGCCAGGTAAGCAACAAACAGTATTAGCAGAATTCGCCAACCAAGCGCATCCCACATCAGCGCGACCAGCAACGCCGACAGGCTGAGCAAAGCGAACGCGCTCGCCAACACCGCTAGCGCTGCCAGCAGCACCACTCGGAACACCGCATCGCGCGCATCGGCAAGCTCCAGCATCGCCATCGACAGCCGCACACCAATCAACTTCAGCACACTACTCACTACGGTACCTGCGCTTGACGCCAGGCCGCTGGGCGATGAGGCCGATGCGTTCATTGCTTAACGCCTTGCGATTAACATGCCGACGACAAGACCAACGCCGGCAGCAATGCCTATAGCGCGCCACGGATGCTCATGGACATATTCGTCGGTATCGTGCGCGATTTTGCGTCCTTTGCGTACAGCGGCATCTTGCAGGTCGTGCGCACGCGTGATCGCATGGTCCAGCATCTTCATTCCCTTGGAGCGCAGCTCTTCTGCCTTAGCGCCGCCGGCCGCAGTCGCTTCGTCAAACAAGGCCTGTGCATCGCGCACGAGCGATTTCAAATCATTGCGAGCAGTCGTGATTGTGGACTCTGACATCGGTATTCTCCTTGAAGGAAATGAGCTAATGATCATACGCTTGCAAGCTGGATGGTTACACAAAAACCTAGTCCGGCGCTCAAGCAACAGCGCTACGAAGCTTAACTTCGACGCCGGACAAATCAGGGCCGCTTAAGATCAGCAATCTGCCAGTTGGAATCTGCATCAATTCGGCATCACGCTGATTCGCTCGACACTCAAGCAGTGCTTGGGTACAATCCGCCACTTTCGTGTGCTACCCACACGCGAATGGAGCGGTAGTTCAGTTGGTTAGAATACCGGCCTGTCACGCCGGGGGTCGCGGGTTCGAGCCCCGTCCGCTCCGCCAAAAACATGATGCCCACTTTGTGTGGGCGTCTTTGTTTTAAGGAGCGGAGAGAGCCAATAATTTGGCTCTCGACGGGGATCGAAGGGCTTCTTGTCGAAGCGAATCCGCGGCCTGCAGGATGTGGGCGAGCCCCGTCCGCTCCGCCAAAAACATGATGCCCACCTTGTGTGGGCGTCTTTGTTTTAAGGAGCGGAGAGAGCCAATAATTTGGCTCTCGACGGGGATCGAAGGGATTCTTGTCAGTTGGCCCCTGTTTTCTTGCGACAGCCCTCTGAGCAGTATTTCACCTCTTCCCAGTTCGCCGCCCACTTCTTGCGCCAAGTGAAAGGCCGGCCACACGTCACACACTGCTTTACCGGCAATGCGTGCGGGTTGCGAAATCCGGAGCGGGCGCGCTGCTGAGCCATTCACGCCGCTTTGGGGGTTTGCAGAAGCGCTTTCAGATTGGCAAGCCGATCTTGTGGGGTGATCGGCGCGTCTTCAGGCAGCGGCGCGTTGCCCTCCGCAAGCTGCATCTCTTGGATAAAGCGCGAGGGCTCGCATGGGGTGCTGTCGCGCACGCGTTTGCGCTGTTTGCACCATGTAACCGTCAGGCTGCGCTGCGCACGTGTGATACCGACATACATCAAGCGCCGCTCTTCTTCGATACGCTGCGCGAATGATTCAGGCGGCGCATCAGGATCGCCCTTGTGCGGCAAGATGCCCTCTTCCACGCCCACCATGAAGACATGCCCGAATTCCAGTCCTTTGGCCGCATGCAAGGTAGATAGACGCACGGCATCAGGCGCCTCATCACGCCCCTCGAGCATGCTCATCAGCGCGACCATTTGGGTCAGCTCAAGTAGCGATTTTTCTTCTGATACGCCTTGCGCACCGCCGCGACCCTTCTCTTTTAGCCAGCCAGTAAAATCAAGCACGTTTTGCCACTTCTCTTGCGCCTGCTTATCATCAAAGGCGTTGTAGAGATACTGCTCGTAGTCGATGGCCTTCATCATGTCGTCAAGCACGGCGCCTGCGTGATCGCCGCCGCTGATCTGATCCGCACGCATCGCGCGCGCCTCTAGTTGCTGTATGAATTCGCAGAACTCGCGCAAGGGATTCAATTGGCGTTCGCTCAAGCGCGCCTCAAGACCACCTTTGAAGGCCGCCTCCAATAACGAACAGTTCCATTGACGAGAGAACTCGCCAAGCACCTCCAGCGTCGCTTGCCCAACACCGCGACGCGGCGTTGTCACTGCTCGTATAAACGCAGGATCATCATCACCGTTGGCGATTAAACGCAGATAGGCGACGATGTCTTTGATCTCGGCACGATCGAAAAAACTTTGGCCGCCCGACATCACATACGGAATTCGCTCGCGTCGTAGCGCCTTCTCAAGTACGCGTGACTGATGATTACCGCGGTAAAGAATCGCATAATCGGAAAACCGCGCGCGCCTATCAAATTTATGCGCCGACAGTAACACCGCAACCTGATTCGCTTCTGCTTCTTCGTCATCCATCGCAACGACCTGAATCTGATCACCCATACCGTGCTCAGACCAGAGCGACTTTTCAAATACTTTCGGGTTGTTACCAATCACGGCATTTGCTGCTCGCAATATGCGGTTGCTGGATCGATAGTTCTGCTCAAGCTTGATCAGTTTCAGCTCGGGGAAATCCTGCTGCAGGTTGTTCAGGTTATCAATCGTCGCTCCGCGCCAGGCGTAAATTGCCTGGTCATCATCACCGACCGCGGTAAACATCGGCTTCTTGCCAATACCGGTCACGAGTAATTTTATCAGCTCATACTGACAGGTATTGGTATCTTGGTATTCATCGATTAACAAATAACGCAGCCGCCGCTGCCAGCGATCGCGCGCTGCCTCGTCGTTCCGAAACAGTTCAACTGGTAGCCGTATCAAATCATCGAAATCCACCGACTGGTAACTACTGAGCGTCGCGACGTAGCTGCGAAATACGCGCGCCGCTTGTGCTTGTTGCTCATCTTGCGCCTGAGTTAGCGCCTGATCCGGCGAGCAAAGGGCATTTTTCCAGAGCGAGATTTGATGCTGCAGACGCCGTATCACGGCCTTGTCGGTGCTTACCGCCAAGTCTTGGAGAATCCCGAAGCAGTCATCACTGTCCATGATAGAGAAGCGCTCTTTCAGCCCCACCGCGCCTGCTTCACGACGCAGAATCTGAACGCCCAATGAGTGAAATGTCGACACGGTGAGCTGCTTGGCCAGCGCGGGCTCGCCCAGTAACTTGGCGACTCGCTCGCGCATCTCCGACGCCGCCCTATTGGTAAAGGTAAGCGCAGCAATATTTTTTGGTGCGTAGCCGCAGTGTTCGATCAGGTGCGCGATCTTCGCGGTAATCACGCGCGTCTTGCCCGACCCAGCACCAGCGAGCACCAGGCAAGGGCCTTCCACATGCGTGACTGCGGCATGCTGTTGCGGATTCAAACCAGAGGACATGAAGCAGCGGGGCGGGAAGTGATCGGAAGCACGCCATTGTATCGAATTCTGCTGCGCGCTATGGCCGCGAAGCAGTCCGCCACGCATGGTAAAGTCAAGCCATCAAGGCGCTTGGCAGCATGAATGAAATTTACGCATCTCATTGAAATTAATATGCCGGACAACCCGCTGGTGATGATGATCACGCGCGAGCAACTCTGGCATGGTCTGGTGCTCCGCGCCGAGAAGCCAACGCTGTTCGTGCTTGGCCTCGATGCTTGCGAAATAATCACACGATCTTCTGACGAGTTGACCCGCATCCTGCATTTCGGTTCGCTACTCGTCCACGATCAAGTCACGTTCACGCCGCAGCAGCACGTGCATTATCACGTGCCGCAGCAGGCCGCTATTCCTGCCTCTGATTTGATTATGAAGATCGAGGAGCCGCAGCCGGGCGTGCTGTTTGTTCGCTTCGAGTATGACGATCACAATGACGCCCAAGAGACTGACGAGGAGTCGTTTTATAACGACTTTCGGCGTGAAGCATATAAAGAAGCAGACATCGATACGATTCGCGTGATCCGCGAGCTCGCGCAGCAAGGAAGGTTGGACGCGCCGCTGCAATGAGTCGGATGCAATGAATCGACTGCAACGCCAACGATGCAATCCGGCGCGCAATCCTCACGCGTACTCTCGTTGGCAGGACGTTAAAGGCGTCAGATATCGATTGGGTCAACTTCCAATGTCCAGCTCACCCGCGTTTTAATCGCTCTCAGTGCCTGCATCCACGGCTTCAAAAAAGACTGTAGTTGCGAACGGGACGACGATTCAAGCAGCAGTTGCGCGCGCTCGATACCAGCTACTTTGGTCACCGTCATCGGGACCGGGTCATTCATGCTGATGCCGGGGTGCGCCATTAAGTCGCGTGCCTGCGCTAGAAACGCCAGCGCAAGCGTCAGCGTTTTCGACTCTGCGCGCAGCAACGCCTGAAACGCGTACGGCGGCAGATGCGCTGCTCTGCGTTCGGCCAGCAGGGTGTTTGCAAAGCCGGGATAGTCATGCGCGAGCAATGACCGATACAAGGGATGCGACGGGTAGCGCGTTTGTATCAACACCTCTGCCCGCGCCGCGCCGCTGTGCGTCTGGGCGGCGCGTCCCGCGCGGCCTGCGACCTGCATCAGCTGCGCAAACAGGCGCTCGCCGGCTCGGTAGTCTTGCGAGAACAACGCCGTGTCCGGATTGATCACTCCGACCAGAGTAAGCCTCTGAAAGTCGTGCCCTTTCGCGACCATCTGGGTGCCGAGCAAAATATCGACTTCACCCCGATGCACTGCTTCGAACGCGGCTTGCGCGCTGCCCTTGCGTCGGGTTGAATCGGCATCAATGCGCAGCACGCGCGCCGACGGAAAGCTCTGCTGCAGGTACTCTTCGACCCGCTGCGTTCCACGGCCGAGCGGCTGCACGTCGACGTTGCCGCACGTGGGGCACGCCGCCGGAATGCGAAGCTCGAGGCTGCAGTGATGACAGCGTAAACGTCGCTCGGGTTTGTGCAGCACCATGAATGCGGTGCAGCGCCTGCAGTTACTGATCCAACCGCAGGCCTCGCATTGCATCACCGGCGCGTAACCACGTCGATTCAAAAACAAGAGCGATTGCTCGCCATGCTCAAGGCGTGTACGTAGTGCGTCGAGCATGGGTTTGGAAAATCCGTCGCTGGCTTTGTTGACCTCGGTGTCAATCAACCGTACCGAGGGCAGCTGCGCATAAGCGGCGGCGCGCTGGGTCAAGCGCAGTGACTGATATCTGCCACTGGCTCCGTGTAGCCAGCTCTCTGCCGACGGCGTAGCAGAGCCAAGTACCACGGGTATCTGCAGCTGATGCGCGCGCCACACCGCAAGATCACGCGCGGAGTAGCGCAATCCTTCTTGCTGTTTGTATGAGGCGTCGTGCTCCTCATCGATGATGATCATTTTTAAATTTGGCAGCGAGGCCAGCACCGCGAGTCGAGTACCCAACACGATGTCGGCCTGTCCGGCGTGGGCAGATAGCCAGTGACGCAGCCGCTCACCCTCTGCCAATTGGCTATGCAAGCTGACCACGTGCAGCGCCGGAAAGCGCGCTTTCACGCTGGACTCCAGCTGCGGCGTGAGATTTATTTCCGGCACCAGAATCAATACCTGCGCAGGGTTTCCCGCCTCGTGCTCCCGCTGTAATAGACGCTCGGTCGCATGCAGGTACACCTCGGTCTTGCCGCTACCCGTAACACCGAACAGCAAATGCGCCTGGTAGCCGACCGCACTAATGATCGACGCCACCGCTTGTTGTTGCTCAGCGTTCAGCTGGGGGGCGGCCGGGCGATCGGTGGCTTCGGCGTTGCGATCGCTGGAAGTCAATTTTTTCAAAGCACGGTCCAGCGCGACCGTGCTCTCGGTGCGCATGCCCTTGGGTAAACAGGGCAACGCGACCTCACCGAGCGGGCGCTGGTAGTACTCTGCGGCGAAACGGCACAGCGCCAGCCACTGCTGATTCAAAGGCGGTAATTGCGCCCGAACCTGGATGGCAGCGCGCAACTTGTCGGGTTGGATATCGCTGGTTTCTTTCGCCCCGACCACCATACCGACGAGCCTGCGCCGGCCAAACGGCACCAGCACCAGCTGACCGGGCAAGGGCACGGGTTCATGGGGCGATTGCGCAAGCCACCGGTAATCAAAGGTGGTGTCGAGCGGAGCATCCAGCACGACGGACAAAACGCAATTGCTCATGCGACGCGCCCCCGCCGACGTTTGCGCCGCAGCACATTGATCAACCCGTCTGATCCACTATCCCAACCAAGCCCGCGTTCGGTCATCCCAAACGGCTGCCGAGAGGGGCTGAAGTCATCGTGAACTTGCGCGCAGGTTTTAATGTGAATCCTCAGAAGTTTTTTCAAACATTTGCCGCGAAAAGGCATTTTTTTATCTATCCACAATTCTTGTGGATAACTTTGTGCGCAACTAGGGCTTGACACGCCAAAAGCCAGATTTCATGCGGCTCGCAACACATTGCTCAACAGGATCGCAGCGAATCACTACTTATAAAATCAATGAGTTAGACCTAGCATCTGCCATATCGAAATTTTTTCGAACAAATTTTTCAGGAGACTTGACAGGGACAAAATTTGTGAATAAGCGCAAGCCGGCGGGTGTCGATCCCGGGAAAATCGGCCCATCTGGCGGAAATGTCGCGCGCTGCCGGGTTTATCGCGAGAGGTGTCAACTGTGGGTTGACAGTATGACTGTCAGCATACCGATAGTCTGCGCAAGGGCTAGCCGTCGAATCGCGAAAAAAGGTAACCAAGCCTGTGGATAACTTTGTGAATAAGGTTTGTGCGCAGCAGAATAAAAGCTAGCCAAGAAAATCACGCGTTGCGGCAGCAAATCCGCTGATTTGGCAGCATCCCTCAAAAAATCAATCAGTTACGCTGATGAATTGCGGCGTCCGTTCAAATGTGGGCGCAAGTGCTTGATGGCGCCATCTCGCTCGATGTCTGTGCATAAGTGTGCACTTACGGGTGGGACAGCCCCATGCCTAACAGATGATGCTGCCTCATTCAATGCCCGCCGCGCATAGCGCGGCTGATCTGATGCACCGACTCTACCAAAGCCGTGACCGACTCCGGCGGGGTGAATTGTGAAATTCCGTGCCCCAAGTTGAATACATGGCCACTGCCAGCGGCCGGTGCCCCGAAGCTATTGAGCAAGCGCTCTACCTCAGCACGAATTTGATCCGGCTTGGCGAACAGCACGTTCGGGTCGAGGTTGCCCTGCAACGCGACCTTGTGACCGACCCGCTTGCGCGCCATGCCCAGATTGACCGTCCAGTCCAGGCCGACCGCGTCGGCGCCACAATCGGCGATCTCCTCCAGCCAGAGCCCGCCGCCTTTGGTAAACACGATGCTGGGAATGCGCACACCCTCATGCTCGCGCTTCAGCTGGCGAATCACCTCGCGCATGTAGTGCAGGGAGAACGCCTGGTAGACACCATCGGCCAAGGCCCCGCCCCAAGTGTCAAATACCATGACCGCTTGCGCGCCGGCCTCGATCTGGGCATTCAGATACGCAGCAACCGCCGTCGCATTCACCGACAAGATGTGATGCATCAGATCGGGCCGGTCGTACAACATCGCCTTGACCAGGCGGAAATCGTCCGAGCCGCCGCCCTCGACCATGTAGCAGGCCAGCGTCCAGGGGCTGCCCGAAAAGCCGATCAACGGCACCCGCCCGTTCAGATCACGCCGAATCTGCGTGACCGCATCGAAAACATATTGGAGCTTCGCCAGATCGGGCGCGTGCAAAGCGCGCACTGCCGCCTCGTCACGCAGCGGGTGCGCGAAACGCGGGCCCTCACCCTCGGCGAACGACAGGCCCAACCCCATCGCATCGGGCACCGTCAGAATGTCCGAAAACAAGATGGCGGCGTCCAGCGCGTATCGGTCGAGCGGCTGCAAGGTGACTTCGGTAGCGTAGTCGGGGTTGGTCGCCAGCCCCATGAACGAGCCGGCTTTGGCGCGTGTGGCGCGATACTCCGGCAAGTAGCGACCGGCCTGACGCATCAGCCACATCGGTGTGTAATCGGTCGGCTGGCGCAGCAACGCGCGCAGGAAAGTATCGTTTTTTAAGGGTGCGAAGGCGGTCGACATCCGGAGGCAATCAGGAAAGGTCAAAAATAGGTGCAGGCATTATCGTCGAAACCCGCTCGCAAACCGCCGATATCGCAGTAAATGCTTGGGTGTATTGGGAGCGCCCAGCATAGGTTTGCTGTTCAAGGGAAGATCACCAGCTCCACCCGGGCCTCTTCGATCAGCGCGCGCAAGCCGGGTGGTGGCTCGGCATCGCAAAACAGCTTATCCATTTGCGATAAATGCGCCAGTCGCACCAAGGCCTGCCGAACGAACTTGTCCTGATCCGCCACCAGCCAGATTTCGCGCGACTGCTCAATGATAGCTTGCGCCACTTTGACCTCGCGCGAGTCGAAGTCTCTCAGCGTGCCGTCGGGCTCGATACTGGATACGCCAATAATGCCGATATCAACCCGGAACTGGCGAATGAACTCAACGGTGGCCTCACCAACAATACCGCGGTCACGCCCACGAACCACGCCACCGGCCACGGTTACCTCGCAGCCCGGCTGGCCCGCCATGATGGTAGCGACATTCAAGTTGTTGGTGACTACGTGCAGGCCGGTATGGTGGCGCAGGGCCCGCGCCACTTCCTCAGTGGTGGTGCCAATGTTGATCAGTAGCGAGCTGCCCGGCCTGACCCGCGCCGCCACCGCCGCCGCAATGCGGCGCTTGGCGCCAATATTCATCACCTGGCGCTGGCTGTAGTCGATATTCTCGACCGATGACGGCAATCCAACCCCGCCGTGATAGCGCGCCAGCAGCCGCGCCTCTTCCATCTGCTTGACATCGCGCCGCACCGTCTGCGGCGTCACGGCCAACTGCTGCGCCAGCTCCTCCACCGAGATCGTGACCTGACTGCGAACGGCTTCAAGAATGCTGCGCTGGCGGGGGTTCAAGTTCATGGTACGCGGCTGGAAAGGTAAATAAAAGAAAAGAAACGAACATCTTGATGATTCGTTTTGTTGCTTTTTGTTCGTTTAACGAATATCTTTGTGCAGAAATATCTTCAGGTCAACCCTTGCCCGAAGATTTTGCGGGATCACCATAACAGCCCCCGCAAACACCGGTCGCGTCAGAGCCACCCGCTTGAACGACTGCCCGGCAAAACACTCTGCTTGATACCTAACCCCGAGGTGAATGGCTCCATGGTTCTGACGACAGATGTGCTGATCGTCGGCGGCGGCATCAACGGCGCTGGCATTGCGCGTGATGCGGCTGGTCGCGGGCTGTCGGTCATCTTGTGCGACAAGGATGACTTGGCGCAGCACACCTCGTCCGCCTCCACAAAATTGATTCATGGCGGGCTGCGCTACCTCGAACACTATGAATTCAATCTGGTGCGCAAAGCGCTGATCGAGCGCGAGGTGTTGCTGCGCGCAGCGCCGCACATCATGTGGCCGATGCGTTTTGTGATGCCGCATGACCGCGGCCAACGCCCGGCCTGGATGATTCGCGCCGGACTATTTCTCTACGACGCACTGGCCAAGCGAGAGATCTTGCCCGGCTCCGGCGCCATCGATCTGAACACGCACCCAGCGGGCGAGCCGCTAAAGCCGGAGTTCAGCAAAGGTTTTATTTACTCGGATGGCTGGGTAGACGATGCGCGATTAGTAGTCTTGAATGCGCTGGACGCCGCTGAACACGGCGCGCAGGTGTTCACGCACACACGATGTGATTCGGCACGCCGCGTTGGTGATCGTTGGCAGGCGACACTACGCAAATCTGATGGCACAGCGATCGAGGTCCATGCACGCTGCGTAGTGAATGCTACCGGTCCGTGGGCCGCACAATTTCTGCAAGATGCTGTCGCGCGCAAGACTGATAAATCACTGCGCCTAATCAAAGGCAGTCACATTGTTGTACGCAAGATGTTTGATCACCCCTATGCCTACATCTTCCAGAATCCGGATGGTCGTATTGTTTTCGTGATCAGCTACGAGCAGGATTTCACGCTGGTGGGCACGACCGACCTGGAGTACACCGGCGACACTGATCAGGTGGCGATTGATCAGAGCGAGATCGACTACCTCTGCCGTTTAACCGAACGTTATTTTCAGCAACCCATCACCCCGGCTGACGTCATCTGGTCCTACTCCGGCGTACGGCCGTTGCTGGAGGATGAGTCCGCAAACGCTTCCGAAATTACGCGTGATTATCAGCTCACCCTCGAGGGCGAGCGGGCCCCGCTGCTTTCTGTATTCGGCGGCAAGATCACCACCTTCCGCAAGTTGGCCGAAGAAGCCGTCGACATGATCGCCGCCAAACTGGGAAATGCGCATGGCACTTGGACAGAGCATGCCTGCTTACCGGGCGGCGACCTGTTCGGACCACCGCAAAATCGAGCCGTCTTGGAGTTCGATGCGTTCGTCGGTGCGCTGCAGCAAAGCTATGCCTGGCTGCCCCCCAAGTTGGTTGCGCGCTATGCGCGTGCCTACGGCACCCGGATCCACCGATTACTTGAACACAAGACCTGCCTGGCCGACATGGGCACTGCATTGGCTGCGGGTTTATATGAAGCCGAGATCGACTATTTGGTGAAAAACGAATGGGCGTCGTCTAGCGCCGATATACTGTGGCGTCGCTCAAAGCTCGGGCTGCACTTACCGGCCGATACCGCGCAGCGGATCGACCAGTGGCTCGCGCACAAAAAAGAAGAAAGCAGACAATTGACGGCAGCCTAAGACTGTCGCAAGAGGAGACGAAGTGCACTTGGAACTGCAGGGCGTGACCCGCAAGGTTGGCGCTGAAACTCACCTGTACGCCACGTCGGTGAGCTTGGCACCTGGCGAGATCAATGTGCTGCTCGGACCGACGCTGTCCGGCAAAACCACCTTGATGCGTCTGATCGCTGGCCTCGATAAACCAAGCGAAGGCAGCGTCATTGCTGATGGCGTTGACGTCACTGGCGTGCCCGTACGCGAGCGTCATCTCGCAATGGTGTACCAGCAGTTCATCAATTACCCGTCGATGTCGGTGTTCGAGAATATCGCCTCACCGCTGCGAATCGCCGGCAAACTGAACGAGCAACAAATTCGCGAGCGCGTTAATGCCATGGCGGAGCGCTTGCACATCTCGGCGTATCTTGAACGTTCGCCCGCAGCGCTGTCGGGTGGCCAACAACAGCGCTGCGCGTTAGCTCGGGCGCTGATCAAGGAAGCGGGCTTGTTGCTACTCGACGAGCCGCTGGTTAACCTGGACTACAAGCTGCGGGAAGAATTGCGCCGTGAACTAAGCGACTTGTTTTCAAGTGGCAGCACGACCGTGGTGTATGCCACCACCGAGCCGCTTGAAGCGCTGCAGCTCGGTGGACAAACGTTGTTGATGCACGAGGGCCGCGTTCTGCAACATGGGCCAACGTTATCGGTCTTTAGCCAACCCTGCTCGGTGATTGCGGCGCGTACATTTAGCGACCCGCCGATCAATCTGTTCGAGGCGAACATTACCGATGGCGTTGCGCAGTTATCGCAAGATATCCGTGTCCCCTTGCACGCTGATCAGCAATCGCGAATTGCCGGACAACGCAATGTCCAACTGGGCTTGCGCGCGCATAGCTTGCGTGCCACGCCCCGTGAGAATGACTTTGCACTGGGTTGCAGCGTCGACTTGGCCGAAATCAGTGGCTCGGAAACCTTTGTTCACTTGAAGCGCGGCGCACTGTCGATGGTTGCGCAGCTACCCGGCGTGCATGATCTATCGCTAGGTAGCGAATCCACCATGCATTTCCAGCCGTCGGATATGTTCATTTTCAGTAGTGATGGCGCGTTGATTTACGCGCCGGAGGTTTGATATGGCACGCATCGAACTCGCCGGCATCGCGCACAGCTATAAACCCAATCCGTCACAACCCTCGGACTACGCGTTGCGACCGATGGAAATGACTTGGCAAGACGGTGGCGCTTACGCGCTGCTCGGCCCTTCAGGCTGCGGTAAAACGACGCTGCTGAACATCATCTCCGGACTGATTACGCCTTCGCAGGGCAAGGTGCTGTTCGATGGCCATGATGTGACCCAGCTGCCGCCCGAAAAACGCAATATCGCGCAAGTGTTTCAGTTCCCGGTCATCTACGACACCATGACCGTGGGTGAAAACCTTGCCTTCCCGCTCAAGAACCGTGGCTGGAAAAATGCAGATATCGAGCGTCGTGTGGCGCAAATTGCCGAGATTCTCGAACTCAGCGGCGAGCTGAAACAACGCGCCTCGGGTTTGACGGCTGACGCCAAACAAAAAATATCGCTGGGCCGCGGATTGGTGCGCCCCGATGTCGCGGCGGTTTTATTTGATGAGCCGCTGACCGTGATTGATCCGCACCTGAAATGGCTGTTACGACGCAAGCTGAAAGAGATTCATCACGAGCTCAAGCTGTCGCTTATCTATGTCACGCATGATCAGATCGAGGCGTTAACCTTTGCCGATCAAGTGGTGGTGATGACCGAAGGTGAGGTGGTGCAAATCGGCAGCGCACAAGCACTGTTCGAAGCACCGGAGCACACCTTTGTCGGGTACTTCATCGGAAACCCCGGCATGAATCTATTGCCTTGTAGCTTGCGCGATGGTCGTGTACTGATTAGCGGCACCGACAGTTCGCTACCTGCACCGGCCAGCCTTGATATTGGTGCGGGCCAGCTGACGCTGGGTGTGCGTCCGGAGTACGTTGAATGCCTGCCGACCGAGACCGCCGGTGCTTTACCAACGCAGGTACTGAGTGCGCGCAATATGGGCACGCACTGGCTAGTAGAGGGCGAGCTCGGCGGACACCGCATCGCCTCCAAGCAGCGCACGCACCACCCGACCCATAGTGGCGATACGGTTTGGATGAAACTGCCAGCCGATCGCACCCTGTACTACCTGAACGACAAACGGGTGGCCTGATGAACAAGACCTTCAACAATAAAGCCTGGTGGATGGTGTTGCCGGTGATTCTGTCGGTGGCGTTCTCCGCCATCATGCCGTTGATGACGGTGGTGAATTACTCGGTGCAAGATATTCTCGGCCCGGATCAGGCGGTATTTGTCGGTACCGAATGGTTCAAGGAAGTGATGCGCGACGAAAGTCTGCACTCTGCATTCTTCCGGCAGTTATGGTTCTCGTTGGCGGTACTGGCGATTGAAATTCCGTTGGGTATTGGTATTGCCTTGTGCATGCCGGCACAAGGCTGGCGCGCGTCGTTGTCGCTGGTGATTGTGGCGTTGCCACTGCTGATTCCCTGGAACGTGGTGGGCACGATCTGGCAGATTTTCGGCCGCGGTGACATCGGCTTGATGGGCAAGCTGATCAATGATGCCGGCATTTCCTACAACTACACCGGCGACTCTACAGACGCATGGCTGACGGTGCTGCTCATGGATGTATGGCACTGGACACCACTGGTGGTGCTGCTGTGCTACGCCGGTCTGCGCGCCATACCTGAAGCGTTTTACCAAGCCGCGAAAATTGATGGCGCGTCACGCTTTGCAGTGTTCCGATTCATCCAGCTGCCAAAGATGCGTAATGTTCTGATGATCGCGGTACTGCTGCGCTTCATGGACAGTTTCATGATTTATACCGAGCCATTTGTTCTCACTGGCGGCGGTCCGGGCAATGCCACCACCTTCTTGTCGCAATACCTGACGCAAAAAGCGGTGGGGCAGTTTGATCTTGGGCCGGCTGCAGCGTTTTCCCTGATCTATTTCCTGATTATTTTGCTGCTGTCATTTGTGCTTTATAACTGGATGCAGCGCGTTGGTACGGGAGATAAATCATGAACCGCTCTGGCTTCTCTCGTGCGTTTCTCGTTCTGTTCCTGATCGCATCATTGTTGCCCATCTATTGGATGCTGAACATGTCGCTCAAGACGAACGAAGAAATCGTCGGCGCGATGACGATGTGGCCAACGAATCTGACCTTTGATAATTACAAAACCATTTTTACCGACGAGGCCTGGTACAGCGGCTATATCAATTCAATGATTTATGTCGCCATGAATATGGTGATGGCGGTATTGCTCGCGCTGCCGGCTGCGTATGCGTTTTCGCGCTACTCATTCATTGGTGACAAGCATCTGTTCTTCTGGCTGCTGACTAATCGCATGACACCGCCGGCGGTGTTTTTGCTGCCGTTCTTCCAGCTGTATTCCACGGTTGGTTTGATGGATACGCACATCGCAGTCGCATTGGCGCATTTACTGTTCAATGTGCCGTTGGCGGTGTGGATTCTGGAAGGCTTCATGTCAGGTATTCCGAAAGAAATCGACGAGACGGCTTACATCGATGGCTACACCTTCCCGAAATTTTTTGTGAAGATTTTCCTGCCGCTGATTAAATCCGGCATCGGCGTTACCGCGTTCTTTTGCTTCATGTTCAGTTGGGTCGAGTTACTGCTGGCGCGCACCCTGACTTCAGTGCAAGCAAAGCCCATTGCCGCCACCATGACGCGTACCGTGTCAGCAGCCGGCATGGACTGGGGCGTGTTGGCGGCGGCCGGCGTACTTACTATCGTGCCCGGTGCCTTGGTGATCTGGTTTGTTCGACACTACATCGCGAAGGGTTTCGCGATGGGTCGGGTCTGACGTAAGGAGCGGAGGATGGCGCAGGCATTTTCCTGGATGGCATGGACGCTCGAGATAGCGGTTTTTTTCACCAGCGTGGTGTTGATGCTGGTTGGTATGACGGTGTGGCAGCTGAAGTCGCCCAGCATTGAACGAAAAGGTTTTTTACCGATTCCGACCACGCGTGGCGATCGCTTGTTTATCGGCTTACTGAGTGCGGCTTACGTCAATCTGGCTTGGGCGGGGCTGACCGATGCCACCCAGTGGATTGCCGCAGGTCTTGGTTTTTTAGTGTTGTTGATAATGATGCGTTGGGGCTAATACCTCGATTCATCCCGCATCCGGGTTACTTCCCACCGGGTGCGGTAGGTTGTTGAGGGAAGCTGCGAAGAGGAGAAGACACGTGAAACTCAAACTAAGCGCGATTGCAGTCGCCGCCATGCTAGCCTCAGGTAGCTCCTGGGCTGACATGAAGGCAGCTGAGAAATGGGTCAATAATGAGTTCCAACCTTCGACATTGTCGAAGCAGCAGCAAATGGACGAGATGAAGTGGTTCATTGACGCTGCGGCAAAGTTGAAAGCCAAAGGCGTCAAAGAAATCAATGTCGTGTCCGAGACCATCGACACCCATGTGTACGAGTCGAAGACCATGGCGAAAGCCTTTGAAGAAATCACTGGCATCAAGGTCAAGCACGACCTGATTCAGGAAGGTGACGTGGTCGAGAAGCTGCAGACGTCAATGCAGTCAGGTAAGAGCATTTATGACGGCTGGATTTCGGATTCTGACCTGATCGGCACCCACTTCCGTTACGGCGCAGTCGAGCCACTCTCTGATTTTATGGCTGGCGCCGGAAAAGAATTTACTAACCCCAACCTGGATCTGAGAGACTTCATCGGTATCAGCTTTGTAACTGGCCCGGACAAGAAGCTGTATCAATTGCCTGACCAGCAGTTTGCCAACCTGTACTGGTTCCGTGCCGATCTGTTCGCACGTAAAGATCTGCAAGATAAGTTCAAAGCCAAGTATGGCTACGAGCTGGGCGTTCCGCAGAACTGGTCCGCGTATGAAGACATCGCGAGCTTCTTCACCAATGACGTGAAGACCATCGATGGCAAGCCAATCTACGGTCACATGGACTACGGCAAGAAAGATCCATCACTGGGCTGGCGCTTTACCGATGCGTGGCTGTCGATGGCAGGTACTGCCGACAAAGGCATTCCAAACGGTATGCCGATCGATGAGTGGGGTGTCCGCGTTGCTGACGACAAGTGCACACCCGTAGGTGCCTCGGTTGCACGTGGTGGTGCGACCAACTCGCCAGCAGCTGTGTATGCGCTTACCAAGTACATCGACTGGATGAAGCTGTACTCGCCGAAAGAAGCGATGGGTATGACCTTCTCCGAAGCTGGTCCAGTACCTGGCCAAGGTCAGATCGCGCAGCAGATTTTCTGGTACACCGCGTTCACCGCATCGATGAGCAAAGCACCGGCCGTTAATAACGCCGATGGCTCACCGAAGTGGCGTATGGCGCCCGGCCCGCACGGCCCGTACTGGAAAGATGGCATGCAGAATGGCTATCAGGATGTCGGCTCCTGGACTTTCATGAAGTCCACGCCGAACGAGCGCAAAGCAGCGGCATGGCTTTATGCGCAGTTCATCAACGCCAAAACGACTTCTCTGAAGAAATCAATCGTTGGCCTGACCTTCGTTCGCGACTCCGACATCCGTCACGAGTACTTCACCAAGAACGCTAACAAGTACGGTGGCTTGATCGAGTTCTACCGCAGCCCGGCGCGTGTTGCTTGGACACCGACCGGTACCAACGTACCTGACTATCCTAAGCTGGCTCAGCTCTGGTGGAAGAACGTTGCAACCGCTGTGACCGGTGAAAAAACACCGCAGGCTGCCATGGACACCTTAGCGGATGAAATGGATAACGTGCTTAGCCGTCTGCAGCGCTCGGGCATGAAGAACTGCCCACCGAAGCTGAACGACAAGAGCGATCCTAACACGTGGCTGTCTGATACGAACGCACCTTGGAAGAAGCTCGCCAACGAGAAACCTAAAGGCGAAACCATCGCTTACGAGAAGCTGTTGCAAGCGTGGAAAGAAGGTCGCGTGAAGTAATCGACTGCTACGAAGAGCGTCGCCCAACCGGCGACGCTCTGCGTGACTACGATTAAACCTTTAGATGCGCGGCTAGTCCGCGCATTTTTTCCAACACGGTTTTCAATAGCCGCTGAGCGTGATTCGTTCGGCGTCTACTGAAAACAGCGGAGGTAGATATGGCAGAGTCATTCATCTTGGCGATTGATCAAGGCACCACCAGTTCGCGTGCCATTCTATTCAATCGGTCGGGTCGCATTCACGGTATTGCGCAGAAAGAGTTTCGGCAAATTTTCCCCAACCCGGGCTGGGTCGAACACGATGCCAATGAGATCTGGCAGTCGCAACTTGAAGTGACACAGCAAGTTTTGCGTGAGCATTCCCTCAGCGCTGCCAACATCGCTGCCATCGGTATTACAAACCAGCGCGAAACTACCGTGCTGTGGGACCGCTCGACCGGCGAACCCGTAGCGAATGCCATCGTTTGGCAGGATCGGCGTACCGCTTCTTTTTGCGATTCACTGCGTGCTGATGGCAAGAGCGAACTGTTTCGTAGTAAGACAGGCTTGGTGATCGATGGCTATTTTTCCGGCACCAAGTTGCGATGGTTACTGGACCATGTGCCCGGCGCGCGCGCGCGTGCAGAGCGTGGCGAGTTGGCGTTTGGCACAGTGGATGCCTGGCTGATTTTCAAATTGTCGGGTGCTCATATCACCGACACCAGTAATGCCTCGCGCACGACGCTGTTCAACATTCACACCCTCGATTGGGATGATGAGATCCTGTCCCTGCTACGAATTCCGCGCGCAGTACTTCCGACGGTGGTGCCGAGCAGTGGCGTCGCAGCGCATACCAATCCGGCCATTTTCGGCGCGGCGATTCCTATTGCCGGCATCGCTGGCGATCAACAAGCGGCGACCTATGGTCAAGCGTGTTACCAGCCCGGCATGGTGAAGAGCACTTATGGCACAGGCTGCTTCATCTTGATGAATACCGGCTCCGCGATGGAGTCGCACAACCAGCTGCTCACCACCGTTGGCTGGACCACGGGCCATGAATTGCCGCATCGTACGGATTACATGTTTGAAGGTGGTGTGTTCATGGGCGGCGCGACGGTGCAATGGCTGCGAGACGGGCTGGGAATCGTCAAGAGCTCAAACGATGTAGAAACGCTGGCAGCATCGGTGCCGGATAGCGATGGTGTCACTTTTGTGCCAGCGTTTTCCGGTCTCGGTGCCCCACACTGGGACGCGTATGCGCGTGGCACCATGCTCGGCATCACACGCGGCACTCAGGCGGGCCATATAGCGCGGGCGGCGCTGGAAGGCGTCGCCTTCCAAACGGCGGATGTGCTTACAGCGATGCAGAAAGATTCAGCGACGCCGTTGCGAGAGCTTCGTGTGGATGGTGGCGCGTCACGCAACAATCTGCTGATGCAGTTCCAGGCAGACATCCTGGGTGTGCCGGTCGTGAGACCGGAGGTGACCGAAACTACTGCGCTCGGTGCGGGCTATCTCGCCGGGCTGGGTGTTGGGTACTGGGCCTCTCAGGATGAGATCGCAGCGCAGTGGAAAGAAGAACATCGCTTCGAGCCAAAAATGTCACCTGCCGAGCGTCATGCGCGACTCGATGTATGGCAGCGCGCGATTGCCCGTTCTGCGCAGTGGGCGGATCAGCATTAAAAAAAGCAGCTGGCGCTGCTTTTTTGGAGTCACTTGACTTCGTTCAGTCTGCTGAGTGGGTTGCCGGATGTCAGTCTACTCCGGCGCGAACGATTAAGCAGATCCCTCGCGGAACCGCCGTGGTTTAATGTCCGCGTTTTTCGCGGAGGCGTTGGATCGCTGCAAGCTGTGCCACCGCAATCGCCAGCTCGGCTTGCGCCACGGCGTAATCAATTTCGGATTTTTGATTCACCAGTGCCTCTTCCGCCATTTTCTTGACTTCATTTGCCTTGGCTTCGTCGAGGTCTTTGCCACGGATTGCCGTATCAGCCAGCACAGTGACCGCATTCGGCTGTACCTCAAGCACGCCGCCGGCGACAAATACGAATTCTTCCTCTTCCTGGCCCGGCACGCGGATACGCACCGCGCCTGGCTTGATGCGGGTAATCAACGGCGTGTGTCTTGGGTAAATACCGAGTTGCCCGGCCTCGCCGGGCAGTGCGACAAATTCTGCGGGGCCGGAATAAATCTGTTCCTCTGCAGAGACGACGTCAACGTGAATGGTGTTTGCCATGAAAAGTCTTTATCAAGTGTCGATGCAGGTTACCGTTCGGCATAACGACCCCGCCACACGGTGGCGGGGAATCGGTCTTACTGCATCTTGTTCGCTTTATCGATGGCCTCGTCAATCGTGCCCACCATGTAGAACGCCTGCTCGGGCAAATGGTCAAGCTCGCCCGACGCGATCATCTTGAAGCCCTTGATGGTTTCCTTCAGCGGCACATATTTACCCGGTGCGCCGGTAAACACTTCAGCGACGTGGAAAGGCTGTGACAAGAAACGCTGCATCTTGCGCGCGCGGGCTACGACCAATTTGTCTTCCGGTGCGAGCTCGTCCATACCGAGAATCGCGATAATGTCGCGCAGCTCTTTGTAGCGTTGCAGCGTACCCTGAACGGCGCGCGCGGTGTAGTAGTGATCTGGGCCCACCACGTTCGGGTCCAGCTGACGGGAAGTAGAATCAAGCGGATCCACCGCAGGATAAATACCCAGCGCCGCAATATCACGCGACAACACGACGGTGGAGTCAAGGTGAGCAAAGGTGGTTGCTGGCGATGGATCGGTCAAGTCATCCGCCGGCACGTACACGGCCTGAATCGAGGTAATCGACCCAACCTTGGTCGAGGTAATGCGCTCTTGCAAGCGGCCCATCTCTTCTGCCAGCGTTGGCTGGTAACCCACCGCAGAGGGCATACGACCAAGCAAAGCTGACACCTCAGTACCCGCCAACGTGTAACGATAAATATTATCCACGAAGAACAACACGTCACGGCCTTCGTCACGGAATGACTCGGCAATGGTGAGGCCGGTTAGCGCCACGCGCAGACGGTTACCTGGTGGCTCGTTCATCTGGCCATACACCATCGACACTTTGGACTTGGTAAAGTCTTCGGTGTTGACAACGCCAGCCTCGATCATCTCGTGATAGAAGTCATTACCTTCACGAGTACGCTCACCGACCCCTGCAAACACCGACAAGCCCGAGTGCGCTTTCGCGATGTTGTTGATCAGCTCCATCATGTTCACGGTCTTACCTACACCCGCGCCGCCGAACAAGCCAACCTTACCGCCTTTCGCAAACGGGCAAACAAGGTCAATCACCTTGATGCCGGTTTCGAGCAGCTCTTGCGATGGCGATAGTTCGTCATAGGCAGGGGCCGCACGGTGGATCGATGCTGCGTGAGACATGCTCACCGCACCGCGCTCATCAATCGCGTTACCCAACACGTCCATGATGCGGCCCAGGGTAGCTTGTCCCACCGGCACTGTGATTGGCGCACCGGTATTGCGAATCGAAACACCACGACGCAGACCATCCGAGGAGCCCAGCGCGATAGTGCGGACAATACCGTCACCGAGCTGCTGCTGCACCTCGAGCGTCAACTCGGAGCCATCCATTTTCAGCGCGTCATAAATCTTCGGCATGGCATCACGCGGAAACTCGACGTCAACCACCGCACCAATACACTGAACGATTTTGCCTTCAGCCATGTTCGTTCTTCCTTTAATGATGAATTTGGAAAATCTTTGCTAACTAAAATTCTTTTGCCTCACGCAGCGCGTTGCTCTGCGCCTTACACCGCAGCCGCACCCGCTACGATCTCGGACAGCTCTTTGGTAATCGCCGCCTGTCGCGTCTTGTTATAGACCAGCTTCAGCTCACCGATGACATTGCCGGCGTTATCGGTTGCAGCTTTCATTGCAACCATCCGCGCTGACTGCTCCGACGCCATATTTTCGACCACAGCTTGGTACACCAATGCTTCGGCATAACGCAGTAACAGCTCATCAATCACCGACTTGGCATCCGGCTCGTACAAGTAATCCCAGCTATAGCTATTTACCGGCTCCATTTTGTCGCCAGTGAGCGGCAGAAGCTGCTCGAACACCGGCTCTTGTTTCATGGTGTTGATGAACCGGGTGTAGCAGATGTAAACCGCATCAAGCTGCTCGTCATCGTAAGCGTCAAGCATGATCTTGACTGGCCCGATCAGCTGCTCGAGGCGCGGTGTGTCGCCCATATTGACTGCGTGCGACACCACCTTGGCACCAATACGATTCATGAACCCGAGACCTTTATTGCCGATACATACGGTCTCGATCTGGTTACCTGCGGCCTCGTACGATCTCATTTGCTGGGTAGCCAAACGCAACGCATTGGTATTCAGGCCACCACACAAACCCTTGTCGGTAGTGACCATGATGATGCCGATTTTCTTGCTTTTTTCGTGCTTGACCAGAAACGGATGGGTGTACTCGGGATTGGCTTGCGCCAAATGCGCCGATACAGTCCGGATCTTTTCGCTGTAAGGACGCGCAGAGCGCATCCTTTCCTGCGCCTTGCGCATCTTGGAAGCGGCGACCATTTCCATGGCCTTGGTGATCTTCTTCGTGTTCTCCACGCTTTTGATCTTGCCGCGAATCTCTTTACCTGCAGCCATTACGCTTGCTCCTCGGTCGAGATCAGAATGTCTTTTTGAATTCGGTAATCGCAGACATCAGAACCGCTTCGTCCTCTTTGGACAACTGCTTGGTGTCCTCGATACGCTTGAGCAGTTCGGCGTGACTGGTCTGCAAGAACTTGTGCATGTCATGCTCGAAGCCGAGCACTTCCTTGACCTCGATATCGTCCAGAAAACCTTTGTTCACCGCGAACAGTGACACCGCCATCAATGACACTGGCAGCGGCGTGTACTGCGGCTGCTTCAGCAGCTCGGTAACCCGTGCGCCGCGATCCAGCTGCTTGCGGGTAGCGTCATCGAGATCGGACGCAAACTGCGCAAACGCGGCCAATTCACGGTACTGCGCGAGGTCAGTACGGATACCGCCCGACAAACCCTTGATGATTTTGGTTTGCGCTGCGCCACCGACGCGCGACACCGAAATACCTGCGTTAATCGCGGGGCGAATGCCGGAGTTGAACAGCGAGGTCTCCAAGAAGATCTGGCCATCCGTAATCGAGATCACGTTGGTCGGGACGAAGGCCGACACGTCACCGGCCTGTGTTTCAATGATAGGTAGCGCGGTCAATGATCCGGTCTTGCCTTTTACCTCACCATGCGTGAACGCCTCGACATACTCGGGATTTACGCGCGCGGCACGCTCGAGTAGACGGGAGTGGAGATAAAACACGTCGCCAGGGAAAGCCTCGCGGCCCGGTGGGCGACGCAGTAGCAGCGATACCTGACGATAAGCCACTGCTTGCTTGGACAAATCATCATAAATAATTAGCGCGTCTTGACCGCGATCGCGGAAGTACTCGCCCATGGCGCAGCCTGAGTAGGCAGCCACATATTGCATCGCGGCTGATTCGGAGGCCGATGCGGCCACGACGATGGTGTAGTCGAGCGCGCCATGTTCATCGAGCGCACGCACAACGTTTTTGATCGACGACGCTTTCTGGCCGATTGCAACGTAAATGCAAGTACAGTCCTGGCCCTTTTGGTTAATGATGGTGTCAATCGCGACCGCGGTCTTGCCCGTCTGACGGTCGCCAATGATCAGTTCGCGCTGACCACGACCAATCGGCACCATTGAGTCAATCGCCTTCAAGCCGGTTTGCAATGGCTGCGAGACAGACTGACGCGCAATAACGCCGGGGGCGATTTTTTCGATCGGTGCCGTCAGTTTGGTTGCGATCGGGCCCTTGCCGTCGATCGGCTGACCCAAAGCATTGACGACGCGGCCGCGCATCTCCGGGCCGATCGGCACTTCGAGAATACGACCCGTACACTTGACAGTATCGCCTTCGGAAATATGCTCGTAGCCGCCGAGAATAACCGCGCCAACCGAGTCACGCTCGAGATTGAGCGCCAAGCCGAAGGTATTGCCGGGGAACTCCAACATCTCGCCTTGCATCGCATCGGATAGGCCATGAATGCGGCAGATGCCATCGGTTACCGAGATCACTGTGCCTTGGTTGCGGATCTCTGCACCAGCGCCCAAGCCTTGGATCCGGCTCTTGATCAGCTCGCTGATTTCGGACGGGTTGACTTGCATGTTAACTCCTGATTGTTGGAGACCGGTGCTGCATCAGTCTCGCCATTACATGAAATAGTGAAGTCGTTACTCAGGCCACTAACGCGGTATGCATACGCTCCAGACGCGCACTGACTGAGTGATCAAGCACCTCATCACCGACGGTGACGCGCACGCCGCCAATCAGCTGCGGGTCAACAGACACAGTCGGCTTGAGTTTTCTACCGAATTTCTTTTCGAGGACTGACAGCAGCGAGGCCAGTTGCTCCTCGCTCATCGGAAACGCGGTGAGCACCTCGGCGTCGGCTGTGCTCTCGTAGGCGTTCTTCAGATCGTGGAAATGATGCTCGATCGCAGGTAACAGCGACAGACGACCATTTTCAACCAGCATTTCGAGCAGGTTCTTGGCCTCGGCACCCACGTTGGCTTTCACCGCATCAAGAAACGTCTTGGTGATGAGTTCGCGCGGCACTCGCGGGTCGCGCGCCATTGCACCGACCTCGGGCACAGCAGCTACCTGCGCCATGACGGACAGCGAGTCTGCCCAAGCATTGAGGTCGGACGAACGCGCGATTCGAAACAGGGCCTCAGCGTAAGGACGGGCGATAGTTGCGAGTTCCGCCATGGCTACAGCTCGGCTTTGAGTTGTTCAAGCAATTCGGCATGCGCCGAGGCATTCACCTCGCGCCGCAAGATTTGCTCAGCGCCCTTTACGGCAAGCGCGGCAACATCATTGCGCAGCGCGTCGCGCAGACGAATTGCCTCTGCCGCAGCGTCGTGCCGAGCAGCCTCAATAATTCCGGCTGCCTCCGAGGACGCAGTGCGCTTGGCCTCTTCGATAATTTCGGCGGCGCGTCGCTCAGCGTCGACGATGCGTCGACTGCTTTCCTCGTGCACTTGCTGCAGCTCGACCTGGACCCGCTTCTCAGCGACAGCCAGTTCGTGCTTGCCTCGCTCGGCAGCCGCCAAGCCTTCGGATATTTTGCTAGCGCGCTCGTCGAGTGCCTTCATCAGCGGTGGCCACACATACTTCATGGTGAACAGCGCCAAGATAAAGAAAACAACGAGCTGCGCGAACAGCGTTGCGTTCAGGTTCACGTGATCTTCTCTCTAACGGTGGTTACCGGAGAGGCGCACCGCGCCTCCCGAGTGTGATGATCCAACGTTCCGCAAATCAGCCCGAGAACGGGTTTGCGAAAGTGAACATCATCGCCAAGCCGACGCCGATCAGGAACGCTGCGTCAATCAGACCAGCCAGCAAGAACATCTTGGTCTGCAGGCTGTTCATGAGCTCAGGCTGGCGTGCTGCCGCCTCGATGAACTTGCCACCCATGATACCGATGCCAATACAAGCGCCATTCGCGCCCAAGCCGATGATCAGTCCACAGGCAAGGGCAACCAGACCGACGTTACTCATAAAGACTCCTTTAGATAGTCAATGTTGAAAAGTGAATGAAGCGACCAGATCAATCAGTGTCCTTCATGCGCCTGCCCGATATACACGAGCGTCAGCATCATGAAAATGAACGCCTGAAGAACAACAATCAGTATGTGGAAAATGGCCCATACAGAACCCGCCAGCACATGCAGACCAAAGCCCCACCAAGTCGCCGTGGAGCCCAGCAAAGCGATCAACAGGAATAGCAACTCGCCGGCGTACATATTGCCGAACAGTCGCATACCCAGCGACACGGTTTTCGCGACGAACTCGATCAAGTTCAAACCAAAGTTGGCCAGCCACAACGCCGGATGCGAGCCAAAAGGTGCACAAAATAATTCGTGAATAAAGCCGCCAAGACCTTTGATCTTGAGGTTGTAATAAAGCATGAGACAGAGCACGCCGATCGCCATGCCGAGCGAGCAGTTCAGGTCGGCAGTGGGAACGATTCGGAAATGCGGCTCGACATCAAATAAGCGGAAGATGGCAGCGAACAGATCGACCGGCAAAAAGTCGAGCGAGTTCATCAGCAACACCCAAACAAACACGGTCAAGGCTAGCGGGGCAATGAAAGTACGATCACCATGCACGATGTTTTTGGCTTGGTCGTTGACCATTTCAAACACCATTTCAACCGCCGCCTGAAAACGACCAGGCACGCCAGAGGTAGCGCGGCGGGCAGCGGCAACCATCAGTGCCAGCGAAACTACGCCCATAAGCACTGACCAAAACACTGTGTCGATATTGAGCACGGTGAGATCAATGATGTTCTCCTGGTGCTTGGTCGACAGGTGCCCGAGGTGGTGCAGAATGTACTCTGCCGGTGTCGGTGCGTGGTTGACGCCCTCAGTGATCATGTCCTTTGCCATTTCAGTGTCTGAACAACATAACTGCGTAACTCTTGAGCGCGACGAAGAATGCCAACAACATCGCCAACCAATGTAGATCGAGGTACCAGTAAGCGATAGCACTCAGCAAAGCTACCGTTAGCGCGATTTTCGCAAACTCGCCGAAAAAAAATGTTCTCGGCGACATCGACTCAATATTCTTCGCGCGATGATTTAAGTACATCGCAAACAAGCCGTTTGGTACCACGCAACACAATCCACCCAGTAACGCGGAACTGAACGCATTAATGCCACTCCAGACGCCCGCCAGTAACGCGACCGCAATTGTGGCGGTGATCTGAATCGCGACTAGGCGCAGCATAATGGGGGGTTGTGAGAGGGAATCCCGCAAACGCACAACAGGCCGGGCGCCTGCATCTGCATTTCCACGTCCAAAGCCCGCGATTATAGGGGCTATCGAAGATTTCCGTCAAACCACCTCAGGTTTTTCAAGCTTCGGCGTCAGGGCTTATCTCTTGGGACGCTGCTGGCCGTGTTGGCCTTGGATGCGA
>Ga0194118_10001756_pt1 | contig 29493 bp, 33 predicted proteins | sample TA2MahsurfametaG_2_FD_148662 | JGI IMG/M metagenome (GOLD analysis project Ga0194118, IMG submission 148662) | Freshwater microbial communities from Lake Tanganyika, Tanzania - TA2015013 Mahale N5 surface | ecosystem: Environmental > Aquatic > Freshwater > Lake | place: Tanzania: Lake...
TAACAGAGGCTGTAAGACGAAGACCTTATCAAGTAATTTTATTTGATGAAGTTGAAAAGGCCCATCCTGATGTATTTAATATTTTTCTTCAAATTTTAGATGATGGAAGATTAACAGATGGACAAGGTAGAGTTGTTGATTTTAAAAATACAATTATCATTTTAACATCCAATCTTGGCTCAGAATTTATACAAGCTAATAAAAGTGAAAAATTAGATGAAAGAACGAAAGAAAAAGTATTGGAAGTTGTTAAGAAATCTTTTAGACCAGAATTTGTAAACAGATTAGATGACATTGTTGTCTTTGATAGACTGCAAAAAGAAGAAATTAAAGAGATTGTCAAAATCCAAGTAAATAATTTAAAAAATATTTTAAAAGATAAAAATCTAACATTTTCAATTACTGACAAAGCTTTAGAGTGGTTAGTAGATAAAGGTTTTGACCAAGAATACGGCGCAAGACCGTTAAAAAGAGCGATTCAAAGATATATCCAAAATCCAATTGCAAATTTAATTTTAGATATGAAAGATAAAAAATTAGATGCGATTAAAATTGATGTAGATGATGATCAGTTAATTTTAAATAATAAAATTTTTGCTATTAATTAAAAATCCAAGCCTAACGTAAAAGATAAAATTTTTCCATGTAAACGGGCAATGGTAGGCAAACATTCATTTTTTATATTTTCTTTAAAATCATGCGTAACATCCGATAAAATAACTCCACTTGTGTAATTAGAGTCCTTATTATTAAAATAGTCATTTTCAATTCTAAAATTATAATTTCTAAAATTAACTTCTTCATCAGCTTTACAATTTGCAAATGCAGGTGACGTAACTAAAAGAATAAATAGCAGAAGTATTGATTGTCGCATCTAGAATTAAAATTTTTTTAAAAATATTTAATATATTTTTCACAGTTAAGACATAAATTCTTCATGAAATTATTACAATTGTTCTATACTTAAAGAGCATGAAAACAAAAACAACAAAACTAATTAACGGCGGTAGAAGTTTTGCGAATTTATCAATATCTTCTCAAACAGCAGAAGGTATCGCAACTATCGTAGGTACAGTAGCTTTAGTAGCTGCAATACTAAGTCTTCCAGCTGCAATATTTTTACTTACATACGGTTTCTAAATAATGATACCGTAAACCGAAGACGAATTGGCGTTCTTAAATAAAAATAAAGCTTTTATTTAAGCTTTAGAACGTCAGTTTCTTTCAAGAACATCTAATTATTCATTAATTATTAAGTAAGTTATTTTTTTTAATTACAAAAATCATTTATACTCCAGCGCAGAATGGCAGATCGATCTAACAGCGTTGAATTATTTATAAAAAAGATCTCTGACTATATGTCAGATGACTATCTTTATGTTGATATTAGTACTTCCATAGGTGAAGCAGTTCAAAACTTACAAAAACAAAAAAAATCAGTCATCTTAATTAAAGAAAAAAATAAACTTTCTGGAATTATCACAGAACAAGATATCGTAAGAAAAGTAACTTTTATTTCTGACCAAAATAAAAAAGTTTCAGAAATTATGACAACCCCAGTTATTTTTGTTTATGAGGATGATCTTTTATTTCATGCCGTAGGCAAAATGAGAAAAAGTAATCTTCGTCATTTACCAGTGATCGATTTAAAATCAAAAGTAGTTGGAGTCATCCATGCCAATAAAGCTCTTTATGCTGAGCTTGGCAAAGCTACTGAGCAAATAGATCAAATGACCTTTGATGAATATGACCCATCAGCACTTGTTAAAATTAAACAGCACCAAATAAAAATTGTTGAAAGATTATTGGCAGAGAATACCTCTGCTTTAGATATCACATATTTATTAAGTTTTTTAAATAATGTCATTTTTAGAAGATCTATTCGAATTGCGGAGCAAAGAGTAAATAAAAAAAATATTATAAAAAATATTCCAGATTATACAGTTTTAGTGATGGGATCGGGCGGAAGGATGGAAAGTTTTTTGTATCCCGATCAAGATAACGGAATTATTTATGAACTGCCCGATAAAGAAGATCCAAAAAAAGTAGATTTATATTTTGAAGAACTTGCAAAAGATTTTACAAAATTTTTAGATGATGCTGGGATACCTTTTTGCAAAGGTAATTTAATGGCAACAAATCCGATGTGGAGAAAGAGTTTGCCCGAATGGAAAAATCAAGTTCAAAGTTGGGTTGAGACCTTGAGCGAACAGAATTTAATTTATGTTGATATGCTTTATGATTTTAGGTCTGTATATGGTAATCCAGAATTGGCTAATGAACTTAGAGATTTTATATTTGATAAGTTAATCAATAAAAAAATATTAAAATATTTATTTAAAAATGAAGAAAGTCGACAAGCAGGATTAACTTTTTTTGGCAATTTCATTTTGGAGAAAAAAGACCCAGAAAATATAGGCTTACTAAATCTAAAAGGAGCAGGAACTTTACCGTTAGTTGAGGCAGTTAGAATTTATTCCATAAAAAATCGAGTGAACAAATCTAATACACTTGCAAGAATAGAAGAGTTAAATAATTTAAAGGTTTTTGATGATCATGAGAAAGATTTTATAATTAGCGCTCATCGTTTTTTAACTTATTTGTTGCTGAAAAATCAAATTGCCGCAGTCAAATCTGGTAAATCTATAAAAAATTTTATTAATCCAAAGTTGTTATTAGATAGAGAAAAGGGACTACTCAAAGTTTATTTAAAAAAAATTAATGAACTAAAAACTAGAGCAAGGGTGGAGATTAGTGAAGAATATTTTTAGCAGAATAAGATCTTATCTTGAGAGTAGAAAAGCTTTACGCGAATTACCTTTAGTTGCCGCTACTTTTACAATTTTAGACACAGAAACAACTGGTCTAAACGTTGATGAAGGACATAAAATTTTATCCATTGGTGCCGTTAAGATAAAAAATGATCTCATTATCAACAACGAGATTTTAGATGAGTTTGTAAATCCAGAGAGAGATATCCCTTTTGCTTCAAGAAATATTCATTACATCACAGAGGATAAAGTTAAAAACAAACCCAATATTTTTCAAATAGAAAAAAAAATTAATGATTTTATCAGCAATACTATTCTAGTGGGTCATAATGTTGATTTTGACATTAGTTTTATAAAAAAAAATGCACCAAAGACTTCTCTTGCAAGTACAGTAAAAAAAATAACAACTATTGATACAATTTTACTTGCTGCAGGATTATATCCAAGTCTTGAAAGTTATGAATTATCTTTTCTTTGTGATCAATTTAGAATTAAAACTTTTGATCAAATTAGACATTCAGCATTAGGGGACTCAATTATTACTGCTAGATTGTTTTTATTCTTATTAGATACTGCAAAAAAAAGAAATAATATTCAAAACATTGGTGGTTTAATGAATTTATGCAAGCAAGGAAGACAAATTCATTTCTTGATGAAAGATTTTAATAAAATTCATTAATATGAAAATTAATTTTAAATTTGATAATAGCTATACACAATTAACAAGCATGATGATGGCAAAGGTCATGCCAGCAAAAGTTAAATTACCTAAATTAGTATTATTAAATTATGATCTTGCAGAAAAATTAGGTTTAAATTTTTCTTCATTAGATGAAAAACAATTAGCCGAATTATTTACAGGTAACACTTTGCCAGAAGGCGCAAATCCTATTGCCCAAGCTTATGCCGGGCACCAGTTTGGTCATTTAACTATTTTGGGCGATGGACGAGCAATTGTTTTAGGTGAACATATTACTCCAACTAATCAACGATATGACATTCAATTTAAAGGTTCAGGCAGAACTCCTTATTCAAGAGGTGGAGATGGCAAAGCAGCCCTTGGCCCAATGTTGCGTGAATATATTATTAGTGAGGCGATGTATCATTTAAATATCAGAACAACCCGAAGTCTTGCTGTTGCAACCACTGGTGAAAATGTAATGAGAGAAACAGTATTACCGGGTGCAATTTTAACCAGAGTTGCAGAGAGTCACATTCGCGTTGGCACTTTTGAATATGTTGCAATAAAACGAGATATTCAGACATTAAAAAAACTTTTACAGTATTCTATAGACCGTCATTATCCTGAAATAAAAGATTTGGATAAACAGGCTCCAGAATTTTTAAAATTAGTAATGGAAAGACAAATAGATTTAATTACGGATTGGATGCGAGTAGGTTTTATTCACGGCGTTATGAATACGGATAATATGTCAATTTCTGGAGAAAGCATTGATTTTGGACCGTGTGCATTTATGGACTATTATAATCCTAAGACCGTTTTTAGTTCTATCGATCATCATGGTCGATATGCATTTGGTAATCAGCCCTCTATTGCACAATGGAATTTAGCTAGACTTGCTGATGCCCTGCTTCCGCTTCTTGATGAAGATCAGAATAAAGCAATAGAAGTTGGTGAAGAAATTATTCACTCTTTTAAAGAAAAATATGAAATAAAATTTCATAAAATGATGAAGAAAAAATTAGGGTTAATTACAGATGAGGTTGATGATGTAATTTTAATACAAGAATTATTAGATACTATGGAAAAAAATAAATTAGATTACACAAATACCTTTAGAGATTTAATGAATTATAAAGTTAACAATGAAACTTTAAAAATTTTTAAAGATAAATGGAAAATAAGAATTGATAAACAAAATAGAAGTCATGAGGAAGTTTTAACTTTGATGAGAAATAACAATCCTGTTGTTATTCCAAGAAATCATAAGGTAGAGGAAAGTTTAAAAGAGGCACATAAAGGAAATTTAGTGTCTTTTAATAATCTTCTAAACGCTCTCAAGGATCCATACACCGAGAGAAATAACTTAGCATTATATCAGCAACCTGCTCCTGAAACAGATAAGAAATATAAAACTTTTTGCGGAACTTAAATTTATTTTTTTAATTGCTTTACTACGTAAGGTGTAAGATTTTTAGCCATTACCTTAACCCCCTCTCGATTTGGGTGTTTGCCATCCCCCAGGTTTAATTTTGGATTCAATGCAATATCTTGAAGCAAAAAAGGCATTAGAATTAAATTATGTTCTTTTGCTAAAGAGGGATAAATATTATCAAATTTTTCTTTATAATTTTTTCCATAACTTTCTGGCGAGATAAAACCTGCAAGGATGATAGGTATATTTTTAGCTTTAACTTTTAAGATGATCTGATTTAGATTTCCTTTAACTTCATCAGGGTCAATTCCGCGTAACATATCATTGGCACCTAGTCCTAGAATTATAAGATTAGCTTTTTCCTCTAATGTCCAGTTAATACGATTAAGTCCACCTTTAGTAGTATCTCCGCTAACACTTGCATTTATAATTTCACTTTCAATATTTAAATTTTTTAACTCAGATTTTAGCGCCTCTGATAAATGATCAGGCTTAGTTAGCCCATAACCTGCCATTAAACTATCTCCAAATAGTATAATTCGCGTTCTTGCAAAAGCCTCAGATTTAAATATGAAGATGAGATAAAAAATTATAATAAAAATTTTTTTCATGAAAAGTCTATTAGAGTTACAAGATATTTATTTAAATTACAAAACAGAAAATAGTTTAGTTGAAGTTATTAAAGGGGTTAATTTAAAAATAAATAGTGGCGAAAATGTTGCGGTCGTTGGAAAAAGCGGATCTGGAAAAACAAGTCTAATTATGTTGATTGCAGGACTTGAAAAAGCAACTTCTGGAAAAATAATTTTTGAAGATCAAGATATTAGTGCTTATTCAGAGGATGAGTTAGCAGATTTAAGAAAAAAAAAAATTGGTATTGTATTTCAATCCTTTTATTTGATCCCAAATTATACTGCATTAGAGAATGTCTCTTTAGTGCTTGAGATTAATAAAATTGAAAATACTCAAAAAAAATCAGCAGAATTACTGGAGCAATTTGGTTTAAAAGATCGATTAAATCACTTTCCAAGTCAACTTTCAGGAGGAGAGCAGCAGAGAGTTGCAATTGCTCGTTCTATTATTTTAAGTCCAAAACTTATTTTAGCAGATGAACCGAGTGGTAATTTAGATAGTGAAAATTCTAAACTTATTATCAATTTATTGTTTAAATATAGCAAACAAAACAATTCTAGCCTTATCTTAGTCACTCACGATCAATCCATTGCTAAGGAATGTGATAAAATTATTGAAATCAAAGATGGAAAAATTATTTAACTTTCAAGATTTTAAATATGCAATTCGAGATTTAATTAGAAGTTATAAAAAAATCTCAACAATCATTTTTACTCTTTTCATAAGTCTTTTTGTTTTAAGTGTTATTTTAAGTTTAGAATATTCTTTAAAAAAAGAACTTAATGCTAATGCAAAAGTATTATTGGGTGGAGATTTTGAAATTAATACAAGAAATGAAAAAGTTGATGATCAATACTTAAAAAAAATTGAAAAATTTGGAACAATTTCCTCAACCGTTGAGTTTAGTACTATGCTTACTAATTCAACAAAGTCAGATGCTAAAACTTTTTTTATTCGTTTAAAAGCAATTGATCAAAAGTACCCACTTTATGGCAGCGTTCAATCTTTTCCTGACAACGCACTCACCTTATTACAAACGACCAAAAATAGTATTGTTGTTAATAGAAAAATTTTTGAAACTCTAAAAATAAAAGTGAATGATACGGTTTATATAAAACAGACTCCTTTTAGGGTTGTGGGTTATGTAGAAAGTGTCCCAGATTTAGGACGAGCCTTATTATTTGGCGACTTTGCAGTGGTAAGTACTAATTCATTTTTAAATTTAAACATTAATACTTTAGGCAGTTTTATTAACTATGAATACCGAGTAAAATTAAACAATGAAAACATTAATTTTAAACAAGAATTAGAAAATCTTACAAAAAATTATCCATCATATAGTGTTCGATATCCAGAAAATTCTTCTAATAACTTAAAAAAATTAATTGATAATTTTTCTCAATTTTTATCGTTAGTCTCTATCAGTGCAATGCTGATTGCAGGAATAGGAATCGCAAATACATTAATCTCTTTTATCAATCAAAAAAATATAAGTATTGCGATTATGAAATCACTTGGTTTTACTACTAGTACAATAAAAAAAATATTTTATTTTGAAATATTTACTTTACTGACCATCATCAGTTTATTGGCTTATCTCTTTGCTATTTTAAGCGTGCCAATTGTTAATGCTTATCTTGTTAAAACCTTAGGAATTACTGTTCAAAGTGAATTTATTCTTAAAAATTTTATTAAAGTATTTTTGAGTGGTTTTTTAGTGGTTAGTATTTTTTGTTTACCTACAATCTCAGCCATACAACAAATTAAACCAACGAGTCTTTTTAGAAATGTATTTCAGCCTTGTGAATTTTATTTTACTAAAAAAAATATTTCATTAATTATTTTAGCAATTATTTCTCTTATCTTACTATTTGCCTTTGATAGTAAAAAACCTTTTTACACGGTCATGTACTTTTTAGTTTTTTTTATTATTTGCCTTACTTTATATGGCCTATCGAAGTTAATAATTTTTTATTTAAGGAAGATTAATTTTATTAAATTTTTGCCCCTTCGACTTGCAGTTAAAAATATTACTAACCCTAAAACAATATTTCCAATTACAGTCTTATCATTAGGTTTAGGTGTTACGTTGTTATTATCTTTAACTTTAATTGGATATAATTTTAAGAAGGAGGTTCAAAAATCAATTCCTGAAATAGCACCAGATTATTTTTTTGTAAGTATTCAAAACTTGGAAAAAGATGAATTTGTAAAATATTTAAAAAGTAATGATAAAAATGCAGTGATTGAAACAATGCCAATTGTTTCCGCTTCTTTAATAAAAATAAATAAAAAAGATCCGCTAACTTATATTAAGCAGAACAATGACTCTTTTTGGGTCCTTGAAAGAGATCGAAGAATATCTTGGTCTAAAACTGCTCCAAAAGATAATCCAATAATAGAGGGAAGTTGGTTTGATGAAAATAATAAAAGTTTTCAAATTTCGTTAGATGCAAAAGTTGCAAAAGATTTAAATATTAAAATAAATGACAGTTTAACTTTAAAAATTTACGGAAGGGAAATTGAGGGTAAAGTTATAAACTTAAGAAAGGTTGATTATCGTGATCTATCAATTAATTTCGTCATGTTAATCAATCCAAGTTTTGCACAAAATATTCCCCATGAATATATAGCAACTGCTAAATTTAAAAATTTGCCAGATTTTAAAGAAGGTGTTTTTTTACAAAAATTTAAAAATATCTCCACAATTAAAGTTTCAAATTATCTTGGCAAAGTTACAGAAATTATAAATAAAATATTTATTGCTGTTATCATTATATCATCAATTGCAGTCATCATTGGATTGATGGTAATTTCCTCTGCAGTGATTGTGCAAGCAAGATTAAGTGTTTATCAAAATTTAATATTTAAAATTTTAGGAATTAATTCAAAAAATTTAATGCTTGCTAGTATTATAGAATTTTTAATTACTTTTTTATCAATTATTTTTATCGCAGCATTCTTTTCTGTGTTTGTTTCTTATTTTGTAATTGAAACTATTTTTAGATTAAGCTGGAGCTTAGAGATTATAAATTCATCAGTGGTATTATTATTTATTGGTATCATCACAATTATTTTAATATTGATCAATAATTATAAATTTTTAAGTCCAAAAGCTTATCCATTAGTGCGTAACGAGTGATTTTAAGATTTAAGTAAATAAAAAGAAACTATTAAAAATAATACTCCACTTATTACATTAAACAATTTAAGTGATTTATCCTTTAATAAATATTTTTTTATAAATTGCCCTAAAAAACCAAACATCGCTAAAGTAAAAAAAATTGTTAGGGTAATAACAGACATAATAATTAGGCTTGATTTTAGTGTTACATTATTTAGATCAATAAATTGCGGAAATACTAAAAAGTAAAAAACCATAGGTTTTGGATTTGAAAGACAGAGAAAAAAACCTAAACTAAATTGTATCCAAAGATTTTTTTTTATTTTTTGCTCTTTGAATTTTTTAGGTTTTTTAAAAATTAAACTTAGTCCCAAATAAGCGATATAAATTGCACCCACAATTTTTATATAAAAAAAAATAGGACTTAGTATTTCTTCAAATAAAGAAAATGAAAATAATACCGCTGAAGTATAAATCAAATCCCCTACAGTAACGCCAGCAGCAAGTAACAAACTTGCAATTAAACTATATCGAGTGCTTGTTGATAAAACAGCAAAAGTCGCAGGACCAGGTATGACAGCAAATACAAATAGAATAAAAAAAAAATTTATTATACTCGTAAGTTCCATAATAATTTAATAATCTAAATTGTTCATGAAAGACATTGCAATTATTGGTGCAGGCTTCTCAGCCGCAACACTTAGTTATTTTTTAAAAAAAGATTTAATTTTTTACGAAAAATCCAGAGGTGTAGGGGGTCGATGTTCGACCAGAAGAGTTGATAATATTGGATTATTTGACCACGGTCTTCAATATATCAAAAGTAAAAACTTAGAATTTAAAAATTTTTTAGGTGATTACACAATCTGGGAGGGTCAGTTTAAAATATTTAAAAACAATGAACTTAAAGAGGATTTAAATAAAGAAAGAATTATTAATGAAAATGGGAATAACACGTTAATTAAAAATTTATTTAAAAATAAAAAAGTTTTTATAAATAAAGAGTTAATAAGTCTTGATAGAAAGAATGATTATTTTCAATTAAATTTTAAAGATAATACACAAGAAAATTATAAGACTCTCATCATTACAGCGCCTTATCAGCAGGCTTTTAATTTGACAAAGCAGTTTACCGAAAATTATTTTGCAAAACTTAATTTTAGTATGCAGCCTAATTTAACATTGATGGTTGCTTTTAATAAAAGTTTGAACCTTAATTTAAGCGCTATTAGTTTTGATGACGATGATGTTTTAGGATTTGCGGCTAATGAAAATACGAAAAAGAAAATCTTAATTAATAAAGATTTAGAATTATGGACGATTCAGTCTTCTTTAAAATATGCAATTAAAAATATTTATGAATATCGAAATAATAAGAAAAGCTTAATGGATGAGATGTTAAGGAGTTTTTCTGTGAAATTAAAAATAGACATTAAGGAAGATAATATCCAATATTTTGATATTCATGGTTGGCTTTACGCCTATAGTACTAATTTGGAAACCGATAATTGCTCTTGGAATTTAGAGACTGCTAATTGTTATTGGAATGAAGATTTAAGACTTGGGATTTGTGGTGATTGGTTTTCAGGTGGCAATGCGGAAAGTGCTTTTCTTAATGCAAAAAAACTTGCAGAATTAATTTAAATTATTTTTGATTTTTAATTTCTTGGACTTCTTTTTTTAATTTATCAATTTGTGTCATTAAATCATCAATATTTTTTTCATCCTTAGCAGGAGAAGGCATAGAGTTTTTATTATCAGTCTTTTGTCCAAAATTAAAAAAATTAAAATCAGCAAAATTTGGAAATCCTTTTGTAAAAATATTACTAGTGTTTGCCGCATTTATCGTATTAGTTAAAAAATCAAACATCATGTTACTTTTTTTATTTTCATTAAATAAAATGATTTGTTTTAGAATATGAGCTGGAATTAGATTAATTCCTGCATTTTCTTTCTCTAAAATTATCTGTGTTAAAATAGTAGAGGTAATATCGTTTTGCGTGTCTACATCAATTACTTTAAACTCTAATTCCTTTTTAATTAAAGTTACAATATCATCCAACGTGATGTAAGCGCTTGTCTCGGTATTATATAATCTTCGGTTTGAATATTTTTTAATTTCTATCATGATTGTTTTACGTATTGGCCTGGTGCTTCATATAGTACTTCAAAGTTTTTTGCATTAAGTTCAGAGGATTTTTTTAATTGCCCAGAATTTACTGCAAGCCATGAAATCCAAACTGGCCACCAAGAACCATCTACCTTGTTAGCACTATTGAACCATTCGTCTTGTGTTTTCTCCTTTTCAAATTTTTTTGTGTAAAAATGAAGTTTGCCAGGCTTATTTTCTGTTCCCTGAATAATTCCTGCAATGTGACCTGAGTTTGCTAGTACAAAATTGATATGTGAATTATAGGCATTAAGGCCTTGATAAACCGATCGCCAAGGAGCAATATGGTCTTCAGTTGTTGCAACGGAAAAGATTGGCGTGTCTATTTTAGATAAATCAATTTCTACATCTCCAATTTTATATTTATTTTTCACAACTAAATTATTTAAATACATGCAGCGTAAGTATTCAGAATGCATTTTTTCAGAAAGACGAGTGGAGTCTGAGTTCCAATGTAGCATGTCGAATGCGGTTGGCTCATTGCCAAGTAAGTAGTTATTTACAACGTAATTCCAATATAAATCTACCGGTCTTAAAAAGTTAAATGCAGCAGCCATATCTTTGCCATCGAAGTAACCAGTTTTTTTCATCTGATTTTCAATACTTGCTATCTGCTCCTCTGTAATAAATATTCCAAGTTCTCCTGGATCTTCAAAGTCAATTAAACTTGCAAAGAATGTTGCACTCGTAATTTTATATTTATTTGGAACAACTTTTAGATAAGCAAGAGCTAAAGAAGCAAGAGTTCCACCAACACAATAAGAAGCAATGTTTGCACTGTTAGAGCCTGTTTTTTCACAAACAATTCTTAATGCCTCTAATACTCCATCTTCAATATATTCTTTAAAAGAAATATTTCTTGAACTTGCATCAGGATTTTTCCAAGAGATTAAAAAAGTATTAAATTTTTTATCAACTAAATATTTCATCATGGATTTTTTTTCGTTCAAATCCATTATGTAGTACTTATTAATAAATGGGGGAATAACGAGCATAGGTTTTGCATATTGTTGGTCAGTTGCATAATCATATTGAATTAGTTCAAAAAGATTATTTTTGAAAATAACTTTACCTTTTGTTGTCGCTAAATTTTTACCAATTTCAAATTCACCTGCTTTGGATTGTTGAATAAAAAGTTTGTTTGGATGTTTTTCAAAATCTTTTTTATAATTCTCATAGCCCTTAGCTAAATTATTTCCTTTTTCATCGACGGTTTTTTTTAATACTTCAGGATTTGTAAATGCAAAATTAGAAGGCGATAAAGCACTATTGAGTTGTTTTAAATAAAATTGCATGATGCGTTTATCCTTTGGATTTTTGAATTCTATATTTTCAATTAAGTTATTCATGAAATTTGCGCTAATTAAATAAAACTGTTTTATAAAATCAAAAAAAAGATTAGTTTTCCATTCCTCATTAGAAAATCTTCTGTCAGATTTTTCTTCGAAGACGACTGGATTTGCCATTCCACCTGAAGCACGAGTTACAAAATAAAAGTTTAAATTAGCAATTTGCGAAACCCATTTATTAAGACTGTCAAAATATACATTTGGATTTTGTTGGATTTCAGTTGAGAAATTTTTAAAAGACTCCATCATTTTATTCATCATAGGAGCAATCAAATTAGATAAGTCATTCATGGTAAAATTATTATTAGCCTGATTATTAAACGGGAAAGATGGAAAATTATTTTGGCCAGAGCCTAAATTTTTAAATGACTCTACGTACTGGTTATAAATTTTTAGATTGTTTTCAAAGACACTGCCTAAGTCTTCAAAGTTAATTTTATCTTGCTGTTTTTTTTCGTCTTTTTTTGTCATTTTAACCTTTGAATAATAGCCTAATAATTATCATTAGAGTAATAACCTATATGTGCTTGTGCAATATTAATATATTGCATATGCAAAAGAAAAAAAGTCATTAAAAACAGTTATTTAGTGTATTTATTGTTTTTTACACTTGAAATATATTGCAGTGCAACATAAATATATTTCATTAAATAAAACTAGGAGTAAACAATGATGGCAAATACAAACAATCCTTTTGAATTTTTTGATTTTCAAAAGATGTTATCTGCTCTTAAAATGCCAACAGTAGATGGTAATTCTGAGAGTTTAATCAATGCACAAAAGAAAACTTTAGAAACATTCGCTAATGCATCTAAAGTATTATTTGAAGGCTACAACGCGCTTGCTAAAAAGCAAATAGAAGTACTTAATAAAGCTATTTCTAGCGCTAAAGATGCTACTTCTGAATTAGCTAAGGGAAATCCTCAGCAATCAGCTGGTAAATCTATCGAATTGATCCAAGAATCAATCGTTGAAGCTCAAAATATTGCTAATGATTTCTCAAAAATTGCAGAAAAAACTGCAAAAGAATCTTTTGAAATTCTTAACAAAAGACTTTTAGAAGGTTTAACTGAAATCAAAAAAGTTATCGAAGACGAAGGTAAAAAAGCTTCTGTTAAAAACTAATTAGTTTTTAACTTAGAAAATTAGAGAGAATTTGGCTAAATCTCCCCTTATTTTTAGCCAAATCTCTCTAAATTAAATCAAAATCTAACTAGTAATTTAAAATTTACTTAAGTATAATTTTTAAAAAACTAACATTTTAGCCCCTTTCAAATGTCTAAAGTTGCACTAGTCACAGGCGGAACAAGAGGAATTGGCGCTGCTATTTCTAAAAAATTAAAAGATGAAGGTTTTAAAGTAGTATCTACCTACGTGGGTAAAGAAGAGTCCGCACAAGCATATTCAAAACAAAGCGGTATTGAAGTTATAAAATCAGATGTATCTTATTTTGAAAGTTGTAAATCTGCAGTTGCTGAAGTCGAAAAAAAATATGGCGATATAGAAGTTGTTATCAATAACGCTGGAATTACCAAAGATCGTTTTTTACATAAAATGAATCCTGAAGAATGGAATTCAGTTATCAATACCAATTTAAATTCCCTTTTTAATATTTGCCGAAATGTAATTGAAAAAATGCGAGCTAAAGGATTTGGAAGAATTGTCTCTATTAGTTCTGTTAATGGTTTAAAAGGACAAGTGGGTCAGACCAATTACTCAGCTGCTAAAGCTGGAATTATTGGATTTTCAAAAGCTCTTGCCTTAGAGAATGCAAATAAAGGCATAACAGTAAATGTGATTGCTCCAGGATATGTTGGGACTGACATGGTTAAAAAGATTGATCCAACTATTCTAAAAGGAATTGTAGGTCAAATTCCTGTGGGCAGACTTGCTGAACCTGAAGAAATTGCTGCCTTGGCAAGTTATTTAGTAAGTGATAAAGCAGGCTTCATTACCGGCGCTACCTTTTCAATAAATGGTGGCCAGTACATGCAGTAATAACCAAATTTAAACGAAAGGGAGAAATAATAAAAATGAATGATAATGATGTTGTAATAACAAGTGCGGTTCGAACGGCAGTTGGGTCCTTTGGTGGCTCTCTTTCTTCAATGACAGCTCCACAATTAGGAGCAGAAGTAATTAAAAAAGTTTTAGAAAAATCAGAAATTAAACCTGATCAAGTTGACACAGTTTACATGGGTCAAATCTTAGCTGCAGGCGTTGGACAAAATCCTGCACGACAAGCTGCAATTCATGCAGGAATACCAGTTGAGAAAACTGCAACGACGATTAATCAATTATGCGGCTCAGGACTTGCTTCCGTTGCCTTTGGTTATAATTCAATCAAATGTGGTGATGCTAATATTGTTATCGCAGGTGGACAAGAGAGCATGAGTAACGCTCCACACTTTATTAATCTAAGAAATGGCGTGAAGTTGGGTGACACTAAATTACAGGACTCAATGATCGTTGATGGATTGATGGATGTTTACAATCAATATCACATGGGTGTAACAGCAGAAAACGTTGCACAAAAATTTCAAATTACAAGAAAAGATCAAGATGCTTTTGCAGCAGCTTCACAAAGAAAGGCAATTGATGCAATTAAAGGAAAAAAATTTAAGGATGAAATTGTTCCTGTAACTGTCAAAGTTAAAAAACAAGAAGTTATCTTTGATAAAGATGAATATCCAAAAGATGGAACAACTATTGAAAAATTAGAAGCATTAAAACCTGCATTTAAAAAAGATGGAACAGTAACTGCTGGTAACGCATCAGGTTTAAATGATGGAGCGGCGGCAGTGAGCTTAATGTCAGGCAAAACTGCAAAACAACATAGTATTGAACCTCTTGCTAAAATTGTTTCATGGGCAGTATGTGGTGTTGATCCATCGATTATGGGAACAGGTCCAATTCCAGCATCACGTCTTGCACTTAAAAAAGCAGGCTGGGGTGAAGATGAATTAGATTTAATCGAAGCAAATGAAGCATTTGCAGCACAAGCTATAGCGGTGAATAAAGAAATGGGCTGGACCGTTGATAAAGTTAATGTGAACGGTGGCGCCATTGCCCTAGGTCATCCAATTGGTGCATCGGGTGCTCGAGTTTTAGTAACCCTACTTCATGAAATGATCAAAACTCATTCTAAGAGAGGACTTGCAACACTTTGCATTGGTGGCGGAATGGGAATTGCAATGTGTATCGAACGTAATTTTATTGATCATAAATAATCCCACTAATGGATTTTAAGAATATTAAAGTAAGAGCCGAAGAAGCTATTGGCTTTGTTCAAATCGATAGAGTTGCAGATAAAAATTCTCTAAACATTGAAACCTCCAAAGAAATTCTACAAGCTCTTACTAATTTTGATCAAGACAACGCTATTAAATGTATTGCAATTGAGGGTAATCAAAAATTATTTTCACCAGGGGCTGATATTAAAGAACTAGATTCTTTGACTAAAAATACAGCAGCAGAAAAAAAATTATTTGATGCCTTTGATGAAATTTACAATATTAAAAAACCCGTTATTGCATTAGTAGAGGGTTACGCATTGGGTGGGGGAATGGAACTTGCACTCATTTGTGATTTTATTATTGCATCAGAAAATGCAAAGTTTTCACAACCTGAAATTAATTTAGGTTTAATACCAGGCATTGGTGGCACACAAAGATTAAAACGATCTGCAGGCAAATATAATGCAAATTATCTATGTATGACTGGAGAAATGATTACTGCTCAACAAGCACAAAATATAGGTTTTGTTAGTGTTGTTTTAAAAGCAGATGAATTTAAAGCAGGTTCTCATAAAATATTAAAATCAATTTCAGAAAAACCCCTTTCAAGTTTAGTTGAGATTAAAAGATTAATAAATAAAGATGCTTCATTAAAAGATGAAAGACAAACTTTCTATAAATTACTTGATAGTGAAAATAAAAAAATAGGAATAAGAAGTTTCTTTGAAAAAATAAAACCTGAGTGGAAATAGTTTTTTGTTTAAAAGTTTTGAAAAAAAATTCCAAAAAGTAAATAAGGGTAGAATTTTTTATCGTATTGGTGGTTTTGGTCCGCCATTATTATTATTACACGGCTATCCACAAAATCATTATATGTGGAATAAAATTGCAGATACACTTGCAAAAAATTTTACGGTCATACTTCCAGATCTTAGAGGCTATGGACAAAGTTTTGTGATCAAAGGTGATGATAAACATATTAATTATTCGAAAAGAGAAATGGCAAAAGACATGGTGCAGTTAATGGATAAAATTGGTTATTCAAAATTTTTACTTGGAGGCCATGACCGAGGCGGACGTGTTGCTCATAGACTTGCAAGAGATTACCGAGATAAAGTTGTAGCTTTAAGTGTGATGGATATTTGTCCAACATTAGATATGTATAATGCAACGGATCAAGACTTTGCTACAAACTATTTTCATTGGTTCTTTTTAATTCAGCCAAAATTTATTCCAGAAAATTTTATCAGCAAAGACCCAAAGACTTGGCTCAACTATTGTCTAAAAAAATGGTCAGGTGGATTTAATTTTAAAGGCGTTGAAAAATATTATTTAAAATATTTTAAAGCTTATAAAAGAATACATTCAAGTTGTGAGGATTATCGAGCAGGAGCAACTATCGATTTAGTTCACGATAAAAAAGATTTAAATAAAAAGTTAAATATACCCTTACAAGTATTATGGGGTAAAAATGGCCGAGTAGGTAAAAAATTTAAGCCCTTAAAAGTTTGGCAAAAATGCACAACTAAAAAAGTTGAAGGAAAAGGCTTTAATTGTAAGCATTTTATTGCAGAAGAAGCTCCAAAGCAGACCTTGCAAGAGCTTGTTAAATTTTTATCAAAATATTCAAATTTTAATTACTAACGTAGGCAGATGCGCCTCTGTTATTTAAATTAATATCTAAATTTTTATTAATTGGTGGAAAGGCTCTTTGCTGGCAGTCCATTCGAGGACAAGTCCTACAATTTACTCCAATTGCAATTGCAGCACTTTCATCTTTTATATTTAGAGTATCCGCATAAATAAAATCTTTTGCATATTTTGCCTGACAACCTAGGCCAATACTTAAAATACTTCGATAGATTCCATGGCGACCTATGCCTTTTTCAATAGTTCGGGCAATGCACACGTATTTTTCACCATCTGGCATTTTAGAAAGTGCGCAGTGAATTTTTCCTGGCAACATAAATGCAGAATGAATATTCCATCGTGGACAAGCTCCACCGTAACGAGGAATTTGAATACCAGATAACGATAATCGTTTTGAAATATTTCCGGCAATATCAGTTCTTAACATATGAAAAGGTATTCCTTTCATTTTAGGATCTTGCAAACAAGTTACACGATGGGCAACTTGTTCAAAAGAAACTGAAAAAGTATGCTGCAACAATTCTAAATCGTAGCGATGTTTTCTGCATTCTTCATAAAATAATTTATAAGGCATTAAAATTGCAGCGGCGGTATAATTGATTAAAGAAATAGTTGTAAGTTTTTTTGCTGTATCAGATGGAAAGTTATAATCTTTAAGATAACCCTCAATTAATTCTAAAGCCTCAGTTTGAACAATTTGAGCGGCACAGTAAATTTTTTTAGTATCTAAAGTTAAGTAATCAGAAAGATATAATGTTTTTTTTTCAGGAACATATCGTTTTAAGAAAAATTCATCATTTTTTGGAACAACGTCTACGACTTCAATTTTATGATTTTTTTTTAAATATTCTACTAACAAAACATGACGTGTTCTTAAATTTCTATTTACCTGATTAAAAATTTTATTTGCATACTCTTCTAATTTTGGAAAATAATTTTGATACTCTTGCAAAAAGTCTGAAACGATTTCACCTGGAAATGTTGCTTTAGGATTGGCTACATTTTCACCAGAAATAACCTCAAGTTTATCATAAATTTCAGAATTTTTTTTACGATAAACATCGCCTAAACGAATAAGTGCTTTTGAGATTAATGGGTTAGTTTCTATTAAATCTTTAACCTCCAAATTAGTAATATCTAAATCTTCAAACAAATTATCACTTAATAATTCTTGTAAATCATGGACTAAATTTAAATTATCGTCCGTTGATAATTTTTTAAGATCAAGATTTAGAATTTCAGATGCTTTAATAAGTAAATCCGCACTTACTTTTCTCTTTCCAGACTCAATAAGATTTAAATAACTTGGTGAAATTTCAAGTTTTTTAGAAAGGTCTCCTTGGCTAATATTTAGCTTTCTTCTTGCTGTTTTGATCTTAAAACCGAGTTGTTTGCTCATAAAAATTTACAAAATTTTCAAATTGTAAATATAATTCTAAAATTTTTTTGACAAATTTACAAGCATTTTCAACATTAATGTTTGAAATTAAATCGAATGTAAATATTGTAAATTTATTAACCAGAGAGGATAATTATGACACATAGAGAAAAACACAATATCGAAAGCAACTGCGTTTCATATAACGATGATTGCTACAATGAAACTAATAGCTACGCAGACAATGTAAAAGCTATGAATAATCTTGAGAAAAAAATTTTTACAGACGCCGTATCCTCTGTCTATAAAACAGGCCAGTCTTTTATTAATTATTTAGAGGCAAAATTATCGATGGTTAAACAAAATAATAACGGTGGATCTAATAATGCCTAATACAACCGATACTCTAGTTAAAAATAGATTAGAAAGTTTAATTTCAAATTACTCTGAGGAGGATGTTGAAAAGCTTCGTGGAACTTTTAATGTTGAATACACAGTTTCAAAAAATTTAGCTAAAAAACTTTGGAAATTATTAAATACAGAAAAGTATATTAATACTCTAGGAGGATTATCAGGTAACCATGCCGTTCAACATGCAAAGGCTGGCTTAAAAGCCATTTATTTATCAGGTTGGCAAGTTGCAGCGGATGCAAATTCAGCAGGCGAGATGTATCCTGATCAAAGTCTGTATCCTTATGATAGCGCACCAAAATTAGTTGAAAGTATGATCAACGCTTTAATGCGTGCAGATCAAATTCAATACATGGAAGTATTGGAAGGAAAGATGGATCCAAAAAACAGTGTTGATTATCATATGCCAATTATTGCAGATGGAGAAGCTGGCTTTGGTGGTCCATTAAATGTATATGAACTTACTAAAAGATTTATAAAAGCAGGGGCTGCTGGAGTTCATTTTGAAGATCAATTGGCTGCAGAAAAAAAATGCGGACATATGGGAGGAAAAGTTTTAATCCCAACTCAAAATGCAATAAGAAATTTAAAAGCTGCACGACTTGCATCTAGGGTAATGAATGTTCCATTAGTAATTCTTGCAAGAACTGACGCTAATGCTGCAAAACTAATTACCAGCGATTGTGATGAGAACGACAAACCTTTTTTAACAGGCGAAAGATCCAGTGAGGGTTTTTATTATGTTAAGGACGGAATTGAGCAGGCTATTTCAAGGGGTCTTGCTTATGCGCCTTATTGCGATTTAATTTGGTGTGAAACAGCAAAACCAGATTTAAATGAAGCAAAAATATTTGCAGATGCAATTCATAAAAAATATCCAGGTAAATTGCTTGCCTATAATTGCTCGCCCTCATTTAACTGGAAAAAATATTTAACAGAAAATGAAATGCAAACTTTCCAACAAAAATTAGGAGAGATGGGTTATAAATTCCAATTTATTACCCTTGCAGGTTTTCACGTGCAAAATTATTCAGTATTTAAATTTGCACAAAGTTACAAAAAAGATGGAATGGCAGCTTACTCTAAAATTCAGCAACAAGAATTTGAAGCTGAAAAAGAAGGTTATACTGCCGTTAAACATCAGCGAGAAGTTGGTACAACTTACTTTGATACCATCGCACAAATTATAAGTTCTGGAAAAACTTCAACCACTGCAATGAGTGGTTCAACGGAATCTGAACAATTTTAATTTTAGTTAATTAACTAAGGGCCCGATTTAATCGTCGGGCTCTTATCGCTTACAAGTATTAATTCCAATTAGAGAATAGAGAGTACAATTTCTCAGTACTCCACTAATAATTAAACCAATAGCAAGCCAGCCCCAAGGACTGATCATTCCTAATGCTGTAAAAGTTATAATAATTACTCCAGAGGTAATTCTTAAAACTCGATCGATGGTTCCAACATTCACTTTCATTTTTAATCCTACGTTGACTTCAGTATACTGATTAGTTAGAACGAAACAAGAACAAATTATTCATGAAAATACCAGTTATATTGCAAAAAGTTTCAGCAGGCTTTCCTTCACCTGCAACTGATTATGTTCAAGATGAAATCGATTTAAACAGCGAACTGATTAAAAATCCTCCAGCAACTTTTTTAATTCGCGTGCAGGGTAATTCTATGAATGATCATAAAATTACCAGTGGAGATTTATTGGTAGTTGACCGAAGTTTAAATTTAAAAAACGATTGTATTGCAATTATAAATTTTAATAACGAATTAGTAGTTAAAAATATTATCAAAGAGAATAATAATTTTTACATCAAAAACAAAGCAGAGAAGATTTTAATTAGTGAGAACTCAGATGTGAATATTTGGGGAGTTGTAACGTACATTATTCATGCAGCCCATTAATAATAGAATTATCGCCCTAGTCGATTGCAATTCTTTTTATGTTTCTTGTGAGCGATTGTTTCGACCAGATTTGAGAAGAAAGCCTGTGGTGGTGTTATCTAATAATGATGGCTGTATTATTTCAAGATCAACCGAGGCAAAACAGGCGGGAATTAAAATGGGTGAACCTTATTTTAAAGCAAAGCCGCTCATTGATAAACATAAAGTTTCAGTTTTTTCATCAAACTATGAATTGTATGGAGATATGTCACGACGGGTGATGAAAATATTAAAAAATTTTTCACCTGATATTGAATTTTACTCCATTGATGAAGCATTCTTAGATTTAACTAATATTAAAATGAATAATGTTAAAGAATATATTTTAAATATTAGAAAAATAGTTTTACAGTGGACTGGAATTCCAGTTTCAATTGGAGCTGCAAATACCAAAACCCTTGCAAAAATTGCAAATCATGTAGCAAAGAAAAATAAATTAGGCGTTGAGGAATTTATTAGTAAAGATAAAAATGAAGTTGACGAAATTTTAAAAACATTTCCCGTACAAGAAGTGTGGGGGATTGGCAGACAACTTTCTAAATTTTTTAATAATAATAATTTCCATAATGCCCATCAGTTAAAATATGCAGATAATTATTGGGTGAGAAAAAATAGTAGTGTGGTGGTATTAAAAACCATTCATGAACTGAATGGCACATGTTGTTTTCCATTAAATTTTCAATATGTAGCAAGGAAAAATTGTTGTGTATCTAGATCTTTTGGCAAAACCATTACTGAACTAAATGATTTAAAAGAAGCAGTGGTGATGCATTGTATGACAGCGGCTGAGCGAATTAGATCGGAAGGTTTAATTGTAAAGTCCGTTTATGTGTTTATTAAAACCAGTCGATTTAAAAAAGATTATGTATCGCGTGTTCAAAAAATAGATTTGCCCATTGCAACGAATAACACTTTAGAACTGACTAATGTGTGCGCAAAGGCTTTGGAAAATATTTATATTAAAGGTTATTTTTACAGCAAAGCCGGCGTTATTTTTGCAGATTTAAAACCCAAAGATCACTATGAAAAAAACCTATTTTCAGATCAGAATTTAAATTTAGATCACCTAATGAAAGTTATTGATCAAACGAATAGCAAGTTTGGCAGAGGTGCAGTTACCGTTGCAGCCGCACGATTAAATAATAATTCAAAAATGAATAGACGTTATTCATCTAAAATCGACACTTCTTTTATAAAACTTGCCCCAACGGTTAGAGCATATTAATTATTGTTCCTATGGTCCATAAAGCAAAAGCTTTTGTCATTTTAGGCAATCAACTTTTCTCACCCATCCATTTAAAAAGTTTTAAAGATCATCATTTCATGATGGCTGAAGATTACCAGTTATGTACTTACGTTAAACATCATCGCCAAAAGATACTACTTTTTTTATCAGCCATGCGTTCATATGCAGATGAATTAAAAAAAGCAGATTTTTCACTTACCTATTATGATTGCAAACACGAATTATTTAAAAAAAGTTATGAGGATAAAATTCTAAATTTTTTAAATAAAATTAAAACTAAACATGTAGATTTATTTGAAGTTGAAGATAAGTTCTTTGAAACGCAATTAATTAATTTTTTTAACAAAAATAAAATTCAATTTAATTTTATAAAATCACCCATGTTTATATCTAGCCGTGGTGATTTTAAAGAATATTTACAAACGAATAAAAAGCCATTCATGGCTAATTTTTATAAAATTCAAAGAATTAAATTTAATATTTTAATGAAGAGTAAAAACGAGCCGCTAGGAGGCAAATGGAGTTTTGATGAAGATAATAGAAATAAACTAGATCCTAAAGTTACAATCCCAAAACATATTACCTTTAAACAAACAAATCATACAGAGAATGTAAAAAAGTTTTTAGAGAAAAATTTTCTAGATCATCCAGGTGAAATTGAAAGTTTTAATTTTCCAACTACTCGCAAAGATACCTTAACTTTATATTTTGATTTTTTAAAAAATAAATTAAATTTATTTGGAGATTTTGAAGATGCCATTTCACACAAATCCCATATTCTATTTCACAGTATGTTAAGTCCGTTAATTAATTTAGGACTCTTAACGCCACAACAAATCGTGAGTGAAACCTTAGCTTATGCAAAAACCAATAAAGTAAAACTAAATTGTCTTGAGGGTTACTTAAGGCAGATTATTGGCTGGCGTGAATTTATGCGAGGCATTTATCAAAATTATGAAAGTAAATTGGAAAATACTAATTTTTTTAAATCCAATAAGAAATTAACTAAAAGTTGGTATGATGGCACCACTGGAATTGATCCCTTAGATCACACAATTAAAAACTGTATCACATATGGCTGGAGTCATCACATTGAGCGATTGATGGTGGTTGCAAACATCATGAATCTTTCAGGAATCGATCCTAAATCCGTTTATCGATGGTTTATGGAAATGTACGTGGACTCTTCAGACTGGGTCATGGCGCCTAACGTTTATGGCATGGGTTTATTTAGTGATGGGGGAATTTTTGCAACTAAACCCTACATTTGTGCCTCAAGTTATCTACTTAAGATGAGTGATTTTAAACGAGGCGATTGGTGCGATACATTAGATGGGTTGTACTGGAAGTTTATTGAAAGGCATAAGGTATTTTTTGGAAAAAATTACAGATTATCCATGATGGTTAAAATTTTAGAAAAAATGGATAAAGAAAAGAAGAAAAGAATTTATTCTGCAGCTGAAGATTTTATTAAAAGAAATACTAATTAATAATTACTCGTGTTCTCCGCCTGGATCATCTTTTGGTAATTTCGTTTGTTTGCCATTAATCCAAAGGTTTTGTCTTGATCGAGTAGGCGTGTGGTAATTAGGATCTGTTCTAAATTTTCTAATATCTTGAAATTGTTTGAAGGTGTAATAAGCAACAAAAATCACTAGTAAATGGCCTAAAAACACTCCAAGCCAGCCATAAACAAACATTGGAACAGTGAAAACCCACACGCTAAAAGCAGTGGACCAAAGAGCACTTAAAACAATTAAAATTTGCAGTCTTACGGTTTTAGGTAAAGCTCGCAAATCATTTTTTGTATCATCAAACAAAACAGTCGCAGCCTCATGCATCCATTTAGTAAAATCTTTAAACATAATAAAATTACATATACACTGATTCAATGAGTGGCAAAATAGTAATTATTGGCGCGACTGGTTATACAGGATCAGCTCTTGCAAGATCTTATACCAACGACAATATCCCATGCCACTTAATTGCAAGAAATGAAGCAGAGTTAACTAGATTATCAGCAGAAACTAATTTTAAATATTCGGTTTGTTCAGATGTAACAAATCTACAAAGTGTTGAGAAAAGTTTAAAAGATATTGAAAATGAAAAAATTTCAGGTCTTGCTTATTGTGTGGGCTCTATTGTTTTAAAATCATTTCAAACTACAAAAGAAGAGGATTTCATTAACACTTTTAACTTAAATGTAAGTGGTGCAATTCATTTTATAAGAAAATTACAAAAACAACTTGCTGAAAGTAATGGAGCAATTGTTTTATTTTCAACGGTTGCAGTGGATCGAGGCTTTAATATGCACTCAGTAATCTCAACTGCAAAAGGAGCTATTCAAGGATTAACTACTTCTTTAGCTGCAGAATTTGCACCAAAAATTAGAGTAAACTGTATTGCCCCAAGTATTACCCAATCCAAAATGGCAAAACCTATTTTAGATAATGCAAGAATTGCAGAACAAATCCCCCTTAAACATGCAATGAAAAGAGTTGGAAAACCTGAAGATTTAGCTGAAACTGCAAAGTTTTTATTATCATCTAATAGTAGCTGGATCACCGGTCAAACTATTCATGTGGATGGAGGAAAGATTAATTTAGAAACATAATGAAAGTTTTACTAAAAGTAATTTTTATTTTTCTTTTACTTCCAATTAAAACCTTTGCCTTTGAAAATCCTAAAGTAAAAATAAATAATTTTTTCATCCAAAAATATGAAGTAACAATTGTTGAATTTTCAAATTTTGCAAATAAAACCAATTTTAAAACAAAAGCTGAAAAGCAGGGATTTGGTTATGAATATAGTGTTGGTTGGGAGAAAAGAAAGAATTGGAATTATAAAACTCCTTACGGCAAAAATCCTGATAGCTTAACTGAACCTGTAGTACACGTTAGTTATTTTGAAGCTGAACAATATTGTAAATTTATTAATGGTAGATTGCCAACCTTTGCAGAATGGTCAACTGCAGCTTACACACAAGTTTTAGACTCAAAAGTATTTGAGAAAAATAAAACGTATTCTTATCCAAGCGGAGATAAAGCTGAAAAAATGAACTCCACCGATTTACTTTCATATAAAAAACATTATGACGTTTTAAAATTGCCAGAGGGAATTAATGGTTTAGTTGCAATGGGTGGAAATGTTTGGGAGTGGACCAAAGATAGAAAAGATAACTCTGCATTAACCGCAGGTTCTTCTTGGTGGTACAGTTCAAGTAATACAACTAAAAATGGAGCTCAATTTAAACCAGCAGATTTTTATGCGATTTATGTTGGTTTTCGATGTGCCTTTGAAAAATAGCCAAAATTAAAATATACAGACGCAAAATTTATGGAATTTTTTTCAGAAGAAATAAGGATTACCATTCAAATTATTTTAATCGATCTTGTGTTATCAGCAGATAACGCAGTGATTATTGGGATGGCTGCGTCCCAATTTGATCCAGAAATTAGAAAAAAAGTTTTAATTATTGGAACAGCACTTGCGGTTGTCTTTAGAATTCTTTTTTCAGCCATGACCGCATACCTTTTGCAGTTTCAAGGTATTCGAACCATTGGAGGAATCTTATTATTTTGGGTGGCGTACAAATTGTATGTGGATATTTTAAAAGAGAAAAAAGATCAAAGTGCTGAATTAAATAAGTACCAAGTTAAAGAAGAAGAGAGAAAAAATTACCGTAAAGCTATTACCACCGTTGTAATTGCAGATATCACTTTAAGTTTCGACAATGTAATTGCTGTTGCTGGTACTGCAGGAACTAACTATGGCCTGCTAATATTTGGTCTAGCCCTTGCAATTATTTTAATGGTTACCCTTGCCAATGCCATTTCAGTTTATATTAAAAAACATAAATGGATTGGCTGGTTAGGCTTGCTTTCTATCCTTTGGGTTGCAGGAGATTTAATTTGGGACGATATTAAGTTATTGCTATAAAAATAACTCCATGGAATTTTTTGCTGATGATTTAAGGCTGACCATAAAGATCATATTAATTGATATGATTTTATCTGCGGATAACGCCATCGTTATTGGTTTGGTTGCCTCTCAATTTGACCCTAAAATTCGACAAAAAGTTTTAGTCATCGGCACAACCCTTGCAGTTTTATTTAGAATATTATTTGCAGTTTTTGTTGCATATTTTTTGCAATATCAAGGGTTGCGAACCTTTGGTGGAATTTTATTATTTTATATCGCCTACAAACTATATGGCGATATTTTAAAAGATAACCAAATTGAACAAGTAAAAATAAAAAAATCTCAGCTAATTAAAGAAACGGACAAAAAAAATTATTGGAGAGCAATTTTAACTATTATTGTTGCAGATTTAACCATCAGTTTTGATAACGTGATTGCGGTAGCAGGTGCTGCAAAATCTAATTTTACATTACTTATTTTTGGTCTTACACTTTCAATCATTATGATGATCACCCTTGCTAATGCCATTTCAACTTATTTAAAAGAACATAAATGGGTGGGTTGGCTTGGAATTTTATCTATCCTTTGGGTGGCTGTTGATTTAATTAGAGATGACTTTAAATTATTTTTTTAAATGGATAGGGAGAATATTTTTCTCTTTATTAATTTTAACCACAACCTCTATGGCAAACGAAGAACCTGATTATATTATCCTTAAAAAAGAAAGTGACATTGAGATTAGACAATATAAAAATTTCTTAACCGCATCCATTGAAATGGAAGGAGATAGAAAAGAAGCAATCGGTAAGGGATTTAGATCTTTATTTAAATACATCAGCGGTGAAAATAAAAATAAAGAAAGTATTTCCATGACAATACCAGTGATGCAAAAAAGCTCAGGAAATAATAAGTGGAATGTATCTTTTGTGGTACCTAAAAAATTTGATCTTAAAAATGTTCCGCAACCTGATAATAAAAATATTCAAATAAAAAATAATTCAGATTTAAAAGTTATTGCCATTACTTTTTCAGGTTTATTTAGTGATGGTAATATTGAAGAAAATGAAACAAAGCTTAGAAATTATATAAAAGAAAAAGGAATTAAAATTGATGAGCCTGCAATTTATGCAGGTTATAATGCACCTTGGACACCTTGGTTTTTAAAAAGAAACGAAGTGATGTTTAAGTTAGCAGGTTAAGGGATTTTTTTAAAAAGATCACAGTATAATAGTCTTAAAAAAAAATAATTAAAGCATCATAAAATACTGTTTTTACTTTTATATTTTTTTTTAAGTTACTATCTCAATTTCAAGCTATTAAAATCAATGGTTTAGCAAATTAGGCTAATTAAGCTTTGCCACAATTGATCTTAAATTCATGATTTTAAACATTTATTTTTTATCCTTGAATGTTAGCCGGTAAATTTGCTTTTTTAAATATAAGGGTCATATTTATCTACAAGGAGGGAAATGAACATACACCTACCTTTTACATGAATTGACGGTAACGTTATTTCATAGAGTAAGCTTAAGAACCTTTGCTTAATCAAAAAAAGGTTCAAAAAATCAAATAAATTTTCCGGTTTTCTATAACCTGATAAAAGGGACCAAAGGTCCCTTTTTGTCATATTTTTAAAGGATATTGACAATGATATTGAAATATTGCATTATAAACATATCTGATATGCAAGATTCGCAGGTCAGTAAGTTAAACATAAAACAAAGGAGTTAAAATGCTAGAAGGATCAAAAGGTTTAATAGCTAAGAATTTTGAAAACAAACAGAGAGAAAAAAATATCGATAATTTAAATCGAAATATGAAGTCCGTTGATACTTACGGAAACGGTACAACAGGTTACAAAATTAAAAACGGTGTGAATGCCGGTAAAGTAGTTGGTCATATCACAAGACCAAAGTCAGAAATTTAAAGTTTTATTAACTTGGCGAAAGCCAAGTTAATGAAAATCCTATAGCCAGACATCTCCTATAATTCCCTTTATTTTAGACTAAGCTATAGGCATGTCTAAAGCGCAAATATTCAAGCAGATTTGTTATAAATGCATTTGCTACATACATTAAAATTGAGGGTAAAAAATTAACTTTTTCTGTGGAGGTGCGAGATACAAAAGATGTAATCTCCAAGGGAACTCATGAAAGTAATTTTAATATTTTTTTTTAAAAAAATATATAAATATTAAAGAGGCAAATAACTGCGCGATGACAAAACCAATAACATTAGTTGAATAAATTCCAACAAAAGTATCAGTAAAACTTCTAGCAACGGTTAAGAAAGGATTTACAAAAAAAGTTGAAGAGGTGAATAAATATCCAACCGTTACTATTAACGAGACCATTAACGGAAGTAGGTTTTTATTAGTATTTACAAAATACTTAATGACAAAAAGTAGGATTAAAGTTGAGATAAATTCACTGATCCAAAAAGGGTAACCTGATCTAACCTTAGTTGAAAACTGAATGATTGGTAAATAAAAAATTAAATGGGCAATCATAATTCCAAGCAGAGCTCCCATAAATTGACTTAGAAAATATTTAATCAAAACCTCATTATTAACCTCGCCATCGGCCCAAAACATCAAAGTTACTAGGGGATTAAAATGAGCGCCCGAAACATTTATAAAAATGCTAATAAGAATAAAAAGTGCAATTCCAGTTGCAATTGAATTTATTAATAATGCTATTCCAGAATTCCCCCTAGATAAGTCGTAGCCCATAATTCCAGAGCCAGTAATGACCATGACCAGTAAAGCAGTACCAACAAATTCAGCTAAATATTTATTACTAATCATTGTGATAAATTTCCCTAAGTTTAAATTTTAAATTGATTGTATCCATAGTTGCAACAGGTAATCTCACTAATTTTTCAATTTTAGGTTTTAAATTATTAATTAATTCATCAAAGGCTTTTCGTTTTTCAATTTTGTCTCCACCCATCACTGACGGATCTTTAAAACCCCAATGAACTTGTAAAGGATGGCCTGGCCAAATAGGGCAGACCTCCTTTGCAGCACTATCACAAACAGTGATCACAATATGCATCTTTGGAGCATTAGGTTTTGCAAATTCGGCCCAGCTTTTTGAATACAATTTCTTAATATCATAGCGTAGTTCCTCCGCAATTTCCTTTGCAATAGGATTAATTTCATTTTTTGGAGCTGAACCTGCACTAAAGCCTATAAATTTTCCCCTTCCTAAACTATTTAATAATACTTCAGCAATGATCGACCTTGCAGAATTGTGCGTGCAAAGAAATAAAATATTCACCATTAGCTAATTTTACTAAAAAATTATTACGCTTGCATTAAACTAAATTGTTATGTTATAACATAACACATGAAGCCAAATGACGATTTAGTCCTTAATATTATTAAGAATAATTCAAAGCCACTTACGGCCTATGAAATTTTAAGTAAAGTTCAAAGGATAAAAAAAATTCAGCCCATGTCTGTTTATAGGTCGCTTAAAAATTTACAAAGCCAAGGAAAAATTCACAAATCCAACCAAAACAAAAGCT
>Ga0194118_10001769_pt1 | contig 29353 bp, 25 predicted proteins | sample TA2MahsurfametaG_2_FD_148662 | JGI IMG/M metagenome (GOLD analysis project Ga0194118, IMG submission 148662) | Freshwater microbial communities from Lake Tanganyika, Tanzania - TA2015013 Mahale N5 surface | ecosystem: Environmental > Aquatic > Freshwater > Lake | place: Tanzania: Lake...
CGTAGCGGACGTCCGGGTTGTCATAGGTCCGGATGTAATACCGGAGGGCCTTCATGTCGGATGCCGAGGTCCATTCGGTGGTCTCGTTCCCGGACACGCCACCGCCTTCCCCACCGCCAGTGGCGCTGGTCCGGATCGATCCGGTCGGAAGATCAAATCCCGCCATCAGACGCAGGGCTGCGGTCACGGATTGGTCGGAGGTGGCCGGTACCGGCGCGAATTGCTGCGCGAAGAAGGTGCGGACGAATCGTGCCGGGGCCAGGTAGCCGCCAGGCAGACCGTTGAGTCCTGCACCGGAGCTCGCGGCGGCAAGGGTCATCTTCCCGGCCTGGATCGGGGGGAGGACGTTCGGCGAGATGTACTGATACTGGGAGAGATTCGCGAGCTGGTAGGGGAAATCCGGGGCGTTCGTGAACACATGCGTGGGGTTGTCGTACACGTGCAGTTCGCCCTTCACGTACTCGATGGCCACGCTGTTGCCCTGGGCGTCATGGAAGGAGTAGTGGACCGGCGGGACGTTGTTGCCGAACTGCTTCAGCCGCGCTCCGGAAACGTAGACCTTGCGGATGCCGTCCTTGACCTCGGCCACGGTTGCGAAGTTTCCGAGCACCCAGGTCACCACCTCGTGGGAGGCCATCGATCGGGCACCGGCATCCTTCGGCACCTTCTGGAACTCGGCGTATCCGGGGAAGTTGAACAGGCCGCCCGAGAGTCCCTTTTCGTTGAGCCCGTCGATGATCACGGAAAGTCCCAGGGCGTTGGCCCCAGCCGCGGCGTATTTGGCGGTCCAGGTCAGCCCCCCTTACCGATCACTTCATCGGTTCCGGTGCAGACCACCTTCTGGCCCCGCGGCAGGATCATGATCTGGGACTGCATCTGGAGCGTGAACTCCATCGTGCGGGTGTAGACGTAGCCTCCGTCTTTCGAAGGCAGCAGCATCGAGGTGCAGGCTTCGGTCGGTGAGGGGAGGGTCAACGGGAGTCCCAGGGCAGTCAGACCGAGGGTGGGAAGTGGGCGAAGGGCGGTATTTATGCTCGTCAGAGACGCTCTCACTGCCCGCCGACGCCAGCAAGCCGGAGACTGGTTTCCTTGGCCCCAAACGGGGATCAGATCGGATGTGGGCCTTGGAATCTTCTGGAGTTCCCCATTGCCGCGGAGGTGTGGGACAGGCTACGCGATCCGTTGTGAACGATGGTTTCAGAAACCGCCCCCTGCGTCCGCGTCCGATGTCGCCCCGTCCCGGGCCCGAGCCAGAGGTGGATCGGAGAGGATGGAAGACGCCTTGGGTGCACCTCAAGTCCTACCGGTTCCACCCCCATGTCTATCCGCCCATGATCCGTGCCGTGTCGCCCGACGCGCGGCCGGGCTCCTGGGTCCAGGTTCGCGATCGCGACGGGCGGCTCTTCGGCGCGGGACTCTGGAACGACCGGTCCCGGGTGCCGCTTCGGATCCTCCACCATGGACCCGATCCCGTGGACGACTCTCTCCTGACGACCCTTCTGGACCGGGCCATCGACCTCCGCCTCAGCCACCTGCGACTCCCGGAATTCACCGATGCCTACCGGGTGGTCCATTCCGATGGGGACGGGCTGAGCGGACTGGTGGTGGACCGCTTTGCGGATGTCCTGAGCGTGCAGGTCCACAGCCTTGGAATCTGGCAGCGGCTTCCGACCCTGCTGAAGCGACTGCATGAACGGCTGGGGACCACGCGCGCGGTGTTCGAGGTCGATCCGGACATCGCCCGGCAGGAAGGCATCCGGGTGGCCGACATCCCGTCGGATCCGGTTCGCTCGGTGAAGATCCGCGAGAATGGCATCCGCTACGAAGTGGACTTCACCAGCGGCCACAAGACTGGGTTTTTCTGTGACCAGAGGGACAACCGTCGGCGCCTGGCGGACCTCGCCCGGGGACGTCGTGTCCTCGACCTCTGCAGCTACACAGGCGGGTTTTCGATATCGGCTAAGGTGACCGGACAGGCCGCCGAGGTGTCCGGGGTGGATCTCGACGAAAAGGTGATCGCCCAGGCCCGTCGCAACGCGAACCTCAACGACGCCCGGGTCCAGTGGGTCTATTGCGATGCGTTCAGCTACGCGCGTCAGATGCGTGCCGACGGCAAGCGGTTCGAAGTCGTGATCCTCGATCCGCCGAAGCTGGTGTTTGGTCGGGAGGACGACGAGGAGGGGCTGCGCCGGTACGAGGATCTGAACATCCTCGGAATCTCGATCACTGAGCCAAGTGGGTTCCTGGTGACCTGTTCCTGCTCCGGGCAGCTCCCGGCCGAGGAGTTCGAGCGGATCGTCGTCCGGGCTGGCCAGCGCATCGACCGGAAGCTCCAGATCCTCGACCGCACCGGTCCGGGACTGGATCACCCCGTTCTCTCGAATTGTCCGGAGGGGCGCTATCTCAAGGTGATCTGGGCCCGGGTCTGGTGAGTCCGGGGGGCTCCTGCGGACGCTGGACGATCCCCGAGGGTTTCCCCAGTCTCAGGCCATGAGGCCCGTCCTGATTCTGGTTCTTGGTGTCCTTGTGTCGCTGCGTCTCCTCGGGGGGGAACGGATCTCCCTGTTCGATGGCAAGTCCTTCAACGGTTGGGACGGTGACACGCAGAAGACCTGGCGGATCGTGGATGGGACCATCCAGGGCGGCAGTCTTAGCGCGATGGTCCCGCGCAACGAGTTCGTCGCCACAACCCGGTCGTTCACCAACTTCATCGTGAGTGCGAAGTTCAAGATCGAGGGGACGGAGGGCTTCGTGAACTCCGGGATCCAGGTTCGCAGCCAGCGGGTGCCGAACGATTCGGAGATGATCGGCTACCAGGCCGACATCGGGGATGGCTGGTGGGGGGCGTTGTATGACGAGTCGCGTCGCAACAGGGTTCTGGCCAAGCCCAGCGATGCAGAGATGGGGAATCCGGTGAAGAAGGGCCAGTGGAACGACTACGAGATCCGCTGTGAGGGGCCTCGTCTTGTCCTCAAGATCAACGGGGTCACGACCGTCGATTACACGGAAAAGGATGCCTCGATCCCGCAGCACGGGCGCATCGGCCTCCAGGTCCATGGAGCGGGTAAGACGCTGGTGGCCTTCAAGGACATCAGCGTCGAGGTCTTGCCGTAGGCATCCGTGACGGCTCGTAGAATCCTGTGATCGGGGTCAGGTCACCAGGCGGGTTGGGGCCAGGTCACCAAGTCAGGGTCAGCTGAAGCTGCCACAGGAGGCTGACCCCGGACTGGGGTCGATCGGCAGCGTCCCAAAACACCTGCAGATCAGGCTGGAGCTTGAGGGTGGGGGTGATCTGGACCGAATAGAACAGCTCGATGTTGTACTCGTTCGGCCGGTATACGGGGAAGCCATCCGGCACCGCTTGGCTCCAGACGAACGCAAGACCCAGCATGTCGTTGCTGAACAGCGGAATCGGTCCCGGGGCATCGATGGGTCCGGTCGGGGCGAGGCCGAGGGATCCCTGGGCCCTGATGTTCTCGAAGGCGATCTGGTTGCCACAGACTCCGAGCCGTCCAAACGCCGCGATCGGGGTGTGGATCCCAAGATCCTGCTGAAAGTTCAGTCCGACCCCGCCCTGGGTGTCGGAGTGCACGGTGGCGACAAACGGCTGAACCCGGTAGATGCCAGGTCCAAGGCCGAAGGTGTTTGTCGTGATGAGACCCAGCTCGAGGAGGTAGCTCCAGTTGGCCGCCCCCAGGGAGAGGACGACAGCCTGCTTGGGGATCTGCAGGTTCGATCCGGCCCCCATCAGGAGGTAGAACTGTCGGGTGGGCTGCCATTGCAGATTGAAGCCGAGATTGGCCTCGGGAAGCGGGATCGTCGCGTTGTTGACGAGGGCATCGTTCAGGAACTGCGTCTGGCTGTTGTTGGCGTAGCTGTTGGAGTCGATGTAGTTGCCTTGGTCGGACCATCCCGAGAAGCAGAATCCAGTCGCCGTGGGGGCTCGATATCTGGGCTGCGATCTCGGCGAGTCGGTACCCCTCCATGCCGGTGACGTTGGCCTGGGGATTGGAAAGGGATCCAAAGTTGATCTGGGAGCTCTGGAAGGAGGGGTCGTGGCTGTCCCGGGTCAGTCCCTCCTGGCCGGTGAACTCGAGACTCAGCCCAAGGCCGGTTCCCCCGGGTGACCGGGCCACCACCCATTTTCCCTGGAACTCGGTGGTGTAGTACACCAGGGCATCCAGGCCGGTCACCGGGCGTGGGATGTCGACCAGACTGAGGCTCTGATAGAAGTTGTATTCGAACCCCACGGAACCCAGCCACGTCTTCACGCCCTGACCCAGTCGGCTCACGGGGTCGGACGGGACCATCGGTCCCGGGGCATTCACGGAGGTGCCGAACTGGTCGAGGGTGACCAGATAGGGCGCCATCGGTGGAAACGTATCGGGAATCCAAACCCAGTTGCCGGTTCCGGAGGCGGGCGGGACCCCTGCGGTCCTGGGATTCAGGGAAAGCAGACCCATCACCAGCAGGAGGATGCGGGCAAGGAGGGTCATCGGAGGTGCCGAGACTACAGGATGGGAGTCAACGGGGCGACGTTTTCGGGATGTCGAGACCGCGCAACGAGGCCGGCCGATGTGGGCCACGACGGATCGAACAAAGTCTGCGTTGGCGTCCCACCCCTTCGAATGCAGGGTCCTCCGGTGCGTCGGCTTGGTGTGCGTCCTCAGTGTCCAGGGTTCGTTTCCGTGGTGCTTCTGCTCGGTATCCTGGGCTGTGCCTCGGCGCCCACCGATCCGCGTCAGGTTGCCAGGCGCCGGGTCGAGAGGGCCTCGGTCTACCAGGCGTTGACGCCCGAACAGCGCTCCCTTGTCGACCGAGGCCAGGTCCAGGTCGGCATGCCGGAGGACGCCGTGTTCATTGCCTGGGGAAAGCCCGCCCAGGTGCTGCGTCGGGGTGATGCGACCGGTGAGGAGACCACCTGGCTCTATTCCCGGAGCACGACCGACCAGTTTGTGAACTGGAACTACATCGAGGTCCGGGGACGGGATGGCAACCGGTACCTCGATCGGGTGGTGACGACCGAGTATGCGTTCCAGGACTACGTGAGTGCGCGGCTGACGTTCCGGGGCGGGGTGCTGACGCAGTGGGAGACACTTCCCGCTCCGGGGTCCCGAACCTTCATCACGCCGGGCGGGCCCATTCTGCCCTGAGGGCCGAATTTGGCCCACGCGGGCGCGCGCCCCGGTTCACTCCGGGAGTGCCAGCAGGTTGGGCGGTGCCACCTCGATCTGGCTGGCCAGCGCTTCGGGAATGTCGACGGAGCGCATGCCACCCTCCGGGGTCTTCTGGACGCAGACGACCACCAGTTTTCCCACGGCAACCTCCTCCACTGGGCCGGGCTCTAGGCGCCGGAAACGAATCTGGTAGGTTAGCTTCCGCCGGGTCTTCTCGGCCACCAGGAGGTGGAGTTCGACAAGGTCCTCGAACCGGAGCGGGCGCCGGTAGTCGCACGAGGCATGCACCCGGGGAAACCCCATCGGGGGCTCCATGCCGGGCAGGATTACCGAGAAGCCGAGCGATCGGATGAAGGCATGCTCCACGGTCTCGAAGTAGCGGAAGAAGGCCGAGAAATGGACGATGCCGGCCATGTCGGTGTCGCTGAACTCAACCCGCCGGGTGGCCTTGAAGTCGTGGGGCATGGGTAGGGAGGGACCTCGATTCAGGAGGTGTAGAGGGCCTGCTTGAGCTCGTGGACGAGGACTCCGGCAATCGGGTGACGTCGGTCGGGGTCTTTCTCGAGGCAGCGCAGGACGATCTTCTCGAGATTGGCGGGGATGTCGCCATTGATCTCGCGGGGCCGGATGAACTCCGAGCGGTCCACCTGGCGCCGCAGGACCTCGTCGGCGTTCTCCCCGGGGAACGGTTTACGGAAGGTGAGCAGCTCATACGCGCTCACCCCGAAGGCCCAGAGGTCGACCCGGTGGTCGATCGGCTGCTTCAGGAGCTGCTCGGGCGCCATGTAGGCCGGTGTGCCTGAGAGCCGATCCGGCTTCCGCGGGGGATTCGGGATCGGCTGGGCGAGGTCGAAATCGATCAGGCGCAGGCTGCCATTGCGGGTGAGCAGGACGTTCTCGGGCTTCACGTCCAGGTGCATGTAGCCACGGTCGTGCACCACTTCGATGGCCGAGGCGAAGTCGATGAGCACCTCGGCAATGTTCCCGGTGAGCACCGGATCCCCGGCGCCCATGAGCAGCTTCAGGTTCGAGCCCTCGACGTACTCCAGGACCAGGGCGAGTTGCCCACCGATCCGGCCGTGCTCGACGTATCCGATGATGAAATGGCCATCCTGGCATGCCTGCAGCACCTCGCAGCCCGTGTTGAACCGTTTCCGGTCCGTGAAGGCGAACAGCGAGTTGTTGAGCACCAGGCGGACGGCGAACGGGCGCTTCTCGGCGTCCGTGGCCAGCCAGATCTCCGACTGGCCGCCAGAGTTGATCCGCTCGTGCAGCGTGTAGGCTCCAAGGATGTCGCCGGGCTCAGGCATGTGACGTCAGAGGCGGGGTGCTAGCACAGCAACCCATCCCGGTGGAAGCTTCCGATGTGGCGGACCGGTTTCAACCCGGAGTGTCGATGCACGGACCACCCCCGTCGACACGCTGTCGACTCCTGGAATCCCCAAATCTGACGATGGTCGGACCGGGAGTCCGCAGGTCATGGTCTCGGCCTGGAGATTTCCGGGCGATGCACATGGATCCAATGGCAATGGGGAGACGAGGAAGGGGGTTTCATAGGCGGTTCCTGCGATGGGGCGAGGCCGCACTGGCCCTCGCCTACCCGCCCATCTGCCAGGTCTGCCACGAGGAGCGAGCGGTGCCGCGACTGGGATGGGTCGGACCTCGTTGCCGGCGGCAGGTCAAACCCGTCCGCCCCCCGTTCTGCCATCGCTGTGGACTTCCCTTCGACGGAGTGATCACGGGACCCTTCGAATGTGGCAACTGTCGGGACGCCGATTTTTCGTTCGAGTCGGTGCGCGCCGCGGTGCTGGCCGAGGGGGTGGTCCGGCAGGTCCTCCACCGGTTCAAGTATGACAGAGCGGTCTGGTTTCGCCCGTTCCTGGGGCGCCTTCTCGTCCGCGCGGCACGTCCCGGATTGTCCTCGGGACACTGGGACCTGCTCGTGCCCGTGCCCCTCCACCCCTCCCGGGAGCGGGAACGCGAGTTCAACCAGGCGGAGCTCCTCGCCCGGTTCCTCGGGAGTCGGGTCGGACTCCCGGTCCGAGCCGATCTGGTCGAGCGGATCCATGAAACCCCGACCCAGACCCACCTGGGACGTGAGGCCCGTCAGGAGAACGTGCGGCGAGCCTTCCGGGCCAGGCCGGGTTGTTCCCTGGAAGGACTTTCGGTCGTCGTGGTCGACGACGTCCTCACCACCGGGTCGACGACCGATGCCGTCGCACGGCAGCTCCGGCGTCTGGGGGCCGAACGGGTCTGCGTCTGGGTCGTGGCCCGTGCGCGGTAGCCCGGGTTGGGGTCAGGCCAACAGGCCTGGGACAACGTTCCCGGCGACGTCGGTCAGCCGGTGGTCGCGTCCGTTGTGCCGGAACGTCAGCCGCTCATGGTCGATGCCCATGAGATGGAGCAGCGTCGCGTGGAAGTCGTGGAGATGGACGGGGTCCTGGGCGACGTCGATACCGTAGTCGTCGGACGCTCCATAGACGCTGCCGGCCCGGACGCCGGCCCCGGCGATCCACGACGAGTAGACCCAGTGGTGGTGCTCCCGGCCCCTGGCGTCGGCGGCCGCGTTGAACGGGGTTCGTCCGAACTCCGACGTCCAGACCACGAGGGTGTCCTCGAGGAGGCCCCGGAGCTTCAGATCCTGCAGCAGCCCGGCGATGGCCTGGTCCACGTTCCGGGCCAGGGGCTCGTGGGCCATCATGTCGCCATGGGCATCCCAGTTGTCGGACGAGCCGGAATCGATCAGCTCGACGAATCGCACTCCACGCTCGATCAGTCGACGGGCCACGAGACACTGCCATCCAAAGCCGTCGTTGCTGCCGCGCTTGAGACCATAGAGGTCGAGTGTCGACTCCCGTTCGCGCGACAGATCGAAGACCTCGGGCATCTCGGACTGCATGCCGAACGCGGTCTCATAGGACCGGATGCGGGCCTCGAGCAGGGGATCCGAGAGCCGATGGGATCGGTGGCGATGGTTGTTCTGGGCGAGGAGCTCCAGCTCGAGCTCCTGGAGCTCCTGTGAGGCCACACGGCGCCGGATGTTGGCCACAGGTTCGGCGCCCGGCACAACGAGGGTTCCCTGATGGCAGCCCGGCAGGAAATCAGAACCCCAGACCTGTCCCCCCGCGTACGGGGTCTTGGGGGCGATCACCACGAACGAGGGCAGGTTCCGGTTCTCGGTGCCGAGGCCGTAGCTCACCCACGAGCCGAAGCTGGGACGCGTGAAGTTGAAGGACCCCGTATGCACGCCGAGGGTGGCCTCGTAGTGGTTGGTGTGGTCCGACTTCATCGACCGGATGACGCAGAGATCGTCGACGCACCGGGCCATGTGCGGGAACAGGTCGCTGACCTCGGTGCCGCACTGTCCGCGGGGGCGGAACGTCCACTGGGGACGCTTCAGGTACATCTGGAACTCCCCCTTGCGGCCCTGGAACTCGTTGACCGAGACCGTGCGGCCACCGTCGGCGAGAAGCTTGGGTTTGGGATCCCAGGAGTCGACGTGCGAGACCCCGCCGCTCATGTAGAGGAAGATGACCCGCTTGGCCTTCGGGGCGAAGTGGGGCGGGTGGGGGGCGAGGGGATCGATGGCGGCACCCCGTCTGGAGTCCTCGGCGAGGAGCTCCGAGACCAGCCCCGGCAACAGCGTGGATCCGCCCACGAGGGACCGGAGGAATCCGCGTCGGGCCGGCAGATGGAGGGTGCTGGGAATCATGGATCAGTCGACGTGCAGGAATTCATTGCCACCCCAGACCACCCGGACCACCGCCGCCCAGGCCGCCTCGCTGGCGGTCCTGCCATCCTGTTCCCCCAGACGGCCTCGATAGCGTTTCAGGAAGGAGCGGATGTCCCGGTGCTCCTCCTCGGAGGGGTGTCGACCTACCGAACGCATCAGCAGCTCATCGAGCCGGGCGTCGTCGTCGGCATGGCGCGTGACAAGGTCCCGCGCCAGCCGCTCCGCCTTCCGGTGCACGAAGGGATCGTTGAGGAAGTAGAGCGACTGGGTCGGCACCGTCGAGGACCCGCGCTGCGGGGTGCTGGCGTTCGAATCCGCTCCGTCGAACAACGCGAGGAACGGATGCCGCTTCAGCCGTTGGCTCATGAGGTAGAGGCTCCGATGGTCGTGGTCGTACACCGCGCTGTAGGGTCCGTGCTGCGTGTAACCCCAGCCGATCGGGGAGGGGAAGGGATGCCCTTGGGCGGGGGTGAGATCGAGGTCCCCACTGATCGCGAGGATGCCGTCCCGGATCTCCTCGGCTGTGAGCCGGCGGCGGGGATATCCGGCGTAGGGCTCCGTCGTTGCACTGCCGTCCTCAACCGGATTCTGGGTGGCCTGTTGGTAGGTCGCGCTGAGGAGGATCAGTCGGTGGAGGGATTTGACCGACCCGCCATCGGTGACAAAGCGGTGGGCCAGGTGATCGAGGAGTTCGGGATGGGTGGGCTTCTGGCCGCGGGTCCCGAAATCGTTCGGGGTCTTCACCAGTCCGTTCCCGAAATGCTGTTGCCAGATTCGGTTCACCATCACGCGGGCTGTGAGTGGGTGGTCGGGTTGGGTCAACCACTGGGCCAGTTCCAGACGCCCGCTGCCGTGTGCGGTCTCCGGGAGACGCCCGCCACCCACCGCCATCAGGAACCCCCGGGGCACGAGGTCACCCGGTTTCTCCGGCTCCCCGCGCTGCTGGAACCGCGCGTCGTGGGGGGTTCCCTCGACCACCCCGTAGGCGAGTTCCATCGGGCCTTCGGCGAGGAGTTGGTCAAGCTCGCGGCGGACCGACTCGATCTCCCGGCTGTGTTCCGCCATCCGGGCCCGGAGGGACTGCACCTGCTGGCGCCGGTCGGCGGCCGCCCCGGCCAGCGCCGTTGCCGGAGAACCGACGGGAGCAAGTGGTCCGGCCTGCACGATGAAATTGTCGGCATTGAGGCCGGGCTTCACCCCAGTCACGTGGCCATAGCTGTCGATGAAGAGGTAGTCGATGGTGCCGTCCCAGCCTGTGGCGAGGCTTCCCGAGAACGGGGCCGTCGTCGTCCCATCGCCCAGCGTGCCGCTGAAGGTCCGGGTCTGGAGGTCCAGATCCAGCTGGACCTGATGCCAAACACCCGCCTTGAGCCCCAGCGCGGTCTCCTTGTCGTCGGGACCCCGGTGGACCAAGTGGGAAGCCTTGATGAACAGTTCGAGGGCCGCCGAGGAACCTCCGCCGTGGCCCACGTAGAACCTCCAGGAGCCGTCGCTGCCGGCGTTCACGTCGGTGCAGCGGAACTCGAATCCAACGGAGAGCCGCGCGTCCTTCGAGGCGGTCCAGGGCTGGGGCAGGGTGAGTCCGAATCCATTGTAGGCGCCGCTGTTCGGAAGCCGGATCCCGAGGGTGCCAACCGGATGGTGATTCCGGAACGGGCTCTGGGCCTCGCGTGAGACTCGGACCGCGCTGTTGGGTCCCGGATTCCACGGCGCCACGGGAGGCTTGCCGTCCTCCTGGAATTCCAGGCCGCCATCGAGTCCCACCAGCTCCCGGATCTGTTCCGGGATGGATTTCGAGGGCGCCTTGCCCGAGGTGCTTCCTGCGAGCAGGGGTTGGAGGGCGATTGGGGCGATGTCGTCGGTCTGGACAGCGATGTTGTCGATTCGCAGGCCGGGCCGACCGCCTTCTCCGGGTCCGTGGGAGTCGAGTCCGATCTCCAGTGGGCCCACCAGAGCCTCCCGTGCGAGGGGGATGTCGCCAAACGCGGATGCGTCGGTCGGCGTGCCCACGCGTCCGGACAGGATGCGGCGTCGCGGATCCAGCCGGAGTTGCAGGGCCTGCCAGTGTGCACCGGTGAACCGGCGCAGCACGTGGGTCCGGTCCCCGGCCCGGAGCCGGACCTCGTTGGCGCCGATCAGCACCTCCACCGTCGGGGGACGTCCGACGGGGCCCAACCAGAAGCGGTGGGTGCCGGAGCCGGTCGTCTGGTTTGTCTCCACCAGGAACTCCAGGTTGAGCGAGAGCAGCCACATCGGGGACCGTCGTCCGGGTTGGAGGCCTGGAGGCAGGGCCTGGCCGAGTCGGTAGGCGTTGGTGCCTCCGGGAATCTGGGCACCCACGACACCCAGGGCGTAGGCATGCTTGAAGGGGCTCTGGGCCTCAGAGTTGACCGCGATCAAACCTTCGTAGAGCCAGGGCTGGACCAGCACACCGCGGCTGCCACCGGAGGCCGGGGACTGCATCTCGAAATCGCCATCGAGCCCATCCAGGGATCTCAGCACCACGGGCGGTGCCGACTGCCCCTCCTGCCGGAGCCGGTCGACCAGCGTCGCGACCCGGACCTCGTGGTCGCGCCATCGGGGCTGCGCCTCGTCGGGGGGCACCAGGGGCACGAGCGTCCGGCGCTTCTGCTTCTGTTCCGAACCCGGGAAGGCAAAGAGGGTGCTCTCGAAGATTCCGTAGAGAGCGTAGTAGTCGGTCGCCGGGATGGGATCGTACTTGTGGTTGTGACAGCGGGCGCAACCCAGGCTGAGTCCCAGGACCGCCTGTCCGAGGGTGTCGATCGTGTCCTGAAGGGTCAGGTGGTGGTAGTTCTCGGAGTCGAACCCGAACCGCCGCGAAAGGGCGAGGAAGCCCGTCGCGGTCACTCGATCGGCATACCGTTCCCGGGGACCCTTGTGGGCCAGGATGTCCCCAGCGATCTGGTCCCGGATGAACTCGTCGTAGGGGGTGTCGGCGTTGAAGGCCCGCACGACGTAGTTCCGGTAGCGCCAGGCATCCGGGACCGGGTAGTCCGCGGTCTCGCCGGCGGTGTCGGCATACCGGACGACATCCAGCCAGTGACGGGCCGCCCGTTCTCCATAGGCGGGCGACGTCAGGAGGCGATCGACCACGCGGGGCCACGCCTCCGGCGAGGCGTCGTTCAGGAACGATTCGATCTCGGTCGGGTTTGGAGGCAATCCGGTCAGGTCCAGCGTGGCACGGCGGATCAGGGTGCGCCGGTCGGCCTGGGGTGCCGGACGTGCGTTCCTCGATTCGAGGTCGGCAAGGATGAACGCGTCGGAAGGCGTCCGGGGCCAGGAGGTGTCCCGGACCCTGGGAGGATCCTTGGGACGGACGGGTTGGAAGGCCCAGTGTCGGACCATTGGCGTCACCGGGCCGGGGGAGGCCGAAGGAAACGGGGCTCCCTGTCGGACCCATTCGACGAGGTCGGCGATGGCCTCGGATCGAAGGCGCGATCGCCCCTCCTTGGAGGGGGGCATCGCGTGGTCGGGGTCGGTTCCGCGGACCGCCTCGATCAGCCGGCTGTGTTCCGGGTCACCGGGGACCACCGCCGGTCCCGAGTCGCCACCTTCGATCAGTGCGGCGCGGCTGTCGACCCGCAGCCCGCCACGGACCCTTTCGGCCCGGGCGCTGTGGCAGTCATGACACTGTTCCGTCAGCACGGGACGGATCCGGTTCTCGAAGAACGCATCCCGGTCCGCCTGACCCCAGAGCGTCAACGCCGACAGGAGGGAGCCCACCAGTGCAGTCCATGGCGATCGGCCGGACCCGTTGGGAAGGGGGCCAGGCTGTCGCCAGCTAGAGGCTGTTGGGTTCATCGGGATTACCCCCTCACGATCCGGCGACGGTCACAGGCCCGCAACCGAAAAGGCCGGATCGAGGCTGGCTCCGACGGGGCCGAGAGGCCGGGGACACCTGGGCCCATCCTCCGCCCACATTCGACTGTCCACCCACATTCGGCTCCCGTTTTTGGGATCCCCTGTTATGCTAACGCCTATGAATCGGGTGCTTTCCGTGGTCTGTGTCCTCCTCGCAACCGCCCTCGTCCCCGTACGGGCCCAGGTCGATGCCGAGGATGTGCGTCGTCTCCATGGGACGGTGGAATCCCTGACCGAGGGCCAGGAGAGTCTTCGCCGCCAGATCCAGGAGCTCCGGGATGTCGTTTCCGAACTGCGTCAGGAGAACGCGCGCCTCAAGCAGCAGCTGGCGAGCGGCGGCGAGATGGTGAACCGCGAGCAGCTCAAGGAGGTCATCAAGTCCATCAAGCAGGTCGACGAGAAGCGTGCTGCGGATGCCGAGTATGTGAGGCGTCAGCTGGAGGAGATCGCCAAGGAGGTCAGCAAGTCGTTGTCGGCGCCGCCCCCGGCGCGGGAGACCTCGAAGCCGACCAAGCCGGCTCCTGTGGTCCAGGATCCGCCGGTCAACCTCCCGGAGAAGCAGTACGTCCACAAGGTGGGTACCGGAGAGACCCTTGGCGCCATCATTGCCGCGTACAACAAGGAGTACACCCTCAAGGTCAAGGTCTCGGATGTCCTGGCCGCGAATCCAAACCTCAAGGATCCCAAGCGCCTGAGGGTCGGCCAGGAACTCAACATTCCGGCCGTGAAGTAGTCGGGGAGGTCGACGGGAACCCTGGCGCCCCCAGGAGCCGTCGCGTCAGTGGCGGGTCAGCGGTGGACCACCCGGGTCTTCGCCATCCGGTCGTGCAGAGCCAGCTTGCCGGGGTCGAAGGCGATGATCAGGTAGCCGATCCCGAGAGTCAGCGAGGTGACGAATTCGGCGAGGCTCCGGATCGCGGCGCCCCGATACCCCAAAGGGGTGCCATCCGCCCGTTCCACGCGGAGTCCCATCAGTCGCTTGCCCGGGGTCGCTCCGCTTTGGCCATTGAAGAAGGTCTGGTAGGCCAGGGTGAGGGGTAGGTTGATGGACAACGAGACCAGCATGAACTCGAGCAGGACCCGGCTGTCGGGCGTCGACGACTTCGTCTCCTGTAAGGCCCCCTCCTGCAGGCGGCCCAACGCCTCCGCCCAGGGAAGGGTCAGAAGCATTATGAGCGAGGTCAGGATCATCCAGTCGATGATATGGGCCCCGAGCCGGACCCAGAACCCGGCGGGTCGGGGCAGGGGGTGGCGGGCGACAAATTCGGCGAGCGGATCGGGTTCCGACTCATCCGTGGCCCCGGCGTTCAGCTGGAGATCCCATTTCAGCTCGTCGCGGAGGGATGCGGGCCGCCAGCGAGGGTCGTCCGACCTCCAGACCGGCGTCGAGGGTCCGACGCGACCCTCCTCGCACCACGTCCGTAGGTCGTTGAGCGTCGCCGGACCGTACTCCAGTCCGTCCCCCCCGATGATCTTGTACTGCGCTGACATGCCGCGCGGTGGATAGGCTTCCCTCCCCACAATCGCAAACCAAAACCCCAAAACCCCTGGATCTGAGGCGGCGGCGGATCGGGGTGGCTGCGACGCGGTCCGAGGTGTCCTTCCCCTCCGCCCATCCTGGGGTTACGCTCCTTGGCCATGGTGGCCGACCCCATTGTCTCGATCCGGGACCTCAGCAAGGTGTACCGACAGGGGGAGATCCAGGTCACCGCCCTCAACCAGGTCTCGATCGACATCCAGACCGGTGAGTTCGTCGTGCTCATGGGACCCTCCGGATCCGGCAAATCCACGCTACTCCACATCATCGCCGGCATCGACCGCGCCTCGAGCGGCTCGGTGCTGGTCCAGGGGATCAACGTCGCCAACCTGACCGAATCCCAGCTGGCCGACTGGCGGAACCAGAACGTCGGGTTCGTGTTCCAGTCGTTCAACCTCATCCCGGTGCTCACCGCGGCGGAGAACGTCGAGCTGCCGCTCCTGCTCACGGCCCTTGGACGCGCCGAACGTCGACGTCAGGTCGCGTTGGCGCTCGACCTCGTCGGCCTCGCCGACCGGGGACACCACCGTCCGGACCAGATGTCGGGTGGACAGCAGCAGCGGGTGGCCATCGCCCGGGCGCTGGTCACGGATCCGACGCTGATCGTCGCGGACGAACCCACCGGCAACCTGGATGCCAAGAGTGCGACGGATGTGCTGTCGATCCTGCAGGCCCTGAGCCGTGACTCGCGGAAGACGGTGATCATGGTGACCCACGACCCGAAGGCGGCCGGCTACGGAACCCGGAGCCTTCATCTGGAGAAGGGTGAGATCGTCGCATGAACCTCCCGACCTTCATCCTGAAGAACGCCCTGCGGAACCGGAGGCGGGCCTTGCTGACCGTTCTCAGCGTCGGGATCAGCTGCGCGCTGCTGGTCACGCTGCTGACGCTTCAGCGGGAGCTCACGGTGCCCCCGGAATCCCAGGCGGCGTCGCTGCGGATCATCGCCCGGAACAAGGTCTCCCTCGCGCAGCCGCTGCCGGCGAAGCAGCTCCGGGTGATCGAACGCATCCCGGGCGTCGTCGCCGTCTCTCCCTTCACCTACTTCGGAGGGAACTTCCGCGACGAGACCCTGACGAGCTTCGCACAGTTCGCCGTGGACCCGGTTCGCTTCAGGGGACTGCTTGTCGAGGCCCGCGTGATGGAGGGTTCCTACGAGGCGTTCGAGAAGGACCGGCTGTCCTGCATGGTGGGAATCGAGACGGTCGGACGCTACGGGCTGCGGATCGGGGACCGCATGAAATTCACCGGGACGTTCTATCCGGTGGACCTCGACCTGAAGATCGCAGCGGTGTTCGGGGGGACCATCGACGACCGGGGAGTCTTCTTCCACCACAAGCTGCTCGACGAGCTGTCGGGGGATCCGGGGACGGTGGGCACCTGGTACATCCGGGCGGCCTCGCCCGAGGTGGCGAACGATGTGATCGCCAGGTTGAACGGGGCCTTTGCCAACACCGCGGCCGAGGTCCGGGCGGAGACCGAGCGGGCCTTCCAGCTCGGTTTCGTGAGCATGCTGGGGAACGTGAAGATGCTCGTGCTCCTCATCTCCGGGGCGGTGGTGTTCACCCTGTCGCTCGTCACGATCAGCACCATGAGCATGGCGATCCGGGAGCGGTTCCGGGAGCTGGCAGTGCTGAAGGCGCTTGGGTTCCAGCGGCGCGAGCTGTTCGCCTTCATCCTCGCCGAGAGCTTCGGACTGGCCGCGCTCGGGGCCCTCCTCGGGGTCGGAGGCGCCTGGGCGCTTTGGACCCATCTCGACCTCCAGAAACTCACCAGCGGGTTCCTGATCTATTTCGAGGTCACCCCCCGCATCATGGCCTGGGGGGCTGCGGTGGCGGCCCTCATGGGGGTGGTTGCCGCGCTGCCGCCCGCCTGGCAGACGGCCCGGATGAGTGTGACCGAAGGGCTGCAGACCCTCGACTGACCGGACTCCGAGCACCCCATGGCTCTCCCCCTCAACTACAATATCCGGAACGTTCTCGTTCGCTGGCGCACGACGCTGTTTACCGTTCTGGGCATCGGTGCGGTCGTGCTGGTCTTCCTGGGGCTCCGGGCCCTGGGACGGGGCATCGAGGCGACGAACGCCAACACCGGGGATTCGCGGAATCTCCTCGTGGTCCGCAAGGGGTCCCAGGCTGAGTCGGGGTCCTTGGTCTCCCGGGAACAGTTCCGGACCCTGCGGGACCTGCCCGGCATCGCGCGCAATGCCGCAGGGGAGCCCCTGGTCTCGGCCGAACTGGTGATGATCGTGAGTGCTCCGAGGCGGGATGAGGTGGGTGAGGCCAACACCCTCATTCGGGGAGTGACCCCCCGTGGCATGGAGCTTCGGTCGCAGGTTGCCCTCGTCGAGGGCCGCTGGTTCCGGGCCGGTCAACGCGAGGTGGTGGTCTCGAGCCGACTGGCCCGCAGGTTCGCCGGGTTCGAGGTGGGCGGGACGATCAAGGCCGGACCCGATCGGCTCACCGTGGTCGGGCATTTTGATGGACGTGGCAGCGCGTTCGACTCGGAGGCCTGGATGGACGCCGATGAGTCGAGGGCCCTCTTCGACCGGGAACAGTACTCGAGCGTCCTGCTCCGTCCGGCCGACGACTCCCTGGCCGCAGGCTTGATCCAGCGCATCGACCATGACAAGCGCCTGGCCCTGCGTGCCGAGCGGGAGGTGGATTATTACTCGAAGCAGACCATGACGGCGAAGCCGATCAACTACCTGGCCGGCATCCTGGGCACGGCGATGTCGGTGGGGGCGGTGTTCGCCGCCATGAACACGATGTACGCGAGCGTCGGCGCCCGGACCCGTGAGATCGGCACGCTCCGGGTGCTGGGCTATTCCCGGCGCTCGATCGTGCTGTGTTTCCTGATCGAGGGGGTGCTCCTAGCCCTGCTCGGGGGCATCCTGGGGTGTGCCACCGCCTGGGGACTGCAGGTCGAGCTCGCCGCCTTCAACGTCTCCTTCGGCACTCTCGACTTCCAGTCCTTCGCCGAGACCGTTTTTCAATTCCGGGTCACTCCCGATCTGATGCTGTTGGGCCTCGGCTTCTCGGTCGTGATCGGCCTGGCCGGTTCCCTGTTGCCCGCGCTGCGAGCCGCCCGGCTCCCCGTCATCGTCGCCCTGAAATCGCTATGAGTCCGGACACCCTCGAGAAACTGCGCATCGCCTCGGAACTGAAGCGACGTGCCCGCGGGCCGATCTGGATGATCCTCGGGTCGATCGCCCTGGTCCTCGCCGTGATCGCCTACTTCGCAGTTCCACGGGCCTCGGACTCCATCCGGACCGGCATGAAGTCGGGCGGGGGGACGTCGGGGATGAAGGACACCGCGCCGAAGGGTGTTCCCGCCCAGACCCCGGGATCTACCGGAGCCCTCGATCCGGCGGGAACCGATCTTGGCCTCAACGCCGCGACGAACACCGATGGGGCGACCTATTCGTTGAGGACCTCAGGCTACATCGTGGCCCGGGAGCGGATCGAGGTCAGTCCCCGTTTCATGGGACTGGTCACCTGGATCGGGATCAAGAAGGGCGACAGCGTGACCAATGGCCAGGTGGTGGTCCGTTTGGACGACTCGGAATATCGGGCGCGTCTCGCCGAGGTGGAGGGCCAGTTGTCCGTCGCACGCGTCGCCGAGGAACGGGCTCGGATCGACCTCGACCGCACGCGTGAGCTGTTCGCCGAAAAGATCGAGTCGCAGCAGGTGCTCGACAACGCACGCCTGGCGCTCGAGTCCTCCCTGGCCCAGATCCGCCAGCTCGAGGGGGCGCGCCGGGTCATCCTGACCTATGTCGACTGGTGCGTGATCCGGTCGCCGGTCGATGGGGTTGTGCTGGAGAAACTGGCGGAGGCCAATGAGCTTGTGACGCCCCAGAACTTCGGAGGCTCCCGGGGCCCCAGCACGTCGCTGCTCGCCGTCGCAGACCTGGAAGATCTCCAGGTCGAGATCGACGTGAACGAGCAGGAACTCGCCCGCATCGCATTGGGACAGAAATGTCGGGTGAGTCCGGAGGCCTACCCGGACCGGTTCTACAACGGTGTGGTCGCCGAGATCGCCCCGGAGGCCAGCCGTCAGAAGGGGACCCTGCAGATCAAGGTCCAGATCCTCGGGCCTGATAAGTATCTGACCCCCGAGCTCAGCGCGAAGGTGGACTTCCTGCCGCTGAAGTCGGCCACCCCATAGACCTGTTGACTCCGTGGAGAAGGGGCTCGAAAGGGGGCGGGGATCAGGGGGTAGCCCCTTCCGGGTTCCACGCCCAGGACGCCACGATCCCTGCCGGATCGGTGTCGCTGGGCCGACCCGCCGCAACATCCCGGACGAGTTGCTGGAAGTCCGGGCTGTCCGGGTGTCGATCCGCTGCGGATTCGGTCAGGACGGTCTCCCCAAGCGGTCCTCCGATCCGGGCAAGCGCCACGGCAGCGGCCCGGGCGAGGTCGGATTCGGGTGCGTGGTGCACCAGCTTGGCGAGACCCCGGAGGGCCTCCGGATTCTGGATTCGCTCGATCGCCCAGAGCGCGGCGAAGCGCTGCGTGGGTTGGAGTGCGGGCTGACGGCTGATCTCGGCCAGGTACTCCACGACCTGGGGTGTCGCCGAGCGACTGATCATCTCGGTCGCGGCCTCGAGGATCCGGAAGTCCGAGGTCGCCGTCGACGCGGAGGCCAGCAGCAGGATGTCTTGCGGATCCGACAGCCCCTTGAAGGCCTCCAAGATGGCCCGTATCGACTCCTCGTCCTGCTCTCCGGTCGCCAGGGTCACCAGCTGTTCCACCGCGTCCCGCCCTCCGACGGCGGCGATCCGGTCGGCCCACTCGCCCTTCTGCAGGACGTCCGGAGCGGCGCGTAGGGCCTCCGCCATGGCGGCGATGCTCATCTCCGGATTCGCGGGGGGATGGGCCTCCGGGGTGGTGTCCTCCAGCGCTTCCGAGACGATCGATATCCCGCCCTTCCCGGGCGATACGCCCACCGCGGTTTCGGAGCCCGGCGATAAGGACGGTCCGAAGCCAGGCAGAACCGCCATTGGGTTTCCTGAAGTGTCCCCAACATCACCGTTGGAAGCGTTCCGAAGAAGCAGGAGCCCGGTGAACAGCCCGAGGCCGAGGGTTGCAGCGAGAAGAGGGTGTCGTGGCATGGACGGTTGCGATGGAGGGATGGATCCGAGGAGGAGACGGGGAGCCCCCGATCTGGAGGCTCACCACCCGGCGTGTTCACCGGCTGATCTCGAGTTTGTAGGTGCCCTGTTCCGTGCCTTCATACCCCTCCACCGCGATGAAGTAGGTGCCGGCCGACAACGAGCGACGGATCCGGAAGTTCAGGGTTGTTCCGTAGTCGTCCTGCTCGGCCAACACCCGCCCGGTTGCGTTGACCAGGGTGCCGTAGGTGTCGACCGGACCGGTGGTCCGGATCGTGACGGTTGCAGCCTGGGTGAGGGTGAACTGGAAAACGTCCCGGTCGTCGTTGCCCCCAAGGATGCCGACCGTCGATGACGGGATTGCGACCCGGGTTGCCGTCAGAGTGCTGTCGCCGTGGTCGTCGCTGGAACTGGTACTCGTGCCGACACCCGTGAGCGTCACGTTGTAGGGGTTTTCATCCGCATCGTTGTTGGGGACGACCAACTCGGCGGTGTGGGTTCCCGCAGCATTCGGATCGTAAACCACCGAGAAGGTGGCCGAGCGTCCGGCGGCGATGGAGGTGGCCGGCTGGGTGGTGATCCGGAACTGGGCAGCATGGGGACCTTGAAGCCGGACGGATCCAACGCTCAGGGCCGCCTTGCCCGTGTTCTTGACCGTGAAGACCGTCGTCCTGTTGCCTGAGGCGATGTCGAGGCTCCCGAAATCGGTCCCCTTGGCGACGCTTGATGACGTCAAGCCATCGGCAATCTCCGTCTTGTCGCTCCCAAGAATGGCAATCTCCGGCTGCCCGGTCGCGGTCGGCGTTGGCATGAACTTCGCCAGAACCGTGTACGCTCCGGTGACGGTTCCATTGCCCCGGACGGCGACATAATAGATGCCGGCTGGCACCACCGAGGAGATCTGGAAGTTCGGAGCCCCGGCTCCGTTGTCATCCTGTGCCAATACGGTTCCGGCGGTGTTGGAGAGCGATCCGAAGACATCGGTGGTACCGCTGCTGTTCAGGACGAGGGTGCCCCCTTGGGTGAGGATGAGCTGGAACACGTCGATGTCTCCCGACGTCTCCAGTTTCCCGGGCATCGGGGTGTCGAGCACCAGGGTCGTGGAACCATTCGGCATGTTGCTGTGGTCATCCCCGGCCGTGACACCGATCTGCTGGAGGATCCACGAGCGGAAGGTGAGGGTGTTGGCGTAGATGCCGGGGATCTCTGGTCGGGCGCAGCCTTCGCCATAGCTGACGGCTCCGGCGTGGAGCCAGCCGCCCTTGCCGTCGGACACCAGCAGCGGTCCACCGCTGTCGCCCTGACAGGTGTCCTTTCCGCCGCCGGCGACTCCCGCAGCCAGGTGGACGGAGGACAGTCCGGGATAGAACAACCGGGCCTGGTCCAGGCTGATGAGGCCCATGTCCACCTGGAGGAGGACCGGTGATGAACTCCCATTCTCCGCGGTGGTTCCCCAGCCGATGGCACGGACCGCAGTGCCGGCAGCAACCTGGCTGGCCTGGTCGATGAGTCCGAGAGGGGTCACGCCGGCCGCGGTTCGGGCGAGCTTCAGCAGGGCGAAGTCGTTGGCGAGCTCCCCGTTCACCGTGCCGTATTGGGGATGGCGGATGATCTGGGTCACGCCGATTCGGACCCCCTGTGAGGTGTTGCGTAGGTCGTGGGCGCCCACGACGACATCCATTGACGCGGCGGTGCTTCCTTCGACGCAGTGCGCAGCGGTGAGAACCCATTGGGGATGAACTAGGGCGCCGCCGCAGAACTGTCCGTTCACCGCGGTGTAGCCGCGCGCGACGAGGGCCGTCATCCAGGGGTAGGCGCCGACAGGTGCGTTGGAACCGCCGACGATCCGGGCGACCTCGCGGGTGGGTGCGATGCGGCCGGATTCAGTGGGTCGGTCAACGGCGAGGGCCACCGAGGTGGTGAGCACGGCCGGGAGGAGGAGGGGACTACGGATCTTCTTGGCATTCATGTCGTATGGTTCGTGCTGGATTGCTGGTGTGTTGGGGCCACAGGGCCCCTCGGACGGCATCAACCTGGTGGGGACGTGTTACCGCGTGATGACGGGGCATCACATTGTCGGTTGGAGGAGGCAGGCCGGCGGTGTCCTTGGGGTGGTGTTGGGTGGTGTTGGGTTTACCGGGTGGTTCCGGGTCTCGACGCCGTGACGGGTCTGAGGTCTGCTGGGGTCATGTTGTTCCCCTCCCGAATTGTTCTCGCTCTCTGCGTCCTCGCCGGGACGCTCCAGGGTGCCCAGTGGCCATCGTGGCGCGGTCCCAACCAGGACGGCATCACGCCCGACACCGGGTTCCCCGTGAAGTGGGACAAGTCCACCCATGTTCGCTGGCGCAACGAGCTGCCCGAGCCGGGCAACGCCTCGCCGATCGTGTGGAACGGCACCGTGTTCATCACGCAGGCGCTCGAGGATGGGAAGGAGCGCACGGTGATGGCGTTCGATCGCAAGACCGGGAAGCTCCTGTGGCAGCGCGGGGTCCGCTACGATGCCAAGGATCCGAGGCACCAGACCAATCCCCACTGCGCCGCCTCACCGGTCACGGATGGGGAGTGTGTGGTGGCCAGCTTCGCCTCCGCCGGAGTCGTCGCCTATGACTTTGCGGGTAAGGAGCTCTGGAAAGCCGACCTCGGGAAGCAGGTGCATGGCTGGGGCCAGGGATCCTCTCCGGTGATTCAGGGCGATCAGGTGATCGTCTACCACGGCCCGGGCGAGTTCTCGACCCTTGTGGCGCTCGACAAGCGGACGGGAGCCATCCGCTGGCGGGTCCCGCTGAAGGAACAGCATCCTCCGGAGCGTTGGGACGGATTCGCCGGGAAGAACGACGGCATGATCGGCACCTTCAGCACCCCCCTGGTGGTACGGACCGGAGGGCGCGACGAGATCGTCCTGCCCGTGGTGAACCAGCTCAAGGCGTTCGATCCCAGGACAGGGTTGGTTCTCTGGTTCGCCGATGGCATCAATCCGCTCGTCTACAGCTCTCCGACCCTGGGGCAGGGGACTCTCGTCGTGTTTGGTGGATTCTTCGGCAGCGGGATGTTCATCCGCCCGGGCGGTGCCGGGGATCGGACCGCGGACCTCCTCTTCTACGAACGCCGCCTCAAGAAGCACACCATCGGCTCGTCGATCGTAAAGGACGGCTACATCTACCAGAGCTCGACCGACGGCTTCGGCCAGTGCTTCGAGCTGGCGACCGGGAAGCTCATCTGGGAGGAGCGGTTGCCGTCGACCGGTGCGAGCGGTCAGACGTGGTCGTCGATGGTCCGCTCGGGGGACCTGCTGTATGTCGTGAACCAGTCGGGCGACACCCTGGTCCTCAAGGCCTCGCCCAAATACGAGCTGGTCTCGACCAATCCCATCGGTGAGGTCTCCAACTCCACCCTGGCGCTGTCCGGGGGCGAGGTGTTCCTCCGGACCCAATCCGCCCTGTACTGCATCGCCGAGACCCGCAAGCCCTGAGCGGCCCCGAGTTTTTGTTCGTGCGGTGGTCCGTTGCGGTGGTTTGCTGTAGGGACGCTTGTTTCCGTGAGTAGTTCTGAACCCAGGGTGTTGATCGTTCCTGCGTCCGAGGTGGCGCGGAAGCGGACGGTCGGCGGCGGCGAGCGCTATGCGATGGAGCTGGCCCGGGCGTTGTCGGTCCGCACCCCGACCACCCACGCGCTCTTCGATACGACCCCGGGCGAGGATCGCGACGGAAGCCTGACCCTCCGGACCTTCGGGGTGCACCACACGGACTCCTCCCGGTTCCTGTTTCCAGCGACGGGCGCCACCTGGCAGGAGATCTCTGGTTACGACATCGTCCACGTGCTCTGTTTCCCGACACCGCTGTCGGAGGCGATCGTCCTGCGCAACGTCCTGCGCCGTTGCTGTGGGGGACGGCAGAAGATGGTCCTGACCGATGTCGGTGGCGGGGCCGCGACGCTTGGAGGCAAGTTCAACCGCCTCCATCCGCGGCTGAACCTCCATCGGATGGCTCACGGACTAGCTCATTTGTCCGACTACGCCGGCCGCTTCTTCTCCGACTGGTCCCATCCCGCTGTGACGTTTTTCGGCGGGGTGAATCCCAAGCTTTTGGGCAATCAGGCCGGCGATCCAGCCGGGTATGCGCTCTATGTGGGACGCCTGCTGCGTCACAAGGGCGTCCTCGAGGCGATCCAGGCGGTTCCCGCCACGACTCCGTTCCATGTCGTGGGGCGTCCCTACGATCCGGCCTACTTTGAGGAGCTCAAGTCTGCAGCCCAGGGCAAGCAGGTGCGCTTCATCACGGATGCCGACGACGCCGAGCTGGCCCGTCAGTATGCCGGGGCGAGCGTGGTGCTGCAGGTGTCGCTGCCGAGCACGGATGGAGGACCGGACAAGTCCGAGCTCCTGGGTCTGGTTGCGCTGGAGGGCATGGCGGGTGGGAAGCCGGTGATCGTGACGCGGACGACGAGTCTTCCCGAGCTGGTGGTCGACGGTGAAACCGGATTCATCGTGCCGCCTCGGGATCTCGGGGCCTTGGGCGCCAAGATGGCGTTGCTGGTGGGGAATCCCGACCTGAGCCGTCGCCTGGGTCGCCAGGCAAGGGAACATGTCCAACGCCGGTTCACCTGGGACAAGACAGCCGATGTGGCCTTGGACTTCTACCGGCGACTCCTCACGGCCTGAGGCGATCGGGGGTCGACTCGCGGAGGTCAACCTCCGCCTGGGGGAGGGGTGAATTCCTGGGAGGTCCCGGGTTGCCTCCGCTCCGGGGGATGGGCATAGGATCTGCGGTCTCACGATTCCCCCCATGTGGTTCCGCAAGAAACATAATCCCGAGGAACACCGGTACTACCTCCTACCCGGACAGGGGAAGAGCAACCGGCGCAAGCGCCAGCAACAGCTGGTGGCCGCCATCATCGTGGGCATCATCGCCGCCGCGATCATCGGGACCACGATGTGGTTCATGAACGGCCCCCGGTGATCCGGTTCATCCCGCGTCGATGCCTCCCGGTCCTGCGACCTGCTGAGGGTGCGGGTTGCAGCGCGCCAGATCCCGTCTAGAAATCCGCACTTATGTTCACTGGAATCGTCGAGGAGACCGGGAAGGTGTTGGCGGTGACGCCGTCGCCCCGATCCATATGCCTGGAGGTCGCGGCGGGTGTCGCGGCCCGATCGGTCCGCCTCGGGGACAGCATCGCCGTCAACGGGTGTTGCCTGACCGTCACCGCGATCCGACGCGGACGGACGGCACGGCTCGCTTTCGATCTGCTGCGTGAGACCTGGGAGAGGACCAATCTTTCGGCAGTGACCCCAGGTTCTCTGGTGAATCTCGAACGCTCTCTGGCCGTGGGAGATCGTCTGGGGGGTCATTTCGTGACGGGTCATGTCGATGGAACCGGCACCATCACCCGATGGCAGCGGCAGGGGCGGGACCATGTCCTGGAAATCGCCGCGCCGGCCGACATTCGCCGCTATGTGGTGTTCAAGGGGTCCATCGCGATCGATGGCATCAGCCTGACCGTGGCGGGTGTCACCCGGGGTGGATTCCGGATCTGGATCATTCCGCACACCTGGGAGGTCACGGCCCTGCAGGAGCGGAAGGTCGGAGACCGGGTGAACCTGGAGGCCGACCTCCTCGGCAAGTACGTCGAGCGATTCGTGGGCAAGGCCCGGAAGTCAGGCCGTTGAGCCTCCCTCAGCGCCGCGGAGCCGCGGAGACGGAAGAGGGGATGGGGAGCCGGCGCGTCAACGTGATCCGGCGAGGGTTCCTTCCGAACCGCCCCTCGAAACGGGGTCTCCAAGGAATTCCGGGAGCCAGGCCCTTCGACCCATCTCCCTCACCTCTCCTGTGTTTTTCTCCGCGTCCCCGCGTCTCCGTGTGAGTTCCTCCTCCTCCGTTGGCGCTCGATCTCCCGCTTTCTCCAGTTCCACTCCAACACGGTCCATGATTTGCTCTCTTCCCCGTTTATGGCTGCGAAGATCAAATTTGGAACCGATGGCTGGCGTGCCGTCATCGCCGAGGATTTCACAGTCGAGAATGTCTCCCGGGTCGCCCAGGCGACGGCCGACTACTGGAAGTCCCACCCACCGGCAGGCACCCAGAAGCGGATCGTGGTGGGCTATGACCGGCGGTTCCTGTCCGACCGTTTCGCGCGTCGGACCGCCAAGGTCCTCGCCGGCAACGGCTTCGAGGTGATTCTTGGAGATTCCCCCGTGCCGACGCCGGCCGTGTCGTTCGCGGTGAAGTCGTTGAAGGCGGCGGGTGGCGTGATGATCACCGCCAGCCACAACCCTCCGGAATTCAACGGGTACAAGGTGAAGGCGTGGTATGGTGGATCGGCGGACGGGTCCATCTGCGAGGCGATCGAGGACTGTGTCGACCAGAACACCATCAAGTGGACGGCATTCGACGTGGCCGTGAAGTCCAAGCAGATCGTGGTCCGGGACCTCCGGGCCCCTCATTACGCGGCCTGCAAGAAGCTCGTTGACTTCAAGCGCATCGCCGCGTCCGGAATCCGCTTCGCCCATGAGGCGCTCTATGGCGTCGGCGCGGGATGCTTCGAGGAGCTGCTGGAGGGGACCTCCTGCGTGGTCACGACCCTGAACGCCGAGCACAACCCGAACTTCGGCGGCATCAACCCGGAACCCATCGCCAAGAACTACACCAAGTCGGCCCAGTGGCTGGCCAAGAATCCCCATGACGTCTGCCTCGTCACCGATGGCGATGCCGACCGCGTCGGGGGGATGATGGGGGATGGGACGCCAATGACCACCCATCAGCTGATCTGTCTCCTGCTCCGACACTATGTGAAGAACCGTCGACAGAGGGGACGTGTCGTGAAGGCCCTCACCACCACCACGATGGTGGACCGCATGTGTGCGGCCTACGGGCTCGAGCTGGTCGAGACGGGGGTCGGATTCAAGTACATCGCCAGCGAGATGATCCGTGGTGGGGTGCTGCTGGGATTCGAGGAGAGTGGTGGCATCGGGTTCCCCGGGCATATCCCGGAGCGCGATGGCATCCTGGCGGGTCTGATGCTGCTGGAGATGCTGGCGGTCGAGAAGAAGTCGGTCGCCCAGCTGTTGGCGGAGATGGAGAAGGAGTTCGGACCCCACGAATACGCACGCATCGACACCCATTTCCCGCTCGAGAAGCGCGCCTCCCTGATGGAGTACTGCAAGCTCAATCCCCCGGCAAAGCTGCTGAAGTCCCAGCTCCAAGAGGTGAAGTCGTTCGACGGCGTGAAGTTCATCGCCCAGGACGGATCCTGGCTGATGCTCCGGGGCTCCGGCACCGAGCCCATTCTCCGCATCTATGCCGAGGCCAAGTCCAAGGCGGATGCCGAGAAGCTCCTCGGCCTCGGGGTCCGCATCACCAAGAAGGTCTGATCCGACTTCAGGTCTGAGGCCAAGGACGGAGGCCCGGCGTCACTTCGCCTCGGTGGCGGCTTCGGCCATCCTGCGGAAGTCCGGTTCCGCGGCCTTGCCCAGGGCGGAGGGGCCGGTGAATCGGATGAACACGGCGCCCTCGGGACCCGGGACGATGGCCCCGAGCAGGAGTGTGTCCGGCTGCGGCGTCTTCGGTCCCCCGGGCATCCCGCTCAGGTAGGTGCCCTGCGCCCGGACGAGGGTCAGGTCCTGGTTGCGGACCTTGACGGTCTCGACCTTCGACACGAGGGCGGAACCCTTCTCCTCGAACTGTCCCAGCCACCGGTCCACGTTGGCCTGGATACCCCCGCCGTTGCCGGGCCCGAAGTGGAAGAACACCACTTCTCCGCCGGACTTCGCATCGGCCCCTGGCACCGACAGCTGCGCCTTGCGCATGGGGGACCGGGTCTCGACCCATCCCCAGGACTCCGGTCGTTGGAAGGTCAGCCCGCCGACCGGGAAGGTCTTGGGGGCATCGGCGGCGATGGAAGCCGAGACGCTGGCGAAGAGACTGGCGAGGGCAAGGAGGCGGTTCATGCGGGCGAACTATGGACGGAATCCGCCTGAGTCAACAGGGAGGGTTTTGGAGGAACGGGGCCGCGATGGGCTCCGTTGAATCGTCCGACAGCGCTTTTCGCGCTTCAGCAGGGCGGATGGGAACCCCTAGGGTCCACCTCGTCATGCGTCCCCTCCCATACCTTCGGATCCCGGGTTCCTCCCTCCTGCTGGTCGGCCTGATCTTGGGTGCGTCGTTCGGTCTGGCTGCGGACCTGTCCGAAATGGCCCGGGCCCTGACCTTCCATGCCTCGTTTGACCACGGTGTGGATGCGGATTTCGCACGGGGGGATCGACAGTTCCTGCATGCGCCGTCCTACGACAAGCGCGCCGAGTCGAAGCCTGGTCTCCCGCCGGAGGGCGAGGTACGGGTGGCCGAGGGCGTGGGGCGGTTCGGCAATGCACTCCGGTTCGTCAAGACCTCGACCCTTGTTTGCTTCCGGGCCGCCGGAAACATGGCCTACCGAACAAGGGGGTGGAATGGCACCGTATCGTTCTGGCTGAGCGTCGATCCCGAGGCGGATCTGGCCATGGGGTTCTGTGATCCGCTCCAGATCACGTCGAAGGCCTGGAACGATGCGGCGTTTTTCATCGAGTTCGAGAAGAAGACCAACGGGGTGCCGTTCCGGATCGGGGTCTACCCGGATCCGTCAGTGTGGAATCCCCGGAACGGGAAATGGGAGGACATGTCCCCTGCGGAGAAGCCGCATGTCACGGTCCCGGCCCCGACTCCCTTCGCCCGGGGTCGCTGGACGCACGTCGTGTTCACCTTCGAGCACTTCAACACCGGTCGACCGGACGGGGTGGTGACACTCTATCTGGACGGTCGGAAGGCTGCCCAGATCCCGGCGCGTCAGCAGACCTTCACCTGGGACCTCGACAAGACCTACATCATGATGGGCATCGGCTATCTGGGGCTCTGGGATGAACTGGCGATCTTCAACCGCGCATTGACCGCGGAGGAGGTGGGACGGCTTCACGCCCTGCCCAACGGGGTCGCTGGATTGCACCGCTGATTCCTTCGTGCGCCCCGGGGCGCTGATGGGTGGCCGGTGTCGGGCTAATGGGGTGCCGTGGACCCCTCAAACTCGTGGACGGAGGAGCTGGGATTCCTAGACTCCGGAGACTCCATGGCTATGAGCACTCTCCATCGTTTCCTCGTGGCGGCCTGCGCTTCATTGCTGGCCCTCCAGATCCTCCAGGCGGCCGATCCCCTCCGCGTCTTCATCCGCGGCGGGGTCAAGACACATGGGCCCAACCAGCACGACCACCCGAGGTTCATCGCGGACTGGACCAAGCTCCTGGGTGAACGGGGCATCCGGGTGGACGGCTCGATGCAGTTCCCGACCGAGGCCCAGCTCAACGCGTCGGATGTCGTCATCATCTATGCCGCCGATGGCATGCGGATCGTCGGCGAGGAGCGGACCCGTTTTGAGAACTACCTCCGGAGGGGCGGCGGCCTCGTGGTGCTCCACGACGGTGTCGTGGCCGGCGATCAGCACGAATGGGCCAAGAAGGTCCAGGGCGGAGCCTGGCGCTGGGACGGCGACAAGAAGACCACGTGGCACGAGGGCGAGGTGGGCCTGTACTTCGTCGAACCCGAGAACCCGATCGTCAAAGGTCTCTCCAACTTCGACTGGAAGGACGAGGTCTACAACCGGATGGACTTCGCCCCCGACATCGACGTCCTCGCGGTCAGTTTCGTCGACGTCTTCAACATCTGGCCCCAGATCTGGACCCTCCAGAAGACCTGGGAGGGCGGCACGACCCCGTATCGCGCCTTCGTCAGCCTTCCGGGACACGAGTACGACGTGTTCAACACGCTGCACTATCGGGCCATCCTGCTTCGCGGCATCGCCTGGGCGGGCAGGCGGGAGACTGTCGACGAGTTCTGCAAGCCGGCGGAGCTGGCCTCGCTGCGCTATCCGGCGGGCGGCCCCAAACCGGCACC
>Ga0194118_10001781_pt1 | contig 29206 bp, 24 predicted proteins | sample TA2MahsurfametaG_2_FD_148662 | JGI IMG/M metagenome (GOLD analysis project Ga0194118, IMG submission 148662) | Freshwater microbial communities from Lake Tanganyika, Tanzania - TA2015013 Mahale N5 surface | ecosystem: Environmental > Aquatic > Freshwater > Lake | place: Tanzania: Lake...
AGAATACGTTAAAGCCTTCGTTGTAAAAAAAGACCAAAGCCTGACTGAGGAGGAAGTTATTTCAGAAAGTAGAAAATTATTAACCGGATATAAGATACCTCGCGAAGTTGTTTTTCGAGATGAGTTACCTAAATCTAATGTTGGTAAAATTCTTCGAAGACTATTGAAATAAAAAAGCCCCAATTACAAGGGGCTTTTTTATTTTTTCAAAATTCGATTTACTGTTTCTTCGTTGAACAGCAAGATTTTTGTTGTGTTGATGAGCACGATTTGCTTTCAGCAGCACAAAATGCTTTTTTCTTCTTCTTCTTTTTCTTCTTGTCGTCATCTTTCTTAACGAACTCTACCTCATTTACTGACGCAAAAGAAGTATTTACCAAGGAACAGGAGAATGCCGAAATTGCAAATACCAAAATTAATTTTTTCATGACGCTATTTTTTGTAAAGATAATAAATTATTGAAAAGTTCCCAAGCGAGTAAGTTTTGCTTTTACTTTATCACCAATTTTTACATCAATTTTAGTGCCGACAGGAAGAAAAATATCAATACGAGAGCCAAATTTTATGAAACCAAATTCATCACCTTGCCTTACTTGTTGTCCTTTTTCACTGTAGTAGCATATTCTTCTCGCCAATGCACCAGCAATTTGTCGAAATAGCACGTAATTACCGTTTTGATTTTTTATAACAATTGTTGACCTCTCATTATCTGTTGAACTTTTAGGATGCCATGCAACAAAAAATCGTCCTTTGTGGTATTTGATGTAATCCACAATTCCGCTAATTGGGTAATAATTCGCGTGCACATTTAAAGGCGACATAAAAACAGAAACTTGAATACGTCGGTCGTAAAAATATTCATTTTCCATAATTTCCTCAATAACCACGATTTTCCCGTCAGCAGGGCATACAATATCGTTTACCCCGAAAGGATTGATTCGGTGTGGTATTCTAAAAAATTGAATGATTAAGAATAAAAAAATGAAAAGTAAAACTTGTCCTGCAGAGAATAGAATGGGATAACAAAATAAATAATAATAATTCAGAAGACTGATTATCAAAAAGGTTAACACTGCCGTTGTTATTATTGCGTATCCCTCTCTATGCAATTTCATAGTACAATATATTCAAGATAAAACCAGGACCAAAAATAATAAAATGGAACGGTAAATATGACGGCGTCAAAACGGTCTAATACTCCGCCATGACCTGGAAAAAGTATACCGGAATCTTTTACATTGGCACCTCTTTTGAAAAGTGACTCTAATAAATCTCCCAAGATTGCTGCTGGGGCTATAATTAATGCTGAAACGAGCCAGAATGTTATGGATAACTCACCTGTAGACCACGTTAAAATTAAACTTACAAGAATTGTGATAAGGACGCCTCCAATCGTACCTTCCCATGTTTTTTTTGGTGAAATTCGCGGGAACAGAGGATGCTTTCCAAAAAAGCTTCCTGATAAATAAGCAAAAGTATCATTCGTCCATATCATTAAATACATACCCAAAACAAGCGGAAAATTCATAAACTGTTGCTCTGATAAATTCCCAAGCCTAATAATTAATAAAAATGGAACAAGCGTATAGCCAACGCCAAATAAGAGAGCTGAAATATTCAGAAGGGGTTGGCCAACATTCCTCCAAAGTTCATTAAGCAATACCGTAAAAATTATGGGAATCAATACCCACAATAAATTGGTGTTTATTTCAAAAAAATAGGTACACGAAATTATTGTATAAATTAAAATTTGCAGAAAATATGCTGAAACTGAGTCAATTTGAATTGTGCTATCCTTTTTGAAAAAAGATATAAATTCTCTTAATCCAAGAACCATTAAGAGACAGTATAAACATATTTGCCAAAAAATAGGTGCAAAACACGAGGAAATGATTATAGTAGCAAAGAAAAATCCAGTGATAGAACGTATTGCAAGATTATTTAAAGGCATTTTCAATTAATTCTTTGGCATGCTGTTCGTTTTGCGAAGATACGTATATTTGGTAAGTTCCAAAATTGTTATACATGGAAGACATTGTATTTCTCTCCTGAAATGAAATGTGCTGGCTATCTAAAAGTAACTTGACTTGTTGGAACTCAAATACATCGTATGTTTGATATACAAGCGTCATTACGCATCTTTTTTCGGAGATTCGTCAACGTCATTTGTATCTTCATCGTTCAAAGAATTAAAATCTGAGTCTCTGACTATGTCATCACCTTGATTGGATACATCTGTATTACTTTGATCTACTTTTTCATCAGTCGTTATCGTTTCTTGCAAAGCACTTGCCCATTGTCTCTTCCCAAAAATTTCTTCCAAATCTTCCTTGAAAATAACTTCATTTGTTAGCAATCTCTCCGCTAAAACTTCCAATTTATCCTGATTGCTCGAAAGAATAGTCATTGCCCTCTTATATTGGGATTCAATTAACTTACTCACCTCCTCGTCAATAATTTTCGCCGTATCATCAGAGTATGGTTTAGTGAAAATATCTCTACCCTGAGAGTCGTAAAATGAAATATTCCCAATACGATCATTTAACCCATATATTGACACCATGGCATATGCCTGTTTTGTAACCTTCTCTAAATCGGAAAGGGCGCCAGTACTGATTTTACCGAAAACTAGTTGCTCTGCAGCCCGACCTCCCAACGCTGAACAAATTTGATCAAGAATCTGATCTGTAGTCGTAATACTTCTCTCCTCTGGAAGATACCACGCCGCACCTAGGGATTGGCCTCTGGGAACGATTGTCACCTTAACCAATGGATAGGCATGTTCTAGTAACCAAGAAATTGTGGCGTGACCTGATTCGTGGAAAGCTATTGTACGTTTTTCGTCCTTGGTTATGATTTTATTTTTCTTTTCTAACCCGCCAATTATTCGGTCAACCGCATCCAAAAAGTCCTGTTTTTCAACTGCTTTTTTGTCCCTCCTGGCTGCAATCAGTGCAGCTTCATTACACAAATTAGCAATATCTGCACCAGAGAATCCGGGTGTTTGCTTCGCAAGAAATTCTATATCGATGGTTTTTTCTAACTTGAGTGGCTTAAGATGTACTTGAAAGATTTCTTTACGCTCATTCAAGTCAGGCATGTCCACATAAATTTGTCGATCAAACCTTCCTGCCCGTAATAAAGCACTATCCAATACGTCCGCTCTATTTGTGGCTGCAAGAATAATCACACCTGAATTGGTCCCAAAACCATCCATTTCTGTCAATAATTGGTTCAACGTATTTTCCCGCTCATCGTTAGAATTAAATCCGTTATTTTTACCTCTTGCACGGCCTATTGCATCAATTTCGTCAATAAATATAATAGAGGGAGCTTTTTCTTTCGCTTGTTTGAATAGGTCTCTCACGCGCGATGCACCAACTCCAACGAACATTTCTACAAAGTCAGAACCCGACAAAGAGAAAAAAGGAACTTTCGCTTCGCCTGCCACGGCCTTTGCAAGGAGTGTTTTGCCAGTTCCCGGAGGACCAACAAGTAATGCCCCTTTCGGAATTTTTGCCCCTAAGTCAGTGTACTTTTTTGGATTCTTCAAAAATTCAACGATTTCCTCAATTTCTTCTTTTGCTCCCTGGAGCCCTGCAACATCTTGAAAAGTTATATTGGTTGACTTTCCCTTGTCATAAACTTGAGCTCTTGACTTTCCAATGTTGAAGATTTGGCTTGCACCACCGCCACCGCCACCGCCACCGCCTGACATTCGACGCATAACAAAAATCCAAATGGCAACAATAATTACAAATGGTAGTAGATAACTTAAAATAACGCTCAGATAGTTAGTTTCTTTTTTGTTTTTGTAATTGGAAAACTTATTATCTTTTAGCGTAATTTCAAAATTGTCATAACTTCCAATATCCTCAAGTTCAAAAGTTACTTCCTTATCAGATTGATTTTCTTGTATTGCTTCACTCATCTCTTTGAGTTCACCATCTTTATTTTTCAGATAAACCTTTCCAGAATCGTTCAGTGTAAATTCTGCACTCTCTTTGTTGATGATTGTTATTTCCTGAATACCTTTTTTTTCCAAAAGCGTAATAAGCGATTGTTTATTTTTTATTACGATTGTACCGCTTGAATTATAATACAATTGGAATGCGATGAGCCCTATGCCAAGAAAAGCGTAAATCCAATAAATTGAGAATGGCCGTTTTTTTCTCTCGTTTGACATGTTTTCTATATTATACTATTTCTGATATTAACTCCCTTTTGGCATCTGACCACAAATCTTCAATTTGGTAAAATTGTCGTACATCTTTGTAAAATATATGTGCTACAACGTTTATGTAGTCGAGTAGAATCCATTCGCTATTTGTTTTTCCTTCCGTGTGCCAAGGCTTTTCTTTTAAATTTTTTCTTGTGAAGCGTACTATTGAATTACAAATCCCCTCAACTTGAGTACTTGACTCACCACTGCAGATAACAAAAAAATCACAAACCGCCACTGATAAATTTCTTAAATCTAGCACTACTATATCTTTAGCTTTATTTTCCTGCATTCCTTCAACAATTACTTTACATAATAGTTCGGAATCAGATATTTTTTTTATTCTCGGCATTTGGTTTTAATATCCTGCAAAAGTAAGCGATTAATTTTAATTTTACCCATACATTTTTGGAGGATAAACCAATGAAAGTTATTTTTGGAAGCCAAAAGATTTACTTAGGCGAAGTTGATTCAACAAACAATTTTGCCGCTCAGCTCGTTTCGGATGGTTTGTGTCAAAATGGGGCAATAGTTTTGGCAGATTATCAGACACAAGGTAAAGGCCAAAGAGGTAATGAATGGGTCTCTAACAAAGGGGAAAATATTTTAATGAGCATTGTATATCAACCTGAACAGCTCAAGGTTAGTGAACAAATAAAATTAAATTGGGGAACAAGTTTGGCCATTATATCTTTTTTAGACGATTACGGAATTAATGCCAAGGTGAAGTGGCCCAATGATATTCTCGTTGAAAACCAAAAGATTGGAGGTATACTTTTAGAAAATCACTTGTTGAACTCCATAGTAAATACGAGTATCATCGGAATTGGGGTAAATGTGAACCAAATCGATTTTTACTTACCGTATGTGACCAGTATGAGAAATGAAAAAAAGACAACTTTTTGTTTGAAAAGCCTCACACTCAATTTGGTTGATAAATTAAATTATTTCTTATTTTGCGAATTCCATTGGTTAAAGACAGAATATGAATCGAAACTTTTTTTGAAAAATCAAAATGCCTGTTTCGAAGACGCCAAAGGAATATTTGTTGGTAAAATCATAGGAATTAATAGCGATGGAACCCTAATTCTCCTGAAAGGTGAAGAAACTAAGGTATATGGAATCAAGGAAATTACTTTTCGAATTGATCTTTGAGTTTTTCTGACATGTAATTAAACAGCGCTAACAGAGGTTTTTCAACCATCATTTTTAAAAACATATTTACCTCACCCTTAAAAGCAATATATCCTTCCGTTGATCCTGAATTTTCCTTCATATGTATCGTTAGTTCAAATGGGAAAGGGGTTTTTTCGCCGGATTTCAGCAAAAAAGTATTTTCTGTAGTTCCATTATTTACCAAAGATATCGTAATTCCACCTTGCACTTTGAAAGAACAAATATTTTCATCTGCCTTGAATTCACTCACTTTATCTTGAGGCAATAAGTGCCATAAATTAGAGGGTAAAATTAAAAAGTTTTTAATTGTTTCCTTATCAGTACTTATGGTTACCTTGTTGCTTAACAGTTCCATATTCCTGTATTTATTTTTCTTGTTTCCAATTCGAAGGATTCTCTCGCCAGTTTTCTAAAAGTGTGAGGTCATTTTCGGAAATGTAATGCGAACCTAAGGCTTTTTCAATTAGAATGGTGTAATCAGTTAATGCAATGAAAGGGCATTCTGCCTGTTTGAAATTGTCTATCGCCTCCTTAAATCCGTAACTAAAAATTGCCGCTAAACCTTTTACCTCCAATTTTGCATTTCGAATTACCTCCACTGCTTTTAAGCTACTTCCTCCCGTCGAAATGAGATCCTCAACTAAGACCACGCGCTGCCCATTTTCGTAGTGACCCTCTATCATGTTTCCTAAACCGTGTCCCTTGGAGGTACTTCTAATGTAAATAAAGGGCAATCCAAGTTCCTGTGCCACAAGAGCTCCTTGGGGTATGCCTCCCGTAGCAACACCAGCAATTACATCTGGTCTTCCAAATCTATTGAGAATGGCCTCAACAAAGGCTTGTCTAATGTGGGTTCTTTCTTTTGGATAACTTAGTGTTACTCTGTTGTCGCAATATATTGGAGATTTCCAGCCTGAAGCCCAGGTAAAAGGTTGGTTGGGTTGAAGTTTTACTGCTTTTATTTTAAGAAGGACTTCAGCAATTTTTAAAGCATTATCTTTGTTGTCAACCATGACGCAAAAATATAAAGTTTTCGTTGATAACAATGTCCTAATTTTCACTTCCTCTAAATTGGAAGATGTACCTTTGTTCGATTACTCTGATCCAATAGTGAATTACGAGCAACTTATTTCCAGACTTTCCAAGCAAAATTGTCAAATTGTAAGTGAAAATCCGAAAAAAACATTGAAAAAGTTTTTCAAAGCTTTTACACCTATTAAAGCAGCAGGCGGCTTGGTGAAATATCAAAATAAAGTGTTGTGGATATTTAGAAACGGAAAATGGGACCTGCCAAAAGGGAAAATTGAACGCAAGGAAAAGAAAACAAATGCCGCTTTACGCGAGGTAAAAGAAGAAACAGGTCTTCCAGGAATTTTTTCGATAGAGCACAAGGTTTCAGTAACTTATCACGCCTATTTTGCTCATGAAAAGTCGTTACTTAAAAAAACGACATGGTACAAAATGAGTTATCATGGCGATTTAAAAGGCAAACCTCAAAAAGAGGAAGGGATATTGCAAGTGAAGTGGTTTTTGTCACATAAGTTGGAAGTTCCTCTTTCAGTCACTTATCCGTCGATTCGTGATGTGCTTATGAGTGAATAAAGTTTAAAAATGTTATTCTGCGTAGTAATCAGAACAATGTGAGTAAACTTGGCATCAATCATGAAAACAATTACTGTTAATTCAGATCTTGCCCCACTGGGAGTTCCTAAAATCAAATGTAAATTAAAAGGACAAAGACAGTAATTTCAGGATTTTTCATTTCGTTTTTTACTTTCATTTTTTTGGCAATTTAGAGCGAGGAAATGCCTATCTTTACACGTCATATTTGCCAATGGAAATTCCCAAAACATACGAACCAGCGCAAGCAGAAAGTAAATGGTATCCTTATTGGATAAATAAAGGATATTTTAATTCTATTCCGGATCATCGCGAACCCTACACGGTTGTGATTCCGCCTCCAAATGTTACGGGCGTGCTTCATATGGGACATATGTTGAATAATACCATACAAGATGTTCTGGTTAGAAGAGCACGAATGCTTGGAAAGAATGCCTGTTGGGTTCCTGGCACCGATCATGCGTCAATAGCTACAGAAGCCAAAGTTGTGCAAAAGCTTAAGTTGGAAGGAATTTCTAAGGTAGATTTGTCTAGAGACGAGTTCTTAAAGCACGCCTTTGAATGGAAGGATAAACACGGCGGAATCATATTAGAGCAACTTAAGAAGCTCGGTGCTTCATGCGATTGGAATAGAACACACTTTACAATGGATGAGGAATATTCTGATTCTGTAATTTCTGTTTTTATAGATCTTTACCAAAAAGGTAAAATATACAGGGGAGTACGAATGGTGAATTGGGATCCCGAGGCATTAACAGCTGTTTCCGACGAAGAGGTTATCTACAAGGAAGTGAATTCACGTTTATTTTTTGTTCGATATAAAGTGGTAGACGCTGCAGACGAATGGATCACTATCGCTACGACACGTCCAGAAACAATACTCGGTGATACTGCCGTGTGTGTCAATCCCAAGGACGACCGGTATAAACACCTCATTGGAAAATCAGTTATAGTTCCTATTGCAAATCGTGAAGTTAAAGTTGTTGCAGACGAATACGTCGATCCAACCTTTGGAACAGGGTGTTTGAAAATTACGCCTGCACACGATATTAACGATTATGAAATCGGTAAAAAATTCAATTTAGAAACCATTGATGTATTCAATGAAAACGGAACCTTAAATGCTCACGGGGCTCATTTTGAGGGAAAGGATCGTTTTGAAGTGAGAAAGTTGATGGAGAAAGAGTTAGAAGAGAAAGGATATTTGGTGAAAACAGAAGACCACTTGAACAAAGTTGGATTTTCTGAACGCACCAATGCCGTGATTGAACCAAAACTCTCGTTGCAATGGTTTGTTGCCATGAAAGAAATTTCAAAACCTGCACTGGATAATGTAATTAACGGCAACATTAAATTTTATCCTGAAAAATTTAAAAATACCTATCGTTATTGGATGGAAAATGTAAAAGATTGGTGCATTTCTAGACAATTGTGGTGGGGACATAGAATTCCTGCCTGGTATTACGGAAACGGAATCAATGATTTTGTCGTGGCAAAAACGGAAAAAGAGGCTAAAACCTTGGTTCAGGCCCAAACAACCCTCGAATCAGCTGAAATTACCCTTCGTCAAGATGAAGATGTTTTGGACACGTGGTTTTCCAGCTGGCTTTGGCCAATTTCTGTTTTTAAAGGGTTAACCAATCCTAACAACGAGGAAATAAAATATTATTTTCCAACAAATGACCTAGTTACAGCTCCAGAAATCATGTTTTTTTGGGTGGCAAGAATGATCATAGCAGGATATGAATACCTAGGAAATTTACCATTTAGAAATGTCTATTATACAGGAATAGTGAGAGATAAACTGGGCCGCAAAATGTCAAAATCTTTGGGTAATTCTCCAGATCCTATTGATTTAATTGAGCAATATGGAGCCGATGGTGTGAGGGTTGGAATATTGATCTCTTCTCCTGCCGGAAATGATTTACCTTTTGATAGCGGGCAATGCGAACAGGGCAGAAACTTCACAAACAAGGTGTGGAATGCCTATCGATTATTGGCCTCTTGGGAGGAAAAAGACTTTGATCAGCCTGAATCTTCAGCGATTGCTGCAACGTGGTTTCGTGCGAGGTTCAATAAAGTGTTGGAAGAAATAAATGAGGCATTCGATAAGTTTAGAATCAGTGAAGCATTGATGCTCACCTATAAATTGGTGTGGGATGATTTTTGTTCTTGGTATCTTGAAATGATAAAACCGGGCTACGAACAGCCCATAGACAGATCAACCAAAAAACAAGCAATTTCTTTTTTTGAATACTTACTTCAAATTATGCATCCATTTACGCCTTTCCTCGCGGAAGAACTCTGGCACTTGATACGCCAAAGAAAGAATGGTGAGGACATCATTATTTCACGATGGCCTGCTATTGAAAACTTAGCTTCTGATCACTTAGATTTGTTTGAAGTTGCGCAAGAGGTGATTACAGGGATAAGAAACATTCGAAAGTCTGGAAATATCGCAACAAAAGTGCGATTGGAATTAAAAGTTAAAAGAAATAATGAGGAATCATGCCTGCTCGATTCAATCATTATAAAAATGGGTAACCTATTATCTTTGGAATATGTTCAAGAAAAACCCCAGCACGCTAATTCTTTTTTAGTGAAAGGAAATGAATATTATGTGCCATTTAGTAACGAAATTGACGTTGTTGCGGAACGAAAGAAAATGGAAGAAGAATTGACGTACACAAAAGGATTTTTGCGAAGTGTTCAGTCCAAGTTAACAAATGAAAAATTTATGAGTGGTGCTCCTTCGAAAGTTGTTGAAATTGAGAGAAAAAAAGAAAATGATGCATTGTTTAAAATTAAACTTTTGGAGGAAAAAATAAAAGAATTGAATTAAATAAACTCAAAATTCACACGGCGGTTTCTTTGCTTTCCCTCTTGTGTATCATTCCTGTCTACTGGGTAGTTTTCTCCCTTGAAATCAATAACAATTCGTGATTTTTCAATGCCACACACATTAAAAAAATCAATGAGTGATTTGGCGCGGTTTTTTGATAGCGTTAAATTGTAGGCGTTAGATCCGTCTCCATCTGTATGTCCGGTAATTCGCAAACGCAAGTCGGAATGACTATTAAGCATTTTTACGATCTCCGATAGATAACTCTTGAACTCATCTTTTATTACGTATTGATCATAGTCAAAATAAACTGGTTGAAACACAAACGACTTCAATTCCTCTTTTCTAATCGCTGGTGACGAAACGCCATTCAACAAATCCTTTTTTAAACGGTCTACCCATGCATGAGAGCTTTTTTGGTGCGTATCTTTCCATTCCATTTCTTGTTTGTAAAGTACAATGCGAGAAGTTGAGGTAGATTGCCCTTTTTTATAAAGTTGGCCACGGAGATAGCCATCAAGCGGCGAATAATTCAAACGAAACGAAAATTCACCTAGATTGACACCCAACTCACTAATTTTTTTGGAAAAGTTCAAATTTATGTCATCCACATCAACGTTTCCATTCAATGTATAAGTGCCGTAATAGTCTTTTTGATAGGGTTCAATTTTGCATTTAGCGTCTACCAATCCACTGATTACATTGAATTTGAAGTAAATTGCATTATATTGTTTCGTGTTTAAAGTGCTGTCCTCCTCAAAAATACCTTGCCATGTTCCTGAGAATTTTTGTGCACTGAGCATATTCAACCAAAATATAGGTATCAATAGAAATAAATAAATAACACTTACCCGCATGTCTTGTTATTCGAAATTTATCAAAAAATGTTCCGCTATAATACTAAGAACTATTTACGATATCAGTTGTTATAATAGGAAAAAATTATGAAATTAATTATCATTTCACTTTTATCTTGCCTAATGATTAAAAGTACAGATATCAGAAAAACCCCGAGAGAATCCATCCATCAATTTAAGGTTAAGGATATTGATGGCAATAATTTTGATTTTTCCTCCTTAAAAGGTAAGAAAATAATGATTGTCAATACGGCTTCAAAATGCGGATTAACCCCCCAATATGAGAAACTAGAGGAATTATTTCAGAAGTATAAAAACGATAATTTCGTCATCATTGGATTTCCTGCAAATAATTTCATGGGACAAGAGCCAGGATCTAATGAACAAATATCAGCTTTCTGTCAAAAAAATTATGGCGTGACATTCCCAATGATGTCCAAAATTTCTGTCAAAGGTAATGACATGCACCCCGTCTACCAGTTTCTTACCACAAAGGCAAAGAATGGTCTTGAGGATAACGACGTACAATGGAATTTTCAAAAATACCTTATCGATGAACAAGGTCATCTAATCAAGGTAATTTCGCCAAGAACACAACCCGATGATATTTCAATTATTGAGTGGATTGAGAAATAGATAAAAAGTTAACATTTTGTTGATAAGTAAAGGGTTTCAGACCCGATTTAGCCCCTTATTTTTAAGGGGTTTTTTTTATATTTGTTGTGCTCAAAATAACAATAATAAAAGCTAAAAATTTATGTCATCAGAGGAAAGAAAAGATAATTATTCAGCGGATAATATTCAGGTATTAGAAGGCTTAGAAGCGGTAAGAAAAAGGCCTGCTATGTATATTGGGGATATCGGCTTAAAAGGCCTGCATCACTTGGTTTACGAAGTGGTCGATAATTCGATTGATGAGGCGTTGGCAGGTTATTGTGATGCCATTCATGTAAGCATTAACGTGGACAATTCGATAACCGTAATTGATAACGGGCGAGGTATTCCTACGGCAATGCATTCAAAAGAGAAAAAATCGGCATTGGAGGTTGTTATGACTGTTCTGCATGCTGGAGGAAAGTTCGATAAAGATACCTATAAGGTTTCAGGGGGGTTGCATGGGGTGGGTGTATCCTGTGTGAATGCACTTTCCCAACATTTGGTAGCCACCGTTAGACGGGAAGGGAAAGTCTTTCAGCAAGAGTACAGTATAGGCAAACCATTGTACGATGTTAAAGTAGTTGGCGAATCTGAAGAGACTGGAACCGAGGTTACTTTTAAGCCAGATGCTAGTATTTTTGAGTCGACTGAATACAATTTTGATACCTTGGCGGCAAGAATGCGTGAATTAGCCTTTTTGAATAAAGGAATAACTATTACCTTAGAAGACAAACGCATTTCAGATGAGGATGGAAACCACCCCACTACGCGCTATTTCTCAGAGGGGGGATTGAGGGAATTTGCACAATATTTAGATCGAAATAGGGAAGCACTAATTCAAGATGTTATTTATTTCGAGGGCGAACGCGAAGGAATTCCAGTGGAAGTTTCCATGACATATAATACGTCATATACTGAAAATATTCAAGCTTATGTCAATAACATAAATACGCATGAAGGTGGAACACATCTCTCAGGTTTTAGAAGAGGATTAACAAATACTCTCAAAAAATATGCTACTGATTCAGGGATGTTGGCAAAAGAGAAAATTGAAATAGATGGAGACGACTTTCGTGAAGGATTGACCGCCGTTGTGTCGGTTAAAGTTGCTGAACCTCAATTTGAAGGGCAAACCAAGACAAAGCTTGGAAATAGAGAGGTTACAGCTCCTGTTAGTCAGGCGGTTTCTGAAATGTTGTCTGCTTACCTGGAAGAGCACCCAACCGAAGCTAGATTGATTGTCGAGAAAGTTATCCTTGCAGCACGCGCGCGCCACGCTGCCCGAAAAGCGAGAGAAATGGTGCAGCGAAAAAATATTCTGGCAGGTGGTGGTTTACCGGGGAAGTTGGCCGATTGCTCGGAGAAAGATCCTGCAGCATGTGAGATTTATTTCGTCGAGGGAGATTCTGCGGGAGGGACAGCAAAGCAGGGAAGAGACAGACATTTTCAAGCAATAATGCCCCTAAGAGGTAAAATTTTAAATGTAGAAAAAGCGATGCAACACAAAATATTTGAGAATGAAGAAATCAAGAATATTTATACCGCTCTAGGAGTAAGGATAGGAACAGAAGAAGACTCAAAGGCACTGAACCTAGAAAAGTTGCGTTACCATAAAATTATCATCATGTGTGATGCCGATGTCGATGGCTCCCATATCGAAACCCTGATCTTAACGTTCTTCTTTAGGTATATGAAAGAACTCATTGAAAATGGATATATCTACATTGCGACTCCTCCGCTTTATCAAGTTAAAAAGGGAGCCAAAGCCGAGTATGCCTGGAACGAAGATCAGCGAGATAGGCTTATCAATGATATGAAAGGTGCAGGAAGTGAGTCTTCGGTCAATGTACAACGTTACAAGGGGCTTGGGGAGATGAATGCAGAGCAATTATGGGAAACAACCATGAATCCCGAAAGTAGAACCTTGCGACAAGTTACCATTGAAAACGCAGCAGAATGCGATCAAATTTTTTCCATGCTAATGGGTGATGACGTGCCACCGAGAAGAGAGTTTATCGAAAAGAACGCAAAATACGCTAAAATTGATGCATAGTTGGAAACGAAAAAAAAGGGCATCTCGATGAATTCAATTAGGCAGTTTTTTTTTAAATTAAGTGTAGTTTTTTTAATAAGTCAAATCCATGCGCAGCAGTATTTAACCGCTAGTTGTAAGCACCCGGAGTTTCCCAAGTTAAGAGATAACGAAATGGTAATTAAGCATTCGGGATATTCATTAGTGTATAATGAAAAACACGAGCAAGCATCTTGGGTAGCCTATATATTAACGAAAAAGGAAACACAAGGAACTGTAAAAAGAGTAAACCGCTTCATAGAGGATCCAGACATTCCGACGGGTTCTGCATCAAATGTTGACTATAACAAAAGTGGTTATGATCGCGGACATTTAGCTCCTGCTGCCGATATGAAGTGGTCAGAAAAGGTAATGGAGGAATCATTTTTTTTTAGTAATATGAGCCCGCAAGTTCCTGCCTTCAACCGTGGAATATGGAAAAAGTTAGAAGAAAAAGTTCGAGATTGGGCAATTTGTTATGATTCTATTCTTGTCGTGACGGGCCCAATTTTGGAGAATGGACTCAAGACCATTGGGAAAAATGAGGTGAGTATTCCTAACTATTATTTTAAGGCCTTAATTGATTATAAGCACAATAAGTCAAAAGCCATAGCATTTATTATTCCAAATGAAGGATCTACAGAGCCATTAAAAAAATTTGTATGCAGTATCCATGAGTTAGAGGCTCGTACGGGACTTAATTTCTTCTATCAGTTGGAGGATCAACTAGAAAATACACTTGAAGAACAGAAATGCCCTACTTGTTGGAATTTGTAATGTTTATGAATATTAGAAAAAAGACCCTTATTACAGACCTTTAATCATAGGAACAGAGTATTTTAGTTCAATTCAAAATTGATTGGCATAGTGAAAGATGAACGAACTTTTAATCCTCTTGTCTCGCCTGGTTGCCATAGCGGCATGGCTCGAACCAACCTTTTTGCCTCATTATCTAAATCTCGCGAAATTCCCTTAACTACCTCAACACTTGTGATCATACCATCCTTCTCCACTACAAATTTAAGGTAAACCTTTCCTTGTTCACCCATTTCCATAGAAATTTCTGGATATTCTAAATTTTCTTGCATCCAACGTTGCATAGCAGCTTCTCCACCCTTAAATTGTGCTTCCACATCAGGAAAATCTTCAACAGGGTCCTCCTGAACTAGTTCTTCAGTTTCCGGATCTGGTGGTGGTGGTGGTGGTGGCCCAAGGTCTTCTGGCTTATTTTCAGTTTTGATTATATCTGCAGTTAGATCAATTGGCTGTGGTGCTTGTTGTTTTATTTCTGGTTCTTTTTCAGGCTCTTTTTCTTTCGGACGTGAAATAAATGTTTTGTCTTTTTCTTCGGTGCTATTATTATTTTGTGAATCGCCTTGCTTATCCTTTACTTCAAAGTTAAAACCCGCGAGAATTAGTGAACTTACATATAAAAAACCAATCATAAAAAAGTTGCTGCGAGCTTGGTTGTTATCTGCACTTTTATTTTTCTTTATTTCCATAATCTTTGTCTAAATCCTTTACTCGAATCAATTTTTATGCCACTCAGTGAACCAGTTTTCCGTAGTCTTCTGCCGACATTAACTCCTCAATTTCTTTATTGTCTGAAATTTTTACTTTTACCATCCACCCTTCACCATATGGGTCGCTATTGACTAACTCAGGATTTGATTCAAGCTTTTCATTAAATTCTAAAATTTCTCCCGACAACGGCATAAATAAATCAGAAACTGTCTTGACTGCTTCAATAGATCCAAATACTTGCTCTTGACTAACTGTTTCCCCAATGGTCTCGATTTCAACATACACAATATCACCCAATTCACTTTGAGCAAAATCAGTTATACCTACGATTGCGATATCTCCATCCACCGACACCCATTCATGGTCTTTGGTGTACTTCAAGTTATTTGGAATTTTCATAAAATCATATTGTTCAACACAAATGTAATGAAAGCGTTGCATTCTAACAATTACAAAATTTGTTTTTTCTTTATTTTTGTAAAATGACAAGTGAACAATTTAAGGAATTGCTCTTAAGACTCGATAAAATAAAGAATTTTCTAAAAATCGATGAAAAAAGAATGCAATTAAAAGAGGAGGAATTGAAATCTCAAGATCCCTGTTTTTGGAATGATACGAAAAAAGCAGAAAAGCAGGTCAAAGTAATTCGAGGATTGAAATATTGGGTTGAAAATTTTGATAGTCAAAAATCAGCAGTGGAAGATTTAGAGGTTTTACAGGAGTTGGTACGTGAGGGAGTTAGTGATGAGTCTGAGCTATCTACCCAGTATAGAAAAACAGTAGATGAAATCGAAGAGCTAGAGTTAAAAAACATGCTTTCAAGCGAAGAGGATTCGTTGAGTGCAGTTATTCAAATTACCGCAGGTGCAGGCGGAACAGAAAGTTGCGATTGGGCATCTATGCTCATGCGCATGTATACCATGTGGGCTCAGAAAAAAGGTTTTAAAATTACCGAACTGAATTTCCAAGAAGGAGATGTTGCCGGAGTAAAAACGGTATCACTTGAATTTGAAGGAGAATTCGCCTTTGGATATTTGAAGGGAGAAAATGGTGTACATCGGTTGGTGAGAATTTCTCCCTTCGACTCAAATGCAAAACGCCATACCTCATTTGTTTCTGTTTATGTTTATCCATTAGTCGATGATAATATTGAAATTAATATCAATCCTGCAGATATAACCTGGGAAACTTTTCGCTCGGGAGGGGCAGGAGGTCAGAATGTGAACAAGGTAGAAACTGCAGTGCGTTTGCGGCACGCACCATCCGGAATAATAGTGGAGAATTCAGAGTCTCGTTCTCAGCTTGCCAACAAGGAAAAAGCTATGCAGTTACTGCGTTCACAGTTGTATGAGCTTCAATTGAGAGAAAGAATGGAAAAACGCAGTGAAATTGAAGCAGGAAAGAAAAAAATCGAATGGGGATCACAAATTCGAAATTATGTGATGCATCCCTACAAATTAGTTAAAGATGTTCGTACTGGAATCGAAACGGCAAATGTCGATGCTGTTATGGATGGTGATTTGGATCCGTTTTTGAAGTCATTTTTGATGATGTACGGCGGATTGCATTAAAGAAATTTAATTAATTCTTCTAGTTGCATTGACCTTGATCCTTTGAGTAAAATAAGATAATCTTTTAGATCCATTTTTTTTAGGTGGGCAATCAATTTTTCTTTATTTGTGAATCCTCTTTCATTTACTTCAAAGAACTGATCACCAAACGTTAAAAATGTTAAATTTTGCTCCCTGCAATACGCAATTATTTCTTTATGTTCCCATTTTGAACAATCACCAAGTTCCTTCATATCAGCCAATATGACGAGCTTATTTTTGTGTTGGATGAGCGAAAAACTTTCGAGTGCAGACCTCATACTTGAGGGGTTTGCATTGTAGCAATCTATAATTAAAGTATTATTTAATGTTTTTTGAATTTCGGACCGATTATTTTTGGGTTCATAATTGGCTATCGCACTATTTATTTTCTTTGGATCAATTTCGAACAATATTCCAAAGGAAATTGCAGCCAAAAAATTATAGAAATTATACTTGCCCAACATTTTTGTTTGAATACTCAAACTGCTATATGTTTTGTATTTCCAATTAAGTTTAATGAAAGGATTCAGTTCCTCTAACGCGCCACTTATTTCTCCTTTTTCTCCATATGAAATAATCTTTGCATTGTTCTGTAGGGTATTTATCAATACCGGATCATCTGAATTTACAACAATTTTACCTTTTTCTTTAATGACTGCCTGGTACAATTCAGTTTTTGTTTTTAAGACTCCTTCAAAGGAACCAAAACCCTCCAAATGAGCCTTGCCAATATTTGTCACAATACCCACGTTTGGATTTGCAATTGCGCAAAGTTCCTCTATATCAAATGGTTTATTTGCACCCATCTCAATAATGGCTAACTCGTGCGCATCATTCAACTGCAAAAGTGTGAGAGGCACGCCAATGTGATTATTTAGGTTGCCTTTTGTGCAAAGCACTTTATATTTTTGAAGGAGTACAACATTAACTAACTCTTTCGTGCTTGTTTTTCCATTACTCCCGGTGATTCCAATGACAGGAATGTTGAATTTTGATCGATGAAACTTTGCTAAATTTTGAAGATACAATAAACTGTCACTAACCAGGAAAATGCATTTATTGTCTGCATATTTTTCTTCATCAACGATAGCATATTTTGACCCTTTTTTAATGGCCTCAGACGCAAACTCGTTTGCATTGAAATTACTTCCTTTTAATGCTATAAATAAGGAGTTATTGACTATGTTTCTCGTGTCGGTGCAAACCCCAGAGGTTTCGTAAAATAAATCAAACAACTCTTCCATTAAACAAAGATGCAATAAAAAAGCCTGGATTTCCAGGCTTAAGATTTATTTTAGTGTCTAATCATTATATCTACTTGATCTTGAGCTTCCAAGTTTATCCATGGCACACCTAAATCCAATCATGGATGAGCTCTTGTCTTCATCGAGGAATCTTCTATTGCCAGAGGAGAGCCAATAAACTTTATCAGCCCAAGAACCGCCCTTGTAAACCCTTGACTTATCAGAGATGAGTGTCGTTGGCCAACCAGCAGAACCATAGTTGATGTCTTTGTAGTCAAAATCTTTATTTTCATGCTCACTTTGATACATCACTTGTTTCACATCTCGCTTACCCTCATTAATTTCATTTTTACGCTGTTGGTTATTGTAGTAAATTGATGATTCCAAATCGCCATCCATATAATCTCTATAATCGTCTTTTCTATAGTTTAATCGTCCTGCATTTTCCTCAGCTGTGACATTTCTCCAGCGCTGGCTACCCTTGGTTGTGTTGATAAATTCTGTCAGCCCGTTTCTTAGTGTCATTATCCATGTTGTAATTGTCGGATCCATAAAATAGGACTTAAATTTAAACTCTAAGTATTCTTTATTAAACATTGCTACTCCCTGACTACCATCAATAGAAACACCAAGATATGATGGGTCGTTAGTAAGATTAAACGCCGGTTTAATGATATCCACTTTTAAATCCACAGATGGACATTTATTACATTCTTTGAAAACGTCTTTGAGACCCATATTGAATAAAACTCGCTCAACGTATGCGGAGGCTGCAATGCTTCTTCCTTGATTTTCTAAACTAATGGCTGTATCTAATAGCATATTTAGAGTGTCTAAAAATTCAAACTGAAGTTTTTCTTGATCCGTAAATAGCTTATTGTTTGAAATAAAATTAGCTGAAGGTGAATTGAATCTATATTTTAACGTATCCTGCCTTGAGTTAATTTTTGAATTCATACGATTGTTATTAATAATACTGTTTGAAGGAATTGGTTTTCCATTTGGACTTTGTTTTGCTATATTCGATGTGTAGGTAGTGTTTGGGGCCTGTTGATAATTTAATGCGGCAAAGTTCATGTATTTGGTCCTTGCAAACTCATTAACGTACTCTTTCATTCCGCGGACGTTATAAATATTCTCATTTGCTTTAACGGGCTTGTCATAGAGCCCGTTCGGCACAAGTAGCTGCGTGGTGTAAACATTCCCTCTAAATGGCATAAATTCATCCGTATTTTCACATGAGAGGGGTCTGTAAACGTCCATGACCCACTCAGACACATTGCCAGCCATGTGATATAATCCATAATCGTTGGGCCAAAAGTCATCGACCCTGCAAGTGATGTCTGCACCATCATTTAGTTGGCCAGCCACTCCCATGAGGTCTCCCCTTCCTCGTGTATAATTTGCTTGAATCGCTCCTGCAAATTGCTCTCTATCATCTCTAACATAATGACCATCCCACGGATAAATTCGTCTATCATTAATATTTTCTGAGTTCGGGTCTAAGTTTCCTATTAGCCCCTGAGCAGCGAACTCCCATTCAGCCTCTGTAGGTAACCTGTAATTAGGCAAAATAATTCCGTCTTCCATTTTCACAGGCCTTTTGCCCGGGCAATTCGTGTATTCGTTAGTGCTTGGGTCAACTTGACCATACAAAGGATCATAATTTCTAAGTTGATAGGGATCTCGAGGTTGCGGTTTATCCAGGACTTTTTTACTTTTCGATACGGTATATCCTCCCTTTACTACTCTTCCATCCTTATCGATTTCTCCATTCGTCACGGTATAGTTACCATTTAAGTAATTTTCAGTACTGAACATATTTTCTGGCATCGACCTATATTCCTTATCATAATTTTTATCATTTGCAGCTCCAAGGTCTCCATCTTTGTTATTTGGGATCTCTGCAAAATGCCATTTGAGGATTCCCTCTCGAACCAAAATAGCTTCGTTCACACGGTCTGTTCTCCATTTGCAAAAATCATTGGCTTGCAACCAAGAAACTCCGACTACAGGATAATCTCTGTACTCCGGGTGACGAAGGTAGTAATTTACATATTTTTCTGTGTATCCTAATTCTGATCTCCACGATAATGTGTCTGGAAGGCATTTTTTGTAAACGTGAGGATATGTTTTGTAATAAACCCTTTTCATCCAATTCATATATTCTTGCCAGTGTAAATTCGTCACTTCAGTTCTATCCATGTAAAAGGAAGCTACAGTATGTTTTGAAGGGCATGCATTCCAATCATACATTACATCTTGTTCAGTTCTTCCCATCGTGAAGGTTCCCCCTTGGACAAAAACCAAACCGGGACCAGTTTCTTGTTCTTTGGCGTCAACTTTTTCAAATCCACCATTTTGAGGATTATTATATTCCCACCCGGTGGCTGTGGATCTTTCATTACCAATTTTACTGGCACATGAACCTAAAAGCATGGTTCCGATTACTAAAAAACCCAGAGTTCTTATGTTCTTTATTTTCATTGCGACAATGTTATAATTGTTTTAAACTTGATTCATTCGATATTGTTACATTTTTTAAAAGGAGGGGCATGAAATTTTTCTAAAATTCTTAGCTTTTTTTCTGCAATTCAAATTCAATCCGAGTGAAACCTCATGAGATCCTCCGGAAATACCATTTCCCAGCTTTGAAACTGTAAGATCGTAACTGTAACCCATTTTAAATTTTTCAGTCGAAAGGCCCAAACTTAAGATGAATGCATCTCTGTTTCTATACCATGTTCCGAAGGTAAAATTACCAAACCTTACATATGACCCTATATTTAATTCTTGAAATCCATTTTGATATTGATAGATAATGTTTGGCATAATACTCGTTTTGTTCGAATACCTACCTCTTTGCCCTAATTGTATTTCAGCCCCGACGTGACCTGTAACTCTGATAGGTAATTTTGATTGACCAAGAATCATAGACTCATCAGGTTGATTAAGGTGATGACCTGCCAGACCGAAGAAAAAGTTTTTCCCAAAACCTACAACACCAACAGAGGCATCAAAGAAACCTCGTCGACCGTTACCACGTGGAACGTCTCCTGTCTCAAAAATGAATCCCCTCCTAGGGTCAATCATATCGCCGAAAGTCAATTTATCCCAATCAAGAAATTTCTGAAAATATGCGGCACGAGCACCGAACATTAAAGAAAATTTTCTACCTAATCTCAGGTTGTAGGAATAAATTCCTCCAATCATGGTTGTTTGAATGGTTGCTTGGCCTTGCATGTCATGCATGGCGATTAGGCCTACTCCTCCGGAAATACTTTTGATGTAGGTATCAAAAGCAGCCGAGGTTGTCACATAGTTTCCCGTAAGTTGTGGCCACTCATTCCTGTAATTAATTCCAATCCTTGGACAACCAGTAGATCCAGCAAGTGCCGGATTTAAGTAGATTGGATTTGCGTAAAATTGAGTAAAGGTGGGATCTTGCGCCAAGGCTTTATCCGAATAAAAAATACTGCCGAAAACAACTATACAAAGAAGAAATGAGTGAAATTTCAAAATTTTCTTTTTCAATGTGAACAAATGTTACGTTTTTTCTTTTTCTTAGGTTACAAATATCGAATAAATATTCAAATAAATAAAAATTAATTTCGTTATTTACCTCAGTTGTTAAGATTATGAAATTGAAATGCCTAATTATTCTCAGCACAATCTACTTAACAAATTTAAGTTTTTCACAAGTTAAGAGACTGACAATTAATTGGAAAGAACCGAGGAAGATTACTACTGAGGGAAAAACCATTTTATTCCCTCAATTCGAAAATCTTCAATATGACAATGGAAAAGTAATCTATTTTTTTAAAGAAAAGATTACATCCTCTTCTAATCATGTAAAACTGATGTCAACAAATTTTGAGAAAGCCTCTGCACAAGATATTCTATACTTGGGCTCTTTAGGTTTTCAATTAGCCGACTCAATAGACGTGTCTTATGGAATTAGAAAAGATAGGGGGGAAGCTAATTTCGTTGTTTCGGTCTTCCCTTTTTTCAAATTGGCTGGCGAGGTTCACAAAATTACGGAACTAGATTTTTCATTTGGCCAAAGAGATGAACAGTCAATAAGTAAAGATTTTGTTCAGGAGTCTGTTCTTCGGGAGGGCAGTGGCACATGGATAAAAATTGGAGTTCAAAAAGATGGGATATACAAGATTGATAAAACATTTCTGAATAATTGTGGATTAGAGTTATCTTCAATAAATCCAAATTCGATTCATATTTTTGGAAATGGATCAGGGCAATTACCAGAACTCAACTCAATCCCTAGAAAAGATGATCTGAAAAATAATGCTATCTATGTATCAGGGGAAGAAGACGGAGTTTTTGATGATTCCGATTTTATCCTTTTTTATGGAGTTGGTCCACACTCGTGGTTTTCGCAAGGCATGAACGAATTCGATCAAAAAAGACATCTGTACAGCGATCAATCTTTCTATTTTATAAATGTTAATTCGGCTCTTCCACCTGAAAGAATTCAGAATATAACTACACCTGAGCCTCCAATTTCAACGGATGTGACTTCCTATGATTTTAGGGATATTTATGAAAAAGATTTAGTTAATTTGGTGTCAGGAGGTCAGAGATGGTACGGGGAATTATTTGATTCGGAATTGGAGAAAACTTTCAATTTTTCCATTCCAAACATAGACACTTCTGCCTTACGAATAAAAATATCCCTTGCTACTAATTCGAGAAGCACTACTGGCACGCTGCAACAATATTCAATATTAAATCAAGTGATTTATGAATCACCGCTCCCTGCAGTTGGAGTTGATTATGTCCGGTCTAATAAAGTGTTTTCCATGAATGCACCTCCTTCAACTATTCCATTTAAAGTAAAGATTCAGAGGAATTCGCCGAGCACACTTACTTATTTGGATCGAATATTATTAAATACCCGAAGAAAGTTGATCTTTTATGGATCACAAATGGGTTTCAGAAATTTAACAATGCAAGCACCCGGAAACATTGCCAAATACATTATTTCCTCTTTCCCATCAGGTGGATTTGTTTGGGACGTTTCAAATGTCAATGAACCTTTTTTTATTACGGGAAATAATTTGGGAAACACGTTCTCATTTTTTACTGAAAATATTTATAAAGAGTTCATAGCATCAAGTGGAACCAGTTACCTAACACCCACAATAATCGGTCAGATTTCTAATCAAAATCTACATGCTCTGAGCCAACCAAATCTATTAATCGTTTCGAATGTTCAATTCATAAATCAAGCGGAACGTTTGGCAGACTTACACCGTGAAGAGGGTAAGCTTGTTCACGTTGTAACATCAGAACAAATATACAATGAATTTAGTGGCGGCGCAGCCGATCCAACCGCCATTCGAATGATGGCTAAAATGTTCTATGACAGGGGCCTTCAGTCTAATAATCTTATATTTAATTCATTATTACTTTTCGGAGACGGCACTTACGATCCAAAGGAACGCGTGGCAAATAATAACAATATGATTCTAACCTATCAAATGGAAAATAGTGAAAATCACATTGAGGCTCTCGTTACGGATGATTACTTCGGACTTTTGGACGATAACGAGTCTATTAGCGCTATTGATTTAATGGATATTGGTGTTGGTAGAATTCTAGCATCAGATCAATTGCAAGCAAAACAGCAAGTGGATAAAATAGAACATTATATCAAAAATGGCTCGACTATTTTTAATGCGGCCAATGCTTCTTGCTGTCTTGGTTCGTCGAATGAGAATACGCTTGGTGACTGGAGAAATAAGTTCGTACAAATTGCGGATGATGAGGAGAACGGATATTTCATAAATTTTGACACTGAACCTCAATATAATTCGGTTAAAAATCAACATTTTGAAATGAATTGTGATAAGCTGTATTTAGATGCTTACCCACAGGTGGTTACAGCAGGTGGTCAACGTTATCCAGATGTCCTCAACGCGATTACGGACAGGGTTCAAAGAGGAGCGTTAATTATGAATTACGTTGGACACGGTGGTGAGGTTGGACTTGCTGAAGAGCGGGTAGTAACCATTCCTCAAATCAATTCTTGGAGCAATATTAATTCTCAGCATCTTTTTGTTTCCGCTACTTGCGAGTTCACAAAGTTCGATGATCCCTCGAGAGTATCTGCGGGAGAATGGCTTTCTCTTAACCCGTTTGGAGGCGCCATTGCATTAATGACAACAACAAGGTCGGTATATTTTAGCGTAAATACTTCCACAGGTCAGGCATTTTTTTCGAATGTCTTTGAACGTGATTTAGAGGGAAAGCCGCTTTCATTTGGTGAAATAATGAGACTTACAAAGAATAATGTTGGCTCGTCGAACAATAAAAGAAGTTTTACATTAATTGGGGATCCGGCTCTAAAAATTGGATTACCACGATATAAAGTTGTAACTGATAGCATTAATGGTTATGACCCTTTATCTTATGTGGATACGATGAAAGCTTTAAGTAAGGTGACGGTTAAGGGTCATTTAGAAGATCAGGATGGAAATTTAATGACAACCTTCACTGGAAAAATAATGCCATCCATTTACGATAAGGTAAAAATTCAAAAAACGCTAGCTCAAGATCCAGAGTCACCAGAAATAGCTTATGAACTCCAACGTAGTATTGTTTACAAGGGGAAGGCCACAGTAACAAACGGACAATTTTCATTCACCTTCGTTGTGCCAAAAGACATTTCGTTGACATACGGAAAGGGAAAAATAAGTTATTATGCAGAAAATGATTTGGTTGATGCAAATGGTTTTGATACCAATTTTAGAATAGGAGGTATCAATCCAAATGGGATTAACGATGAATTAGGTCCCGAATTATTGTTATACATGAACGACTACTCTTTCGTAGATGGATCTCTCACCGATAATAATCCTGTACTCATACTAAAAGCGAGTGATGAAAATGGAATTAATACAGTCGGCAACGGTATCGGGCATGACTTGACAGCTGTCTTAGATGGAGAGGAATCCAAACCCATTATTCTTAATGATTTTTACTCAGCCGATTTAGATAATTATCAATCGGGAGAAGCTCGGTATCAATTTCTTAATCTTGAACCCGGTCCTCACACTATTCAAATTAAAGCATGGGATGTTAACAACAACTCCTCAACGAATGATATCAGATTTGTTGTACAAAACCGAGATGAGCCCCTATTAACGAGGGTGCTGAACTATCCGAATCCTTTCACAACATCAACTTCTTTTATGTTTGAGCACAATCAATCGTGCAGCAGTTTAGATGTTCAAGTTCAGATTATGACTGTATCCGGAAAAGTGGTTAAAACCATTCAACAAACTCTTCCAACCGAAGGTTTTCGAATTGAAGGAGTGCACTGGGATGGTCTCGATGATTTCGGCGACCAATTGGCAAAAGGGGTTTATTTATATCGCATTAAAGTTCGAACTCCTGATGGTAAAACTGCAGAAAAAACGGAAAAATTGGCAATTTTGCGCTGAATAAACAATAAAAGCATCTTGTTTTCGTATATTTGATGTGTAATTTTTTCGAGATGAAATTTTTTTCTGTCATACTGTTTCTTAGTTTCCCAATTACAATTTTTTTTGCTCAGCCGACAGGAGGAGGTGCTTCTAGTGATGATTTACAATTAAACACCATTACAACTTCTTTACCTTTTATGGCGATAACCCCGGATTCTAGAGCTGGTGGAATGGGTGATGCCGGAACTGCGCTCAGTCCAAGTTCCACATCGATTTATTGGAACACAGCAGGTATAAGTTTTTCAGAAAAAAAATCCGAAGTCAGTTTGTCTTATACTCCTTGGTTGAGACAACTTACGAACGATATCCATTTGAGTTACTTGTCGGCATTTTACAAAATCAATAAAATCCATTCAGTGGGAGCTAGTTTGAGATTTTTTAGTTTAGGTGAAATCACTTTTACAGATGCTCAAGGCAACGTGATAAGAGATGATAAACCAAGTGAATTTGAGATTACTGGCGCTTATGCTTTTAGATTATCAGATGTTTTTAGTGTTGGTCTCAATGGGAAATTTGCTTACTCAAACCTAACGGGAGGTCTCCCAGTAGCGGGGATAAATACGAAAGCGGGGGTGGTTGGTGCAGCAGATTTATCATTCTGCTACAACAACGATAAAGCAAAAATTGGAAAGGTAAAAGGTACGTATCGAACAGCTCTTACCCTCAACAATATCGGTAATAAAGTTGCTTATTCAGAATTATCTCAGAGAGACTTTATTCCAATGAATTTAAAAATAGGAAATGCGTTCGAAGCAGATTTTGATCAATACAATAAGGTGACATTTTCGCTTGACCTTCAGCGTCTATTGGTTCCCACCCCTGCTTACTATGATCTTATTGATGGAAGTTTAACCATGATTTCTGGCAAACCAGAAAATGTTGGAGTTATTTCAGGAATGATACAATCGTTCTACGATGCTCCTGGCACGCCGATTAAAGATGAAGACGGAAATTACATTCAAAATGCAGATGGCAAGTATGAGGTTGAAAAGTGGTCGAAATTTAAGGAAGAATTGTCAGAGATCAACATTGCTACTGGTGTGGAATGGTGGTACAATAATGTTTTTGCAGTTCGTGGAGGTTTATTTTACGAGGCCGCAAATAAAGGAAATCGCCAATTTATAAATCTAGGTGCTAGCTTGAAGTACAACGCATTTGCCATAGATTTTTCGTATTTGGCTTCCATAAGTGGTCGTCAGAGCCCATTGGCTAACACACTTCGTTTTACACTTCGTTTCAACATAGGAGAAAACTTCACGAGTGAGCCCTCAGAAGGACAAGACATATGAGAATCCGGATAGGTTATGGTGTAGATGTACATAAATTGGGTCCTGATTATGATTTGATTGTAGGCGGTGTTAAAGTGAAATCTGATTTCGGTGCGATAGGGCACTCGGATGCTGATGTGCTTCTTCACGCTATTTGTGATTCTCTTTTAGGAGCCGCTAATCTGCGCGATATAGGATTTCATTTTTCAGATACGGACCCAAAATACAAAGGAATAGACTCAACAATTTTATTGAAGGAAGTTGTTACCTTAGTCAAGTCAAAAGGATACGAAACCTCAAACATTGACGCTACGGTTGTACTAGAGAGTCCAAAGTTGAATCCTTACATTCCTGAGATGCAGGGAATAATAGCGAATATTCTCGGTCTTGATAGAGATGCTGTTTCAATCAAAGCAACAACCCACGAAGGAGTGGATTCTTTCGGAGAAAAACGTGCTATTAAAGCATATGCTGCATGCCTATTAATTTCGAATTAAAAGTTTTTAACTAATCATCCTCAATTTATTGAGGACTGTTATATCCTTGTATATTTGTGTCATGAAAGTAAATACAAATTATCTAAGAAGAGATGATTTATTGGCTCTTTACAATAAACCGCTGCTGGAATTAGTTTTTGAAGCTGCCTCGGTACATCGACAATATCATAACCCGCGAGAAGTACAAATGGCTTCGTTGTTGAGTATTAAAACAGGAGGATGTCCAGAGGATTGTGGTTATTGTCCTCAGGCAGCCAGGTACCATACAGACGTAAATGTTCAGAAATTAATGAATGTTGATACTGTTATTGAGCAGGCAAAAAATGCCAAGGCAAATGGATCCTCCCGTTTGTGTATGGGTGCTGCTTGGCGCGAGGTCCGTGACAACAAAGATTTCGACAGTGTGGTTGAAATGGTGCAAGAGGTAAATAACCTTGGAATGGAGGTTTGTTGTACTTTAGGGATGCTGAATGAAGAACAAGCTCTTAGGTTGAAAAAAGCGGGGCTTTTTGCCTACAATCACAATTTAGATTCTTCGCCTGAATTTTATGGTGATATTATATCTACTCGTGAATATCAGGAACGTTTGAGCACCATTGAAAATGCGAGAAAAGCCGGAATTACGGTTTGTTCAGGTGGAATTATTGGGATGGGTGAGACTGTTGATGATAGAATAGGCTTGTTAATGAGTTATTTGCAAATGGAAAAGCCACCTGAAAGTATTCCAATTAATGCACTTGTTGCCGTGGAGGGGACTCCTTTAGAAAATCAAAAACCAATTGAGCAGTGGGAAATGATTCGTATGGTAGCAGTTACGCGTATTGTTTTTCCTGAGTCTGTTGTCAGATTGTCTGCGGGCCGAACAAAAATGAGTATGGAGGGGCAAGCGCTCTGTTTTTTAGCGGGTGCGGGTTCTATTTTTACAGGGGATAAGCTTCTTACGACACCAAATCCAGAATATAACGAGGACAGAGAAATGTTTGATATTTTGGGACTCGTTCCGAAAATAGCTTTTCAAGAAGCACCTCAACCCATTTCTGAACCGGACGAAATCTTATTGAAAAATAGGGAGGAGTTAAGGTTGCGCGATGCGGCTTTAAAATTAGCCAATGAGAAAGCGATAGCTTCTGGTTTCGAACCTAGAAAATTTACTTCCGTTAATTAGTGGAATCAAACATCGAAAAAAAATTACAGAAAAGGAAGAGGGATAACCAACTCCGTTCACTTTCCGTTTTTGTTAGTTCGGTTGATTTTTTTTCCAACGATTATTTGGGTTTAGCAAATGTTCCCTCCCGGCGTTTTCATCACAGGGGATCAACCGGTTCTCGTTTGCTATCGGGAACCAGCGAATTATCAATAGAAGTTGAGAGTGTTCTTTCTGATTTCTTTGATGCAGATGCAGCCCTTATTTTTAATTCGGGATACACGGCAAATCTGGGAGTATATTCTTGTATTCCTCAACGTGGGGATACTGTTGTTTTCGATGAGTATGTTCATGCGAGTATACGCGATGGGATAAGACTCTCATTTGCTGAGACATTAAGTTTCAAGCACAACGATTTAGAAGATCTAGAGAAAAAAATAAAACAAGCAAAAGGTCAATGCTTCGTTGCTGTTGAATCTTTGTATTCCATGGAAGGAGATATGGCCCCTTTGCGTGGGATATTGGCTTTGGCAGAAAAGTATGATGCGCAACTTATTGTGGATGAGGCGCATGCTGTTGGTGTTTTTGGTGAGAACGGAAAAGGTATTGTTCATGCGAGGGCAATGCAAGAGCGAATTTTTTTACGCGTAATAACGTTTGGCAAGGCCTATGGTTTTCATGGGGCAGCAGTTCTTTGTTCGCACCGTACAAAAGAATTTTTGGTAAATTATTCAAGACCCTTCATTTATTCTACAGCACCTTCGGATGATTTTTTTTACCGCATCAAATCTCAAGTTTTTCGAAAAGATATTTATTCTAGACAAAAATCATTGCAGAAAAATATTCAATATTTCCGAGAGATTGACTCTCCATTCTTAGTTTCTGAGTTAAATTCTCCCATTCAAGTATACCGCGGAGTGGGCATTGATCAACTTCGGTCGATGGCGACGGATTGCATTGCCCAGGGGATATTCACAAAACCGA
>Ga0194118_10001804_pt1 | contig 29035 bp, 22 predicted proteins | sample TA2MahsurfametaG_2_FD_148662 | JGI IMG/M metagenome (GOLD analysis project Ga0194118, IMG submission 148662) | Freshwater microbial communities from Lake Tanganyika, Tanzania - TA2015013 Mahale N5 surface | ecosystem: Environmental > Aquatic > Freshwater > Lake | place: Tanzania: Lake...
TGACCGGTTTTCACTGCTGCAGTCGCTGATCTCACGCCATGTCGGCACCATCGCCTACATCACCAGCGTCTCGGGCTTAATACTGCTCTTCACCTTGTTCTACAAAATCCTAACGGTCGCGCACGTGCCGTTCCGCCGCGCGCTTGCCGGGGGCTGCACCGCCGGACTGCTGTGGGAGGTCGTGCGCCACCTGCTCGTCGCCTACTACAGCAGCCGCATCCCGGTTGTGAACCTGATCTACGGCTCGATGACGACACTGATCATTGTCCTGCTCACGTTGGAGGCGGCGGCCCTCATCCTGCTGCTCGGCGCACAGGTGATCGCCAACCTCGGCACCCCGGAAAAACCCGCCGCAAACGCCGCCGATTGATCTCGCCCGGACCGCACGCGGGCATTACCATCTCATCAGCAACATTCAGCTCCATGATCACCCGCATCGACCACCTCGGCATCGCCGTCCGATCCATCGACGAAGCGCTTCCGCACTATCAAGAAGTGCTGGGACTCTCCTGCTCGAAGCGCGAGGAAGTGCCTTCCCAACAAGTCCGCACCGCGTTCTTCGACTGCGGTGAAGTCCATCTCGAACTGCTCGAACCCACATCACCGGAAAGCCCGATCGCCAAGTTCCTCGACACCCATGGGCCCGGGATCCACCACATCGCGTTCGCAACCGACGACATCACGGGTCAGCTCGACCAGGCAAGAAGTCACGGTGCGCGGCTGATCCACGAGATTCCGTTCGAGGGAGCCGCAGGAAAACGGGTTGCGTTCCTTCATCCGAAATCGACCTTCGGCGTGCTCACCGAGTTTTGTCAGCCGATGGATTGAACACGCGACTGCGGATTCGGCCGCCCCGGGCCTTGCCGCAGCCGGTCCGGCCTGTCAGCATCATTGCAAATGAGCATCGCCATGCACGCGGATCCCCTACTTGCCGGGTTCCCCGCCCACGATCCCGGACAGTGGCGGGCCGCGGCCGAGGCGCTGCTCAATGGCGCATCGTTCGATGCGACGCTGGTCAGCCGCACGCACGAAGGCATCGACATCCCCCCCATCCTGATGCGTCACGACACCGCGGGACTGCCGCAAACGTCGCATGCACCGGGATTCGATTCGCACCTGCGCGGCAGCCGTGCCGCGGGATTCCTCGCGGCCGGTTGGGAAGTGTCGCAGGAACTGAGAGCCCAGACACCGGTCGAACTCAACGCGCTGATTCACGAAGGGTTCGCCGGAGGTCATAGCGAACTCAATCTCGTGCTCGCGGCCGATTGCGAAAGCGGGCTGCGCGTCGGAACCACCGACGACTTGCTTGCCGCGCTCGACGGCGTGATCCTCGATGCGATTTCCATTTGGTGGCAACCACAGGGATGCGGCCTGGCGCTCGCCACCCTCGTGCTCGACGCGGCGCATCGCCTCAGGGCCGATCCCGCGTCACTGCGCGGCGGTTTCGAAGATGATCCGTTGGGCGAATGGCTGAAGCGTGGCACGCTGGCAACCTCGCTCGAGGAACGCTTCGACCGCATGGCGGCGCTCACGACCCATTGCGCGCTCCACGCTCCGCAGTTGCGCACCATCTGCGCCACCGGCGACATCCACCACAACGCCGGAGCAAGCGCCACGCAAGAACTCGGTCACGTGGTCGCCACGCTCGTCGCCTGCATCGAGGAATTGCGCGCCCGCGGACTCGACCCGGCCATCATCCTGCCGCGCATCCGGATCCGCCTTGCCGTCGGATCGGATTTCTTCATGGAAATCGCCAAAATCCGCGCGGCACGCTGCCTGTGGAGCCGGATCGCCTCGATCTACGGCGTGACGGACGCCCGCGTCCACATCCACGCATCGACCTCGCGCTGGAACAAGTGCCTCGACGACCCGCACACGAACCTGCTCCGTGTCACCACCGAAGCCTTCGCCGCGGTCGTCGGTGGTGCCGACAGCCTGCACATCGGCCCGTACGACGAAATCACCGGCGCAAGCGATGCGTTCTCGCGACGCATCGCCCGCAACCTCCATGCGATCCTGCGCGAGGAATGCGGACTCGACCGCGTGATCGATCCGGCAGGCGGTGCCTACGCCGTCGAGTGGCTCACCAACCGCGTCGCGGAGGAAAGCTGGAAGGTGTTCCAGGACATCGAGCGCCATGGCGGCATGACCGCCGCGATCGCCGACGGCTCGGTGACGCAGGCCGTCAACGCCACCGCCGATGCCAAACTCGCCGAAGTCCGCACGAGGCGCCAGTGCATCGTCGGCGTGAATGCCTATCCAGACCTTCGCGGACCTCGACTCGCGATTCGCGAAGCTCTCCCACCGGCGGCGGAGCGCGAGGAATCCCGCCGCATTCCGGCTTCCGGCTTCGACCGATCCTCGCACTTGAGCTGGATCGATCAAGCGATCGCCGCGGCATCGACCGGCGCGTCGATGACCGCCATCGACACAGCGCTTGCGCCCGAATGCACCGCGGGCCGACCGAACTGCACGCCGCTGGTCGCGCGGCGCGCGGCCGAACCGTACGAACGCCTGCGCGAGGCCTGCGACGCGTTTGCCAGTCGCCACGGATCACGCCCGGGCGTGCTGCAACTCAACATCGGCCCGTCGCGCCGCTACCGGTCGCGCGCCGACTGGACCACGGCTTTTTTCCAAGTGGCGGGTCTCGAAGTCGATGCCTCGCGCGATTTCGCCGATACCGGCGAAGCAGCCTCCGCCATCGCCGCGTCCGATGCCGCTGCCGTCGTCATCGTCTCCGACGACGCCACCTACGCCGACATCGTTGCAAGCCTCGCGGCCGCAGCGAAATCGTCAAAGCCGACGCTGGTGCTCTTTGTCGCGGGCCAACCCGGCGACCACGAATCCAAATGGCGCGAATCCGGAGTCGATGCATTCATCCACGCCCGCAGCAACCATCATCGCGTGAACGAAGAACTGCTCCAGCGCATCGGCGTGCTTTGATGCCGATCGGAAACAGCCCGCTCCCGAAACCCGTCAGCTTTCCCAATCCGATGCCCCGACCGCCTTTTTGCGAAATCCCCTGGCGCGGCGACTGCCCTGCCCAGGGCACCGACGCTTGGCGTGATGCACTCGAACGCGAACTCGGCAGACCGGCGGACCAGATCGTCTGGGACACGATGGAGCGCATCCCGGTGAAACCGCTCTACACCGCGGAAGATCTCGCGGGCATGGAACACCTCGATTACCAGGCAGGCATCGCTCCGTTCCTGCGCGGTCCCTACGCGACGATGTACCGCATGCGGCCATGGACGATCCGGCAATACGCCGGGTTCTCCACCGCCGAGGAATCCAACGCCTTTTACCGCCGCAACCTCGCGGCCGGACAAAAAGGCCTGTCCGTCGCCTTCGATCTCGCCACCCATCGCGGCTACGATTCGGACCACGAACGCGTCGTCGGCGACGTGGGCAAGGCCGGCGTCGCCATCGACTCGGTGCTCGACATGAAGGTCCTGTTCGACGGTATCCCGCTCGACCGCGTGTCGGTGTCGATGACCATGAACGGCGCGGTGATCCCGGTGCTTGCCTTCTACATTGTCACCGCCCTCGAACAAGGTGCCTCCCTCGACCAACTGTCCGGAACGATCCAGAACGACATCCTCAAGGAGTACATGGTGCGGAACACCTACATTTATCCGCCCGGACCCTCGATGAGGATCATCGCCGACATCTTCGAGTTCACCTCGCGGCACATGCCGAAGTTCAACTCGATTTCGATCTCGGGCTACCACATGCAGGAAGCGGGCGCGACCGCCGACCTCGAGATGGCCTACACGCTGGCCGACGGATGGGAGCACCTGCGCACCGGCGTGGCGGCAGGCATCGCGATCGACGACTTCGCCCCGCGCGTCTCGTTCTTCTGGGCGCAGGGCAAGAACCACTTCATGGAAGTCGCGAAAATGCGCGCCGCCCGCATGCTGTGGGCGAAGATCGTCGCCACCTTCGGTCCGCGCGACCCGAAGTCGCTCGCCTTGCGCACGCATTCGCAGACGTCCGGCTGGTCGCTCACCGAGCAAGACCCGTTCAACAACGTCGCCCGCACCTGCATCGAGGCGATGGCCGCGGTGCTCGGCCACACCCAGTCGCTCCACACCAACGCGCTCGACGAGGCGATCGCCCTGCCCACCGATTTTTCCGCGCGCATCGCCCGCAACACCCAGCTCTTCCTCCAAGACGAAACCGGCATCTGCCGCATCATCGACCCGTGGGGCGGATCGTACTACGTCGAGTCGCTCACCCACGAGCTGATGCACCGGGCCTGGGCGCACATCACCGAGGTCGAGGAAATGGGCGGCATGGCAAAAGCCGTCGAGGCCGGCATCCCGAAAATGCGCATCGAGGAAGCCGCCGCCAGACGCCAGGCACGCATCGACTCGGGCGAGGAAACCATCGTCGGCGTGAACAAATACCGCCTCGAAAAGGAGGACCCGCTCGACATCCTCGACGTCGACAACACCGCGGTGCGCGAAGCGCAGATCGCACGGCTGGCAAAGCTGCGCGCGGAACGCGACGAACCCGCGTGCCGCGCCACGCTCGCCGCCATCGCCGCTTGCGCCGCCGGCGCACCGGGCAACCTGCTCGCCCTCGCGATCGACGCCGCCAAGGCGCGCGCCACACTCGGCGAAATCTCCGACGCCATGGAATCAAGCTTCGGCCGGCATCAGGCGGTGATCCGCTCGATTTCCGGCGTCTACGGCAGCGAATACCGCAACCACGCCAGCATGAACGACATCCCCGACCTCATCCAACGCTTCGAAGCCGCCGAAGGCCGCCGACCACGCATCCTCATCGCCAAGATGGGACAAGACGGCCACGATCGCGGCGCAAAAGTGGTCGCCACCGCCTACGCCGACATGGGCTTCGACGTCGACATCGGTCCGCTCTTCCAAACCCCGGCGGAAACCGCGAGGCAGGCCGTCGAAAACGATGTGCACATCGTCGCAATGAGTTCGCTCGCCGCGGGCCACAAAACGCTGCTGCCGCAACTCGTCGCGGAGCTCACCCGCCTCGGCCGCGAGGACATCCTGATCGTCGTCGGCGGCGTGATCCCCGCGCAGGACTACCCGTTCCTCTACGAGCACGGAGCGTGCGCGATCTTCGGCCCGGGCACGGTGATCCCCGAATCCGCCCGCAAGATCCTCGAACTGCTCCTCGAACAAGCCGAAGGCGACTCCGCGCAGGACTGAGCGGAAGGCGGCGCATGATGGGCCGAGCGGACATCAACGAGAATCGTAGCTTTCAAGCCGATTCTTGAGCTTGGAGTAGTTTGCTCAAATCTGTAGCCGGCGGTAGGGTTGGGCGTGGCAAATGCGCGATCGGAGTGATCAACCACTGATTGAGACTGATTTGACTGATTTCACAGAGTGCGATGCGGATCGGTTGTGAACGCAATAGCCCGCGGCTCGACCTTTCGCAAAACGGCAGGGCTGGTCGGCCCTGCTTCGCGCGGAACCATCACAATGAAGAACACGGGCAAGCTGCCCGTGCCCCCCTTGCTACTCCGCTCGGCTCGTCCGAATCTCTATTCCCCAATCCCCAATCTCCAATCTCCAATCTCCATTCCCCCTCACCCCTTGCGCTTGCCTTTGTCGAAGGCGGCGTCGAAGGCGATGCGGCTGGTCTCGAAATCGAGGCTGCGGACGAATCCGGCGGCCTCGGTGCCGCCGTGGACGCGGTCCATGCGGATGTCCTCCCACTCGACCGAGAGCGGTCCGCGATAGCCTGTGTCGTTGAGGGCGACGATGATGTCCTCGAACTCGATGTCGCCGCGACCCGGCGAGCGGAAGTCCCAGAAGCGGCGGGCGTCGCCGAAGCTGGTGTGGCCGCCAAACACGCCGACCGTGCCGTCGCCGTGACCCCACCACACGTCCTTCATGTGGACGTGGAAAATGCGATCGGCGAACTCGCGGATGAAGCGGACGTAATCGACGCCCTGGTAGCCGAGGTGCGACGGGTCGTAGTTGAAGCCAAAGCGTTTGTGGTTGCCCACCGCAGCGAGCGCGCGCTTGGCCGAGGCGATGTCGAACGCGATTTCGGTGGGATGCACTTCGAGTGCGAAATTGACGTTCACCTTGTCGAAGGCGTCGAGGATCGGCGTCCAGCGTTTGGCGAAATCCCGGAAGCCGTTTTCATAATCGTCCTGGGAGGTCGGCGGGAACGCATAGAGCATGTGCCACACCGACGATCCGGTGAATCCGTTGACCACTGCGGGAAATTCGTCGCGCGTCTTGCGACCGGGCTTGGCGTCGAAGAACCGTCGCGCCGCTTTCGCCGTGGTAATCATCTTCTTCGCCGCGCGTTTGCGCACGCCTTCGGGGTCGCCGTTACCCCAGACATCGGGTGGCAGGATCGCCTTGTGCCGCGAATCAATCGGATCGCACACCGCTTGGCCGACCAGGTGGTTCGACACCGCAAAGCAGGTGAGCCCGTGGTCGCCGAGCAGCTCCCACTTCTCCTTGACGTAGGATTTGCCCGATGCCGCGGCTTCGACATCGAAGTGATCGCCCCAGCAGGCGAGTTCGACGCCGTCGTAGCCCATCTCGTAGGCAAGCGGCGCGAGTTTTTCGAGCGGCAGGTCGGCCCACTGGCCGGTGAAGAGGGTGACGGGGCGTGACATGATGGCGGGAATTCGGGTTGGTGGCGTCAGCCTGCGGCAGAGGCGGCGATTCATCAACCGGAAAGCGCAGGGTCCGCGACGGCTACGTTCCACGCATCGCGCAGCACGCTGGTTTGCGGTGTCACCGGCAGATCACGCGTGCCGAAGCGGACGACCGGCACCACCCCGCGGATGGATGACGTGAGGAACGCGCCGTCGGCCGACTCGAGATCGGCGAGCGGAAAAACTCCCTCGTCACAGGGCATGCCGATGGAGGACGCCGTCTCGATCACCCATCCGCGCGTCACGCCGGGAAGGCATCCGGTGGCGAGCGACGGCGTGAACAACCGGCCGGATCGAATGAAGAACAGGTTCGAAGTGGCGGCTTCGCTGAGACAGCCGTCGCCGTCCAGCAGCAGGGCTTGATCGAATCCACAGGCACGGGCCTGCGCGAGGGCGAGGAGGTTCTCGGCGTAGCATGACGACTTGATGCCGGCCAATGGCGAACGCGAGTTCTTCCTCCATGGTGAGAGCGCGAGGGTGCACGAATCAGGCGGCGGCTCGGCGGGCGACGCACTCATCCACAGCACGGCATCGCGACCAGGCGACGCATCGTCGAGCGGACCACTCCCCGCCGTCAGCGTCATGCGCAAGCGGGCAGAACCGGTGAGCAATCGGTTGGCGGTCAGCAATGAAGCGGCCACCCGTTGCAAATCGGGTGCGCGATCCGGCCAGCCGAGTCGTTGGCACGAGCGCGCCCAGCGGTCGAGATGACGCGAGGCGAACACGACGCGGCCGTCGAGGCAGAGCATCGTCTCGAACAACCCATGACCGTGCAACAGCCCGCGGTCGGCCGACGACACGCGAAACGCATCGACATCGATCAGCCGGCCGTCGCACCAGATCACCTTTGGCTCGCTTGTCACGGAGTTCTTCTGCGCCATCGGATGGACTCTCGGCAATGACGAAGCCACCCGCATTCCCCGGACAGGTCGAATTTCCGCCAAATCACCGTGGCCGCGCTTGCCCCGCCCGAAGCACCGGGTCAGCATGCGGCGTGAGGTTTCACATCTTCTTTAGCGGGTTCGCCGTGATCGGGCTGGGTCTTGCGGCACAGCGCGTCCTGGCATCCGCCGAGGCTACCAATCTGCTGGTGGGCGCGCTCACGCTCGGCGGCGCGCTGGTCATCGGCGGATTGTTTTCGCTGAAGATGAAGTGGCACGGCATCGCCGGCGCGGGAGTGGTCGCGCTGATGGGATTCGCCCGCGGGCTGGGCAACATCCCCGATCTCGTGAATCTCTGGGCCGGCGATCGCTCGCGCGGCGGCGCACCGCTGATCGAACTCGGTGTGACGCTCATCTGCCTGATGCTCGTCCTGCGCACAGCTGCGGCGCTGATGCGTGAGCGCGCGCGGCGACTGACGGACGACGGATGACGCAAACAACCCGCGCCATCATCACCCGAGCGGCCCGATGCCATTGAGGTCGCGGTCCTGCCTGGCCTCCTCGAGCAACGAGCCATCCATGGAAATCGCCCGTTTGAGATGCGTGCGCGCGCGAGTCGCCTCACCCAGCGTCCAGAGATAACAGGCGAGGTTGTAGTGGAACACCGGCATCCCATGCAACGTCTTGGGCCCGCGCATCAACCAGTCGCGCGCGGCAAGCGTGTCGCCGGTCTCGTGCAGGCAGTAGGCCGCACTGATGAAAAACGACGGCTCGTCGGCCGCCTGCAGGCAAAGCAGCCGCGCGGTTTCCGACGCGTGGTTCCACTCTCCGCTGCTCATTTGCGCGGCGAGCTTGAGTTCGAGCACCTCGCGCCGACCGTGGGCGTCGGCAGGCAGCGCGCGGATCTCATCGAGCGCTTCGTCGGCCAGACCCAGCTCCAACAATCCCTCCGCCACGCGCAGCAAATCCCCGACCGGCATCGATTGTGATGATGCGGCATCCCCCGCCCCGGCGCAATCCGATTGCGGAAAAATCGGCGGATCGGTCATTCCCACTCGATGCTCGCCGGCGGCTTGGTCGAGATATCGTAAAGCACGCGGTTCACGCCCTTCACCTCGTTGAGAATGCGGTGGCTGGTCTCGCGCAACAACTGCGCAGGCAGCTCCACCCAATCGGCGGTCATCGCGTCGTCGGAAATCACGGCGCGCAGCGCCACCGCCCATTCGTAGCTTCGCTCGTCTCCCTTCACACCCACCGTTTTCACCGGAACCAGCGCGGCATAGGCCTGCCAGACGCGGTCGTACCAGCCGTGTTCGCGCAGTTTGCCGATGAACACCGCGTCGCATTCGCGGATGATGTGCAGCCGGTCGGGCGTGACCACCCCCGGGCAACGCACGGCCAGGCCCGGCCCGGGAAACGGATGACGGTGGAGAATGTCGTGCGGAATGCCCAGCGAGGTTCCGAGCGCGCGCACCTCGTCCTTGAACAGGTCGGCCAGCGGCTCGAGCACCTTGCCCTGCGCCTGCAGTTCGAGGATGCGGCCCACCCGGTTGTGGTGCGTTTTGATTTTCGAGGCCTTCGATTTCGCGTTGGACGCGCTCTCGATCACGTCGGGGTACAGCGTGCCCTGCGCCAACAGCTCGGCGTCGCCCACCGCATCCCAGAACACATCGACGAACTGGTTGCCTATGATCTCACGCTTCTTCTCGGGATCATCGACGCCGTCGAGTGCGGCAAGGAAACGTTCGGAAGCATCCACGGTTTCGATGGGCACACTCATGCGGTGGAAGTTGCTCCGCACCTCGTCGCCCTCGTCTTTGCGCATCAACCCGTGATCGACGAAAATCGCGCGCATGTTCACGCCCGCCTCGTGCAGCAGCACGGCGAGTACCGTGCTGTCCACTCCGCCGGACACGCCGCAAACGACCTGCCGACCGCCGACAGTCGCGCGAATCCCGTCGATGAGTTCGCGCTTGAGGTCGTCGATGCGGAACGCGGCGAGCCGCTCCGCCTGCAACAGGAAATTGTGCAGGATGCGCAAACCGTCGTGGCTGTGCGTCACTTCGGGATGGAACTGGATGCCGAAGAACCGTTGATCCCATTGCAGCGAAACCGGCGTGCCGTGCTGGTTGGCGGCCAGCACTCTGGAACCTGCAGGCAGGACCCCCACCGTGTCCGAGTGGCTCATCCAGACTTGCGATGCCTCCGGCACTCCTTCGAAGAGCCCGGCGGCTTCCACAGGATGCAGCGCCGCAGGACCGTACTCGCGGCGATCGCTCGCATCGACCGTGCCGCCGAACTTGATGTTGAGCAACTGCATGCCGTAGCAGACCCCGAGCACCGGCACGCCGAAGGCGCGGAGAGCGGCGAAGTCGAGATCCGGCGCGTCCGGCTCGCTCGTGCTGCGCGGACCACCCGAAAGAATGATCGCACCGGGTGATCCGATCTCTGGAAAATCCTCGATCGCATGGAGTTTCGCCAGATACCCGAGTTCACGCACCCGGCGGACGATCAATTGCGTGTACTGCGAGCCGAAATCGATGACGGCTACGTGTCGGGATTCTTGCATGGAGTGAATGGATCGATCGGTGCTAGGTGCGGCCGCGCAATCGCGCATCACGGGATCGGCTGGTAGTTCGTTGGCTCCTCGGTGATGACGATGTCGTGGACGTGGCTTTCGCGCAGTCCGCCCGCGGTGATGCGCACGAAGTTCGCGCGCTCGCGCAGTTCGCGCAGGTTCGCCGCGCCGACGTAGCCCATGCCGGATTTCAATCCGCCCATGAGCTGGAAGATGACGTCGGAGAGCGCGCCTTTGTACGGCACGCGGCCCTCGACCCCTTCGGCGACGAGTTTGCCCGAACTGTTTTGGCCGTAGCGGTCGCCCGCGCCCTTCTGCATCGCGCCGATCGAGCCCATCCCGCGGTACGTCTTGAACCGGCGCCCCTGGAAATGCACCGTCTGCCCCGGACTTTCGCGCGTGCCGGCGAGCAGCGAGCCGAGCATCACCAGATCCGCACCGGCACCGAGCGCCTTGACGATGTCGCCCGAGTAGCGGATGCCACCATCGGCGATCACGCTCACTCCGTGTTCGCGACAGACATCGGCGACATTGCGGATGGCGGTGAATTGCGGCATGCCCACGCCGGAAATCACGCGCGTCGTGCAGATCGATCCCGGCCCGACACCCACCTTCACCGCGCTGGCACCGGCGCGGATCAGATCGTGCGCGCCCTCGCGGGTTACCACATTGCCCGCGACGACCGGCACGTCCGACAACGACCTCAACCGGCTGATCGTGTCCATGACGTGCCGCGTGTGGCCGGTGGCGGCATCGATGAACAACGCGTCCGCACCGGCATCGATCAACGCGCGGCCGCGGTCGACGCAGTCCGGCCCGACGCCTACCGCCGCACCGCAGCGCAGTTGGCCGTTTCCGTCTTTCGCGGCATTGGTGAAGGTGAGGCGCTTTTCGATGTCCGAGCCGGTGATCAACCCGGCAAGCCGACCGTCTGGATGCACCAGCGGAAGTTTTTCGATGCGGTTGCGGTAAAGGATGAGCCGCGCCTCCTCGAGCCCGGTGTGCGGCGGCGCGGTGACCAACCGCGCGAGCGGTGTCATGACGTCGGCCACGGTGGCGTCGGGTTTTTCCAGATAGCGGATGTCCCGCCCGGTCACCATGCCTTCGAGGCGGCCATCGGCGTCGACCACCGGAAATCCGGAGAATCCGTTGCGGGTCATCACCTCGCGCACCTGCTCGACCGTATCGGCCCGGGACACCGTGAGCGGCTTGAGGATCACCGCGCTTTCCGACCGCTTAACCCGCGAGACCATCACAACCTGCTCGTCGATCGGGCAGGCGCGGTGGATCACGCCGATGCCGCCCTCGCGTGCCAACGCGATCGCCAACTCGTGTTCGGAGACCGTGTCCATCGCCGCCGAAACGACCGGCAAAAACAGCGGAATGCCTTCGGTGATACGGGTGGAAAGATCGGCCGCACCCGGCAAGACCTCGCTCTGCGCGGGCAGCAACAGGACGTCGTCGAAGGAAAGTCCGAGTAGGATCTCTGCCATGGGCGAGTCAACAGGAGACGCCCCCGCCATGCAAGCGCGAAAACCGGCGGAGTTCACGATCGACCGGAAAACCCGGCATCCTCAGAGCTTCAGGAAATTCTCCAGCAGCTTGATGCCGTCGCGCGTCAGGATCGACTCCGGGTGGAACTGCACGCCATGCACCGGGTGATCGCGATGCATCAGTCCCATGATCTCGCCCTCATCCGTCCACGCCGTGATCTCGAGACAATCCGGCAGCGTCTCGCGCCTCACCACCAGCGAGTGATAGCGCGTGGCTTCGAACGGGTCGGGCATGCCGGCGAACACGCTTTTGCCGGAGTGCCGGATCGGCGAAGTCTTGCCGTGCATCAGGCGGTCGGCGCGCACGACCTCGCCGCCATAGACCTGGCCGATCGACTGGTGGCCGAGACAGACGCCGAGGATCGGGGTGGTCGGCCCGAGTTCGCGGATCAACTCAAGTGAGATGCCGGCCTCGTTCGGGGTGCAGGGTCCGGGCGACACGCAGATGCGCTCAGGCGCAAGTTCACGAATCCGGTCCACATCGATCGCATCGTTGCGATACACCTGCATGCCGACGCCTAGTTGGCCGAAATACTGGACGAGGTTGTAAGTGAACGAATCGTAGTTGTCGATGATCAGCAACATCGGCTTGCGGTGGTGGGGATGCGTGGTGAATGCCGGTCAGCCCTTGAGTGTCTTCGCCACCGCGATCGCGCGGAGCATGCCCTTGGCTTTGTTCACCGTCTCGTTGTACTCATAGGTCGGCACCGAATCGGCGACCACTCCGGCGCCCGCCTGGACGTGGACCATGCCGTCCTTGAGCAGGCAGGTGCGCAACGTGATGCACGAGTCGTGCGATCCGTCGAAACCGAAATACCCCACCGCTCCGGCATAGGCGCAGCGCTTGTGCTTTTCGAGCGAGTTGATGATCTGCATCGCACGGATCTTCGGCGCGCCACTGACGGTGCCGGCGGGAAAAGTCGCGCGCAGCACGTCGTAGGAACTGTGCGCCGGATCCAGCTCGCCGGTGACGTTCGAAACGATGTGCATCACATGGCTGTAACGCTCGACGATCATGAAATCGTCGACGCGGACGGTGCCGTGTTTCGCGATGCGACCGACGTCGTTGCGCGCGAGATCGACGAGCATCAGGTGCTCCGCGCGCTCTTTCGGGTCGGCAAGCAGGTCTTGCGCCAGCTCGTCGTCCTCTTCCGGCGTGACTCCGCGCCAGCGGGTGCCGGCGATCGGACGGATGTCGATCCGCCCGTGGATCGAGCGCACGTGGACTTCCGGCGAGCTGCCGACCAGCGAGAACCCGTCGAGTTCGAGGATGAACATGTAGGGCGACGGGTTCACGAAGCGCAGCGCGCGGTAGAGGTCGGCCGCGGGAAGTTCGAACGGCGCGGAAAACCGCTGGCTGGGCACGAATTGGAAGATGTCGCCCGCGGCGATGAACTCCTTGCCGTCGAGCACCATGCGCTCGAATTCCTCCTGCGTCGTGTTGCTTTGCGCGGCAACCGGCTCGACATCAACGAGTCCGTTGAGCGCCGGCACGTGCAGCGGACGGTTGAGCATCTCGATCATCGCCGCGATCCTGCCGTGCGCCTCGATGTAAGCGCTTTCCGGATCCTTGTCGCCGCCGGTGAATGCGTTGGCCACAAGCTGGATCCGGCGGAGCTGGTGGTCGAAGACCAGCAGCGTGTCGGCGAGAAGGAACACCGCGTCGGGAATGCCGAGCGGATCCGGCAGCGGATCACCAAGCGTGGGCTCGAACTGGCGCACCGCGTCATAAGCGAGGTAGCCGACCATCCCGCCCGCAAACAAGGGCAGCTCGCCGTGGGCGACCGGCTTGAAGGCCGCCATCTCGCGTTCGAGAGCGCCGAGCACGTCGTCCTCGGCGACAATGACCCGCTGCTTGCCGAACTCGCGGATCGTGATTTCACGACCACGGGCCTCGAACACCATGCGCGGCGAGCTGCCGACGATCGACCAGCGCCCGCCCTTGTCGGTGCTCTCCGCGCTTTCGAGCAGGAACGAGTGGCGGTTGTCGCGCAGTTTGAGGTAAGCGGACAACGGGGTTTCAAAATCCGCCGCGAGCTCGGTGTAGACGGGCACGACGTTTCCGCGCCGCAACATCGCGACGAATTCGTCAAAGGACGGCTTGATGGGCAGGTTCGTCAAGTTGCCCGGAGGATGAACCGGATCGATTGCAGCGCAAGCCCGGATGCGGGGTTTCCCCGGGCGACCACCGGACCGGTACGGACGCGGGAGTCTCAGTGCGTGCGATCGGCGTGCGTCCGCATCCCGCACAACACGCCGCCGACGAGCCCGCAGGCGAATCCGGCGACGTGGCCGAGCACGTCGGTGTTCGTTCCGGGTGCGTAGCCGCCCATCAAGCCAAGGAGGACAACGCCGCCGACGACCGGCGCGGTGAGCCGCAACAACGGCATTCGGGCACCGATCCGCAGCAGCGAGACAAAGCCGCTGCCGGAAAGCAATCCCAGGGCGGCGAAGACCGCGGTGGACGCACCCATCGAGGTGAATGCCGCGGGATGTGTAAGCCAAGAAGTGCTCGCGTTGCCGAGGGTGCCGCTCAGCAGAATCAGCGGCCACGCACGCGCGGCCCCCATCAGCCGCGACGCCAACATGCCGAAGACCACGCCGCCGAACAAGTTGCCCGCAAGGTGCGCCGCATCGGCGTGCAGGAACAACGCGGTGAACGGGCGCCACCAATCGCCGTCGTCGATCAACCCGGTGCTCGAAGACACGGCGACTTTCGTCAGCGACGGAGCGCGCTGCTGCCAGATGAACATCGCAACGAGAAGCAACGACCACGCCAGCGCAACCGCCACGCCTGCGGGATGCAGTGGCGGCTCCGCCGATGTCCGGGCGGGACCGGCCGACCGATCCTGCCGTTGCTCGGCATCGTACGCATCAATCTCAAGCCGGATCACCGGCAACGCGTCAGGATCGGCGCGCAACACGTATCCGCCACCCGCGGTCTCCTCGACCACCCAGCACGGCTGCTTCATCGCGAGGATCACCAGGGCATGCTCCTGCGCTTCATGCAGTCCGGTGTACGAATCAACATCCGCGACCGGCTCGCCGCCGTCAGCCGGCGGATGCTCATTCGTGTCCGAGGCGTCCATGCGGCGGATGGGATTCAATCACCAGGGACCGCATCCTCGGCGGATGGCTCGGTCGGCTGCTCTTCTCCGGGCCCGCTGCCGGAGGGATCCGCGGCATGAGGCTCCGCTGTCGGACCGAGCGAGGCGATCACGCGCTCGAGCAGATCGGTTTTGGAATGCGGGATCAGGATTTTGTATTCAATCCCTTCGGGACGGAGCACCGCTTGCTCGCCCTGCACGCCGACCAGCGGCACTTCCGCGCCCGCCTTGACCGTGAACGTCACGCCGGTTTCCGGATCCGCATGGCGCACGTCGTTGCGAAGCGTCACCCGCTTTGGCAGGTTTTCGGGTGCGATGCGGCTGAGGTCGTGGCGCTTCATGCCAGACAGCCGGAACTCGAGCTGCGCGCCCATCGACGATCCGGTTCTGTCCATCGGGATCTCCCCGGTGAGCTGCGAGCGCAAAGAAGGCTCGACCGCATAACCGAGGATACCAGCCACGGCGATGATCAGCAATGCAGTGCCCGGCTTCATGGAAATCGAAATTGGAAAAGTTTTTTGATCATCGATCAGCGGCCGCAGATCCCTTGCTCCGGAATCCCGCCTTCAAGATAAACCCGTGCTTTTGAAAAACTCGCCTGCTGGAGAAAATGACGGAGTCGCGGGTCGAGTCCGCCGGAGTGGTCGGCCGCCCAGGCGGTGATGGCTTCGGAAACCTGCCGGAGTGTGTCGAGATGACCCGCCGCATCCCGGTCGCGCCAGGCGTGGTCGGCGATGACCTCCTCGCGACGGCGCAGCAATCCGATGAGTTCCTCGTGCATCATGGAGCCATTCAAGCACGCCCGACGCCACTTGACCAGCGCGGATGGAAGTGCCGCTTGATCCCCCGCCCCACCCCGCTGCATGATCGTCGCATGATTCCGAACATCCTCGCGCAACGCTACGCCTCCCCCGCGATGAACGTGCTGTGGTCGGCCGAAGGCCGCATCCTGCTCGAACGCGAATGGTGGATCGCCGTGATGAAGGCGCAACGCGACCTCGGACTGGCCATTCCCGCCGAGGCCATCGCCGCGTACGAAGCGGTGAAAGAGAGGATCGATCTAGAATCGATCATGGACCGCGAGCGCAACACCCGTCACGACGTCAAAGCGCGCATCGAGGAGTTCAATGCGCTGGCCGGACACGAGCACATTCACAAAGGAATGACCTCACGCGACCTCACCGAGAACGTCGAGCAGATGCAGACGCACCGGTCGCTGCTGCTGCTGCGCGACAAGGCGGTGGCGGCGCTGGCGCGAATGCGCGTGGCGGCGGCCCGCTGGCGCGACCTCGTCCTCACCGCGCGCACGCACAACGTCGCCGCGCAACCCACGACCTTCGGTCGCCGCATCGCCATGCATGGCGAGGAATTGCTCGCATCGCTGCAAGCGCTCGAATCGTTGGTTTCCTCCTATGCCGTGCGCGGACTCAAGGGAGCCGTCGGCACCCAGATGGATTTGCTGTCGTTGTTCGATGGTGACGCCGACAAGGTTGTCGCGCTCGAACGACAGGTGATCCACCACCTCGGCATCGCGGCGCTATGGACGAATCCGGGCCAGGTCTACCCGCGCTCACTCGACTTGCGCGTGGTCGCCGCCCTCAACGACCTCTGCTCCGGCCCGGGCTCGTTCTGCAAAACCCTGCGGCTGATGGCGGGACACGGAACCGCCGGCGAGGGTTTCGCCCCAGGGCAAACGGGATCGAGCGCCATGCCGCACAAGATGAACTCGCGCTCGTGCGAACGCGTGAACGGCCTGCATGTGATTCTCAAAGGCCACCTCGCGATGGCCGCCGGTCTCGCCGGCGACCAGTGGAACGAAGGCGATGTCTCTTGCTCGGTGGTGCGCCGCGTGATGCTGCCCGACGCCTGCTTCGCCGCCGACGGATTGTTCGAGACTTTCCTCACCATCCTCGACCAAATGGAAGTGCATGAAACCGCGATCACCGCGGAGACCTCACATCACCTGCCCTTCCTGATGACCACCACCGTCATGATGGCGGCCGTACGCGCGGGTGTCGGCCGCGAGGCCGCGCACGCCGCGATCAAGGAACACGCGCTCGCTGCGGTGCGTGCGCTGCAGGACGGCACCGCCGGCGACAACGACCTTGCCGCACGCCTCGCCGGTGATCCGCGCATCGGACTGACCCGTGCCGAGATCGACGCGATCATCGCCCGCGGCCGCGAACAGGTCGGACTCGCCCACGCCCAGACCGACGCCTTCATCAGCGCCGTCACCGCCATCGAGTCCGCCCATCCGGACGCCGCCCGCTACACCCCCGGCGCGATCCTCTGATCCACCCCATCCGGTCTAGGCTCACTCGCCGCAGCGCGACCTTCGGCGGAATCCGGCGCTGCTTTCCGAAATGCAAAAGGCCACCTGCGCGAAACAATCACGCAGGTGGCCTGGAGGGTGCGGGGTGCGATTCAGGACGCGGCCGTTTCCGCGGCAGCGGGAGCCGACTCCTCGGCTACGGGAGCCTCGGCTGCGGCCGGTCGGTCGACCCATTCGATGAACGCCATGGGCGCGGCGTCACTGGCGCGGGGGCCGAGTTTGGTGATGCGACAATAGCCTCCCTGACGCTCCTTCGATGCCGGAGCCACTTCGGCGAACAGTTTTTTCACCACCTCTTTCTGATGGAGGTAGGCGATGGCGAGTCGGCGCGAATGGAGGTCGTCGCGCTTGGCGAGCGTCACGAGCTTTTCCGCAACCGGGCGCAGCGCCTTGGCCTTGCCAAGGGTGGTCCGGATGCGGCCGTGCTCGATGAGGCTGCACGCGAGGTTGGAGAGCAGCGCCCTGCGGTGCGAGGCGGTGCGCTTGAGTTTGACGGTCTTGCTTCGATGTCTCATCGGGTGAAGGAGGTTCGGGTGATCGGTGGTTATTCGTCGAGGTTCTGGGCGATCAGGTCGGCCAGTCCGACAGGCGCTTCCTCTTCCGCACCAAGGCGGGGTCCGCGTGCCGACGGAGCCGGGCCGGTGAGGAGCGATGGATCGAACGACATGCCGAGGCCGAGGCCGAGTTCGACGAGCTTGTCCTTGATCTCGTTGAGCGACTTCTTGCCGAAGTTGCGGTACTTGAGCATCTCCGCCTCGGTCTTCATCGCGAGTTGTCCGACGGTGGTGATGTTGGCGTTGTTGAGGCAGTTGGCGGCGCGGACCGAGAGTTCGATCTCGTTGACCGACATGTTCAGCTGCTTCTTGAGCTGGGCGTTTTCCTCGGTGGTCTCGGCGGGAGCGGCTTCGAAATCGACCGCGTTCTCGTCGTAGTTGACGAACACGTCGAGGTGGTGACGCAGGATGGCGGACGCCTGAAGCAGCGCGTCTTGCGGCGAAATGCGGCCGTCCGTCCAGATGTCGAGGACGAGTTTGTCGTAATCGGTCATCTGGCCGACACGGGTTGTTTCAACCGCGTACTTCACGCGGGTGACCGGGGAGAAGATCGAGTCGATGGCGATCACGCCGATCGGCTGGTCCTTGCGCTTGTTCTCATCTCCGGTGGAGAATCCGCGACCGACGCGCACTTCGAACTCGCAATCGAATTTCACTTTGCGGTCGAGGGTGCAGATCACGAGGTCTTTGTTGACCACTTCATAGATGTTGTCGCCCTGGATGTCTCCCGCAGTGACGCGTCCTTCCTTCTCGACCTTGATGGTCAGGATGCGGGGTTCTTTGTCGTGGTGGTGGAACCTGACCTTCTTCAGGTTGAGGACGATGTCGGTGACATCCTCGACGACGCCCGGGAGGCTGGAGAACTCGTGTTGGACGCCGGCGATGCGCACCGAGGTGATCGCCGCTCCTTCGAGCGAGGAGAGCAACACGCGGCGCAGCGAGTTGCCGATGGTGTGACCGTAGCCGCGATCGAACGGCTCGGCGGTGAACTGGGCGTAAGTGGCGGTGGCGGTTTCCTCGTTGCGAACGAGGGTGTTTGGAAGCTCGAATCGAGCGAGTTTGACAATGGACATGGGATTCAGGGGTGGCCGGGTTACCCTCCGGCGGGCGAGCGGAGGACCAACAGCGGTTGTGGATGCGGAGCCCGCGGGGGCGGAATCAAATACGGGTCCGCGCGGGTTGCAATCCCATTTTGCCGGATCGCCGTCATTCCGCGAAAAATCGCTGGCAGGGCGGCCCGGCGGTCGGACCTTGGCCCATGGAACGCAAAGCCCGCATCCAGTCGAAGAAAAACCTAACAAGATTCGACTACGAAAGCTCGGCATTTCAAGGATGGCGCTTGTGCATTCGGCGGGGTGGTTCGACGTTCGTCCGCTATTTTCCGGATCGGCGGTTTGGCAGCGCACGTCGATCGCTGGAAGCGGCGGACCATGCGCTCGACGAGGTTCGGCGCATTCTCGAGAACGCTCCGCGCAGGGACGGCAGGCTGCGGCCTTCGACGATTCGTCGTGTAGAAAAATTGCTGGCACGCGCCATTTGCTTTCAGGAAGGATGACCCCTGTCATTCCGCCACCATCCGATCCCATGACCACCCCCCCGCCATCTGTGATTCTCTGGTACCGCCACGATCTGCGGATCTCCGATCACACGGCGTTGCTGGCGGCCGCGGCCGATGGACTGCCGGTGGTGCCGGTGTACATCAACAGCACATGGAAGCGATCGCATGCGTGGACGGGCGCGAAGCGACAGGAATTCCTTTGCAGTTGTCTCTCGTCGCTGGCCTCGAATCTGGAGACGATCGGTGGGCGGCTGATCATGCGCGAGGGCGATCCGGTCGGCGAGCTGCGCAAGCTCGTTGCGGAGACGCGGGCGGTGGCGATTCACTGGAATGAAGTGCCCGATCCGCACGGCCGGGAAATCGAGCGCCGCGTGCGCGCGATGGCGGCGGAGCTCGGTGTCGCATGTCATGGTCATGCCGATGCGTGCCTGCACGCACCCGATGAGGTGCTCACCCAGGACGGCAAGCCATACCGCGTGTACACGCCGTACAGCCGCAACTGGCTGGCGATCGAGAAGCGCGCACCGCTGGGCAGGCCGAAGGATCTGCGCACGCCTGCGGGCATCGCGTCACTCCCCGTGCCGGACGTGTCGCACTGGGGTCTCGCGCCGTCGGGTGCCGCGCTGCCCGAGGCGGGCGAAAAAGCCGCTCGCCAGCGGTTGAAGCGCGCGCTCGCGGAAAAGATCCGCAGCTACGGACCGACACGGGATTTTCCGGCGATCGACGGCACATCGCGTCTGTCGCAGGATCTGAGGTTCGGTCTCATTTCCATCCGCACGGTGTATGCCGAGACGATGAAGCTGGTGGACCACACCAATGCTCCCGGGCGCGACAGCATCATCAAGTTCGTCAAGGAACTCGCGTGGCGGGAATTTTACTTCGCGATTTTGCATCATTACCCCAACGTGCTCGACGAGGAGTTCAATCCCGATTGGCGCGGGATTCCCTGGGACGAGCCGGGCAACACCTTCGAGCGGTGGCAGCAAGGCCGCACGGGGTTCCCGATCGTCGATGCGGGCATGCGCGAGTTGGTCGCCACCGGCCACATGCACAACCGCGTGCGCATGATCACCGCGATGTTCCTCACCAAGGACCTGCACGTCGACTGGAAGCTCGGCGAGTCGTTCTTCCTGCAACATCTCGTCGATGGCGAGGTCGCATCGAACAACGGCGGCTGGCAGTGGTCGGCGGGCACCGGCGCGGACGCGGCTCCGTATTTCCGCATCCAGAACCCGTGGTCACAGACCGCGCGATACGATCCGGACGGCATCTACATCAAACGTTGGGTGCCCGAGTTGAAGGACATGCATCCGTCGAAGCTGCTCGAACCCCCGCAGGACGGCCGACCGATCGCACCGGGATACGAGCCGCCCTGCCTCGACCATGCGGTCGAGCGCGACCGCACGCTCGCCATCTTCCAGCGGCACAAGGAAGCGCGGACCGCGTGATGAGGACTGGCTGGTCGATTACATTGGCGGTGGCTCCACCCGGACGACCGTGCTCTCCGCCTCGCCCTGCGCGAAGCGGGTGCGCAGCGTGTCGCCGGGCTGCAGCGTGGCAGCCGAGGTCACGACGCGGCCGTCCGGGCCGAGCGTGATCGAAAATCCGCGCTGAAAGGCGGACTCCGGACCGAGCGTGCGCACCATCGAGGCGAGGCGCGCGAGGCGGTCGTCGATGCGATGCAGCGCCGGCGTGGTCGCGGCCGCGAGCCGGTGGCCGATGGTGCCGAGGTGGGCGAAGCGGCGCTCGATGACCAACGACGGATGTTGCAGTCGGTGGCGCTGGCGCGCGTCGCTCCACTGCGCGTTCGCGATGTCGAGCGAGCCGCGCGCGGCAACAGCCAGCCGCGCGGCAAGTGAATCGGTGCGCATCACCGGCTCGACCAACAATTTCGCGGCGTCGCGCCCGAGAACCCCACGCCGCAGCGCGCCGATCGCGGTTTGCTCCGACCGCAGTCGCTCGTTCGCCGGACGTCTCAACCGCGATCCCAGTTCGCGCAACCTTGAATGGAGCGCGGCACCATCCGCCACCGCAAGCTCGGCCGCCGCGCTGGGTGTGGGCGCGCGGAGGTCAGCGACGAAATCGGCGATGGTGAAATCCGTTTCGTGGCCGACTGCGGAAATCACCGGAATCGGGCAGTCGGCGATCGCGCGTGCGACGACTTCCTCGTTGAAGTTCCAGAGATCCTCAATTGAGCCACCGCCGCGTCCGACGATGATCACGTCGCAACGCGGGATGCCATGGGCTTCGGGGCTTCCCATTTCGCGCATCGCACGCGCGATTTCCAACTCCGCTCCCCTGCCCTGCACCCGCACCGGATAGAGCACCGGCTGGGCCCACGGCGCGCGGCGCGAAAGCACCTGCAGGATGTCCTGGATTGCCGCGCCGGTGCCGGAGGTGACGATGCCCACGCGTTGTGGAAATCGCGGAATCGGCTTCTTGCGCGCGGCATCGAACAACCCTTCGCCCTCAAGCTTGCGCTTCAACGCTTCGAAGCGCGCCTGCAAGTCGCCCGCACCCGCGCGCTCGGCCTTCACCACGACCAGCTGCAGTTGTCCCCGCGATTCATAGAGCGTCGCCTCGCCAAAGACGCGCACCTGGGTGCCGTCGGCAAGCACCTCGGATCCCGCCCGCCGCTTCGCGCCGAACATGGCGCATGAGATCTGCGCCGCATCGTCCTTGAGCGTGAAGTACCAGTGACCGCTCGCCTGTTTGCGCAAGTTGGAAACCTCGCCCTCGACCCAGAGCTCCCCCACCTGGGTCTCGAGCACCCGTTTCATCCGGCGCAGCAGTTGGGTCACCGACAACGCCTTGGCAGTTGCGTCAGCAGGATGAAATCCAGGTAGGTCCATGAGGCAATCTGCATACCACCGACCGCGGGTTCCAGCCCAATCGCGCGGAGAAGCTGGACATCCGGCGCCGATGCGGTGAACCTGTGGGTGGTCCGATCTCGTGCGCGCCTCGGACATGAATTCCTCCACGGCAACTCGATTGCCCAACACCCAACCCGATGTCTTGGCGATCGTCCGCGCTCATCGCTCCACTCGCCGTGCTGGTCGCGTTCGTCGTCTGGCAGCTCCGCGATCCGCTCGACCCTGCCGCCCCAACCGCCATCGCCGCATCACCAGGTGCAGCGGATGCTGCCGACACCGTTGCGGAAAATTCGGCCGCAGCGCCGCGCCCGGTACCCGGCGATCCGTCACGGACATCGGATGCAACCGCGCGTTTCACACCCGATCGGTCGATCCCGGTGAACCAGCCGACATGGGTCGGTGAGGCGCTGCCCCGGGACTTCCTCGACCGCAGTGTCGATGGCGGGCGCATCACGTTCACACTGCCCGACGGCAGCACCGCGTCGGGCGTGATCAAGCGCCAGGATCGCGACCGCAACGGGCTGCTCTTCGTCGAAGGGCATCTCACACAACCCGCACCAGCGGTATTTTTCCTGCAACGCCAGACGACGGACGGACTCGCCGGACCCTTCGTCGGTCATGTGCGCTTCGACGATGGCGTTCGCGCATGGAAACTCGAACCGTCGGCGGATTTCGCCTCATCACGATTCGTCGAGCGATCGATCCACGACGTGCTCTGTGTACGGCTGGGCGCACCGCCACCCGAGGTGATTGCCGCGACGGACGACCCGCAACTGCTGCCGCAGAACTACCCGACCGACATTCCCATTCCTTCCTATCAAACGATCATTCCGCTGCAGAGCCTGCCCGGCGTGGAGGCAGTGGTGTACCTCGATTTCGACGGCGAGCCCGGGCCTTTCCCGGGCTGGGGCGACTTCAATGCCGAGCCATCCGGCGCGACCCTGACACAAGTCTTCGATGTGTGGAAAATGGTCTGCGAGGATTTTCAGGGATTCACGATCAACATCACCACCGACCGCGCGGTGTTCGACCGGGCGAGCCCGGGCAAACGCCAGCAGGTGATCATCACGCCGACCAACACGGCCTCCCCCGGTGCCGGAGGCGTTGCCTACATCGGATCGTTCAACTGGTCCGACAGCCGGCCATGCTGGTCGTTTCTGCTGACAGGCAAGAATGCCGCGGAGGCGATCTCGCACGAGATCGGTCACACGCTTGGGCTCGGCCACGACGGTCGCACCAGCCCCGCCGAGGAGTACTATCAGGGACACGGCAGCGGCGACACCGCCTGGGCGCCGATCATGGGCGTGGGATATTACAAAAAACTCTCGCAGTGGTCGAAGGGCCAGTACCTCAACGCCAACCGCAAGGAGGACGATCTGGCGATCATCACCACGTCGAACAACGCCGTGGCCTACCGCGCGGACGACGCCGGCAGCACTCTCGCCACCGCAGCAGAGCTGGAGATCTTCACCGACAACACGGTATCCAACGAAGGCATCATCGAGAAAACCGGCGACACCGACGCGTTCCGTTTTTCGACCAGCGGCGGCAGTGTGAACCTGCAGGTTCAGACTGTCACGACCAACCCGAACCTTGATATCGACGCCGATCTCTACCACACCGCGACGCAAGCCGTCGTGGCAAGAAGCAATCCCGACACCGGGATCAACGCGAATTTCTCCACTTCGCTCGCGGCCGGCGAATACCTGCTCCGCGTGCGCGGCACCGGCCGTGGCGACCCGCTCACCGACGGCTACACCAACTATGGGTCGATCGGCGCGTATTCGATCAGCGGATCAGTGGCGGGCGGTGTGAAACCCGACCGTTTCACGATCGCGGAACACACCGCCGTCGGCACGGTGCTCGGCAACGTCAACCCGAGGCTTGCCCACGGCAACAACCCGCTGTCTTGGTCGATCTTTTCCGGCAGTGCCGGCGGTGCCTTTGCGATCGACCCCGCCAGCGGCGCGCTGCGTGTGGCGGATGCCTCCGCACTCGACTTCGAACAACTCTCGACCCGTTGGGACGATCCGGCGACTCTTTCATTTCAAGTCGCCATCACCGACGCCACGAACCCTTCGTTGAACGAGGTGATCCGCGTGGTCGTCGCCGTCACCGACATCAACGAAGCACCATCGGCCGTCGTGCCGCCGGTCGTGATGCTCGAGCGCACGCGCGTCGACACACCCGTCGTGAACGTCAACGCCGCCGACCCCGATCGCTTCTCGCTGCCGGTCGCATCCTATTCGATCGCCTCGGGCAATACCGGGAGCGCGTTTTCCATCCACCCGACGACGGGCCGCATCAGCGTCGCGACCAAAATCGAAGTGCAGTCCACAACCACATGGAACCTCGTCGTTCATGCCGTGGACTCGAAAAGCGCGTCGTTGGTTGGCGTCATTCCGGTGACCATCGACGTGATCGATGTGGGCGGTTCGTACGAGCCCGGCGGCATCTACCGGAATCATTTTGACGGAATCAGCGGCAGCACGGTGGGCGACTTGACGGGAAGCCCGGAGTACCTTCTGCCTCCCGACAGCCGCGAGTTCCTCCAGTCGTTCGACGGGAAAACGCGCGGCGACAACTACGGCAGCACGATGCGCGCACTGCTCATTCCGCCCGCTTCCGGAAGTTACCGGTTCTGGATCGCCTCGGATGACTCGGCGAACCTGCGCTTCGGCACATCGGCCGATCCGGCCAGCGCGACGCGCATCGCCTACGTCAGCGGATGGACGGATCCCTACGTCTGGGACAAATCCACCACGCAGCAATCCGCCGCGATCCAACTCACCGCGGGACAGCCGTATTTCATCGAAGTCCGCCACAAGGAGGCGTCGGGCGGCGATCATGCGTCGGTGGCGTGGACCGGACCGCTCTTTCCGGAAAAGCAAATCATCTCCGGCCTCTACCTGGTCCCATACCCCGACAATTATCCGCCGATCGTCGGCGGCACCGTCAACCTCCGCTCCAACTCGCTCGCGGGACTTTCCTTCGCCAAGGTCCCGGTGACCGACCTCAACCCGGAGGACACGCACGCAGGATTCGCGATTGTCTCTGGAAACACCGCGGGACTCTTCACCATCAATGCTCAAGGCGGCCGACTCAACTACACCGGTGCCGGGGCACCGGGCGTCGCGGGCACCACCCACGTGCTCGGCATCAGCGCGACCGACAACGGCACGCCGCCGATGAGTGCGACGGGGACTGTCACCGTCGCGGTGTTGGCATCGACGGGTGTCACACAAAGCGGTGTGCACCGCGAGGTCTGGAACGGTCAGCCCGGGTCCACCACTTACGGGTTTACCCGCAGCGCGAACTATCCGCACAAACCCGACACCCGCTTCCTGCTCTCTTCTTTCGAGGCATCCGCAGGTCTGGGCGAGTCGTACGGCTCGCGGGTCCGCGCGTTGTTTACGGCGCCCACCGGCGGCAGCTACGCATTCTCGATCGCCGGCGACGACGAGACGAAGCTGATGTACTCGGCCAATTCGAGCGGATCCGGCCTCTCCACCGTTGCGACGGTTTCCGGCAGCACCGGACCCCGCGAATGGACCCAATCGACGGGCCAGACCTCTTCGACATACACCTTGAGCACCGGACAGTCGGTCTATCTGGAAGTGCTTCACAAGCAGGACATCGGCGACGACCACTTCGCCGTCGCCTACACCGGTCCCGGGGTCGCCACGCGGACGGTGATTCCGGGATCGATGCTCAAGCCGTTCGACGTCAACGCCGCGCCTCAGTTCCGCAGCCCGAGCACCTACCAGTTCCAGTTCACCGCCAGCGGCGACGTCACCGGCGCGCAGGTCGGAACGATCAGCGCCACCGAACTCAATGGCGAACCGGTCGCCTACGCGATCACCGCGGGCAATACCGCTGGCGCGTTCGCCCTCGATCCGGTGAGCGGCGTGCTCAGCATCGCGAACAGCAGTGTGCTCACCGCAGGCACGACGCGCCTCAACATCACCGCCCAGGACAGCGGGCTCGACGGTGTTTACCCGCTGCGCTCGGCGAGCACCACCGCCGACGTCAACGTCACGATTTCCATTCCCAACCCCGATGCGAATGCCAACGGCATGCCCGACGATTGGGAAACCACGGTCTTCGGCTCGGCCGGTGTCGGCGCGAATCCCGCAAGCGCCGATCCCGATGGCGACGGGCTGGCGAACCTGATGGAATACGCGCTGGGCACCCACCCGCTGCAGCGCCAGCTCCAGCCGCTCGCACATTCGCTACAAAGCATCGGCGGATCGCGCTATGCCACGCTGACCCTGCCGAAGAACCCGGAGGCCACCGGCATTCAATACTTCGTCGAAGTGTCGTCCGACCTCTCGCCCGGCTCGTGGAGTTCCCATCCACAGACCGCCGTCGAGATTCTCCAGAGCACCTCGACACAACTCGTCGTGCGCGATCGCACGCCTGTTTCGTCATCCGGCCGCCGCTTCATCCGCTTGCGCGTCGTCGCGGGGTCGTGAACAGATGGTGGAGGCGAGGGGAGTCGAACCCCTGTCCGGGACGCCTTCAGCGATGGTCTCTACACGTTTAGCAGGTGGTCTGGGGATTCGGATCGGCTTGGCCCGCCTGCGGCGTTGTCGTTCCTAGGAACCTGTTGGATCTCGGCGGCCTGCCCGGTTTCCCGACCTGCCGCCCAGCCTTCAAGGTGTCGCCATCCCCCCTAGAAGGCGTCGGGGTTCTGACGTGACCGTCAATTAAGCGGCCAATGCGAGCTCGTTCGAGTCTGCATTTGTTTATTTGAACGGCTTTTTAGGAGGCCAGCCGATCAACCTCCACGTGCAACCAGCGCGTCCGACGTCCCGTCGAAACCGGGACGCCCCCCACTGGAAAACCCAGCATGACCCATCCGTCCGGAAAATCAAGCGAAACCGGAATTCGCTCGGAAAATCCGCGCGCGATCAGGCGATCGGAGTGCCAATCGGATCGGCGAGCGGACGGATCAGGCCGGTATTGAGCTGGTAGATCCAACTGTGGATCGCGACCTCGTGGCCACGCGCCCATGCGTCCTCGAGGATCGTGGTGCGGGCGACGTGGCGCGCCTGGGCGAGGACGTTCAGCTCGCACAAGCGATCGGCAGCAGCCGCAGCATCCAGCCCGTCGAGTTCCGCCGCGTGGTCACGCCGCAAGGCGCGGATGCCCGACAACCAGTTGTCGATCAAGCCGTGACGGAAATTCTCGAGCGCGGCGGTCACGCCACCGCATCCGTAATGGCCGCAGACAATGATGTGGCGCACCTGCAGGACGTCGACCGCGTACTGGATCACCGCCAGCACGTTGAAGTCGGTTTAGGCGACGACGTTGGCGACGTTGCGGTGAACGAAAACCTGCCCCGGCGCGAGTCCGGTGATCTGATTGGCGGGCACGCGGCTGTCCGAGCAGCCGATCCACAGGTAGTTCGGGCGCTGCTGGTTCGCCAGACTTTGGAAATACGCCGGGTGCTCGGCACGGACCTGCTCGGCCCATCGCCGGTTGTTTTCCAGCAGGGAATGAATGTCGCTCCCGTCCATACGCGGGTCATCCAATCGTGATTCGATCGCTTCGTCCATCCCGCATTTCGGGGAGGCGCACGGTGGACTGGTTGAGCGCGTGGATGCGCGGTCCGCCGCTTGCTTCAAAACGATAAGATCCGGCGAGAGCCTCGCCGAGAAACGCCTTCGCGCGGGCGACTGCGTCGGCGAGGTGGTCTCCATGGGCCAGGGCGGCGGTGATGGCCGCGGAAAACGTGCAGCCGGTGCCGTGCGAACCGGGCAAGGGAATGCGCCGGGCGGTGAATCGGCTGACCTCGCCATCCTCGACGAGCACATCGATGCAGTCGTCGCCCTCGAGATGCCCGCCTTTCAACAACACCGCGGTGCCGAACATCGCCGCGAGTTCACGAGCCGCCGGTTCGAGTCCGGCCGCATCGCGGATCCCGCGGCCCAGCAGCACTTCCGCCTCGGGCAGGTTCGGCGTGATCAGCCGCGCCAGCGGGAGCAGACGCAAGCGGTAGGCATCGACGGCATCCGCTTCGAGCAATGGATCACCGGTAGATGCGACCATTACCGGATCGACGACCAAACGCGGCAGGCGCTGTCGTTCGAGAATCGAAGCGACCGCCTCCACATGCGCGGCGGAATAAAGCATGCCAGTCTTGATCGCCGCCACCGGGAACGATTCGAGCATCAACGACAGTTGGTCGGCCACCACATTCACCGGCACGGGATGCACGGCCCGCACGACCTCCGCCGTTTCCGAAACCACACAGGTCACGGCGGTGAGCCCGTGCACGCGGAAGTGCTGGAACGTCTTGAGATCGGCCTGGATGCCCGCGCCCGCGGAGCAATCCGATCCCGCGATGCTGAGCGCAACCGGCGGAGCAGGAATCATGCCTCAGACATAGCCGATCCGCCGTCGGCGGCAACTCCGATTCGTGCTTGGCAGCCCACGGCGGCACGGCGATGGTGCGCACGTGGACGGAGCGATTCACGAGCACGCGGGATTGGTGGTGACAGTGGACGATGTGGTGCTCATGCCCGGCCTCGACGCTCCGGCCGACAAGCCGTTCGCATTTGTGTACTTCATCAGCATTCGCAACGAGTCGGATGTCGCGGTGGTGATCCGCGGACGCAAATGGGTGATCCTAGAACACGACGGCAGCACGACCGTGGTCGAGGGAGACGGCGTGGTCGGCCGCAACCCGCGCATCGATCCGGGCGGATGTTTTTCCTACAACAGCTATCACGTCGTCGCCGGCAGCGCCCGCGCATCCGGCGCGTTCTTTGGCGAAACCGCCGACGGTCAGCGCCTCTTCGCGCGCATTCCGGAATTCCGCATGCGGCTGAATTGACGCTAGGAACCGCTCTCTTTCCGGAGGACGGGCACGCAGCGCAGCCGACAGCATTGTGCCATACCCCCGCTCAGGAAGGTCGGATGACCACGTCCATACG
>Ga0194118_10001807_pt1 | contig 29017 bp, 28 predicted proteins | sample TA2MahsurfametaG_2_FD_148662 | JGI IMG/M metagenome (GOLD analysis project Ga0194118, IMG submission 148662) | Freshwater microbial communities from Lake Tanganyika, Tanzania - TA2015013 Mahale N5 surface | ecosystem: Environmental > Aquatic > Freshwater > Lake | place: Tanzania: Lake...
GCGCCTTGCAGCTCCTCGGGTTCGCGCGCGGGCAGCTCCGGCTCGGTGATGACCTGCTCGACCTTGTGAAATCCTTTCTCCTTGTCGCGTTTCTCGCGCTCGAAGACGAAGCCGTGCATCTCGCACACCTTGGCAGCCACCTCGGGCTCGATCGGCTGGTTGGGCGCGGGAAAAACCCCGAGCTTGATCAGGTCCGCCATGATGTTGAACGGCTTGAGGCCGAGGCGGGCCGCAAGATCGGGCACCAGGATGGGCGGCTTGATGACGATCAGCTTCGGGTCGTCGGACGGATCAAGATCGTCGTCGGGTGTGGTGGGCTCGACGGTTGGCTCCGCAGCCTTGGGCGGGAGCTTGACCATCGCCGGGTCGTCGCGTTCGAGGATTTTCGAGATCGTGCCGAGTACCGCCTTGGGTGGGACTGCCGCCTTGCGCACTTTGGGTTTTTTTTCCTCGGAAAACAGGTCGAGCGCCTCCTGCTTCGCCTTCTCAAGTTTGGTCGGGCCAGTCGCGGCGGCGGCCTCGAGGCGCTGGCGTTCCCGGCGCGAAAGCTTCTTGTCCCCGCCGATCAGATCGAGGGGTTCTTCATTGGCTCCGGGACTGTCGGTTTCCTTGGGCATCAGCGGGATGGAGGGGTTCGGCCGGAGATCGGGACGGATCATTCACCAGCCGCGGCGACGATCGCCTGGGCGCGGGCGAGGATGGGCTCGGCCTCTTCGACCGGGATGCCCACCGCATCGGAGATGTCCTGCGCGGACATGCCGACAATGTATTCCGGGGCAATGCCGCCGGCCAGCGTGAGCTTTTCGGCAAGCTCGTCGGTGATCCCGAGCAGTTCGCCCAGCGTGTGGGCCGCGCCACCGATCTTCTCCTTGAATTGCTCTTCCTTCGACTCGTCGCGACGCACCTGCACGTCCCAACCCATCAGGCGCGAGGACAACCGCGCGTTCTGACCCTTGCGGCCGATCGCCTTGCTCAGGTCGGCCTCGTCGACGGTGACATTCACCACCTTGTTCTCCTGATCGATCGTGATCGAGCGCAGCTCGGCGGGCTTGAGCGCCTCGCGGACGAATTCCGACGGATCCTCGCTCCAGCGGATGATGTCGACCTTCTCGTTGTTGAGTTCGCGGACGATGTTTTTGACGCGCGCGCCGCGCATGCCGACGCAGGCACCGACCGGATCGACCTTCGGATCACTGCTCCAGACGGCGACCTTGGTGCGGAACCCGGCCTCGCGGGCAATGCCGCGGATTTCCACGGTGTGGTCGGAGATCTCGTTGACCTCGGCCTCAAACAGCCGACGGACGAAATTCGGATGACTGCGGGAAAGGATGATTTCCGGTCCGCGGCCCTCGTTTTCCACGGCGAGCACGTAGCAGCGGATGCGGTCGCCGATGCTGTAGTCCTCGCCTTGGACGCGCTCGCGTCCAGGCATGATGCCTTCGAACTTGCCGAGGTCGACCATCACGTCGTTGCGCTCGAAGCGACGCACCGTGCCCGAGACGATGTCGCCGGCGCGGTCCTTGAACTCCTCGTAAATCATCTCCTTCTCCGCCTGGCGAAGGCGCTGCATCATCGTCTGCTTGGCGGTCTGCACGGCGATGCGGCCGAAGTCCTTGGGGGTGACATTGAACTCCATCATTTCGCCCACGGCGGCCTGCGGGTTCTTGCGCAGCGCGGTGGAGAGCGGCACTTCGTTGAATTTGTCGCGGCATTCGTCGTCGGGCACGATCTCGAGCGATGCGAAGATGCGGGTCTCGCCCTTGCGGGTGTCCACTTCGGCGCGCATTGTTTCGATCGCCTCGGCGCCGGGGACCATCCTGCGGTAGGCCGAAACGAAGGCGAATTCGAGGGCTTCCACCACTTTCTGGCGGTCGATGCCTTTCTCCTTCTCGTAATACTCGATGAGGGCGACGATGTCGTTGGTCATGGCGGCTGAGGGTCTGCGAACGGCCGATGGCGGTGTCCGGAGACGCAAAAGAGTGGGTGCGAGACCCACTCCTTTCTTTCGTCAGAAGCCGTTCGGTTGAAATCGTAGGCCACGACGCCGACCGCCTGCAAGTCCAATCTGCTCCGGGAAATTCTTTCAAAAAACCCGCAACTCAGGCCAACCAGCGGGCAATGCGGGCGCGGTTGTAGCGCTGGACGACGATGCACGGCAGGTTGGCGCACAGCGCATAGGCGACCATCACCCCGTCGGCCCACCACGGGTTCCACACAAAGAACACCGGGGCACAGGCGATGGCCGACCAATGGCAAAGCTCGCCGCGCCACGCCTCGCGGGCGAAGCGCTCGAGATCCGCGGGGCAACGTCCGCCGAGCCGCGCCTTGGCGACCCCGCCGGCAAACCACGACGCGCCGTCGGGCAGCCGGTCTTTCCAACGATGGACGGCAAGCCAACGACGGTAGCATGAGCCGTCGCCCTCGGCCCGCAGCGGGCGCAGCGGACGGAACCACGCCGCCGGCATTCGGGTGAAGACCCAGGCCAGCACCAGCTGGATGACCGGCCAGCCGCCGATATTCAGCGCGACGACCCAGGGCAGCGGCAGCTCAATCGGCATGGATCTCCCTTCCTTTCCAAGTGACCTTGCGGCCGGAGTGTGCAGCCGAGCGCGCGAAGATCGCGAAGAAACACACCAGCGCGACCGGATACAGCGGTGCCCACCACCAACGAAAGCTTCCGACACGGCGGGCGAACACGGCGAGCTGCGCCGATGCGGCACCATGGAGCGCCAGCCACTCGACCGCGCAGCCGGACAAAAGACAGCCCGCCGGGACGATCAGCAGCCCAGTGAGCCAAGCGGTGATCACACGCATCGACCAAGCCGGGACTTGTCCGGCACCCGAGGCAAAGCCTTTGGTCCAGCCCTCGACCAAATCGCCGAAACCAACCGGATACATGCGGAAGGAAACCACGCCGCGGCCAACGGCCGATGCCACCGCAATCCCGGCCTCCCGGGCATGCCGCGCAAGGCGGAAGTGCTCGAGCACCTTGTCGCGCACCCGCTGGTGACCGCCACAGCGCTCGTAGGAAACGCGGTCGATCAACAGCATGGGACCAAACAAACCCTGCGGCGCAGTGCCCAGCACCATGTTGAGGTTGAAGAACAACGACAGGTGCTCGACCGGGGTTTCCACCGCATGCCACGGGCACAAGGAAAACGCGCCGCCCGGCCAGGCATCGACCAGCCGCCGCAAACCGTCCGGCCGCTCGAAGCGCACATCGGCATCGACAAACAACAGCAGCCCGCCCGAGGCCGCCCGCGCGCCGCAGTGGCACGCATGCGTTTTGCCGCGCCACCCGTCGGGCAGCGAGCCAGGACTCACAACGCGCGCGCCGGATGACCGCGCGATCGCCGCCGTGCCGTCGGACGACGCGTCATCGACGACGATCACCTCATGCGGCCGCAGCGATTGCGCCGCAAGCGATTCGAGCAAGGCCGGCAGGTTGTGCGCCTCGTCGCGTGCCGGGATGATGATCGAGAGTGAAGGTGGCGGCGCGCCCCCCGCCGCACGGCTGCGCGACGGTAGCGACCGCAAGCGCGGCCCCAACAGGAATCCCGCACAAAGCAGCAGCAAGGCGATGGACCAGAACACCCACATCGATCAACGCACCCTGCATGGGGTGTTCGGCTTCCGCAAGCACCACGGGCGGCCGCCGCCGATTGCCGGAGGAGTGGATCCTCTTGCCAATCGGGGCGCATCATGAAGCATTGGATTGTGAAGCAGAAACTGCTCTCCGGGGGCAACCCCCAGATCCCCAAGGCCGATGGCGACGCGGTTGTGCAGGCCTACGGCTTTCGCTCGCCGGAGCACAAATCAAATTGCCGGTTGTGATCGATTCCACGTCCGGCGACGCAACCCGCATCAAGAGGATTTCTGCCAAGCCCTTGGTTATCCGTCCTCACGCAAATACCAGCAGGAAGGCGGGCCGTCACTGCGCGAGTGCTTTGAGATGATCCGGGATTGGTCCACGACACCGGTGTTGGACATCCGGCGCATGTTGGACGCGGTGATCTTTGCGGCAGTGACGGGTAATGCCGATGCCCATGGAAAAAACCACTCGTTTCTTTACGCACGGAACACCCGCAGGATGGCACCGCTTTATGACCAAGTCTGCACTCTCGCCTGGCCGGAACTCTCGACCACGCTATCGATGAAAATCGGCAGGGCCGCGACACTGGCGGAAGTTTCACCGGAACACTTCAAGCAACTTTGCGGCATCGCGAGACTCGGATGGCCAATGGTTCGCGAACGAATCAAGACGATGTGCCGGCGGGTTCTGGATGCGACCCACGAACCGCGCGTTCAGCCAAATTTGAACGTCCCAACGGTCCGTGGGATCGTCGCCAATCGTGCGCAGAGAATGCTGAGCCTGTTGGAAAGAGCGGCCGACTGATCCTGCGCCGACCATCTGGTGACCCAACTCAACGTCCGGCCGCAAACCCGCCTTCACACGCACCGCCAACTGCATGACGTCTTGCGGCAACCCCAAGAAAAAGTGCTCGAAAGAGGACTCGAACCTCCACGGGTTACCCCACTAGATCCTTAGTCTAGCGCGTCTACCAATTCCGCCATCCGAGCAGGGGTTGCGGGTGGGCGGGATGGATAGGCCATAGCGGCGGGGCTTGGCAAGCAGGAATCCACGGAAGGATCCGTGAAGGATCGTCGGGATGATCGCCGGGTCGTCTTGGTGCTAGATCGGGGTTTTCCGGATTGCCCGACAATCAGCAAATGCGTAGAACCCGCGGGTGAGGCGTGGAGATGACAAGTCTTACGCCGCAACCGACGAACGCGCCTTAGATCCACGTGTCCCGCTCATTCCAGATTCTGATCGCTTGTGGCGGCACCGGCGGGCACTTGTTTCCCGGCATCGCGGTGGCCGAGGCGCTGCGGGCGCGTTCGCACTCGGTGCGTTTGTTGATTTCCGGCAAGGAGGTGGATGCGGTGGCGTCGGCGAAGTATGCGCATCTACCCTTCGAGGTGCTGCCGGCGGTGGCGAAACCGCCGACCCTGTCGCTGCGGATGGTTCCGTTCCTGTGGAGACTGTGGTGTTCGTGGCGGCGCAGCCGGGCGTTGGTGCGATCATTTGGTGCGGATGCCGTGCTGGGCATGGGCGGCTTCACCTCGCTGCCTCCGGTGCTGGCGGGTCACAGGCTCGGCTGCAGGACGTTCGTGCATGATTCCAACGCGCGACCCGGCCGGGCAAATGTGATGACGAGCCGGTTCTGCACGCGCGTGCTGCTCGGCATGGCCGAGGCGGCGCAGTGGTTTCCGAATCGCAGGTGCGTCGTCACCGGCACACCGGTGCGGCCGGAAATCACGGAGCGGCCGCCGCGTGACGAGGCGATCGCACGGTTCGGACTCGATCCGGCGAAGCGCACGGTGCTCGTCACCGGCGGCAGCCAAGGTGCGCAACGCCTCAACGACTTGTGTGCGGCAGCGGCGCAACGGTTGCCGCACGACATCCAGGTGCTGCACATCGCCGGCGCGGCCGACCTGGCGCGCATGCGGTCGGCAGGCGCGGGCCGCGCATCGCATCACGTGCTAGGGTTCTGCGACCACATGGCCGACGCGTATGCCGCGGCCGATCTGGTCGTGTCGCGCTCGGGCGCGTCGAGCCTCACCGAAATCGCAGCCTGCGGCCTGCCCTCGCTGCTGGTGCCTTTTCCGTTTGCCGCGGACGATCATCAAACGCTCAATGCCGAAGTGTTCGCGCGGGCGGGTGCGGCGCGGCTGATCCAACAACGGGACCTGGATGCAACGACGCTGGCAGCGATGATCGGGGAAATCCTTCACGACGACGCGCTGCACACGCGGATGGCATCGGCGGCCCGCGCGCTGGCGGCACCCGATGCGGCGCAACGCGTGTGCGAAGCGATCGAGGCAACGATGAATGACACGGCATGAGCGGATGGAACGAGAGACTGGCCGGTGGCGGTCCGCCGCTGCGCGTGCATATGGTCGGCGTCGCCGGATCGGGCATGAGTGGGCTTGCGCTGTTGTTGATGGGGATGGGCCACCGCGTGAGCGGATCGGACCGCGTGACGACCGCCGAGACCGAGCGAATGCAGCGCGGCGGTCTCGTCTTCTCGACGCCTCACACCGCCGAGGCCGTGCGCGATGCCGACCTGGTGGTGCATTCCTCGGCGATCCGTCCGGACAATCCGGCGCTGGCGGCCGCGCTGGCGGCGGGCATCCCGGTGTGGCGGCGAGCGGAGTGTCTATCGGCCATCCTCAACGCGCGGCGCGGCATCATCATCGCTGGCACGCACGGCAAGACGACGACCTCGTCGATGACCGCCCATGTGCTGCGCGAGGCCGGGCTGGATCCGAGCCACTACGTCGGCGCGGAAATTCCCGTGCTCGGTGCCAACGCGCATTGGTCGGCACAGGGCGGGCTGATGGTGGCGGAGGGTGATGAAAGCGATGGCACGCTCGTGCTCTACCGGCCCGAGCATGCGGTGATCCTCAACATCGAAGCCGAGCATCTCGATTTCTACCGCGATCTCGACGAGATCCGCGCCGTGTTCGCACGGCTTGCCGCGCAGACCACCGGCAACGTGGTTTATTGCGCGGAAGATCCGGTGGCGCGCGACCTGTGCGCGCCACTGGTCAACGCGGTGTCTTATGGCTGGGATGGCGCGGATTACAACGCGCACGACGTGCGCGACTTGCGCGGCTCGTCCGCCTTCACCGTGACGCGGCGAAGCATGCGTCTGGGCGACATCGAACTCGGCGTGCCGGGCAGGCACAACGTGCTCAACGCACTGGCGGCCGTCGCGCTGGCCGACCTGTGCGGCGCGGATTTCCGCGCGGTGGCACGCGCGCTGGCGGGATTCGCCGGAGCCAAGCGCCGGTTCGAAACCAAGTACCTCGGTGCGCGGCACCGCATCGTCGATGATTACGGTCATCACCCGACCGAACTTGCGGCCACCTTGCAAACCGCGCGTTCGCTCGGTCCGCAGCGCGTGGTGGTGCTGTTCCAACCACATCGTTACACGCGCACGCAGGCGCTTGCCGACGATTTCGGCCGCGTGTTGCGGGCGGCCGACCACGTCTACGTGACCGACGTGTACCCGGCATCCGAGCCACCCATCGACGGCGTCTCGGGCATGACGATCGTCAAGGCGGTGCAACGCCACGGTCCGACACCCGCGACGCATCTGCCCGATCTGGCGACGGCGCATCACGCGGTGGGCAATGCGCTGCAGGCGGGCGACTTGTTGATCACGCTGGGCGCGGGCAACGTGCACGAGGCCGGCGCGCGATTGGTGCGCGACCTGCAACGGCTCGACGCGATGCTCGCACTGGCACCGGCGGGTGCAATCGACGGCCGATTGTACGAGCCGATGAGGCGGCACACCACCCTGTTGGTGGGTGGCCCCGCGCAGTTCTGGCTCGAGCCTCACACGTTCGATGCGTTTGCCGCGCTGGTCAACCACTGTCGCGCGCTCGGCATTCCGGTGCGCGTGGTCGGCCGCGGATCGAACCTGCTGGTGCGCGACGGTGGCATCCGCGGCGCGGTGATCCATCCGGCGGGCGGTGAATTCGCCGAGGTGGCGGTCGGCCCCGACGGCACGATCACCGCGGGCGCGGGCGTGCGGTTGAAAAAACTTGCGAGCGTGGCCGCGGCTGCGGGCATCGGCGGGTTCGAATGGATGGAGGGCATCCCCGGCAATGTCGGCGGCGCACTGCGCATGAATGCCGGTGCAATGGGCATTGAAACGTTCGATCAGGTGGTGACGGTGACGGTTCTCGATGAAGAGGGGACCATCCGCACGCGGACGAGGGACGACCTGCGTGCCGCGTACCGCGATGTGCCCGACCTGCGGCGTCAGTTCGCGCTCAAGGCGGTATTCGCCGGCCAAGTCGGCGACGATGCGGAGCAGATCCGCGCGCGATGGCAGGCATCTCGTGCCAAACGCAAGACCAGCCAGCCGGTAAACGCCTCCGCGGGCTGCACGTTCCGCAACCCTCAGGCGGTTCCCGCCGGACAACTCATCGAGTCGCTTGGCCTCAAGGGGCGCGGCATCGGCTCCGCCGAAGTTTCGCCGGTGCACGCGAACTTCCTCGTCAACCGCGGCGGAGCATGCGCGGCCGATTTGCTCGCGCTCATCGATACCATCCGCGATCAGGCGCGCAACCGGCACGGAATCGAACTCGAAACCGAAGTGAAGATCCTCGGCGAGGACGAATCCTCGTTTTGAATCCGCCCATTTCCATCCGCATCATGAATGACCGTTCTCCACTCAGCGGCCGTCGCATCGCCGTGCTGATGGGCGGACCCGGCTCGGAACGCGAGGTGTCGCTCGCCTCGGGCCGGGCCGTGCTCAAGGCACTCGTCGGCCTGGGACTCGACGCGACCGGCGTCGACGTGCAGGGCACCACGGTCGATCTGCCAGTCGGCACCGAACTGGCCTTCAATGTGATCCACGGTACCTTTGGTGAGGACGGCGCGCTGCAGGAACTGCTCGAACAACGCGGCATCGCCTACACCGGCGCGGGCGTGGGCAGCAGCCGCACCGCGTTTGACAAGCACCTGGCCAAGCGCGTGTTCGTCGCCACCGGCGTGCCGACGCCGCGCTCCGAAACGCTCGACCTCACGCACGGCCCCGCCGTGCCGGGCATCGCGCCACCGTACGTCGTCAAGCCGCCGCGCGAAGGATCGAGCGTCGGTGTCCACATCGTGCGGGATCGCTCACAGGCCGAAGCCGCCATCGCCGACGCCGCGCGCCACGGCAGCGACGTGCTCGTCGAGGAATTCATCGAAGGCCGGGAACTCACGGTCGGCATCCTCAACGACCGCGCGCTGCCGGTGGTCCACATCGCGCCGCGCGACGGGTTTTACGACATGAAGAACAAATACCCGTGGATGGGTGGCGGGGCTGGCAGTGACTATCAATGTCCGGCGGACCTCGACGAGTCGGTGACGCGGGCGGTGCAGCAAGCCGCGCTCGACGCCCACCGGGCGCTCGGCATCGAGGTTTATTCACGGGTCGACGTCCTGCTCGACGCGGACGACCGGCCGTTCGTGCTTGAGGCCAACACGATCCCGGGCATGACCGAGACCAGCCTGCTGCCCAAGGCCGCCGCCGCAGCGGGCATCCCGTTCGACGCACTCTGCCTGAGGATCGCCGAAACCTCCTGGAAGCTTGGAAACCGCCGCTGAATCTGTCAGATTGCTCGTTGTCCACCGTGAAATGACTCCTCCTCTCGCTCACAGGCCATGAAACGCAACAGCTCGCGCCACCTGAGACGACAACAGCGCAACGTGCTCGAGGCGCGTGTGTTCTCCGCGCGCATCGCCTGGCTGGCGGTGCTGCGCTTCATCGGGTGGACCGCCCGGTGCTGCTGCGTGCTCGCCGTGCTCGCCGGCACCGGTTGGGCGGTGTGGCTGGGGATCCGCCATACCTTCCACGACAATCCGGATTTCAAGCTGCGCCTCATCGACCTCAACCCGAATCCGGTGATCGACGAAGTGAAGCTCATGGAGTTGGCCGCCATCGATCCCTCTGCTGTGCCGAACCTGTTTGACATCGACGTGAAGGCGGCCGAGCGGGCCTTGCGGGCGATTCCCGCCGTGGCATCCGCCGAGATCGAGCGCGACATCCGCGAGGCGGCGCTGCTCGTGCGCATCACGCCGCGCATTCCGCGCGCATGGATCTGCGGTGCTGCCACGCCAGCGGCAGCGCGACGCATCGAAGGCGCACTGCTCATCGATGACGAGGGATTTGCCTATCCCTGCCCGGCGATGCAGGTCGAAGCGGCAGCGGCGCTGCCGGTGATCGAACTTCCCGAAGCACCGGCACCGGTCCAGCGTGTCAGCCATCCGGATCTCGTATTCTGCATGCGCCTGCTCGACGAGGCCGCCCAGGTCGGTTGCAGCGGATCGATCGATGTCGTCCGCCGACCCAACGAATGGTCGCTCGAGTTGGTGACGACCACCGGAATCACCGCGACCTGCTCACTGGGAGACCATTCGCGGCAGTTGGGTCAGCTGCTCCGCGCCATCGATCATGCCGAATCAAAGGGATATGCAATCGCGACGATCAACCTGATCCCGCGAAACCACATTCCGGTGACCGTGCGCGCCGACACGCCGGATGCGCCGCCGCGCGCGATTCCGATCCGGGCCAACCCGCATGACAACATCAACGCACCGCCGCGAGCGATCCCGGTGTCGATGCCCGCTGCTTCCCGCTGACCTCTTTCCCCATCCGCATCCATGGCGCGTCGCAGCAAAATCCACGTCGGTTTGGAAATCGGCACCAGCAAAACGTGCCTGGTGGTGGGCGAGGTGAAACCGGACGGCGCGGTCAAGATCCTCGGCATCGGCGAAACCAAAAGCGCCGGGGTGCGCAAAGGCGAAATCCACGATTTTTCGCAGGCGCGCGCCTGCCTCAAGGACGCCTTGATGCGTGCCGAAGAAGCGGGCGACGTCCAGATCAGCAGCGTCTTCCTCGCGGTCACAGGGCCGCACATCCAGGGAGTCAACCACAGCGGCATGCTCCGCCTGCCCAACGACGAACCGATCGTCGCCGCCGAGCATGTCGAGGAAGCATGCGCCATCGCGCGCGACGTGCAGATCCCGCAGGATCACGTCTACCTGCATCCGATCATCCGCCATTACCGACTGGACGGTGCCGAACAATCGACGTCGCCAGTGGGACTCTACGGCCGCACGATCGAGGCGGATTTCCACATCGTGCACGGGATCGGCTCGCGCATCCAGAACAGCATCAAGCTCGTACGGGAAATCCCGCTCGATCTCGACGACATCGTGTTTGCACCGATCGCCACAGCACAGCTCGCACTCGATCTCGAGCAACGCGAGAGCGGTGCGCTGGTGATCGACATCGGCGGAGGCACCACCGATTACGCGCTCTATCTGGGCGGATCGATCGCCGCATCCGGTTGCATCCCGGTGGGTGGCGACCACATCACCAACGACATTCATCTCGTCACCGGTCTGCCGTTTTCAAAAGCCGAGCGGCTCAAGGTCACGGAAGGCAACGTCTCGGGAGATCCAGTGCATTCGCTCGGCAACGCACGGCTTACCGACGACCGCGGATTCGCCGAAGTGGAAGTGAGCCGGATGGTGCTCAACGAACTCATCCGCCAACGCCTGGAGGAAGTGCTCAAGCTCGTGCGCGCGCGACTGCCGGCGGGTTCGGTGGAACGGATCGGCGCTGGTGTGTTCCTCACCGGCGGCACCAGTCTGATGCGCGGCTTCGACCAACTCGCATACGACGTGTTTGGTCGGGCGATCTATCGGCCGGAGATTCCCGAAATCACCGGCATGCAGGCCGGTTTCCGCGATCCGCGATACGCGACGGGGATCGGCCTGATCCGCTATGCTCAACTCATGGAGGCCGAGCACGGCCGACCGCGCGGACTGCTCGGCAAGTGGATCCGCTCGATCTGGCCGTTTGGTCGACGATGATCCGGCATCCGGCCCCACGACTCTCTCCCACCAACCCATCCGACCATGAATGCCTACACGCGCGATGTTGATGATGTGATCTCCCCGACGGCGGTGTGCCTGATCGGCGTGGGCGGTGCCGGATGCAAGGTGTTGCGCGCGCTGGACGACACCGAGACGAGCGGTGTGCGTCGAATCGCGATGCACACCGACGCCTCCCTGGCAGATGCCGGTGGTGCCGCGAATCTCATTCACCTCGACGGTGGCGTGCTTCCGGGCGTCGGCACCGGCGGCGATGCCGCGACGGGACGTGAAGCCGCGGAGCAATCGGCCAACGCGATCCGCGCGGCGGTTTCCGGCAGCCGTTGTGTCTTCGTGTGTGCCGGACTCGGCGGTGGGACCGGCGGTGGTGCCGCACCGATAGTGGCAAGCCTTGCCCGCGAGCAGGGCGCGTTCGTCGCAGGCATCGCGATTCTTCCATTCGATTTCGAAGGCGCAAACCGCGCCGCCACAGCCCGAACGGCGCTCGACGCGCTCGCGGCGCAATGCGACTTGGTGCTCGTGCTGGAAAACCAGCACATGACCCCGCCACCGAAGGCCAAAGCCGGATTGGCGGAGTCCTTCGCGGCCGCCGATCAAATGATCGGCCGCGCGATCTCGGCGATCCTGCGCATCGCGACGCGCCCCGGGCTGATCCGCCTCGGACTCGACGACCTTGCGGCCGTGCTTGGTACGGGATCCTCGCGTTGCGCGTTCGGCACCGGTACGGCCGCGGGCCGCGAACGCGGAGGCAAAGCCCTGCGCGAAGCACTGGCATGCCCGCTCATCGGCGGCGGCGACGTGTTGCAGCAGGTCGGAACTTGTCTCGTCCATCTGTGCGTCGGGGAAGACGTGCCGGTGCGCGAAATCGAGTCCGTGATGGAGCAAGTCGCACACCATGTGTCGGCCCGCGCGCGACTGCACTTCGGTGTGTCGATCGACCCAGCGATGAAACAATCCCTCGCCATCACCATCATCGGCAGCACCCGCGATGCCGCCACTCAAACCCGCACCGGGATCAACGACGTGTCTTTCCACACACCCGGCATCGACGAGACGAGCCCGGAAACCCTGCGGCATCACGAAGAGCACGAGCAGGCATCGGCCGCCTCGGTTTCTCACGATGACCCGCCCGAGCTGCCTTTCCATGATGTCTCGACTGCCGCGGCCGTTCCACGCGAGCCGGACAGCCTGCCGGCGATGGCGATGGATGCTCCGGCACCCCATGAGGTCGAACCCGCGGAGACACCACGAGCACGTGTGAAGCTCGGCATCAAGGGATTGGGCGAGCAGAGCGAGTTGTCGCTGGATTCAGTGCCTCGCGGCCGCTTCGATGGGCATGAACCCAACCTGATCGACGGAGAGGACCTCGATCTTCCACCGTTCCTGCGACTCAGGAAATGAGCCGGTGTGAAGGCCCGCTCACTCCGGTTTTCGCCCGATCCGTTCTTGATGAGAACCAGTGACAGGTTCGAGCGGATCGGTCGGCGCATGGGTGCCCAAAAACAGAACCGGTTCGATTGACGAACCTCAGTAAATCATCGGCATGTTGCGCGCCGGCGTACCGGGGACCACCACCGACCCACCGGCCGGAACGCCATCGCCATCGCTAATCCATGGCCCCCAATACCATCTGTGTTGGGTGGGGGGCTTCACCTGCTCCAATTGCAGGACCGGATGATCCGGCGGCTCGGGTGCGAACGCGACCAAACCGAGAAAAAGGAACGCAAGGAACGCCTTCATGGGTTGGGAGAGATCCCCATTATGGCACCGGACACCGCCGGGACAAGCTGATCCTTCGCGGATCGGCCAGCCCGGACGCCGGGAGGCGATGCGACGCGGCTTACTTGCGGCGCTTCGCCTCAAGGCCTTCGCGCACCTTCACCGCGAGTTCCTCGTAGAGCGCCGCATCGCCTTTGAGCAACTCCTTGGCGGCATCGCGGCCCTGCGCGAGCTGGTTGCCATTGTACGAGAACCATGATCCGCGCTTCTGGACGATCTCCATTTCCAACGCCAGATCGAGCAGGGATCCGGTCGAGGAAATGCCCTCGTTGTACATGATGTCGAACTCCGCTTCGGTGAACGGCGGTGCCACCTTGTTCTTCACGATCTTGAGCTTGGTGCGGTTGCCGGTGACGGTGCCATCGGTCGCCTTGATCTGGCCGATGCGGCGGATGTCCACGCGGACCGAGGCAAAGAACTTGAGCGCGCGGCCGCCAGGAGTGGTCTCCGGGTTGCCGAACATGACACCGATTTTCTCGCGGATCTGGTTGGTGAAAATGCAGACGGTGCGGGCTTTCGAAATAAGGGCAGTGAGCTTGCGCATCGCCGCGCTCATCAGCCGCGCCTGCGCGCCAACCGTGGAGTCGCCGATCTCGCCGTCGAGCTCCTGCTTGGTGACGAGCGCGGCCACCGAGTCCAGGACGATCACGTCGATCGCATTTGAGCGCACGAGGGCCTCGCAAATTTGCAGGGCCTCCTCGCCGGACGAAGGTTGCGAAATGAGCAAGTCGTCGAGATTGACGCCGAGCTTGCGCGCGTATTGCGGATCGAGCGCGTGCTCAACGTCGATGAAGGCGGCGAGCCCGCCCTTCTTTTGCGCTTGGGCGATCGCCGTGAGGGTGAGGGTGGTTTTGCCGGAAGATTCCGGACCGAAGATCTCGACAATGCGCCCGCGCGGGAAACCACCCACACCCAAGGCGCGGTCGATCAGCAGGTTGCCGGTCGGGATGACGTCGACATCCACACATTGCTCGTCGCCAAGCCGCATGATCGCCGATTCGCCGAACTCCTTCTGGATCTGCGAAATCGCCAGATCGAGGTTGCGCTTGCGGGCTTCGATGAGTTTTTCGTTGGGGGATTCTTCAAGGGTTGCTTTGGCCATGGTGTTCGGGGTGGGTGATGAGCGCATTGAAACAGCCCGATGACTTGTTGACAAGAAAAAAGATGTTCGGCTGAACAAAAATGTGAATCGGGGCGTTTGCAGGGCAGGTTGGCGACCCGGCACCTCGTAGGGACCACCACTGGGCCCGCATCAACATGTTGTCTGTCCCTATGTGCATGAGGAGACTTGGTAGTGAGAGATTTGGTGCTGAAAACCATGGAACCGGAACTGCACCCCCCATCCCGCTCCCGGGCCTTCATTACATTTTGTCTGTCCCTATGTAGTCGGCAGCCACAAGATCCCGTCATGCAGACCAATGAGCAACAACAGCGGATCGAGCGGCTTCGCGTCGCCAAGGAGGCCCTGCACATGGCGGCGGCCAGGGTGAGTGAAGAACTCGGCGGCGCGCCGGTCGTGGTGGTGGTGGGCGGAAGTTCGGCCCACGGACTTGAGGCCACCCTCGCCGGATGGGCCAATCTCGCCGATGGCCGCGAAGGCCGCTTTCGGGATGTCGTGGGCATCCTCCAGTCCGCCGTTCAGATCGAGTCGTTTTTGCATTACATGGAGGACGACGTATTCCAAGACCTCAAAGACAAAGTCTCCGAGCGATCGTGGTGGAGCAAAGGCCGACGCGCGGGTGCCGGCAATCCACCATCGGCATGACTCTCACCCGAGCCCGGAACCCATGCGAATGCTCCCGTTCCGGCCCTGAAGCCACCTGATCGCAGACGCCGCCAGCCATGGATACCGCCTTGAGCATCCTCGTCGGCATCGGCCTGAGCAGTGCCTGCGGGTTCCGCGTGTTCGTGCCGTTGCTCGTCATCAGCATTGCTTCCCAAACCGGTCACCTTGCCCTTGCCGACGGCTTCCAGTGGATCGCAACCCCGGCCGCGTGCGCGGCCTTCGGCACCGCTGCGCTGTGCGAAATCGCCGCGTACTCGATCCCGTGGTTCGATCACCTGATGGACACCATCGCCACTCCGGCCGCATTCATCGCCGGCACAGTGGCCACCGCGTCGATGGTCGGCGATCTTTCGCCATGGCTGACCTGGTCGCTTGCCGCAATCGCCGGGGGCGGCGTGGCCGGGGCCATCCAAGCGGGCACCGTCGCTGTGCGCGGCGCATCCACGATGCTGAGTGGTGGCCTCGGTAACCCGGGGATCGCCATCTTGGAACTGCTGGGTGCCGCGATCACCTCAGTGCTCGCCGTGGTGGCCTTGATCGCCCTGTTGCTGGTCATCGTCCTGCGCCGCTTGGCCCGGCGAACCCGCGACGGCAGCGCGGCCCTGAGTGGCTGAATTCGCCGACCCGCAGCGTGTGACGAACCCCGACACCATGGCCGGGCGGGATAGGCACCCCCTCGCTTAGTGTGGCTGCTGCCCATACTATTTGTCTGTCCCTATGTACTTGTCCCCTGTACTCGCGCTCATCGCCCATCACACGGCCGTCAGCATCGCCTTTGCCTCGGCGGTTGCTTGGCGGACGTCGGGCGCGGTGAGCAGGTCGGACACGATGACCACGCGGGTCGCGCCGGCGGCGATCACTTCGTGGAGGTTCGCCCGGCGGACGCCGCCGATGCAGAAGGCGGGGATCTTCTGTCCCACCTGCGCCGCCATCGCACGCACCTCACCCAACCCGATGCCAGGTCGGCCAAGCTTGGTGGGCGTCGGAAACAGGGGACCAAAGCCGATGAGGTCGGCCCCCTCGGCAAGCGCGGCGCACGCCTGATCCAGCGAGTGGGTCGAGCGGCCGACCCACTTGCCCGGGCCGAGAATTTTCCGCGCCTGATCCAGCGGTCCATCGTCCTGCCCGAGGTGCACGCCATCGGCACCCACTTCGGCGGCCAGCGCCGGAAAGTCGTTGAGAATGAATGGCACACCAACGACGCGGCACAGCGGCACCACCTCCAAGGCGACTTGGCGGGTGGTCGCGGCATGGTGATGCTTCGCGCGCAGTTGCAGTAGATCCACACCGCCGTCGAGCAGGGCCCGCGTGATCCGGGCGGCATCGGCCTGCGCCACGTATCCGAGATCGAGGATGCCGTAGAGCCTGGCGGCGGCGATGGATGGGATGCGGTCCACAACGAGCGGCGGTCCGGCCGAAGGGGGTTTCGGCTCAGGGCTTGCGTTCCTCAAGGAAACGACCGACCCATCCGATGTCGTAAGTGCCGTTGATGAAATCCGGGTGTGAGACGATTTCGAGCTGGAACGGGATGGTCGTCTTGATTCCGCGGATGGTGAACTCGCCGAGCGCGCGCTTCATCCGGGCGATGGCGATCTCGCGGGTCGATGCGGTGACGATCAGCTTGGCGATCATCGAATCGTAGTGCGGCGGCACGGTGTAGCCCGAATAGACGTGGGTATCGACACGCACGCCTTTGCCGCCCGGGGCGTACCAGAGGTCGATCGTCCCGGGAGATGGCGCGAACGAGTTGTATGGGTCTTCCGCATTGATGCGGCATTCGATCGAATGGCCGCGCGGTGTGGCGTTCAACAAGTGCTCGGAGATCGGCTCGCCGGCGGCGATGCGGATCTGCTCCTTGATGAGTTCGCACCCCATCACCTCCTCGGTGACCGGGTGTTCCACCTGGATGCGGGTGTTCATTTCCATGAAATAGAAATGCTCACCCTTGGCATCGACGAGGTACTCGATGGTGCCGGCGTTCTGGTAGCCGATGCTGCGGATGAGGTTGACGGAGGCCTCACCCATCCGCGCGCGCAGCTCCGGGGTGAGGAGCGGTGACGGGCATTCCTCGATGATCTTCTGGTTGCGACGCTGCATCGAGCAGTCGCGCTCGCCGAGGTGCATGAAATTGCCGTGTGAGTCGCCGAGGATCTGGATCTCGACGTGATGCGGCTCGATCACCAGTTTTTCGAGATAGCAACTGCCGTTGCCGAAGGCCGCGGCTGCTTCATTGGACGCGGCTTGGAACAGTTGGAGGAACTCGTCCTCGTGGAAACACGGGCGCATGCCGCGTCCGCCGCCGCCGGCGGTGGCCTTGATCATCACGGGGAATCCGATGCGCTTTGCTTCCTCGAGTCCGGCCTCGGCATCGGGCACGATGTCCGATCCGGGAGTCACCGGCACGCCATTCGCGACCGCAGTGGCGCGCGCGGTCGCCTTGTCGCCCATCATCGAAATCACCTCGGCGGACGGGCCGATGAAGGCGAGACCGGAGGATGCGCAGATCTCGGCGAAGCGCGCGTTTTCCGAAAGAAACCCGTACCCGGGGTGGATCGCCTCCGCGCCGGTGATTTCGGCAGCGGCGATGATGCGGTCCATCTTGAGGTACGACTCGCGTCCCGGTGCCGGTCCGATGCACACCGCTTGGTCGGCGAGCTGCACGTGCATCGAATCGACATCGGCCTCGGAATAGACCGCGACCGACTCGATGCCGAGTTCGCGGCAGGCGCGGATGATGCGCAGCGCGATTTCGCCGCGGTTGGCCACAAGGACGCGTTTGAACATGGTGGGAAAACGGGTGGTCGGCGCGGTGTCCGCCGGATCACTTGATGCGGAAGAGAACGTCGCCGTACTGGACCGGCTTGCCGTCATCGACAAGCACCGCGCAGATCGTGCCGGAGGTCTCCGCCTTGATTTCATTCATCACCTTCATGGCCTCGATGATGCAGAGTGTCTGGCCGACCGATACGGTGCTGCCGACTTCGACGAAGTGCGGCGCGTCGGGCGCGGGTTTGCGGTAGAACGTGCCGACCATCGGCGAGGTGATCTCGGTCCCCTCGGCGGCGGGGGCCGCGGGGGTCGGCGCGGAGCCAGCGGGCGAGGAAGCCGCTGCGGCGTGTGCGGCAGGCGCGGGGTGGGCGACCTGCACCGGGCCGATCAATGAGCGGAGTTCGTCGAGATCGGCCCCCTTCTTGAGCTTGAGGTGGAAATCCTTCTTGTTGAGGTCGAACAGCGTGAGTCCGTGTTCGTTCATCAGTTCGACGATTTTGCGGATTTCGTGAAGGTCCACTGGAATCGGGGGTTGGGGTTCGGTCGGCGCGTTTCTGGATGCGCGGTGCTCGTTCCAAGAAGCGTCAGCCGCCAGGGACCGTCAAGACGGAAGTCGGCCGACCCAAGGGCACGGACGCGGCAATTGGTTTCCAATCTTGCGCCGTCGGCCCGACCGGATCAAAACCCGGCACATCGATGCAACGGCTGCGGCTCAACACACTGGACCGTCCCGCCATGCCCGCGGAGTTCGTTCCGGCGGATTATTTCCGCAGGCTCGGGTGCCACGAGTTGTTGCGCGACGGCCGACCGCTCGAGGTGGATCTTGGCTGCGGTGACGGATCGTTCCTGCTCGATCTGGCGGGCGCGCATCCGGGGCGCGACTTTCTCGGCGTCGAGCGCCTACTCGGGCGAGCGGCAAAGGTGTGCCGCCGGATCACGCGCGCTGGACTCGACAACGCGCGGGTGCTGCGCCTGGAAAGCCGCTACACGGTTGAGTGGCTGCTGCCGCAATCGTCGGTGTCGCGCCTGCACCTGATGTGTCCGGATCCATGGCCGAAGCTGCGTCATCACCGTCGCCGTCTGGTGCAGGACGGGTTCCTCGACGCACTGGTCCGCGTATTGGCGGACGAAGGCGAGTTCTTGTTCATGACCGACGACCGCGAGTATTTTGATTGGTCGTTGGAGAAAACAGCGGCACACGGCGCGTTCGCGCGGATCGATTGGGAGGAAGAATCGTTCTTTCATCCCAAGACCGACTTCCAACGTCAATGGGAAGCCGAAGGGCGCGTGATGTGGCGGTCGCGCTGGCGCAAGGTGTGAACGGAATCAGCGCCGGAGAACCAGTGCCGGTCGCGCCGGAAGAAACCCATCGAGCACGAGTTGTCCGCGAGCGTCGATGGCGAGGGTGACCGCGCCGGTCTTCGACGTATCGAACACGGCGATGCCCGATGATTCCCAGTAGGCGACATCGTCATCGGGCAGTCGCTCGCCTTCAGGAAAATCCGCGTGGGTGGCGACGATCGCCCGCGGTGCGACCGCGGCGATGAAGCGGTCGGCGAGACTCGATGATGTGGCGTGGCGGCCGGCGACGATCACATCGGCGGTGAGGTCCGTGCGCGATTCGAGCAACTCGATTTCCGCATCGGTGCCGGCGTCGCTTGTGATGAGGATGCGCCAGCCGCGCCAATGCAGGCGGAGGATCGCGACGCGGTCGTCGGCCACGGCATTGACCGCCGACGGATCCGGTGCGTGCAACACTTCGAGTGACGCGCCGTCGGGTAGCGGCAGCATCGCACCGGGAGCAAGCCGATCCATGTGCAGGCGACGGACCGGTGCTTGCTCGAGCCATGCGCGGTAGCCCGGGCTGCGTGCGCGCTCGACGGGGAGCAGTGCCTGGCGGATTGGAAACGTCTGCCAGACCGGTGCCGCGCCGCCGACGTGGCGGCCGTCGGGGTGGGTGAGGACCACCGCGTCCGGCACGATGCCGAGATCGCGCAGTGCCGGGGCGATGCGGTGGCGGAATCCGCCGGGATCGCCGCAATCGATGAGTACGGCAGAACCATCGGTGCCCGAGAAACAAGCGGCTCCGGCACCATGGTCGAGTGAGAACACGGTGAGCTGCGGTTGTGATGGACGTCGCGTCTGGAAATGCGCGCCGGGCAAGTGGGCGAACCACCCGGCGGACGCCGCGCAGAGCGACGCCGCGCGGGCGTTGGCGTGGTTGATCCCCACCGAGGCGATCGGCACCAGCGACCCGAGGAACGCGGAGAGCAATGCGGCCGCGAGAATGAAGAAGACGACCGGCATGAGCACCAGCGAGGCGATCACGGAAACCGGCGTCACCAATCCGAAGTGAAACAAAATGAGTGGTGACGAACCGATCGCCGCAGCCAGCGACACTGCGAGCGAGCCGGCGACGTGGCGGCGGAAGCGCAGCCAGCGGTGTTGCAGTGCGGTGAGCATCCGCTCGTGCAGCAGCGGGTCGGGCCGGGCCATCCATGAAAACACGCGCGACGCCCATGCGGTGCCGATGGCGATGGCGGCGACCACGCCGTAGGAAAGCTGCACGCCCGGTTTGAAAATCATGCGGCCATCCACCAGCATGCCGACCAACCACACCGTGCCGAGCGCGTTGAGCAGGTTGGGTTTGCGCCGCAAGGCGAACGCACAAAGGAACACCGCGGTCATCCACGCCGAACGCAGGGCGGGCTCGCTGTTGCCGGTGATCCACGCATAGCCGAAAACGAATGGCAGCAAGGCGGGAACGGCGAATCGTCGCGGCACGCCGAGCCTAGCGAGCACAAACCACAGCATGCCCGCGACCATCGCGACGTGCAGTCCGCTCACTGAAAACACATGCAGCGTGCCGCTGTTGCGGAAGTCCGCGATGAGCGCTTCGGCATCGGGCGGCCGCTCGCCGATGACGATCGCAGGAATCACTTTGGCCGCGGTGGAACCCTCGTCGAGACCCGCGACGACGCGGTCGCGAAACGCGCGTCGCAGCATCGCACCCCAACGCGCCATCGCACCAGCGCGGGCGGTGTCGTCGATTCCCGCGCTGCGGCAGATCGCCGCGACATCCTGTTGGCGCAACCACGCCGCACGATCGAACTCGCCGGGATTGCGCGGACCCCGCAGAGCGAGGAAGCCCGCGGTCGCGGCGACTTCGGCACCCGCGACGGGAGTAGGTCCGGCACCCTCCCACCAGACGATCGCGCCGGGCCACGGATCACTCGTGAGGCGCGCCGGAGCCGACCAGCGGTGGCCGCCACCCTTGGCATCGGCGAGTAGCACGGCATCCACCTTCACGGGCACCGCTCCCTCGAGCGCCGCGAGTTCCCGCTCCTGATGCGCGCGTCGTGCGTCCCGCCAGAGAAACCCCGACACCGACAAAAGACCGCATAGCAGCAAGGAAACGCCGGGTTTCCAACCAAGCTGCCAGATGCCTGCGATGCCGGCGGCGACGGCCATCGCGAAACCCGCGAGCGGCAGGTGCGATGACGCGACCACGCAGGCGACCGACAGCATCGCCGCAACGAAGAGCGGATGACGCCAAACCATGCGCCGCCAGCCAGCCCGCGATCCCTCTTGTGCCGCAGGCATGAATCACGGAGGCGTCGGGTTCAGGCAGGCACGCCCCAGTCGTGCAGCTTGTGCGCGGCGTTGGCGGCGTGGCGGGTCGACGGAAATTGGTCGACCACCTGCTTCATGATGGTCACCGCGGCATCGCGCTGCGCTTCCTCGTCGTAGAGTTCCGCCAGCCGGAACATGAAATACGCAGCGTCGTTGACTTCCCATTCGCGGCCCTCGATGAGTTCGCGCAAGGTCTGGATCGCCGCGGGCCGGTCGTGCAGGTGATCTTTCTGGATCTTGATGATTTCGACCCACGGCAGGCGGTTGAGCGGATCGCTGGCGGCGGCTTGCTTGAACGCCTCGATCGCGCCGGCGTAATCGCCTTGCGCGAACAACGAGCGGGCTTCGCGCATCACGTCCTTCTCGACCATCTCGCCGCTGTCGTAAATCGCATGGGTGGCACGGTGCGCCAGCACGGGCAGCACGGTGAAGACAAAGAAGATGCCGAGCAATCCGGCGCTGAGAAAGGTCAGCAGGATGCCGGTGAACGTCTTCTGCGCCTCGAGCGTCTGCAGGTTTTCCATCACCTCGGCCAAGCGTCCGTCCGGATCACCCGCCTCCTGGATCCGTTCGATTTCGCGATTGCGATCGGCCAACTGGCCGCGGGTGTCGGCAAACCAGAAGAACGCACCGCCCACCAACACGGCCAGCACGCTGTAGACGATCCATTTGTTCATCGGCGGAGCATGATCGGGAAGGGTCGGCGAAGGAAGTCCAAAACGCGGGATTGCGGCTACAGCCGTCGCGCGTTGCGCCCTTCGTCGATGAGCTTCCAGAAATGCTTGCTGCCAGCGAGCGCCTCGTCCTCGGCGAGCGGCATCTTCGAGCGGAACAGGAAATCCGAGAACGTGCCCTTGTGGAGCACGCGATGGACGACGACCGCCCTGTCCTTCACCTCGAAGTAGAACCGGTGGTCCTTGGCGCGGAACCGGTAGAGCACCCGGCCGTCGCGCTCGATCCGGCCGAAGCGGCCGTCGGGCAGTTTTTCCAGATCCTCCTCGCGCACCTTGAACTCATCGAGCAGCTCGAGCTGTTCGAGCGTGTCGAGGGCGGACAACTCGGCCGCGCTGATTTCATTGAACACGATCTGCAGCACGACGTCATCCTATCGCGGCCGACGCGCCCGGGGAAGAAGGAATGCGCGGGGCCGGGCGGCGCGTCAGACACAGGCCGGCACCTGGCAGGCGCGCACCTCGTCGGCGATGAGGCGCAGGCCGTCGCGCACGACGTCACGATCCATCGCATAGGAAACCCGGAGGCACTCGCGGCGGTGAGGATCGTCGATCCCGTCGTCACCGAAGAAAAAGAACTCGCCCGGCACGACCAGCACGCCGCGCTGCTTGAGGCGGCGGTAGAGTTCCTCGGTCGGAATCGACAAGCCGGGAAACCAGAACCACAAAAACAAGGCACCCTCGCTGCGGTGGACCCGCCAGTCGATGTCCTCGCCGAAGACCTCGGCCGCGGCCTCCAGCGCGAGCCGGCTGCGCTCTTGGTAGAACGGGCGGACGACGTCCCGGCTGAGGCTTAGGATTTCCCCGCTCTCGATGAGCGGCAACAGGAGTTGCTGACCCGTGCTCGGATTGGCCAGACCCACGATCGCGCTCATCGAGGTGATCGCTTTGGCAATGGCCGGTGGCGCGATGACGATGCCGGTGCGGGTGCCGGGCAAGCCGATCTTCGACAGGCTGTAGGTGAGGATGGCGTGCGGCGCCCAGAACGGCGTGGCCGGCTCGAACAGGATGCCCGGAAACGGCGCGCCGTAAGCGTTGTCGAGGATCAACGGGATGCCGTGCTGCGCGGCAAGCGCCGACAAGCGGTCGACCTCAGCATCGGTGAGCACATTGCCCGAGGGATTCGTCGGCCGCGACACGCAGATCGCGGCGATGTCGGGCGTGATTTCCAACCGGTCGAAATCGACGCGGTATTTGAATTCGTGCGGACCCGTGTGCTCGATGAGCGGCGGCACAGCGTGGAACAAGCCGCCGTCGGTGCCTTGGTCGGCATAGCCGATGTACTCCGGCACGAGCGGCAACAGGATCTTCCGGCGGCGGCCGTCGGGCATGCGGCCGGCCAGCGCGTTGAAGATGAGGAAAAACGCGGTTTGGCCGCCGGGCGTGATCGCGATGTGCTCCGGGCCGATGTCCCAGCCGAAGGTGTCGCGGAACAAGCGGGCGATCGCCTCAATGAAGCGCGGATTGCCGCGCGGTGGGTCGTAGGTGGTGAGCGCGCGCTCGAGCCCACCCTCCTCCTCGGTCAGCTCGCGGATGCGGCGACGCCAAACCGCCTCGATTTCGGGAATCCGCGCCGGCTGGCCGCCGCCGAGCATGCGGACCCGCGACCCGGCACGCGCCAGCGCGTTGCCGAGGTCCTCCATCAGCCGCTCGATGCCGCTGCCGCGTCCGAGATGCATGCCGAATGCGGAAAAATCATATGACATCGCCATGAGTCGTGCTCTATACTCCCGCGCCCAACCCCAACAACCTCAAAATCATGTCGATCCGCACCGGAGATGCCGCACCCGATTTCACCCTCGTCACGAAAACCGCCGATGGCCCGCAGCTGGTGAAGCTGTCCGACCACATCGGCAAGTCGAACCTCGTGCTCTTGTTTTTCCCGATGGCCTTCACCGGTGTATGCACGCAGGAGATGTGTGATGTGACCTCGGGCCTCAAGGACTACGAGGCGCTCGACGCCAAGGTGTTCGGCATTTCCGGCGACAACCCGTTCGCACAGGCCGAGTGGGCGGCCAAGGAAAAGATCGGCATCCCGCTGCTCAGCGATTACGAGCACGCGGTGGCCAAGGCCTACGGCGTCGCCTACGAGCAATTCGCGCCCGCGGTGAACCTGATCATGGGCGGCGTGGCGAAGCGCTCGGCCTTCGTGATCGATAAGTCCGGCACGGTGCGTCACGCCGAAGTGCTCGACAGTCCGAAGGATCTGCCCGACTTCGAAGCCGTCAAAGCCGCGTTGCGCGCGCTTTGAGACCGGCATGCGCCTCAAGCTCACCATCGCCTACGACGGTCGGCCGTACAACGGCTGGCTGTCGCAGGCTTGCGGCAACACGGTGCAGGACTTCCTGCTGCGCGCGCTGCACGAGGTGGCGAAACAACCGGTCGCGCTCCACGGCGCGGGCCGCACCGACACCGGCGTCCACGCGCTCGGGCAAGTCGCGCATTTCGATGCGCCCGACGCGCTGACGATGAATCCGCACAACTGGGTGCCCGCCCTCAACTGCAAACTCCCGCCGACGATCCGCGTGATGGCCTGCGACGAGGCGGCGGCGGATTTCCACAGCCGGTTCTCCGCCACTGGCAAGATCTACGCCTACGACATCCGCACGGACCCGGTCCTGCCACCGCTCCAGGCGGGATTGGCGTGGCACCTGCCGAAGTTGCTCGACGCCGACACGCTCGCGGACGCGCTGACGCGTTTGGTCGGCAAACACGATTTCCACGCGTTCGCCGCTTATCGCGGCAACGAGACGCCGGACATGGACTGGCATCGCACGATCCGGCGCGCCGAGGTCGAGGCCCGCGATCACGGTTACCGCATCACCTTCGAGGGCGATGGATTTCTCTACAAGATGGTGCGGTTGATGACCGGTGCCGCCGTGCTCGCGGCACAGGGCCGCCTGCGCATGGAGGAATTCGCAGCGCTGCTCGACCAGGCTCCCGGTCTGCCGCTCGGCAAATCGCCACTCTGCGCCCCGGCCGACGGACTGCGGCTCGTGAACGTGCTCTATGGAGAAGGGTGAGGCGCTCGCTCTCGCGCCTTGCCGGGCCTGATCCGATCTGCCAGGGTGCATCATGCTGCAGGAATTGCTTGCGACAACGGAATCGACGGCCGTGGACCCAGCGGTCGCATGGGTCGTCACCGGCACCTTGTTGGTGATCGGGCTGATCGGCTGCGTGCTGCCCTGGCTACCCGGCCACGCGTTTCTGTTTCTGGCCGCCGTGGTTCACCGGCTGATGCTTGGTGCCGAGGGATCGGGCGTCGGCGGGTGGTCGTTCGTGGTGCTCGGGTTGCTGATGGTGATCTCGCAAGTGTTGGAGCTAATCGGTGGCGCGGCTGGCGCGAAAGGATTCGGCGGCACGCGCTGGGGCGCGCTCGGCGCGTTGGTCGGCGCGGGCGTCGGCCTGCTGTTCATGCCCGTCGGCCTGCTCGTCGGACCGCTGGTCGGCGCCTTCGCCTTTGAAATCGCCTTCGCCCGCAAGGAGCTTCAAGCCGCGCTGAAGTCGGGCCTCGGCTCGGTCGCCGGCGCGCTGGTGGGCATGATCATCAAGATGCTCATCGGCGGACTCATGGTCGTCTGGTTTCTCGCCGATGTGTTTCTGATCCGCTGATCTTCGCCGATCGGATCAATCGAGCGCGCTTCTGCGGCTGTCGAGCTGGAAGACTTGGCCGGAGGTATGGGGCAGCTCGAGATGGAGAAACCGGAGAAAGCGTGCCGCAGCATCGGTCGTGTTGAAGCGGCCTAGCGCGTGCTCGCCGAGCACCTGCGCGCGGCGCATCGTGGAGATGCCGGAGGTCATCCGCGTTTCCAAGAATCCGGGCAGCACGGCATTCACGCGGATGCCGTCGGCGCCGTGCTCCCTTGCCATCGATGCGACCAGCCCGTGGAGCGCGGCTTTGGAGGTCGCGTAAGCCGATTGACCGAAAAACGGACGGATCGCGGCGTGACTGGAGATGAAGACAATGTGGCCGCGGCGGCGACGCCGCATCGACGGCAACACCGCGCGTGCGCAGCGCAACGCGCCGACGAAATTCACCCGCCAAACCGCATCCCAATCGGCGGGCGACAACCTTGCCAGCGTGGCGTCTCGCGTGATTCCCGCGTTGCACACCAACAAGCCGGGCTCATGCTCGTGGAAGAACGACTCGACCGAGCGGGGTTCGCTCACGTCGAGCTGCCCCTTGGTCGGCGCATGCACCACGGTGCCGTCATCGGAAAACGCCGCCGCCACCGCCAGCGCCAGCGTGCCAGCGCCACCGGTGATCACCACTTGTGATGCGTCGGCTTCCATGCGGACGCCATCATCCCGAGCGGGTCGGCACATGCAAGCGCTTCAAACTCCGCGGGACGTCGAGACTTGCGAGCAGTCCGCCTCACATCCTGTGAACAAGCGGTGAACGGAGCGGCCGACAACCTGCGGTCGGCTCTTCTCGCCATTCGCGCCCCGGCCGGATCAGGATCATTTCCACAGGTTGTTCGTTTCGTGGAACAGCGACAGAAATGCTGCGGAACATGGATTTGCGGGAGTTGTTCACACGCTTAAGAAGAAGATTCTTCTGCTTTTTTCAAAGAAAAGAATCCTTCATCAAGCCAACATCAATGCCGGTTGTTCGATGAGTTTTTTCACTTCCGCAAGGAAGCGCGCCGCAATGGCACCATCCACCACGCGGTGGTCGCACGACAATCCGACATCCATGCGCAGCCCGGGAACGATCTGGCCATCCTTGACCACCGGCTTTTCGATCGCGGCACCCACCGAGACAATCGCCGCTTGGGGCGGATTGATGATTGCGTCAAATGCCTCGATCCCCCAGGCGCCGAGATTCGATACCGTGATCGTGCCACCATCGAATTCATCGGGCCGCAGCTTCTTGTCCTTTGCGCGTGCCGCGAAATCCTTCACGGTGCGCGAGATCGCCATCAACGACTGGGTTTCCGCCGCCTTGATCACCGGAGTGAGCAGCCCATCGTCCACCGCGATCGCCACCGACAGGCCGACGTGGGCGAAGCGCACGATGTGGTCGCCGGCAAACGATGCGTTGATCTCAGGGACCGCCTGCGCGGCATTGATCACCGCCTTGAGGACGAAATCGTTGAGCGAGTACTTGTTGCCGTGAGTGTGGACCACCTGGTCGTTGATTTGTTTGCGCAACGACATGAGCGGACCGACATCGGCTTCAAGGTGCAGGTAAAAATGCGGGATGGTCACCTTCGACGTGTGAAGTCGTGAGGCAATCACCCGACGGACGCTCGACAACTCGACGATCTGGTCACCCTCCTTGCGCACAGGCAGGATGGCTTGCACGGCCGTGGGTGCGGGTGATGCGGGCGTGGCGGCAGGAGCGGGTGTGCCCGTCGTTCGGCCGCCAGACGGGCTGGCCGCCTCGACATCCTTGCGCACGATGCGCCCACCGGGTCCGCTTCCCTGAAGGCGCGACAGCTCCACGCCGGTTGCCGCCGCGATCTTGCGGGCCAACGGCGAGGCCTTGATCCGTTCGCCGGATGCCGTCGATGTCGGGGCCGCAGATGCCGGAGCCGCCGTAGTCGCGGGGGGCGGCATGGCGACAGGTGTCGTGGCGACGGCGAGGGCGGCCGATGGGCTCGGCGAGGCCGGGGCGGCCGATCCGCCATCCAGCACGGCCAGCACCGCGCCAATCACCGCTTTGCCGCCTTCCGGAATGAGGATTTCGGTGATCGTGCCTTCATCAAAGGCCTCCATTTCCATGGTCGCCTTGTCGGTTTCCACCTCGGCAATCAGGTCGCCGATTTCCACGGCATCGCCGACCTTTTTGTGCCATTTGATCAGGGTGCCCTCGGTCATGGTGTCCGAGAGCTTGGGCATTTCGATGTTGACGGACATGAGCGGAAATTTGGTGGCGGGAGAGGATGCGTGGCCGGGGGTCGATTTCCAGCCTTTTTGCATGACTGGCAACGGAAAAGGCGCGGGAGGCCTGGACCTTCACCGCGCCTTGGATCTTCGGGATTTGTCGGCCCGACTCAGGGGGCGAGCTTCTTCATGCTCGGCACCATGCCGATGTGGGGATTGCCCGATCCTCCTTGGTCGGTCGCGCGCTGCAGGGTCTTCTCGTGCGTGCTGCCGCAGGGGCTGGTGCGGGGCAGGTAGTACCGCACGCACAGCGGGCCTCCGTTCACGCGCGCTTTGCGTGTCACGGTTTTGTAGCGGGGAACTTTTTCCTCGATGGTCTGGACCATGCCGCTCTTGCCGCTGCCGGTGACCACCTGTTTCGTGACCACGTCGTATTGGCAGGTTTTCACCTGACGAGTCTCGGTGCGGTAGTAGCCGTGCTGGTCGGCAACGCCGAACATGGTGCACGAGGTCATCAGGCCCATCGAAGCGAGGGCGGCGGAAAACAACAGAGTGGAGGTCTTCATGGGAATGGGTTCGATGGATGGAGCGTCAGAACAGACAGCAGCAGGAGGTCATCGACACGACGAGCAACGATGAAAGGCCAATCCAGATCCAACGCGGAGACATCGGGAAAGAGGGTGAAAACGCCCGGGGCGGTTGGCAATCAAAAATCCGCGTGGGATGCCGGGAGCTTGGAGAGCAGCTCCTCGCCCAATCCGCGGAACCAAGGAACCAGGAGGGTCACATCCCGCCCGCCGTGCCATGCAGGATGCCGAAGCCCCGGCGCAAGTATCCGACTCCCGAGGCCACCGTGAAGACCGCCGCCACCGCACAGGGCCATGTGGGCGGGAATGCGGTCACCCTGAGCATCACCCAGCCGAGCGCGAACATCTGCGCGACCGTGCACACCTTGCCCAGCCAGTGCGGACGGATCCGGACCGTGAGCCCCTGGTGTTTGAGCCAGCCGATGCCCGCCAGGATCAC
>Ga0194118_10001809_pt1 | contig 29002 bp, 24 predicted proteins | sample TA2MahsurfametaG_2_FD_148662 | JGI IMG/M metagenome (GOLD analysis project Ga0194118, IMG submission 148662) | Freshwater microbial communities from Lake Tanganyika, Tanzania - TA2015013 Mahale N5 surface | ecosystem: Environmental > Aquatic > Freshwater > Lake | place: Tanzania: Lake...
CATAGGGACAGACAAATTGTGTGGGAGCGCATACCTGATCGCGTGTGACCATCCATCATCCATCGTCTGCGGTGTTCTCACTCTCATCGGGGATGAATCCCGAAAATTCCCAGTAAATCTGGGTTTTTCAGTTGGAAGTCAGATAAAGGGACAGACCCTTTATCCAAAAACGCCTGCACGAGCTTGGGTAGGCATGATTGCGATCGACCGCCGAGTGACGTGGCTACGTGGCTCCCACCGATTGACAAGGCTACCGGTTTGGCAGGTTCGATGGTCTGGGGGTCCTTGAGGGGCCTCGCACCTTTCGATGGCATCCAAGGCTCTCGAGAGAGGTGATGCACCAGCTGTTCCGGGTCATGCGACCCGTGTGTCGTGGGCATGGCCCCCGGGCTAGGTCGGCTTTCTTTTGCCTTGCAGCGCGGTGACGGCCCCTTACTCTCTGCCGACGTCCGGCACGCAGCCCGCGCCGACGATGCATTCTCCACCCTCATGAAACTCCTGATTCTGGCACTCACTGCCGCCCTTGTCGCTGTTTCCTGCTGTCCACAATCCGCACCATCGGCGGCTCCGGCCTACGTGCAGCCTTCGAAGTGAGTTTCTGATTTCAAACGCAACCCTTCCCGACCATGATCCGCGCCCTGTCTGCCACTATCGCCTGCGCCGTTGCGCTGGTTTCCGCCTCCTGCTGCTGCACCGGCGAATCCAAACCGCCGCGCTTGCGTGCGTTGCCCAAATTCCAGGAGATTCAACCGGCCACCACACCGGCCGAGGCTCCGGTCGTGCGCCACGAGAAGTGATTCGGACAGGGTGTCGCGCGTCATCGGTCGGACAAGATCCGGATCCCTGACCACGCCCGCGTTCCCGCCATGAAGCACTTCCGTCCAAGCGGTGATGGCAATCTCCGCTACAAGGGGTCCTTGCGCCATTACCACCGGCACTCACCGCGCGAGGACCGCTGGGATCGCTGGGTGGGTGGCAAGCGATCCAAATCACGCATTCCCTCGCTGCGGATCACCCTGATTGTTCTGGCGTTTGGTCTTCTAGCTGCGATTTTCATCGGGTTGTTCATCGAGATGCGATGAGTGATCCATTTTTTGCGGCAGTTCCGCGCAGGAAAGTGGATTGCCATCGTGCGGTCATTGACGCGTTGGAGTCCGCACACGCATGCGGCGATTTGGCGCTTGGCCGTGTGCGTCGTGCGATCCAGCATCGCGCATGATTCTCGGCGTGCTGGGTTCCGGCTCCGGTTCCAACCTGCAGGCGATTCTCGATGCGATTGATAGCGGTCGGCTCGACGCCAGCGTGGCGATCGTGCTTTCGGATCGCGCGGACGCGTTCATCCTCGAGCGCGCGCGGCGGCATGGCATTGTCACCGGTGTGATTGATTGCCGCGGATTTCGCAGCCGGTTTCCCGAAGACGCGCAACGCGAGACCGCAGCGGTTCTGCGCGGATCGGGCGTTGGCTTCGTCTGCCTTGCCGGGTTCATGCGATTGATCGGCGCTCCCTTGCTTGATGCGTATCCGGGGCGCATTCTCAACATCCACCCGTCCTTGCTCCCCGATTTTCCCGGCTTGGAAGCGTGGAAACAGGCATTGGCCGCGGGTGTGGTGGAAACCGGCTGCACCGTGCACATCGTCGATGAGGGCATGGACAGCGGCCCGGTGATTCTGCAGGAGCGTGTGCCGGTGCTCGCGGACGACACACCGGAGTCGCTGCACGCGCGGATCCAGCAGGCCGAGCACCGCGCCTATCCTGAAGCGCTGCGGCGGATGGCTGCTTCTTCCCTTGAATGATCGACGACGCGATCACCGTGACGGGCGAGCTTGGCGGTGCCGGAAGCTGATCGCACCCGTCGCGGCCGCATCACATCACCTGGGCTGTGCCGATTTCCGGCAGGTCGGTGATTTGCTCGAGCTTCACACCGTAGATGGCGGCGATTTCCGGCGCGTCGGACACGTGATAGATGTCGCGGTAGTAGATTTCGCGAATCCCGTAGGCGCAGAGTGTTTGCATGCACGCATTGCAGGGCATTGTGGTGGTGGCGACGAGCCTCGCTTCGCCGCGGCGGAACAAGCTGCAGAGATTGATCTCCGCGTGCAGCATGAACTTTTGCCGCGCCTCGCGATCGTCCCAGAATCCCTGCGGCGCATCGAAGCCCGGAGCCAATCCGTTGTAAGCGGTGCCGATCACGCGGTTGTCGTGGTCGAGCGCGGCCGCACCCACCTTGCGGTACGGATCCTCGGAGCGCAGGCTCGCCACGTGGGCGAGCGCCATCGCGTACTGCGGGATGGAAAGCCGGCCGGAACCCATGGGCGGATCATGAACCGGACGTCGCGGGCTTCGGAAGCGAAAACCGCGGCGGACCGTCACGCAAGGTTGGTGAAGACCGCCTGGACGTCGTCGTCGTCCTCGAGCTTGTCGATGATCGTCTCGACCTCGGCCATCTGCTCCTCGGTGAGTTCGGCCGGCTGGTTCGAGATGCGTTGCAGGCCCGCCTTGGTGGCGGTGATGCCCAGTGCCTCGACCGCTTGCGAGAGCCGGGCGAAATCCGTGCAGTCGCCAATCACCGAGACGACGCCCTCGTCGATGTGAAGTTCCTCGAGGCCGGCGTCGATGAGTTCGAGTTCGAGGTCGTCGAGCGCCATGTGTTCCGGTACGGAAAATTCGATGACCGTCTTGCGGGAGAACAGGAAATCGAGCGAACCGGAGTTGAGGAGTTGTCCGCCGTTCTTGTTGAGGACGGTCTTGATGTTGGTGACCGAGCGGTTGGAGTTGTCGGTGGCGACCTCGATCACGAATTGCGACCCGTGCGGCCCCTTGGCCTCGTAGGTGATTTCGGAAATCTCGGCGGCATCCTTGCCGGTGGCGCGTTTGATCGCGGCGTCGATGTTCTCGCGCGAGAGGTTTTTCGCCTTGGCGTTGGCGATGGCCACGCGCAGCCGGGCGTTGCTCTCCGGATCGGGTCCGCCGTCCTTCGCGGCGAGGGTGATCGACTTGGCGAGTTTGGGGAATACCTTGGACATCGCGGCCCAGCGCGATTCCTTGGCACGTCGGCGGCATTCGAAGGCTCTGCCCATGGTGGTGTGCGGTGAAGCATGGGGCCGACCGGCGGCCGCGTGCAAGAACTCGCGGTTGGTGGCGGCACAAGCGGCGTCCGACGCCGGATTCGCAGAGCGAAACGGTCAGCCGACCGCGGATTCCGCGCGTGTTTTCGTAGGAAAGCAGACCGCGAGCGCGAAGGTCGTCACGCTGCCGATGAACACGAAGTAGGGCCAGGCGATCGCCGGCCACCAACCGGGCATGATCGCGCCGAAGTTCCACTCGGCCGACACCACCTCGAGCCTGAGCAGTGCCACAAGATCGACCGCGGGCACCTTCACTTTGCCGAGCACGAGCACGGCGCCGATCCCCGCGAGCATCGCCGCCACGTTCGCGCGGTCGTCGCCGCGTCTGCGGGTCATGATGCCGAGGAGGAACACGCCCAGCAGCGAGCCATAGCCGTAACTGAGCACGCCGAGGGCGAGCGGGATGATGGTGATGTTGGTGCGCAGCACCGCATAGGCCGCGCCGGTCGCCACCAGAATCATCGCCATGCCGAACGCCACCGTCGCCGTGCGCGCGGCCCGCACCGACTCGCGTTCGGTGGAGTTGCGGTTGAGGTAGGGCTGGTAGAAATCGCGGACGAACGAGGTTGCCAGCGCATTGAGCGCCGCCGAGGTCGATCCCATCATGGTAGCGAAGACCCCGGCCACGATGAGTCCGCGGATTCCCATCGGCATCTCATGGACGATGTAGTGCGCGAAGATCTCGTTGTGCGCCGCCGGCAACAACGGGTCGGGCGAGATCCGGTAATGCACCCACAGCAGGATGCCAACCGCGAGGAACGCGAGGACGATCGGGATGTCGGCAAAACCACTGAGGATGAGGCTGAACCGGCTCTTGCCGATGTTTTCCGCCGTGAGCATCCGCTGCACCATGTCTTGGTCGGTGCCGTGCGTGGCCATCGTCAGGAAGGTCGCGCCGAGCAACGCGGCGAGGATGGTGTAGGGGGTCTCGAGCATCGCCCGCAGCGCCTCGCCGAAGGGTTTCGCCGCGTCCCAACCGGTCTGGAACATCGCCACATCGCGCCCGTCGAGCACCCGGTCCACCGTCGCAAGTCCGCCCGGAATGCCGGAAAGAATCGTGAAGACCGCGAACAACACCGCCCCGCACATCAGGCAGGCCTGGATCAGGTCGGTCCACACCACCGCTTTGATTCCGCCCACGGCGGTGTAAAGCGTGGTCACCGCCGTCACGAAGACGATGCCCCAGAAGTAGGTCTGGAGCGTGACGGGTTCTCCGGGGAAGAGGTAGCGCCAGATCACCACCAGAATCACGCCGCCGAGATAAAGCCGCACACCGATGCCGAGCACGCGGCCGAGAAGGAAGATCCCGCTCGCCATGTCCTTGGTGCGCGGACCGAAGCGGATCGTCAGGTATTCATAGATGCTCTGAACGCGGAATTTGAAATACGGAGCGATGAACAGATAGGCGATGAGGATGCGTGCGAGGATCGTGCCGATCGCCAGTTGCGCGTAGGAGAACCCGAGCGTCTTGTAGCCTTCGGCCGGCGCGCCGAGGAAGGTTGCGGCACTGGTCTCCGCCGCGATGATCGAGGCGAGCACCGCCCACCACGGGATCTTCTGCCCGCCCAGCGCGAATTCCTGCAGCGTCTCGTTGCGCCGGCCCGCGTACAGACCGATCGCGACGATCACCACAAAGTACACGAGGATCACGAATCCATCGACCCACAGGCTCAGGTGATTTGGCATGGATGGAATCGGGAAACGTGGGTGGAGCAGGCAGCCGGTTGGCGCGATGCCGCGGGGTGGATGCCTTGTATCGAAGAACCGCCGCCCGTGTCCAATCCTGAAACGGCACCGCGCCAGCGTGATCCGGCGGACGATCCGGGAGGTGGCGCGTCAGCACGGCCGGTAGCGCGCGATCACCTGGCCGCGCGGGTGGTTCCATCCGCCGATGGACTCCGCGATCCATCCGTGACGGGAGCCGAAGGATGCCATTTCGTCCCGGGTGTAGAGGAAACTCCGGTGATCGTGCGGTTGCTCCGGGTTTTCCACGTGTTCATCGGCATCGCATTCGAAGAACGTCGCGTAAAAACGACCGGTCGGCCGGATGAACCCGCGCAGTTTGCGGAAGCAGTCGTCGATCATCGCGGACGGCAGATGCGAGAAGAGCGATTGCGCGATGGCGAAGTCCGGTTGTTTGGTAAATCCGCTGAAATCGAAGTCGGCCGAGACGCGGAACTCCGGTTTTTTGAAACGTGCCAATCTGCGGCCGAGTTCGTGTTTCACTCCGGCGTCGATGAGCGCGCTTTCCTTGTCGATTCCGAGGTAGTGGCCCGGGTCGAGATACGGGATCAGATGGATGCCTGCGCGCAGCGGGCCGCAGGCGATGTCGAGCACCACGTGATCGGGCCGTAACCCCTCAGACTTGAGGTGTTCGAATTGCAAGCGGCCGACCTCCTCCCACAATCCGCCGACGTAGTGGCGGTGGCCCGCCTGTTTCACGCCGGCCTCACCGTGCAGGATCTCCATTCGCGGGATCTCGGGACAAGCGCCGTGACCCGTGAACGGCAGCCTTCGCAGCAATGATGCGAGCGCGCGGACATTCATGCTCGGGAACAACATCCATCCGTCTCCGCCCCCGATTAAGGTTTTTTGCCGGGCATGAGCCTGAGCACGCCCCATTGGCGCAGTTCGGTACGGCGGTCGCGTTCGCCGGCGAACCAGTCTTCGTGATGAATGGATCCGAAATTCCCCTTGCCCGCCTCCTCGGTGTCGGTGTCGCAAATCGCGATATTGAAGCCCATGCGCGTCTCGCGTTCGCCTGGTTTGAAACACACGCCGGGGGATGTCTCGAGGCAGGGGTCAAAGCGCAGCGACCATTCCATCGTGTAGCCTTTTCCCTCCGGGCGCACGCGCGCCGCGGCCCGCATCGCGCCGGTTTCGATCCATCGGCGGTAGCTGTCCCACGCCGATGCCTTCGATCGCGGCTCGCCCTCCATCAATCCAGGAGTGCCGACGCCGCCGAGGCGCGACTTGGTGAGATTGAAGACCATTTGCCATGACGAACCGTCGCCGGCGGCATGCTCGCCGTCGCGCCACCGGTTTGCAGCGTTGACAAGCAACTCGATGCCGTCGCCAAACCACGGCCATCCGTCGCGCGTGAGTTCGTGCGCTCGTGGGTTTTCGGCGGGCAGCCAGCGCGGCGTGTCGATGCCGTAAAGAATATCGTCGCGCACTTCGAACGCGAAATGGAGCGCCTCGTCGTCGAACTTCACCCAACCCTTCACCGAGAGATCCTCGGGGTTGGTGGTCGGGGAAAACTGGTGGGTCCAGCCGAGCACGCCTTCAAACGACTCGGCGTCGGACCACTCGTCCAGCGCAAGCCGACCATCGACAACCGGAGTTGAGCCGCGCCAGGCGCGGAGTTCGCGCGGGAATTCACCGGCGTGCGCCGCGCACGATCCCGCCAACGCGATCAGCCATGCCGTTCTCATCCAAGTGGAAGCACCGGTGCCTTGGTTTGTCCGTTACCGTGCACGCGGTATTGGTAGCTGGTGAGCTCGCGCAGTCCCATTGGTCCGCGTGCGTGGAGTTTGTCGGTGGAAATGCCGATCTCCGCACCGAAGCCGAACTCGCCGCCGTCGGCGAACCGGTTCGACGCGTTGTGAAAGACGCAGGCGCTGTCGACCTCGCGCAGGAAACGCCCGGCGGCCGACGCGTCGGCGGTGACGATCACGTCCGTGTGATGCGAGCCGAACGTGTTGATGTGGTCGATCGCCTCGTCAAGCGAGCCGACCACGCGAATCGCGAGAATCAGGTCGAGGTATTCCGTGGTCCAGTCGTCGTCTGTGGCGGCGGCCATGTCGGGAACGATGGCGCGCGCGGCCGCGCAGCCGCGCAGCTCCACACCGCGTGCACGGAGCGCGGCGGCGGGCAGGAAGCGGTCGGCGATGTCGCGATGGACGAGCAACGTCTCGAGCGCGTTGCAGACGCCGGGTTTCTGCGTCTTGGCGTCGATGACGAGATCGAGCGCCATCGGGACGTCGGCCGCGCGGTCGACGAACAGGTGGCAGATGCCGTCGTAGTGTTTGATCACCGGCATGCGCGCCTGCGAGACCACCGTTTCGATGAGCCCCTTGCCGCCGCGCGGGATGATCAGGTCGAGCCACTGGTCCATCTTCGCCATCGCGGAGACGCTCTCGCGGTCGGTGAACGGGATGAGCTGGATGGAATGGGCGGGCGCGCCGGCCGAGGCGAGCGCATCGGCAATAGCGACGTTCGAGTAAATCGCCTCGCTGCCGCCGCGCAGGATTGTGGCGTTGCCAGTCTTGAAACAAAGCACCGCGGCATCGGCGGTGACGTTCGGGCGGCTTTCGTACACGATGCCGATGGTGCCGATGGGCACGCGGACTTGTTCGATGCGCAGGCCATTGGGGCGTTGCCACGAATCGATCACCTGTCCGACGGGATCCGGCAATGCCGCCACTTCGTCGATGCCCGCGGCCATCGCCGCGATGCGCGCTTCATCGAGCCGCAGGCGGTCGATCATCGCGGTGGAAAGCCCTTTTTCCCGCGCGGCCTCGAGGTCCTTCGCGTTTTCGGCAATGAGCCGGGGTGTCGCGGCGCGCACCGAATCCGCCATCGCGCGGAGGACCGCGTTCTTCTCGTCACTCGAGCATTTCGCCAGTTCGTAGGCGGCGGCGCGGGCTTGTCGGCCCATCTGCAAAATGATTTCACCGATCGAACTCATGTCGGAGCTGGATGCTACCCCGTCGCAGGGCCGACTCAACCCGAATCGGTCGGACGCTCCGAAAGCCGTCACACCGGGAAAGCCGCCGCCCGTTTTATCCGATGTTCTGGATCGTCTGGAAGATCGCGGTGATCATCAGGTAGGCCATGGTGCCGATAAGGGCGGCCATCACGATGAGCACGGTGGGCATGACCAGTGCCATGATGCGCTGGAGGTCCTTGTCGAGTTCCTTGTCGTAGCGTTCCGCCGCGCGGCGCAGCGACAAGTCGATCTTGCCGGTTTGCTCACCGACGGCGATCATGTCGATGAGCAACGGCGGAAAGGTGCCGCTGCGGATGAGCGCTTTTGAGAACGATCTGCCGTCGCCCACCTGGACGATCACCTTGTCGAGTTCGGCGCGCAGCGAGCGGTTCTGTGTGGCGTCGCGCGAAAGCTCGAGCGCGCGCAACAACGGCAGGCCGTTGCCGACCAGGTTGGCCATCGTCTCGAGGAACTGGACGTAGAAACGGCTGGCGATCACCGGGCCGACCAGCGGAAACTTGAGTTTCATGCGGTCCCATGCGGGCTTGTTCGCCTCGTTGTCCTTCCACGCCTTGAGGAAGATGGCGGCGGCGGCCAGGGTGAGCAGCACGACGAGCCACCACTTCGCGATGAAGTCCGAGGCGCCGATGAGGATCGCCGCGCCGAGCGGGATCTTGCCGCCCGGCGTGCTTTCGATGAGCTGCGTGAGCTGCGGGATGAGGGTGGTGACGAAGACGACCGACACGCCGATGCCCGCGAGGATCAGGAAGGCCGGATAGATCATCGCGAGGATCAGCCGGCTTTGCAGTTCGGCGAGTGTCTTGAGGTAGTGCGCCTGGCGCTTGAGGATGGTGTCGAGCGCGCCGGACGCCTCGCCCGCGGCGGCCAGCGAGCAATAGAGCGGGCCGAAGCTCGGACTCACCTTGCGCAGCGCGGCGGAGAAGTTCACGCCGTCGCGCACGATCTGGCGGATCTTGAACGAGACCGCCTTGAGGTTGCCGAGTTCCTGGCGGTTCTCCATCGACTTGAGCGCCGGCTCGAGTTGCAGGCCTGCGGCGAGCATGTCGGAGAGTTCCTCGGTGAAGAGGACCACCTCCTGCCTCTTGAGTTTGATCGGGCCATCGGGGATTTCCTCCTCGTCCTGCCGTGCGGCCGCGGCTTTCGACGGACGCGCCTTGGCCGCCGCGCCCGCCGCTGTCTCGCGCAGGTTCACCGGTTGCAACCCTTTGCGGTCGAGCAGCCGCAGCGCCTCCGGCCGATCGGCCGCGTCGATCTCGCCGGTGGTGACCGCGCCGTTCGCCGTGAGTGCTTTGTAGGAGAAGAGTGGCATGGGTCGGAATCAACAACGCGCGAATCCACCGGTCGGCTCACTCGCCGCCGCCGATGTCCGAAGAGGTCACCGAAATCACTTCCTCGACCGTGGTGAGGCCCTGCATCACCTTGTGCCAGCCGTAGGTGCGCATCGGCACGTAGCCGTCCTTGAACGCCTGATCTCGCATCTTCGGCGCGGGAGCGCCATGGGCGACGAGTTCCTGCATCTCGGGGGTGAGCAGCACGACCTCGTAGATTGCGAGACGTCCGGAAAACCCGGTGTTGCGGCAGCGGTCGCAGCCTTTCGGTGCGCAAGGCGTGCCCGCGAGATCGGCGGGAATACCGAGGCGGATGCGGTCGTCCGCGGACAATTCGCGCGGCGTCTTGCAGTTCGGACACAGCCGTCGCACCAGCCGCTGGGCGAGGAACGCGCGCACCGCGGCGGAGACGAGGAATGGCTCGACGCCCATGTCGACCAAGCGGCTGATCCCGCCCATCGCGTCGTTGGTGTGGAGGGTGGAGAACACGAGGTGTCCGGTGAGCGACGCGCGGATCGCGATCTCGGCGGTTTCCAAATCGCGGATTTCCCCGATCATGACGATGTTCGGGTCGGCGCGCAGGATCGAGCGCAGCGCGCTGGCGAAGGTGAGTCCGATCTCCGACTTCACCGCGATCTGCATCACGCCGGTGAGCTTGTTTTCGACGGGATCCTCGACGGTGACGATGCGGCGCTCGGGATGGTTCACCTCGCTGAGGAACGAGTAGAGGCTCGTCGACTTGCCCGATCCGGTGGGGCCGGTGATGAGGATGATGCCGTTGGGCAGGTGGAGCAGTTGGCGGATCTTCGACTCGACGAACGGCTCCATGCCGAGTTTGGCGATGTTGAATTTCTCCTGGTTGAGCAATCGCAGAGAAACGCTCTCGCCCTCGACGGTGGGCACCGTCGCGACGCGCACGTCGATCGTCTGGCCTTCGAACTGCAGGTTGATGCGGCCGTCCTGCGGCACGCGGCGCTCGGCGATGTCGAGGCGCGCCATGATCTTGAGACGCGCGATCACCGAGCTCTGCAGCGCCTTGATGTTCTCCGGCACGGCCACCTCGATCAGTCGGCCGTCGATGCGGTAGCGGATGCGCAGGTTGGTCGCCAGTGGCTCGACGTGGATGTCGGTGGCGCGCTGCTCGAGCGCCTCGCGGATGATCTGGTTGACGAACTTGACGACGCTGGCTTCCTCGTCGTCGTCCTGGTCGATCACGTTCGCCTCGTCCTCGCCGGCTTCGAGGTGGTCGTAATCGAAGTCGCGCCCCTCGAGGATTTGTTCGAAGGTGTCGGCACCCACGCCGTAGAGGCGGCGCAGCGAGTCGTGCAGGCGCTTGCGCGACGCCATGCACCAGTCGACGGGCAACGCGAGTTCCTGCGCGGCGGCCTGGCGCGCGACGAGGTTGAACGGATCGAAGGTTGCGAGCTTGATGCGGCGGTGGGCGCCCTCGCCGATGATGGCGACCGGCAGCAGGCGATGGCGCAGCGCGATGCGCGGACCGCAGGCCTCGCGCAGCGGCATTGGCTCGTCGGGTGCCGGGATCTCGTCGAGCCACTCGATGCCGAGTTCGTTGGCCAGCTCGCGCATGTAACTCTCCTCGTCGACCACATCGGCATCGAGCAGGTCCTCGATGGGCGAGCGCTGGCGTTGGGCGGCTCCTTCCAGCACTTCGGTGAGCGCGGAGAGGTCTTCGCAACCGGTGCGCCGGGCGGGTTCGATCAAAAGCTGGGTCATCGGCGGCGGATCTCTGGCGGACGTCTTGTGAGGAAAAACCGCCGGGACGGCAACCTGTCTGTCGGAAATCAGGGGCCGGTGACCCTCAAGCGCAGGAATCCGCGCGCGCCATCGGCGGGAATCGAGGCCTCGCAGCGCTCGAATCCGAAGGGAACTCCGGTCTGGCTCGCGCTGGCGGCCGAGGGGAGGTCGGACCAATCCGCTGCCGGATCCGCGGTCGATTGCGCGACCACAGCGGGTGACCCGCCCGCGTTGGTGCGCCGCAGCCAGCGCAGGACCAACCGGTTGCCATTCGCCGTGGTTTCCAAAGTCAGTTTCTGCAAGCCGCGGCCGTCGCTGGCGAGCTTCGGATTTCCACCCAACGCGTACTCGGCGAGATCCGGCGCGCCGTCGCCATCGCTGTCGGTTGTCCAGGGTGTGGTGGAGGACAAACCGTGGGTGATCCGCCACTCGTCGGCCACGGTGCGTCGCGTCATCTCGATCGTGTAGGTCTTGGTGGTGGTGCCGTCCTGTGCGGTGACTAGCACATCGACGGTGTTGCCGCCGGGATTGAGATTGAGCACGCCGCTTTGCGTGCCGCTGGTGACGGTCGCGTAGGCACCGCCGTTGACGCGCACCCGCAGGATGGCGTCGGCCTGCTCGCGCGTCGGGGTCACGCGGATGCCGGCGGTCGCGTTGGCAACCACGGCACTGTACGAGGTGACGGACGAGGAGAACGCGGGGCTGAGGGTGCCGCTGCTCAAGATGAGAGCAGCGAGGTTCGCGTTGCTGCTCGGTGCGCGCGTGACGCTGACGGTGTAGGTCTTGATCGTGGTGCCGTCCTGTGCGGTGACACGGATCTCCACCGGGTTCGCACCCACGTTGAGGTTGAGCACGCCGCTTTGCGTGCCGCTGGTGACGACTGCGTAGGCACCACCGTTGACGCGCACCTCGATGGTCGCGTTGGGCTGCGCTCGGGTCGGCGTCACGGTGATGTCGGTGGTCGTGTTTGGAACCGATGCGCTGTACGAGGTGACGGACGAGGAGAACGCGGGGCTCAAGGTGCCGCTGCCCAAGGTGAGGGCAGAGAGGTTTGCATTGTTACTGAGCGTGGTGGGAGAAACTGTGTAAAATCGGGTAAGATCGTTGAAGGTGAAGAGCTGGGCAACGTTGGCGGCAACCGAGACTTTCAGGTTTTGGCCTCCCAAAACCGCAACACCGGAAATCGGCGATGGAGCGGCAATGCCAGCGGTTTCGCCGCCCCAATTCGTATCCCATGAACCCCGTGCGAATTTGAATTGGACCTCGATCATGCTGCCGGGAGTACCTACAAAGGTTCCCGTCCATTCCCACCGCGCGCGCGCATCCGACCACACCATGTTGTCGGCCCCCGGATTCCAGATCGGCAAAGGTGGCTTGTCGCCGGTCACCGTCATGCGCTTCGGCGGATCTGTCACCGCGGGATGGGTCAGGCGCACGTACTCGCTGAGGTTGCTCCAGCCATCGGCGTCGGGATCGGCCGCCGGATCGGACACGCCGTAGTAGGTCTCCCATGCGTCCTGCATTCCGTCGGCATCGGCGTCGGTGGCGTCGGAGACAACACGGTATGCGAGCGTGCGTTCGTCGAATTCGAAGCGATGAACGCCTTGGACCGACAAGGTTCGGCTGATGTTTGGTGCTGCGGGATCAGCGCTGACCACGCCAGCGGCGGCACCCGCGCCCCACGCGGGGGTCCAGGAGCCGGTCGTGAACTTGAAATCGATCGTCGTGCCTGTCCGGAACGGCAGGTCGATGCGCCAAAGGCTGTCGCCGACAAAGCCCAGCGGATTTGCCGATAGATTCCAGTCGTTGAATCCGCCGGCCAAGGTGATGGTGCTTCGATTGGCAAAGTTCGGATCGCTGCCGCGCTGGAATTCCTGCAGGTTGGTGAAGCCATCGGCGTCGGGATTCGCGCTTGCCGCCGTCACCCCGTGATAGCGTTCCCAGCGGTCGTCCATGCCGTCGGCATCGGTATCGACGCGCGTCGCCGGAGTGAACGACTCGAGCGTGTAGGCAAGGGTGTGCGCGTTCAGGGCAAACCTGACGTACGATCCCGCGGGGAACGATCCCGCGAGATTGCCTCCCGAGGGCGAAGCGATTCCCGCGGTGGCCGACGCCCCGTACCACTGGTCGGCGATGATGAATTTGAATTCGCCCTGCCAGGCGGTCGGCGTGAAGAACACGCGCTCGAGCAGGTCGGGCGAGCCTGCGGACCGCATCGTGCCGGCGGACTCCGACCATGCGTTGAATGAGCCGGAAACCAGCACCGGATCGGCGGCAAACGGATCGTATCCGCGTTCGTACTCCAGCAGATTGGAAAGACCGTCGCCATCGGTGTCGCCGTCGGGATCCGTCGCGCCCACCAACAACTCCCATCCATCGGCCATGCCGTCGCCGTCTGCATCGTCGACCATCGCCGGAGCGCCGGCGGATTTCGCCAGCACGATCGCGCTGTGCGCGGCGATGCTCACAGGTCCCTGTTTGTTGCCGCCGACCGCCACCGTGTTGCCGACCGGGCCCATGCCGGCGAACTCCGCGCCGTAGCCCGGCCAGTCCGAGTTGAAGCGCACGTGCCAAGTCCCGTTCGATGGAAACGAGACGTTCACATTCGATCGCGTCTGGTGGGAGAAATTCATCAGCACCACCACGTCGTCGGAATTTGGCGACCCGTTGGTGGTCCGCCAGTAAAGCATCAGGTCGAGGTCTTCGTTGATGCCTCCTGATACCTGCTGCAAGTTCGAGTTCCGCAATGCGGGCAGGGTGTTTCGCAGCGTGATGAGATCGCGATGCGCGCGCAGCATCCGGTGGCGCCTGCCGTCCGCCGCGGCCGCGGACCAACCGAGCGGTGAGGTGTCCGACCACGTACCGGTCTCATGCAACTCCTGACCCATGAACAACATCGGCGTGCCCGGCGCGGTGAGCGTCAGCGCGGCAGACAACAGCGACTTACGCCGCGCGGCGACGCCCATGGGATCTCCCGGCACCAAGCGGTCGGGCAGGCGCACCGCGTTGTTCAAATTGCCCGCCTTGTCGTGGTTGTCGGTGAAGATCACCCGGAACCCCGGCGGCTCCGACCAACCGTTCACCTTTGCCAAGATGCGGCCGACGTTGGGTGTGGCCGACGCGACCTCAGGTGTGATCTCGTTGTGGAAACTCGTCTGCCAGTGGCCGTCGAAACTGTCGCGGATGTCCGCGACGGTCAGCGCCTGCCAGAACGCGTTGTCCGGATACGTCACGCCGTGGGACAGCAGGTTCGCGTCCTCGGCAATGCTCCAGCGGTTGGGATAGCTGTCATGGATCAGGCGGTTGATCGAGGTCAGCAACTGCTTGCCCGACGCGAGCACGGTGTCGGGATTGGCGCTGGTCTTGGTCGAATCATAACCGAGGATGTTCTGTGGCGAATCCCAGCGGAATCCATCCACCCGGTACTCGTCGAGATACAGGCGGATCTGGTCTTCGATGAACCGCCGCACTTCGGGCTTGTCGTAGTCCGGCCGCTTGCCCCAGGGCGTCCACGCCTTCACCGGGTCGCTGAAAACATAAACATCCGCCGGACCGTCGAACTCCGCAACACCATCGGGCGGTGGATTCCAGTGGTTGTGCACCACGTCGATCTGCACCTGCATCCCGCGCGCGTGCGCCGCCTTGACCAAGCGCTTCAACCCGTCGGGTCCGCCGTAAGCGGTCTCGATCGCGAACAAATGTTCCGGATTGTACCCCCAGCTGAAGTCGTCTCCGAATTCATTGACCGGCATCAGCGCGAGTATGTTCACGCCGAGGCGCTCGAGATAGTCGAGCCCGCCGATCACATCGTCGAAGGTGCCCGGCCGGCTGTCCGTCGGATCCGGGTCGCGGAACGTTCCGACGTGCAGTTCATACATGATCTGACGATCCTGCGGCACGACCGGCCGGACATGAACGCCCCAATCGAATGCCGCGTGATCATGGATCACCGAGTTCCCACCGCGCACCCACATCGCACGCGGGTCGTTTTTCCACACCCCCACCGTGTTGCCGGTCCAGCGCAGGAAGTATTTGTACGCCTGACCCGGCCGCGCCGCCGCCACCGTGCCCGACCAATACCCGCTGCTGCCGGCCTCCTTGGTGAGCGCCGTTTCGCCCCAGGTGTTGAAGTCGCCCCGCACCGCCACCCCGGTGGCGTTCGGCGCCCAGACGCGGAAGGTCACACCGGTGATCGTGGTGCCTGACTTCTGAATCACCGCTCCCAAGGGAGGCGGGCTCTGGGCGGAAAGTGGGGAAATCGCCAGACCGAGGACGAAGATCGACAGGGCAAGCCGCGCGCGGCCGAACAACAGATGGCGGGACATGACGATCGACGAGGTGATGGACTGGAAAAACCTTCTGGTGCAAGATGCAAGACCCGGAAAATTTGGGCAAAATACCCCACCAAGTCGAGCCCAATCCCTTCGGGATGCACAAGCCCGCGGTTTTACACAAATCCCCGCAAGCAACCGGACACACCACAGGCGCAGCCTCGCGCTCGAATGAATCATGATTGACATCAAAATGCTTTATTATTTGTATAATATCAATTTATTTTTGACTTCCTTTTTTTAGATTTCTAGGGCACACTTGATGATTTTGGCTGTTTTTTAAAAAACCGAAGGTTTTTCTGCCCTGACCACTTGTTTTTGAAAAATGAGCTCTCGGCTCGTTTTTCTCTTTTTTCATTGACCATGGTGCGAATTTCCCGCTACTTTTGCATCGCAGGACCCCTGTTGGTTTGCTGTTCACTCTAAAAAATCGTCTTTCATGTCATTCGCTCGTTCATCGACAAGGCGCTCCAGCGGCTTTGTTTTGAAGTTGCGTCATGTGCTGTGGGTCACTGCTTGTTTGGGCATCGTTCACGCCGTTCAAGGCGCCACGGTGACCTACACGATGCAGACGGGAAATTTCAACAGTCTGCAAACCGAGCGGAACAACAACCCTCCTTACGCAGGCACGTACAATAACAGTGCTACCGAACTCGCCAACTATGCGAACAACGGATCCTTCGGCAACACGCCCGGTGCGGCTGCATTCCAAACCTTCACCACCACCGGCAACGGCACCAGCGGAACCACCCGCGCGCTGCAAGTCGGTGACACCTTCACCATCACGGCTTACGTCGGAAGCAACCCGAGCGCCGGCGGACGCATCGGCATTTCGTTCCGCGACAGCACCACCTACACCAACTTCGCCAGCTCGACCGATGCAGCTACCGAAGCGCGCTTCCAGATCGACAATACCGGCAATTGGAAGGTGTATGGCAACTCGACGGTGGAAAGCGGATCGGGCTCCGGTGCCGACCGCACCTTCGTGATCAAGATTACCTCCGACACCACCTTCGACGCCCAAGTGGGCGGGACATGGTACTACAACAACACGATGGCGGCCAGCGGCGGCACCATCGACAGCTTTGCCATCTACACCTTCGGCGACAGCAACCCGAACTCGTTCTGGAAAAACGCTTCGCTGAGCGACACTGGCAGCGTCGAGGTCGGCTATGCACTGGCCAGCGGCAGCTACACCCCAGGTGTGATCTCCGATGGCCTCGCAGCCAACAGTACCTCGACCAGTCGCGCCAACACACTCAATGTCGGCGGTGATGCCGGATCCCAGGTCAGCCTCAACAAGAACAACACCTACACCGGCGCGACCACGATCAACGCCAACGCCACCGCCGAGGCGCAGCACGCCAACGCGCTGGGCACCACCGCGGCAGGCACCACGGTGAGCAACGGCGGCGCGCTCAAGCTCTACAACGCCACCGGCATCTCCTACGCGAGCGAGGCGCTGACGCTGAACGGCACTGGCGTCAACACCGCCAACGGATCGTTGCGCAGCGTCGGTGGCAACAACACTTGGAACGGTGCGATCACCCTCAACTCGAACAGCCGGATCAATGCTGACAACTCCTCGGGCAGCGCGGCTTCTTCGCTGGCGATCGCCGGCAATGTCGGCGGCGGCAGCAACGTCCTGTTCCTCGGCGCGAACGGGGCGAACATCTCGATCAGCGGTGCGATCAGCGGCGCGGGTAACACCCAAAGCAGCACCACCACCTCGCTCTTCAAGGATGGCGCGAACACGTTGACGCTTTCCGGCAACAACACCTACACCGGCGACACGCGCGTCACCGCCGGCACGCTCACCGTCGCTTCCGGCGGCAACCTCGGCAGCGGCTCGGATGTGTTCGTCTCCAGTGGTGCCACCCTCAACATCAACACCAACACCACGGTCGCTTCGCTTCAGGAAACCGGCTCCAGCAACGGTGGCGTGGTGGCGATCGGAAATGGTGCCGTGCTCACCGTCAACGGCGCCGACAAGGGCACTCTTTTCCAGAATTCGATCTCGGGTGCTGGTGGCCTCACCATGGCCGGTTCGGGCACGACCTTGCTCAGCCTTTACGGCACCCAGTCATTCTCCGGTGCCACCACCGTCAGTGGCGGCAAGATCAGCACGGCAGTGGCCATGTCCACCTCCGGCGTCACCGTCAGCGGCGGCACCTTCGAAACCTCGGCCGCCAATATCCTCGGCGACTCAGCCTCGGTGAGCGTCTCGAGCGGCACCTACACGCTCGGCGGCAACGATACGGTCGGCAGCTTCACGATTTCCGGCGGCACGCTCGGTGGATCGAGCACACTTACCACCTCGACCTATGCGCTCAATGGCGGCACGGTCTCCGCCAACCTCGGCGCGGGCACGCTCAACGTCGGCGGCAGCGCGACCCTCAACGGCACCGCCGGTGCGACCACGGTCAATGTGAACAGCGGCACGCTCACGCTGGGCGGCAGCAACCGGCTCTCCACCAGCGCCGCCGCCGCGGTCAGCGGAACCCTGGCGCTGGGCGCCAACAGCCAGACGCTCACCGCGCTCACCGGCAACGGCACGGTCTCGACCACATCAGGCGGTGCGCTCACGCTCAACATCGCCTCGGGCACCAACACGTTCGGCGGCGCGCTCACCGGCGCGGGCGGTCTCACCAAATCGGGCTCGGGTAGACTCGTCCTCTCCGGTACCAACACGCTCTCCGGCACCACGACGATTTCCGCAGGCGAGCTTGCGGTCAATGGCTCGCTCTCCGGCGGCGTCACCGTCAACAGCAGCACGACCTTGAGCGGTACCGGCACCATTGGCGGTGCCACCACCATCTCGGGCACCCACACCCCCGGTGCCTCACCCGGTCTGCAAACTTTCAGCAACGGTCTCACCTACAATGCCAGTTCAGTGCTCGTCTGGGAGCTTTCATCCAACACGAACACCGTCGGTAACCGTGGCGTGCTCTTCGACGGCATCGACGTCACCGGTGGTGACCTCACCATCGCCAACGGTGCCTCGATCGAACTCGACTTCACCGCCGCACTGAGCAATGGCACCCCGTCGAGCGTGACGTGGTTTGATTCGTTCTGGGACAGCAACCGCAGTTGGACGATCATCGACAAGTCGGGTGCCGGCAGCAGCACCGGTGTGTTCACCATCACCGACATCAGCACCGCGCTGGGCGGCTGGGCTTACAACACCGTCCGGCCGAACTCGTCATTCACCATCAATAACAGCGGCGGCGACATCGTCCTGAACTGGAATACCGCCACCGCCATCCCCGAGCCGTCTTCGGCACTGCTCGCCCTGGTCGCCGGATGCGGTCTGTGCCTGCGCCGCAGAAGGAACTGAGCGGGATCCCGCAAGTCTGTCCGGGAGGGTTAGAGCATTTTGCTCAAATCTGTAGCCGGTGGTTGGGTGTGAGTGTGGGAAATGTGCGGCTTCGCCGGATTTGAAAAAAAGCGGAATCTGTTGCCCATGGCTGCGTTGTTGCTCAGTCGTGGATGTCAATCCACTCCATCGCAACGCCTTGCCCTGGCCAACATCTTCTCGCTCCACCGGCTACACTTTTTCGCAAACTGCTCTAGAAGATCGGTCGCGCCTACGGCGTGATCGCGAGGTAACCGGGTGATCTTGTGCATTTGCGACCAAGCCTCTCGATCCGCGATTCGGAGGTTTTCTCCTGATGCCCAACGATGCCCATGCCGTAGGAGGCGTTTCAGGCGTTTCCCAACCGCGGTTTCGGGCATTCGGCCTGCAAGGTTCCGCATCAGGCTACCAATTCTGTCCCCATGTTTCCCCATGGGCACTTCCTTCTGGCCATCTACAGTTTGTCTGTCCCTATGTGTAGATTCGATGCCCGACGGATGCGGAATCCGGTCGGGTTTGCCAAAAAAGCATTGCCTCGGGGCGGGGTTGCGTCCTAGCTTCCCGCCCGCCCGGATTCGGGCTCCCCATGCGCGGTTAGCTCAGTGGTAGAGCACTACCTTGACACGGTAGGGGTCACAGGTTCGAACCCTGTATCGCGCACCATCTGTTCTCCGCACCATCCACCCGCCCCGTCACGTGCCTTGAGCCCCCGTCCGCCAGACGCGCCGCCCACGGATGCGGAATTCGATGCCCTGCTGCGACTGCTCGACGATGAAACCCCGGAGGTTCGCAGCCATGTCGCGGCCCGACTTGCCCGCTTGGGAGGTGACCTGAGCGAACGACTCATCGTCCGCGGCCGCGTGCTCGAACCGGACGACCAGGCCTTGCTTTCACAGCTCACCGCGCCGGCACGGCGTGAGACGCTGGTGCGCGAGTGGGCGGTGCCCACCGGTGGTGCGGCGGCGATGCTCGACGATTGGGACACCTTGGAAGCCTTGCTGCGGTTCGTCTCCGATTTCCTGCACGACGGCGTGACGGTGCGTCAGCCGCTGTCTGACGCGCTGGATCTGGTATCCGACGAGGCGGCCGCTGCGGGAGTCTCGACTCCAGACGCATTGCGCGTGTTTCTCTTTGGCGAGGGCGGACGCTTCGGCGGGGATCCGGAGCCGACGGCCGATCGCCGCCATGCCGATCTGGCATGGGTGGTGGCGACGGGCCAGTCCGATCCGCTGGGCTATGGATTGCTCTTCCTGCTGGTGGCGCGTCGGCTCGACCTCGAGGTTGAAGGACTCGATTTTTCGGATTCGTTTGTGTGTCGCATCCACATCGACGGTCGGCCGTTCATCGTCGAGTGTCATGCCGGTGCGCGGTTGCATTCGCAGGAAGAACTGCTGGAAAGCGGAGGGTTGAGCCGCGAGGTGGCGTCAAGACTGACGGCCGCTGCGGCCACGCCGGGCCGCTTGCTGCTCGCGTTTCTCGAGAACCTCATGGGCCTCATCGAATGGGAAGAGGCCGACGAGCATCCGGAGGCGGAGGAGGATGCCGCGCTGATCCGGCAGTTGCGCGAGAGCCTCGACTGAGGCCACCTTACGCCTCGCCGTTTGCGGCCGATGCGGGTTCGGCCGGCGCGAGCTTGCGGAAGTGGACTTGGCCGACCCGTCGGCCGTCGGTGCTGGTGACGCGTGCCTCGTAGCCGAGCACATCGATCGTTTCGCCCACTTCGGGAAATCGTCCGAGTTGCTGGGTGAGGTAGCCGCCCACGGTGGTGACCTCGCCGCTTTCCAACACCAGCTCCGGCACATGTCCGCCGAGGTCGTTGAGTGTCATCGTGCCCTCGATGACGAACTCGCTGTCGTTCACCCGCGTGAAGGCCGACCGCTCGTTGTCGAACTCGTCCTGAATGTCGCCGACCAGCTCCTCCATGATGTTGTCGAGGAACACGATGCCCACCGGGGTGCCGAATTCGTCGACGGCCATCGCCAAGTGCGCGTGCTCGCGGAGGAAGAACTTGAGCAAGGTGTCGAGCGGCATCGTGTCGGGCACCACCTTGAGCTCGCGCTTGATGCGCATCAGGTCGGGATCGGGATCGTGGACGAGCTTGAGCAGGTCTTTGATGTGGATCAGGCCGATCGCGTGGTCGATGTGGCCTTTGACCAGCGGAAACCGCGTGTGCTTGCTGCGCACGGCGGTGTCGAGGGTCTTCTCGAACGGCTCGTCGGCATCGAGCACGATGACCTTGTTGCGCGGAGTCATCACGTCGCGCACCCACAACTCGTTGAGCGAGAGCGCGTTGATGAGGATCTCACGCTCGGTTTCGGTGACTTCTTGCGATTTGCCGCTTTGGGTGACGAGCACGGCGAGTTCTTCGGCCGAGTGGATGTGCGCGCCCTCGCCGACCGGCTCGATGCGGAAGACGTGTTTGAGCAGCCAGTTGGCGGTGCGGTTGAAGAAGGCGATGACCCACTGAAAGCCTTTGAAGAACAGGTGCAGTGGTTTGACGAGCGCCAGCGTCACGGCCAGTGACTTGCGGATGGCGATCGACTTGGGCACCAGCTCGCCGAGCACCACGTGCAGGAAGGTGAATGAAATGTAGGCGAGAACCAGCGAGGTCCAGTAGATGCCTTGCTCGGGCATGCCGGTGAGCGCGAGCAGCGGCGAAACCAGTGCGGAGACGAACGGTTCGCCTAGGAAGCCGAGCGCCAGCGAGGAAATCGTGATGCCCAGCTGATTGGCGGAGAGGTAGCTGTCGAGGTTGCCGATGACGTGCAGGGCGAGCTTGGGATCGGCACCGCTCTCCTTGGCTCCGGTTTCGATCTGGCTCGGCCGCACTTTGACGATGGCGAATTCCGAGGCGACGAAGAACGCGTTGAGCAGCAGGAAGAACAAGATCCCCAGCAAGTAGAGCAACGATTGCCCTGGCGAGGGAAAGGCGAGGTCGCCATCCGCGGCGGCCATCAGCAGACTGAAGGAATCGGCACTCACGGCATCAGAGTTTTTCGTACACGCCCTGGTCGCGGCGCTGCAACACGGTGAAGCCGGCTTTCTTCGCGTCGCTCACCGACAACGGCTTGGTCGCCACGGGCGAATTCACCCGTGAGACCACCTTGCGCACCGGATGCTTGCACAGCGGGCACGACTGCAAGGGGGCGCGGTCCGCGGGGCGCCTGAGCTCGAATCCCCTCGCGCACACGCGGCACGATCGATCGGGGTCGTCCGGAGCTTCGGAAACGTATTCGTAAATGGGCATTTCGGTGGCGCGGGCCGGGTGGTTGCCGTTCCGCGCCGTGAATCGGGCGGGGCCGTCACCAGCTCGACTTAGTCACGCCGGGAAGCATGCCTGCCGAGGCGAGCTCGCGGAAAGTGATCCGCGACAGCCGGAAACGACGCAGGAACGCACGACGGCGGCCGGTGATCTCGCAGCGATTGATCAAACGGGTCGGACTCGCGTCGCGCGGCAGCATCGAAAGGCCGACGTAGTCCTTTTCCTCCTTCAGCTTGTGGCGGAGTTCGGCGTACTTGTCGACGGTGCGCTGCTTGCGCTCGTTGCGGGCGATCCAACTTTTCTTAGCCATGATTCGGGGCGCAGGGAAATAGGCGATCCACCCGGCGATGCAAGCAAAAATTGGCGACTCCCGTGTTTACCGTCGCGTCGATGGGGTCGCCCGGTCGATCCCGTTGCGGCCGGATTTACCGAAAAACCCCCGAAAATCCGGGCAAAGCTTGCATCCTGCGGTCGGCGGTGGATCATCCCGCAGCCCATGCAGCGGTTCACTGCCAATTCGGACTACGAGGAACAAGATCGCCGCCCGATCCGGCTCGATGTCGGCGACGAGGTGACGGCGGGTCCGCCCGACCGCGCCTGGCCGGGCTGGATCTGGGCCACTGATCGCGATGGCAACCACGGCTACATCCCGGAGGACGACCTCCAGGCGATCGACGGCGGGCGTTTCCGGGTGACGCGTGCGTTTGATCCGACGGTGCTGACCATCCGGCGCGGCGACCGGCTTGAGTCGCTGCGACAGATCCACGGTTGGCATTGGTGTCGCAACGAGGCGGGCGCGGAAGGCTGGGTGGCGGGTTATCTGCTGCGGCCGGAATGAGTACGGCGGATCCGATGAAGGTGGTCACGACCCATGCCGAACTGCGTGCCGCGTTGGACGCCGCGGGTCGAGGCGCGCCGGTCGTGCTGGCGCCCACGATGGGCGCGCTGCATCATGGCCACCTCGAGCTGGTGCGCCTGGCCCGCAACGAAGCCGGCCCGCGCGGCATGGTGGTCGTGTCGATTTTCGTCAACCCGATCCAGTTCGACCGTGCGGTGGACCTCGAGTCGTATCCGCGTCCGCTCGACGAGGATCTCGCGCGGTGCCGGGCTGCGGGGGTCGATCTGGTGTTCGTGCCCGAGGCGGCGGCGATGTATGCCGCCGACCGCTCGGTGCGGGTCCATGAGTCCCTGTTGTCGCGCGGTCTGTGTGGCGCGAGGCGACCGGGGCATTTCGACGGCGTCTGCACGGTGGTGCTCAAGTTGTTCATGCTTACGCGCTGTGATGCGGCGGTCTTCGGCGAAAAGGATTTCCAGCAACTCGCGATCGTCCGCCGCATGGTGCGCGACCTCGACCTGCCGGTGCGTATCGTGGCATGCCCGACCGTGCGCGAGACCGATGGGCTGGCGATGTCGTCGCGCAACGTGCGCCTCAATCCCGATCAGCGCGCCGATGCGCCGCGCATTCATCGCGCGCTGTCCGATGCCGCGCGGATCGACGGAGGGATCGACGGAGTGCGTGCGATGCTGGATGCCGCGCGCGCCGCCATCGTCGCCTCACCGCTGGCGAGGATCGACTACCTTGAGTTGGTCGACGCCGAAACCCTGCAGCCGGTCGACACGCTGGAGCGCGATGCCGTGCTGGCCACCGCGGTGTTCTACGGCGACGTGCGGCTCATCGACCACATGCGGGTGCCGGCGCAACCAAGCTGACCCGCCAAGATCAAGCCTCGGGCAAGTTGCTGGCAGGTGCCGGGGCCGGTGCGGGTGCCGGCGGTGCGGGGTGCGAGGGCGGTGCTCCGCCGGGATCCCTCATGCGGCCACCGAAGCCGCGACCGGATTGCGGGCGTTCGAAGCTTGGCATCGATGCCCGGCGCTCGCCATGACCCGCGCGTGACCGCCCGATGTGGGACGACGGCGACGGGATGGTCGGACTCGTTTCCGCCGATCGTTGGGCCGCTTCACGCATCCGCGAGGACCAACTGTTGGAGGATCGGCGATCCATGTGAGATGGAGTCCGCGCGATCTGCGGCAGCGATGCGTCTGCCGTTTGCGCCGGTGCGGCGGCCGGGCTCGTCCGGTTCCCTTGCCATGGGTTGCGCTCAACCGAGCGGCGGTCGATCCAGGATGATGGAGAGGACCGCGCATCGGTTCTTTCGGTTGCCCGGGATCCGCCGGGATTCGATCCGCGAGTCCATTCTCGGCGCGGGTCACCATGGGTGTTCGAAACAAACGAGGCGTCGCGATGGTGGCGGTCCGCATGGGTGTCCGATCCATGGCGGTCGCGCGAAACGCAGACGTCGCGCACCCGGGCGGGCGGCGGGCAATGCGTCCTGCCGTGCCGCCAGCCATGGGGATGACTCCGCCCGGAAAGCGTCGGCCGATGGCCTGCCGGATAATACGCGCAGAGCACCGGATCGTAGTAGCAGCGGCGCGTCGTGTCGTAGTAGCTGAAACATCCCGGATCATAGACCCAGCGTGAGTTGCCCGTGCTGACGAAGACCGAGGTGCTCACGCTGCTGCCGCCGTACCCGTAGCCGCCGCTTTCCCAGTATCCGACGCCCGACGCGGATGTGCCGTAGTAGGGATCGTAAGCACAGGAGCCGAGAACAACCGCCAACCCGACGGCCAAGGCACCGGACGACAACGGGAATCGCATCATGACGGTGCGACGTACCGAGCATTGCGCTTATTCATCCGCATTCACCGGATCCTGCGGATTGACATACCCCTGTCCGCGCGCCTTGGATGCCTGCGCATGAGCGCCACTGCGTCCCCCATCCTCGTCACCGGCGGTGCCGGCTACATCGGCTCGCACACCGTGCGCCTCCTCGCCGCCCAAGGCCGCCGCGTCGTCGTGCTCGACAACCTGGTCTTCGGCCATCGTCAGGCGATCATCGACGACGGTGTGGAACTGGTCGTCGGCGACGTCGGCGACCGGGCGTTGCTCCGTCGGCTGTTCGAAACCCATCGTTTCGGCGCGGTCGTCCACTTCGCCGCCTACGCCCATGTCGGCGAGTCGGTCACCAATCCGCTCAAGTACTATTGGAACAACACCGCCGAGCCGGTGCGGCTTCTCCAAGTGATGCAGGAGTCGGGCTGCAAGGTCTTTGTGTTTTCCTCAACCTGCGCCACTTACGGCATCCCGACGGCCCTGCCCATCACCGAGGCCAACCCGCAGCAGCCGATCAATCCATACGGCCACAGCAAGTTGATGGTCGAACGCATCCTCGAGGACTGCGGCCACGCCTGGGGACTGCGCAGCGCCTGCCTGCGCTATTTCAACGCAAGCGGATGTTCGCCGGACGGGCGGATCGGTGAAGACCACGACCCGGAAACCCATCTGATCCCACGCGTGCTGATGGCCGTCACTGGTGAAATCGACCGCATCGAGGTCTTTGGCACCGATTACAACACGCCCGACGGCACCTGCATCCGCGACTACATCCATGTCGAGGATCTCGCCGACGCCCACGCACGCGCCCTCGATCACCTCGCGGCGGGCGGAGCGTCGGTGCGCTGCAACCTCGGTACCGGTGTCGGTGTGTCGGTGAAGGACATCATCCATGCCGCCGAGGAAGTCACCAGCAAACCCGTGCCGGTCGCCTACGGTCCGCGCCGACCCGGCGATCCGGATTCACTCGTCGCCGATCCCTCGCTGGCAAAGCAATTGCTCGGATGGGAGGCGCGCCACAAGGATGTGCGCGACATGGTGCGCTCCGCCTGGACTTGGATGAGCGGGCCACGCAAAGGACGCTACGGCGCGAATTCATGAGGCCGTAGGTGCGATGTATTGACATTTTTCTTGCGTCCCGGACCACTTCGGGCCACTTGTGTTCCGACACTCGGAAGGAAATGACACACCGCTTGGACAAGCATCGGCCCGTGGGGCGCGCCGCGTTCACTTTGGTGGAATTGCTGGTCGTCATCGCGATCATCTCGATCCTGATGACCGCAGGCTCCATCGGTTTGAGCGGCGTCGGCGGCAAAGGGGTGACCAGTGGCGTGAGCACCGTCGAATCGCTGTTCGACGAGGCCCGTACTATCGCGATGGGCAGGAACATCCGTGCCGCCGTGCTGGTGGCCAAGACGCTCGACAACAATCCCGCCGAGGATCTCCGGCGCATCGTCGTCGCCTACGAGGAAACCGACCAAGACGGCAAACCCGTCGCCCCGGACAGCGCCACACCCAACTGGGTGCTGTCCAGCCGCGGCGCGCTGCTGCCCGAGCAGACGTTCTTCAGCGCGAAGTTCAGTACCAAGGACCAGACGTCGGGTCAGGCCCCGGATGAAATTTCCTCGTCCCGAATCACCGGTGTGAAGAACTCCTACAGGGGCAGCTACTACATTTACATCTTCAATGCGCAGGGCATGATGCAGACGCCCGGGGCGAGCTTTGTGATCGGCTCGGGCGCGCGCAACCCGACCGCGCCCTCCACCAGCCAGCCGCCGCGTGTCACCGCCTCGGCGCGCCGCGACTTCGGCGGCTTCGTCGTCTGGCGCAACGGCGGCACATCCGTCTTCCGCAGCCCGGACCAAATGGCCGCCGGCATCCGCTCGATCCAACCCGGCGACAACTTCTGAATCCCATGAAGCGCCCGTCTTCCGCCCGCCGCGCCGCAGGATTCACCCTGCTCGAAACCGTCATCGCCATCGGCGTGCTCGCCGTGTTGCTCACCGGCTTCCTCGTCGTCTTCACCCCCGCTGCCGCCGGCATCCGCAAATCGATCGGCATCCAGGAGGCCGACCGCCTGATCTCGGTGCTCGAGCAGGAACTCGTGACGCTGCGTGGCGATGCGCAACGCAACGAACACGACAACGGATTCGCCAAAGCCATCGAATGGATCAAGGGATCCAATGCCGGAAATCCCGATGACGCATTGATGCTTTACCAGTACCGCGGCGACATCACCTCGATGCGCGCCGACGGCACGCCGGAGCCATTGGCCGTGATCGAGAACAAGATCCCGGGCAAGGACTATGTCGTGCGCACCATGCTGCGGCGCAAGGACGATCCAGAATTCCTGAAAGACCTCGCTGCCATCGAAGGCGGTGTCTATTTCGTGAAATGCACCCAACTCGTCCTCCAAAACGGTGAGATGAAACCCGGCACGCCGGGTCAGATCACCGACTCCGCGGGCGGCGGCGGCACGGCCGACAACTATGCCGACGCGGTGGTCGCCTTCACCGCCGATTTCCACATGCTGCCGGTCAAGGCCGTGGGGTATTTCTCGGGATCGGGCGGATTCGCCGCTCAGTTCGAGCGTGCCAAGAACCCGGTGTTCAGCCGCAACCTCGCGGTGCGCCGATGACCCGAACCCAACCCGCCATCATGAAGCTCCCCGTCACCCGCCGCCAGCCGCGCGGATTCACGCTGGCCGAATTGATGGTCGCGATGGCCATCACCACGATCATCGTCGCGGTGCTGGTCTCGATCACCTCGGTGGCGGTCGACACCTGGAACCGCAGCCGCGCGGAATTGCGTGCGGCACGCCAGGCACGCCTGATGGTCGAGACCATGGCGCGCGACTTCGAGGCGCTCGTTGTGCGGCGCGGCAATGGCTTCGAATGGCTCTCGGCCTCCAGCCCGCAGACGCTGCCGGGCGAGCGTGTCACCAGCGGCAATGCCGCGGAGTTGATCTTCTTTTCCGCCTCCACCCAGCGCTACGACGGCGAGATCGGCGGCACCGACGACAAGGGCGGCGATGTTTCCTGCATCGCCTACCGCCTCGATTACAAGGATCCCATCGACCAAGGAGGCACGGCCTACAAGTCGTTCGTGCTCAACCGCCTGCTTGTCAACCCGGACGAAACCTTCGAGAAACTCCTCGCCCAAGAGGATCTCGACACCGCCTTCGCAAGCTATCGCCAGGATTTGGAAAAACCGGAGAATTTCGTCTGCGAGAACATCTACCAGTTCACCGTCACCTTCCATGTCGAAGTCAACGCCAGCGCGGCCGGCAAGACCGTGACCACTCCGGTGTCCATCCCGCTGGGCACCGGCACCAGCGGCACCGCGACGTCGTTCTCACTCACCGGCAACGGCATCGACACGCCGTTCACCGGTGATGCCGGCGTTTCCGCGGATCAAATCCGCAGTTCGCGACTCAAGGCGGTCGAAGTCTCGGCCACCGTGCTCTCGGACACCGCGATGGATCAAATCCGCAAGGGCGCGTTCAATTCCAACGAGACCGAGGACTTCATCGCGCGCAATTCGTTCCATTACTCGAAGCGCGTCGGGGTCACCGTCCCCTGATCACTCCTTGGGCAAGAAGTACCCGCGCTGTTTCGCGCTCAACGCCAGACTGAGTCGCTCCATCACCGCGAGCATGTCCTCCCAGAGCTGGCGTTTCGCGGCCATGCTGCCGCCGCTCTGCAGCAGATAGCTCGGATGGTAAGTCACGCGCGCCGGAATGCCGTCGAAGTCATGCCAGCGGCCGCGCATCGATCCGACCGGGCCCTTGAGGCCCAGCAGGCCTTCCGCCGCAGTGCCGCCCATCGCGACCAAGCACTCGGGACGCACGATGGCGATTTCCTCGCGCAGCAAGGGCAGGCAGGCAGCCATTTCCGCGGCGTCGGGCTTGCGGTTGTTGGTGGTCTGACGCGGCGTCGCCGGCCGGAATTTGACGAGGTTCGAAATGTAAATCTCTTCCCGTGAAACACCCATCGCCTTGAGGATTTCGTCGAGTTTTCTCCCGGCGGGGCCGACGAACGGCTCGCCCTTGCGCTCTTCCTCGTAGCCCGGTGCTTCGCCAACGAGCATCAACCGCGCGTCGGGGTTCCCGGCGGCAAACACCATGGTTTCCCGCAAGGTCCCCAAGCGGCGCGCCGGATCCCAAGACTCCGCCTGACGCCGAAGATCGTCGAGTCTCGCCGCCTTGGTGTCGCCAGCAGTGCGGAGGGTGACAAGCGCAGGCGGTGGCGCGGGAGCGTGCGGGGAAGTCTCGGATCCAGCGAGCACCTTGTGCTCGGAGAGCGAGAAATATTCCTGAATCTCCGCGGAGACCGGTTCGCGCTCCCGGGATGGAGCAGGCACCGACGCCGAAGGAGGAGTCACGCCGACCGAATTCTTCTGGCGGCCCGGCGGGCGGTCCTTGAGACGTCGGTGCAACGAGC
>Ga0194118_10001810_pt1 | contig 28996 bp, 19 predicted proteins | sample TA2MahsurfametaG_2_FD_148662 | JGI IMG/M metagenome (GOLD analysis project Ga0194118, IMG submission 148662) | Freshwater microbial communities from Lake Tanganyika, Tanzania - TA2015013 Mahale N5 surface | ecosystem: Environmental > Aquatic > Freshwater > Lake | place: Tanzania: Lake...
CGGGTGCAACGTTAACATTATTAAATTGACTGTCCGGCGTCCATCCTTGTATATTTGCAGTTGTGTTTGCAGTTAATAATGGTATATAATCACGCCAATTACTTCCACCGGTTCTTACATAAAAGGCATTTGGAACCGCACTAATCGTATGAACAATATAAAATGCACTATATAATTTAATATGTGGAATATCGCTGGCATTATTTGCCATTGAAAATACATTGAGGTCCCATAAGCCGGATGTTAAAAATAGTTCATTTGTAAATGATGATATTAAGCCCGCATTTACACTTGCGACGACAGTTGAACCCGCAGTTAGGTTCACCGTATAAAAATTTTGAGAGGCACTATTTGTTTTTAGTGAAAGTTCATTTATTGTAGAACCTACATTATTTTGCCGATTTAAATACAGTACAAAATTACCTCCTCCAGAACCTGCTGGGCCAGTTGGTCCCGCCGCTCCTGTTGGTCCTGTCGGTCCAGTAGGTCCTGTCGGTCCTGTCGGTCCAGTAGGTCCTCTCGGTCCTGTGGGTCCAGTTTGTCCCGCCGCTCCTGTTGGTCCTGTCGGTCCAGTAGGTCCTGTCGGTCCTGTCGGTCCAGTAGGTCCTGTGGGACCAGTTGGTCCAGTTGGTCCCGATCCGGTAGGTACGGTAGATCCCGATCCTAAATTTAACAAAACGATATCTCCTAATCCAGAACCATTTACTTGATAGACATTCAAATCTACAGGTATCATCGCGATTACACCATCACCATTTCCAACGGATAGTCGATACGGAATATTGCCGATCTTCAAATAATTGAGGGTTGTATTCCCACTATCAACATCTTGAACGACTGTTCCGTTGCTTCGGATTGTCCTTATTTGAGTACCACCGGTTGTTATTATGATATTTTGGTTCGTGGCGACAAATATACATACGAGTTGGCTTATACTGGGGGTTATCACGGTGGAATAACCTTCGCCTTGACTATTTGGTATCTTTACGGTCACTGTCGAAATTCGGGTGATGGTATCGGCACTCACCGCAGGCTGTATAATTCGAAACTCGGCAGGCGTAAGTGATGTCAGGTTATTCACAGCGGCGATTGTCTGGTTTGCCGCACGTAATAAGAGATGCCCCTTTTGAATATTACTAAATACCAATGTGCTTATATTTGCGCCGGTGATGAGGGTGTTTTTGAAAATGGCATTCGTAATCGTCGCATTTGTGAAATTGACGTTTGTCGCATTCGTATTGGTGAAGTTGGCGCCTGTCAGATTCAGACCCGAAAGGTTTTGACCTGTTATATTTTGATTTGAATAATCGGTCATCTTTTATTATTCTATTATATGTAATTTTATACTATAAAATTATATGATTTCTTTCACAGAAACACTTGTGGAAAAAATTGAAATGTTTTTTCATATCATCTCCATATGACAGCTTCAAGCAACCAACGACTACAACAACAACGACAACCATGTTCTCCTTCTTAAAAAAAGGCGATATCAACAATACGATCAGGGCCATCACCAATTTTCCCGGACTCTTTACATCGGATGGCGACAAAATCAAATACTCGGCTTTGAATCACGCTACTGTGATGCGTCACAATCTTCATGACGGTGCTCCTATTTTCAGACACATTCGTCAGCTGGAAGCCGATATCGAGCGCAACGACATCAACAGTATCGTCTCTGGATGTCTTCCATCAACACCTGCTGCTGCGGCTCAATATGCCAGCACCAAACCGACATCACCCTTTACTGACAACGACATCCGTCGCGACAACGCTGCGCTCGCACTCATTATGGCGAAAGAACTGACATTCTTGAACCGTACTGTTCAGATGGTTTCACTCATCGCGCGCAAGTACCAAGAAGAACAAGAAGGCGACCTCGAAGAAAGCGACGGCGGCGATCTCGAAGAAGGCGGAATCAAGCATCACGACGACGACTCAGCATCCGAATCCGAATCAGAAGACCAGTTCTATGAAGATGACAGTGTTCCAAGTCTCGTATTTCCATTACAAAGGTCATCCTCATCGCCAACATTCGAGTCGCAACAAGAACGAGAACGCGAACGCGAACGCCGTCGGCGCCCTCAAAACCAGCTTGTATCGACATTCCTCATCGCAACCGGGCGTCTTTACAACAGACTCAACAACCTCTGTCAGCTCGTCGAAACATCAGTCATCACCGTGAATGCGATGACAACACAAGACCGCCCTCACTCCGAAGCAAATCGCGAGAAACAGCTTTTGGCAGAACGTCTCGTGATTTTGAATATCTACATGTTCTTTTCAAAGTTCGACGCAGAGCACCGCAACCCAGTTGTATGGGCGTTTCTTGAACTGCGTGACATTTCAATCACATGTTGGCGGCTGATGTCGATGTTTGCGTTCTCCAATCTGTTTCGGCTGACCGAAGGCACCGAATACGCGAGGATGTATCGCCCGGACGACGCAATCTTCACACAAGGCCGCGATTACAACCTGACAATTCCACGATACGAACAGGAGGCTGCCGCAGAATGGGCGTTTAAACGCCACAACACAGCAGACGCAGACACAGACGCTCACGCTGACGCACTCGGTGTCTCGAAACATGATGCGGAATTAGCCGCTGCCGTTGCTCTTTGCGAAGAAGACGATACTCTTTATGAATAGAATAGGCGAGATACGGACAACGGACAACGGACAACGGACGACTGACGACAAAGGTAAGAAAGGTAAGTTTTTTATTCAACATCTCTTACGACGACGTCTTGTTTTACATCGGTTTTTTTTGCTTCTTCCTCCGTGCTTTTTACGCTGGGTCGCAGCAGATGGTTCCGCACGTCCGGTCTTTGTTGTATAGTAAATGATGGTCGCACATGCGGTAGCGCGTCTAAAAACATAGGATGCTTATAAAAATCCGCTCGTAAGTAAAGAAACATACGCCAGTCAATACGGAAATTCGAAAATGACATCGCATCTAATATTCGAGAGAAAATATCACTTTCTAGCGCTGTTGCCATTTGACGGGCTTCAGCGTTTTGTTCGTCAGGACTCACACTTGGAATTCTCAATCCGATTGCTCCTTGTGTCATTCCATACCTACCCTCCACGTCAATCACTACTTTATTTATACCGGATTCTCCAAATATAACTTTCGGCACGCCAACCATCGGCGCACAGTCTTCGACATCTTCGCATTTCACTCTTGGGTCACTCCATAAAAAACGCGGTCCAGATAACGGAGTGCTATGTATAAGAGGTATATCCTCGGGCGTGCGTTGTTTTTCATGCACCCATGGTTTGTCTGTTCCATACCTACCGCGACTAAATATGACAATCGGTTCTGATGTATTATCGGGACTGCGTAATAAAGGTTCAATGATTTCATAACTATGATTCGGTAAGAACTTCCAAGGAGACAAGTCGAATGATGGGTGCTCTTGGCCATTTTGGTCTTTTATAAAGGTAGTCGATGTCGATACACCCGGGGTTGGTTTGCGCTTTTGTATAACGTAAAAATCATACCGAGTTTGAACACCGAACACTCGTTTGCCGTCGGGTTTATTGTGTATTTCTAAATATAACATATGATTTTCGTGCGTCATCAATTCGAATAGCGTTGGAGCGCGTGGTGATGGTGGTTTTCGCCACAACGCCGGATGAACAAAGAGGAGAAAACCATCGGGTTTCAGTAGGCTGCCGCCGCGTAACGACTTCTCCACAAATTTCGGCCACAGATTCGCGCCGCCACCTTTCTTTCCTTCGTGTGTTTGGTCAGCGTTGAAGGGGGGATTGCCGACGATGATGTCGAATGCGGTTGTCCCGAATCTGAATACTGGGTTTAAAGGGTCTAGGTCTAAAAAACTGCCACAAATTAGATTCACGCCTCCGGCCTCAGCGATGAACATCGGATTCTCTCGGATTCGCTGACAGCTTTCTTCATTGTATTCCACCATATATAACATTTGTGTCAAGATGTGGTGGCGGCGTTGCGCCGGTTCGGAAATGACGTGTTCTAGAGATTTCATCAGGCGCGGATAAACTTCCATAAAAAAATTCCCAAATCCCGCAGCTGGGTCAAGCCATTTTTTAGCGGGGTCGGTCCATACGCTTGGCGGTAGTTTGTCAAGCATCGCGTTGATGAGTGCGGGAGGTGTGAATACTTCGCCAAACCGGTCTTTTTCGGCTTCACGAACGGCAAGTGGCAAGAGCGGCGGCAATGACATGATTATATTATTGAAATACTTTATTTGTATTCACTTGTGCCTATGGTTTTGATAAATACAAAAAAAATAAAAATAAAAATATTATTATCTTTGGGTTTTTGTTTCAAGTTTCAGGCTCAATACAATAGCACTACTTCACTTCGCATAATTTATTACATAGAAACCTCTGCCGTAATTTCAGGCAATGAAAAGGTCGAAATCCATCTTTCGTTGTCAAGTTGGCATTCACATTCATCCCACGCGTTCGCTTTGGCAGAAACTCGGTTTGGTCTTTCTTGTTTGTAGTGAGCAATAACCATCTGGTTCAGTGAGTTGTATTCAACATTTCCGTTCTCCATAATGATTTTGTTTTTGATTGAATCATATCTACCTATCCACGTATGAGTAATGCCGATTGTATGGCGAATCAGCTGTCTGTGTGTAAAACACTTTGCCATAACACGGCACCCAATCACGCGACTAGGTTTGGAATGTTTCGCTATTTTTGAAAGGCAGCCGTGTTGTTGTTGCTCGTCGTCGTCGTCGTCGTCGTCGTCGTTGTCGTTGTCGTTGTCGTTGTCGTTGTCGTCGGCACATTTGGAATCGTCTTCTTCTCGTTCATCATGGTGTATCGATTCTTCAGCAATTTGTTGGTCTTTGGGCGAAATCCACATTTCACCGTCAATCAGGTCAAAGAATACTTTGACTTCTTCCAGTGAAACGCGAAAGAACTCTCTGCGATTGTAAATTCGTTCTGTGTAATGTTCTAGAAGTTTGTGTAGCGTCTTTTCCTTTCCATCAACATCTTGCACCTTTTTTGCGAATTCGATCTGAAAAACTGGGATTGCCCAAGTTTTACACGAATTTGCTTCACGTAACCGTGTCTCTGGGTCTCTTGTAGTTTTTCCAATTTTGAGAATTCCTGGCATATATTCATTTGAAATGCAATATAAATATCCTTCCTGCTTCATCGTTTTTGTCGTGTGGTCTATGTTGAATCTAAATATATTCAAAAACTTATTTCAATTTTTTCCAAAAAGATGAAAAATAGATTTATCTTCATATTTATTTTCATGATGATATTGAACAACGGTGATGTAATATCACAACCAATTAAAGAATTTATTTTTTCGCGTCGTTTGTTGCTTCTTGTTTGTCACACGACGACGAGTCCTGTGACTACCGCCGCCTTTTTTGGTTTTGGCACTGCCGCTATTTGTTTTCGTTTCTTTGATTTTGCGTGTTTTTTGCCGTTGCTGATGACCTCTAACGAGAGATTGTATTTTCGTTGATGCGGTTGTTTTATCTAAGAAAAACTTATAAAAATCTGGGCGGAAATATTTGAACATACGCCAATCTGTTTGAAACGCACCCCATTTTGTCGCTTTGATGATTTCCTTGAACTCATCACTGTTGATTGCCCGAACGATGTCGTCGCCTTCTTTTTTGGATTTGATAGGGATACCATATGTAATTTGAGACATTCCATATTTTCCTTCGTAATCATTCACTGGATATTGATGACGATTAAAATTTAAAAGCACTTTGCTCACTCCGAAATGACCCTTCGTATTATCATCTGTGTACCAAAATACTAGTCCATCTTGATTAATACTATGCACTACTGGGTATTTATATTTGGCATCTGGTTTATCTTTTACATGTGGTTTGTCTGTTCCATAATTTCCTCTACTATATATTACATCTAAACCATTTTGTTCACTAGTAATTATTTTTTGAATACTTTTATATGCGTAATTCGGGATAAAATTCCATTTTGATACATCTAATTTTATGCTTACATTATTTCCATTTTCATCTTTTTTATTTAATTCATCAACGATTTCGGTGTCTTTATATTTACGAGTTTTCTCAATTATATATAAATCAACACGTGCTGAAACATGAAATATGTCTTGTACTTGTTTTTCACCGAAAATATGTAAATAAAGTAGTTGGTTATCTTTTGTCATTACATCAAATAGTTCATGTTCAGGTTTTCGCCATGGAGGCGGTGTAATAAAACCCAATAACCCCCCATCCTTCAATAAGTCAAGTGACTTTGTTGTGAATTGGTCCCATAATGTTCTACCTCCATAAGCACCATTTCGTAATCCACCAACAACTTCTTTTTGAAAGGGCGGATTTCCCATTACCACATCGAATTTATCTACCTTGAACAGCTTTAATACCTTATCTGTTTCATTCAAAAAATCTGCGCAACATATATTTGCGTTTGAACCAAATATCCGTCTAGATATTTTCACATTTTTGGGGTTTATTTCAACCATAAAAAGCATATTTTCGAGGATGTGCCTACTTCGTGTTTGGTCATTTGAATATTTTGGATGCGTTTTAAGACCTTCCATCAAACGCATATAAGCAACCATTGGGAAGTTGCCGATACCATTTGCTGGGTCTAACCACTTTTTATCAGGGTCGGACCATACTTCTTTCGGTAATTTATCAAACATCTCATTGATTAATGACATCGGAGTGAAAACTTCGCCGAATTTATCCTTTTCTTCTTCACGAACACTTAAATAGCTTGTTATTTTTTGTTCTATCCCGCTGACATCCATCCCGTAAATTAAACCGTGTTTTCCTTCACTTTTCATATCTTTGCTTGTTGGCATCGTTTCAACCGCCTCCCTAATAGTATCAAATATATTATTTATTGTCGAAGTGAATTCTTCATCTTTTTTAGTGCTTACGATTTGTAATAATATTTCCATGACATGCTTTAATTCGCGTTGAGTGTATTGTCGGTTTTCATTTTTTTTCATTTCGCTAAGTTTGGCTTTGGCTGCGTCAAGGTCAGCTTTGGTTTTCTTTCCTTGTTTTATTTCGTCGTTTATTTGCTTGATTCGTTTGGTCTGTTTTTGAATCTTTGATATTTTTTTGGGCTTTCCAGCTCCTCCATCTTGTGGTTCTTCATTCTCGGTAGCATCCACGTCATCAGCGTCAGCGTATTCAACTTCGTGCGCGTCGTCCTTTTGTATTTCACTTTCTGTCAATTTACCCGAATTAAAAAAACAATCCAATATATTTACGGAATCAATCGATTCGTCTATATTTTCGCATGTACAGCGGCTCGCCCCGTCCATTATTTTTTCGACACTGTGACGGAGACATTCTTCAACAGTGTTACATCCAGAATCCACGGAAAACATCGCCAATAGTGCGATAATCGTTGGCAAGCTCTCGGCAATTTGATTTACGATTTCACCATAATCTTCTTTGTCCGGCTCGTCGTCGCTGTCGTCGTCGTCGTCGTCTATCGCAGCGGCACCGGCATCGGATTCACTTTCGTCCGCATTATGAACAACCATCTTCGGCATTTCTGGTCGTTTTTCCCCTTCTTTCAGAACAACGAATTCTTTATCTTTACTACTAACCACAGTCTTTGACATTTTGAGCACTTTATACAATTCTTTTACGATGTCTTGATTATCTGATACACTTAATACGCGTTTCAACATGCTGACAATATTCTCCTTCTTACTCCAAAACGCACGATATCCCTCTTCATTCAACCGAAGTTCTGTAATAAGTTTATTATATAATCCGACCTCTGTCGCCGTATGCTTCTTTATAATATTCAAGCCGTTGTAATTAAACGTAAATAGAAGCGACTGTAATTCCTGTAAATTTTCGGTGATGCTTGACTTTTTCTTCGATTCACCATATGTTTTATTGTATTCATATAAAAATTGGATCGACCGCTCCTTATTAAAATCGAAATAATACCCATATTTCTTTACATCGGGCTTCTCGCGTTCGGTCAGCACCCGAAACATCGTCTGGTAGTTGGCATCGATTGATTTTATATCGTCGAAATTAAACGCGATATCGGCACAGGGCAGGCTTATCCCTAGACGAAGCTTGGCACCCGTTAAGATAATCACACTCTTACCGTGTTTATAACTCTCGCGTTCAAATGCCTTTATTTGGTCCGAAAGTCCGCCCTTTTTACTATCATATACACCGATACGCTTGCGTCTGATTTTTTTGTCACTTACGTCTTCATATGTTATATCTCCAAATAATTTTTCACTTGTAATTTCATTGTCTTTTTTTCCTTTTTCTTTTCCGTCTCCTTTTCCGTTTTCTTTTTCTCCTTTACTAAGGTAATTAAACGGTGTGTTATGCACAATAAACACATTATAGTCATTAAACCTCGGCCTATCTTCTGTAATCATATACGCCAAACCACGCGTTAGGGGTTCAATATTCGCTATACCGGTTTTTACATCTTTTACAGAATCATCGGCTTCTAATGTTTCATCTGTAACAACCGGCGCACACCCCTTACTTTTACAATCAGCATCAGTCGGATATAAATGTTTATCCGGAAGAAACCATAATTCTGTATGAGGGCTATCCATCGGATATTTTACTACATTTTTCATATAATTTCTGATGCTGCCACTAATAAAATCCAACACGTTATTTACAGGTTGAACATTATGAAATATATGACGATAGTCCTTATAAAACAAAACAGGTTCGCCCACTGTGCATGCGGCACAATGTAAATTGCCAGTAAAACAATTACGTATGTCGTTGGTTGATAAATCTGTTAATTTAATAGCCGGTGCTGGTGCGATTACGTCAAGTTCTATGCTTTGCGGCGATAATAGGACCAATTCCGGATATTTCGCGTATTCACCTGTAAGCACTGTCAAATAACTCGCACCATAATATTGGTGATAATGGTCAAATGTTTTTTCCAATACTGCTTTTTGTATATCTTCATCTTTCCGAGTATTTATAAATATTTCCAACTTGGTAGCATCACTTATATTTTTCATATGTTGCTGGTCGTTGTAACTCCACTCAATGATTTTAGTCGTAGAGTTGGCCGAACCGATAAAATTAAGCCCTTCATATTTCGCCGACGGTTTCGCAAATGTCGCGGTCACCATTACGAAAATATTGATACCGACCTTGTTATTTTTGAATGTGTAGATAACACTTTGCGAATTATCAGTGCTTCCCCCTTTATGAATCTCGTCAAAATAAAGGTCGATGTTTCTGCCCTCGAAACGCGTCTTCAGGTCCAGACCTTTTCCTTCCTTTTCTTTGAATGTTGCGGTTGATACGTCGGCACTCCAATCACATTTATCTTTCAAATATTCTTGACTGAACAAATAGATAGTTGGTTTTCCCGCCACTTGTGCGTCTTGTTTGGTCATTCCACCAACATAAATATTATACCCAGAGAAGTCTTCGAATGCTTTGAACATCTTGATGAACTGCGACTCCGTCTCGGTCTTCGCGCCCAATATAATGACGATATCGTTTTTTTGATTTTCTGGACGTTTGAAACGGTTGCTTATCAGACCGCCAATCATAAAAGATTTCCCGCTTCGCGGAACCGCCCCCCAGATAAACTTTGAAACCGGCTTCATATTGCCGTCTTGGTCTGGTATGCCTTTTTGTATATATTTCTCGGTACAGTCAATGATGAACTTTTGATGAAAACGCGGCTGTAACAGCGGTTTTGTTGCGGCAGCTTTGAGGCCAATATGCGACTTAAAGTCGGGGATATCTCTTGTTCCGAGTAAGTCGAACAATAATTTTTCAAACCATTCATTCAATCGTTTGACGCCAATAATGCCTTGGTCGCCATCCGAAAGAAGTCCGTTGTATTGTTGCTTCGCACGCATTAAATTCGATGAAACCGCGTCTTCATTATTCACCATGAGGACGATTTTGGCTTCTCCGTCATCGAATATTTTATCATGTTCTTGATACTTGCTAGCGAGTGTGTATATCCGCGTAACATCATAATGACTTATACTCGACTTTTCGACTTCGTAGTATTTGTTTTGTATCATGATGTAGTTGTATTTTTTAGAAGAGGATTTCGGTTTTGATATTGTGTTTATACATTCGCACGCCCAGTCGTCGGTGTTGTTGCTCTCCTCTTCTTCTTCTCTTGGTTCTTCGGCTGCCGAGATACTCTTCGCGTTATTTTCTGTTCTGAAAAAAATATCGACAATACCCGCCTTCGAACTCACATTTACAGGCGTTTCAAGGATTTCCTCGCTCGAAACATCCTTCGGCATTTTGTTAAACTCTTCGAGAGAAGTATAAAACTTCTTATGTGTGCCGAACATGTTTCGGTCATAATTGAACAACAGCAATAAACGACAAAGCGCTTCGAAAATGTGTTGGCGCTTATAATTTGCGCCCTGAACCGCGGTTTTTTGTGAAAAAAGTCGAATAAACCCGTCGAATGTCAGTGTGTAATTCATGTCGCTTTTTTTGTTGTCTTTATAAAATCGTTGAAGCCCCTTCAATAAATCGATGTGCGTTAATTTGGTTGTTTCGAGGTCTTTGAAATAGTTCTTAACCAACTCGCCGTAAAGGATTTCTTCGCATTCCGTTATTTGCTTGGTGTGCGCGTTTTGTGCTTCTCTCAAATTATGTTGCGTTGTCTCTATTTTTTCCTTACAAACTTTATTTTTTATTGTTCGCGCAATGGCAAGTAATTCAGGTTCATATGATTCAACAAGAATGACTGGTTCCATATTAGGCTCAACAACTGGCGCTGACGGCACGGGCGGCACGGATACTTCCGCTTTCTTCGGAGATTTGCGCGTCTTTTTATCTGGATGCGGTTGTTTATTTTGTTTTTGTGTTTTGGGCTTTCTTGGCACTGATACGAGTTTTGGCACAACATCCGGTTTCACATATGATGGTTTTGATGCGGTCAAAGCTTTTGCGTAAGATATTCCATGTTCTTCTGCGTATTTTTTAACATGTTGAACCCAATCCGAGTCTTTTTTTTGCTCTTTATCTGACATAATATATTATCGTTATATATTATTTAAGTATAAAAATATAGCCTATGACATTCTAATTGCTCCGCGGCTTCGTTACACTCCGCTTAATACTCACTGAACTGGTCGCGTATGTGTTCAAACACCGCAATCGCATCCCGCGCACATGTCGTGATATATTCCGCCACAATCCCTTCATCCACCCCTACCGTCTCTGCGAACCCTACGCGTATCATGCTATCCGGGTTATGCGGGTGAATCTTCCGGAATGCGCAGTAGGTCACCGTCTGGTCTTCCGCATAGTGTTTGTCATGAAGGAAGAATTCGAGCACCTTCCCCAACGTATAATCCTCCCCTTTAAGTTCAATATCGAACCCGTTCTGAATCGTGCTCACCGTAGGAATAATATGATTCTCGCCACTCTCGATATCACGGATGAACTTCGTGCATTTGTTAATCATAATTTGTGCGGCTTTCTGGACGATATCCGCGTTTGTAAAGACACCCACCGTCTCCACGACGAAATCGAAACTATCCTCTTTCGTGAAGCGTTGTGCGTCGAGGAGCGACCAATTTTTGCGCTGGGCTTTCATTTCCTCGCTGCCCATGGCGGCTACACCTTCTTTCACGAGCTCGGCTTCCTTGATGCGCCAGGCTTCATCGACTTTCGACGCGTCCATCGTCATTTGGTAGGCACAGGTGCTGACGACGTTGAAAGCTCCGTCTTCTTTGGCTGCGCCGATATCCAGATCGCATGTCATCACGAGTTGCTCGGGTTCGCCGTATTCGGCCATTTTCGGGAGGAGGCGGGCAAACTCGATGAAATCGCCGCTAATCGCGTTGGGTGGAAATATTTCGTGACATTTCACATCGGTCAGGTATTTGCCGTTGGTTTTGTTTTTGAGTTTGAAGTCTTTCGTGGTGACGTAGCGGATTTCGTTGCCGTCGGCGGTGACGTTGATTTCTAGTTGGTAATCTTTAATGATGGGTTCCATATCGCTTACGTGAATGGGGATGCATGAGAGACGTTGCTTCAGAATCTCATTATGAATTCTCGATGTGTTTGTGGTTATGCTCGCACGACATTCCGAGTAAGGGAATGTTCTGAACACAAAAGTCGGAATGTCGCTCAAAATGACCCTACGAAGGGCGTTGGCCAGCGACACGTTGATTTTGTCGATGGTGAATCTGAGTTCTCCTCGTTCATCTGTTCGTGAAACGATTCTTGGGATGTATTTGGACGATGCGGATGCGGAATGGAATGGGGCTGATGATTCGGATGACATTGTGCGATAGTAAACAATAAACGATACGTTTTATATACGTTGGTATAAATATTTACTATCAATTTTATCCTTTGCGTTCAAAACACACATAAAAACTTATCATTTAGTATTTAGTAAAAGACATCATGTCATGTATCATTTACTATAGCAACAACTGTGACAAATCGAAAGCAGTCTTGACGGCACTTTCTAAATCACGCGTCCAAGACGACATTCATTTTCTTTGTATCGACAAACGTGTGCGTGCGGCAAATGGTAGTGGGGCTTGGCATATCATTACGGAGACCGGCGAAAAAGTCCTCCTCCCACCCCAAGTCAATCGTGTCCCCGCTTTGTTGCTTCTGAATAAAGGTCACATGGTTCTTTACGGCGAGCAGATTCTACAGCATTTTCAGCCTAAAAATGTTGCGTTGAATAACCAAGCAACTGGATTCAACGGTGAGCCAAACGCATTTTCACTCGGACGTGAAAGTATGGGCGGGTTTGGCGTGGCATCTGACAATTACAGTTTTCTGGACCAGAGTGCGGATGAACTCTCGGCGAAGGGGAACGGCGGCATGCGGCAGTTGTATAATTACGCGACGATTGATAACATGGATAAAATTGAAACGCCGCCAGACAATTATTCCCCAGACAAGGTAGGAAGTGTTTCCTTGGAGCAGTTACAAAAACAACGGAACTTGGATATTGAAAAATCTCAACAATCAAATGCTGGTAATCATATTATTGGTGGGAGTAGCGGCGGCGGCGGCAATTACGGCCCTGGGGTGCGAACGGAAAATGTGGCTTTTAGAGCAGGAACGGGAGGGGGTGGTGGTATGAACTATGATGGGTTCGGTGGAGGTATGATGGGCGGTGCTATGCCCAGCGGTTCACAACGTGGTCAGTCGATGCCTCAACCACAGCAATATGCCCCCGTTGGAACACCCCCTCAATTCGCGGCACAGGCGGTTTATCGCGCTCCGCCTCAACAACCCGAGTATTCGCGTTTGGGAGCCGGCGGCGGACTTCGCGGTTCGATGGATACCCGACCTCAACCTCGCGGCGGAGGTAGTTGGATTTAGAACAACGCCGACACATGACGTTAAAGGGTTTAAGCTTATTTTGATTTGTATAACCAATTATGAAAATAAATTATTTATAATAATGGATTATGTGCTTGATTTTTATCTCGGCCCATCTCCGGCCAACCAAGAAGGCACAGGTGCGAGCCGGCTCATGCACACGTCTTTCACCTACGACGACTACCGAGTTTTTTCTAAAATATATCTTACAATAAAATCATTCGGAGTTGTATTTTATGTTGGAACTTTAACACGTTGTGCGAATCCACTAATCTATATCATAATGAATGGACTCATGTTTTTATCCGCCGCAAATACTGCGAGATATGAGTATCGTCATTGTCAAAGGTATGGTACTGTATTTATTTCGATACCTGAATACGAAGAATGGAAAGCGGGACTCTGGCCCAAATCACGATTTGTATTTTCAGCGGCAGAACTAGCACTAAAAATCGGGTATTTCATCTATACGTTTCCGCCCGTCTTTCATATTTCATCCATTTGTGAAGTAGGTAAAAGCGTGTTCATGATACATGTATTGGCTATTCTTTTTGTTTATTTTGTTTCTTTTGTATTTACGTGTTGTATGTATTGTTGCGTCTGTTATCCGAATGGTGTAGGCACAGGCGCGGTGAATCGTGTGGGTGCGGGTGCGGCGGGTGCAAACGTTCCAATACGTATGGTTTCACTCGTATTGCCAACAACGTTTGTGTCGCATAATAAAGAATGCTGTATTTGTTTAGACGACACCGCAGAAAGCCATTCGCAACAACAATGGCTAGGATTACCATGCGGACATATATTTCATCATGCGTGTATTTCGCGTTGGCTTCTTACAAATGAAACATGTCCGGTTTGTAGGCTGAACATTCGCGTCGGTGTAACGTGACATGACGTGTCAAGAATATTATGCGAATTTTCTGCGTAAATAATCACCGGTTGTATGAAACCGGCCTTTTTATCTTATTTATTCTGAATAAATAAAATTACACACCTAGCGACGATTGTGGGATTTACGTTTCTTTCGAAATGTTCTACTATAACGCTTTCTAGATAATTTATAGTTGCATATGGATACAAAACATAAATAAATTATGGTTTATTCTGTGGGTTGATGTGACGGGTCTTCTAAACTTGATACAAAGTGTTTAATTCGCATATCCTTTCCTAGTTTTGATATTTTTAATCTGCAAGTTAAACACCTATCATTCTTTGATTTGCAATAATTGCATTTTTTAATTTCATTATTAGCAATAGTTTCATATTGTTTTACGGTTTTTATTGTAGTGACCTTATTTAATTCATCATCAAATTTTAACTGCCGAATTCTAAATTTTTCACGAATTTCGTGTTGTTCTTTTTCATATATTTCTCGTTCCTTTTTTTCGCTCAACCTTATGTAATATTTATTAAGAGATACGATATACTTTTGCTTATAAATAGTTCGTTTAATGTAACCTGCAATTATTCGTATTGCTTGTTTTTTATTATTATATTCACGACATTTACCACAAATTATTTGCCGTCTAATACAAGGAACTTCTAATAAAGTTAAACTATCATCATTCGCATTTGTTATAAGTGTTTCAGCATCAATTTCAAACCAAGGTTCAGGTCTATTTTCATTACGGGTTTTGTGTGTATTACATATTTCAAATATACAATACAATTTATCATCATTCAACCACGCAACATCCGCTATTTTTGGACCATTAAATTCAAACCTGTGCTCCAATTTAATAACCGAATTGTCTTTTATTTCAGGTAGTTTCCATATTGAATGACCGGTGCATTCACAACATTTTCTAATAAACGAAATTGGGATTTTTCTTTCCAATAAAGTTTTCAGTAAAATTTTTGCATCTTTATGAATTTGTGTTTCGGTTGGTTTATTATAATGATTACAAGGCGTTTTCGTATCAACCTTGTGCCTAAAATGATGAACTCTTACTTCACCCTTTACTAAAATTAAATCCTTATTACATTCAGGGCAAATATATTCATCTTTTTTATTTGCTATTTTAGGATAAACATATTCACGAGTATGTTTATTGATTGCACCCAGAGATAACACATGTGTCATATTATAAAATTATACTAACATATCTTTATTATAATTTTATGAATATATAGCAAATGCCTCACCAGAAGAGTAGTGACTATAAAGAAACAGCCGTCCAATATTATTTAGTGGAGGATAAATCACAAGAAGAAGTTTGTAAAATATTCAAATGTTCCAGACGAAGTTTGATGCGTTGGGTAGATAAATACAAAAAATATGGGAAAATTACTGGATATGAAAGAACACCAAAAGCGTATAAGGTGCATAAAGAACATGTTGATTTTTTATTACAAGAAATCAAGCATAATAAAACCATAACGATTGAAGATTTTATTGCTTTTACTGAAAAATAAATATTTTGATGTAGATTTGAATAAATCACATATAAGTCGTATTATACACGATAATAATATTACTTTGAAAATGACGAAAATACGACACGAACCTGTAAAGCGATTTGGTAAGGATATTGACATAAATAAAAGGATAAAAGAGTTCTATGATGAAGTCAAAAAATACAAAATAGATGATATCATTTGTATAGATGAAACCTCCATAAAGTCATTACAAAAGCGTAACCGCTGTTATAGTGAAAAAGGTAAAAGATGTGTAATAAAAACACAATCACAAGAAGTATTCAAGAAATATACTGGGATATTTGCTATTTCTGTTAATGGTGTAGTTGGTTGGGACTTGTATGAAAAAAGTGGAATAAATACAGATAGAATGGTTGAGTTTTTGGAAAAACATATAACAACCCAATTCAAAAATAAATTAATAATAATGGATAATGCAAGTAGTCATAGAAATCCAAGGGTAAAAGAAGCAATAACACAACACAATCATTTATTATATGCAGTTCCTTATCAGCATTTCACAAATTCCATAGAAAATTATTTTAGTATGCTGAAATCACGATTACAAAAGTTAGATGGATTAACTCACGCAGAATTGAAAGAGAATATAATCAATACAATAACGAATATTCCAAAAGATAAATACAGGAACATAATTAAGGGTGCTTACGAAAGACCAGAAAAATATGTATCCAATAAAAACAAGACATGAAAAATAAAGAAGAACTATTTATAAATTCTCATATAAAATGGGCGTTTTAAATGAGAAAAGGTGTAATAAAACAATATCATCTTCTTGGGCCTGCATATATATAAGAGTAGAGATAAAATTGAAATGTTTTTATTACATTCAACTACATTCATCATGAAACGAGATATGTCATCCGCCACCGCCATCGCCACCACCACCGCCATCGCCCCGAAGAAATACCGAACCTACTCCATCAAATCATGGCACGCATACCAGCAAATCGTGCCGTCTCATCTTCATTCCATCGAAAACTACTATGCCTATTGTGAAAATCTGGCGAAAGAATGCCCCGAAGACGTTATGGTTCTCCGCGATGAAATTACGCGCATTACGGGATGGCACTGGACGATTGGTTGGCCCGCCCAGAATTGCGCGGATACGAATGGCTACGTTGATGTTCGCACAGGAAAAAAATATCCATATGGAACGTCGTCATTTCATGATGACATTAAGTGAAATGAAATGGAATGGAATGAAATGGAATGGAATGGAATGGAATGGAATATTTTCGAATAAATATGTAAATACGAACATGGATTGCAATGAATATTGCAGGTCTATACTAGATGAACAACATGCTATTTTGGTTAAAATAAATGACTTGGAAAAAGGTCAAAGTCAAGGGTATTCACAAGAAGCGATTGCCATATATAATAAATTAGACGAACAACGTGATAGATTACAAGGGCAACACCGTTTATGTATGATGGACTGCGAAAACCGTAACAGAACTCGTTTGAATGACCAAAGGCCTATTACACCACCATTACAAGCACTGATAGATGAATTGAATGAACTTACTGACGAGGAACACGCCGACGATGAAAACGCCGACAGCGGCGGTAATAAGCGTCGTCGGCGTGTTCCTCGTTGTCGTCGTTCATTACGAGATAGAACACATCGACAACAACCGCGACAACCGCGACAAACGCGGAGAAATCAAAGACGTTCCACTCGACGCAGGAACGGTCGCCATCACAGAACCCGCCGTCACAGGAAATAGGCCATCGAAATTATACTACTACGAATTCGCAGCCGACTTTTTTATTATTATTTTTCGAATTTTTGGAGCGATTTGAGAGATCGGTGTAGTTTCTTCGATTGAAGCGACCGAAATAACATCGGTGGCACTTGTATCAGATTCTTCTGCTTCTACGGCATCGGGGTCTTCGTCGTCGTGGTCTTCGTCGTCGTCGTGGTGTTCGTCATGGTCTTCGTCATTTTTACTACTTGCCAACTTAACAACCCCATCAATAAATAGCTGGGCTTGTTTTTTGTTGTTTTCAATTTCCATTTCTAATTGACGAATAAGCGCATCATTTGATTCGCAATACGCGACAATTTCTTGTTGGCGTTCAAGAGATGGGATTGGAATTTTAATTTTATAGAAGTTGTCCTGATTAATTCCTAATTGTGCGGTTCCCTTCGCGACACTTAGCAATTCAGGTTGTATTGATTGTAAATAATAGAACATAAATTTTTTAATTACTTGCTCTTTACAAATTAAAGTCCAACCGTGATGATTTAAGAAGAATTTATGTTTTTCATATCTTACACAATCAGCAGAAACTCCATCTTTTGCAACGATTATTTCATCTTCTCTGTTATATTGATTAATATAATAACTTACATTTCCTCCGCCATAAACTGGATACTGACCTTCAACCTTCATATCAGGTTTTATATAAGTTCCCTGATTAACCTTACAAACTTCTCCCAGTGTCTTCACCACATTCTCACCAAACAATTTTTGATTATTCAAACAAAACTCGTTCAGTTGCTTCAATTCCGCAATTTTTTCACGACTTGTTTTGTTTGCTTTTTCATAAATGAAATCCAAATATTTGACGACTTCTTGTTGTCGTTCGAGAGATGGGATTGGGATTTTTATTTCCATTAATTCTTTCATGTCAATATTTCCGTTATTAGTGCAATATTTTGCTAATCCTTGTATTTTATTTTGAATTGATTTTAGATAATAAGACAAATATTTAAAGTTATTATTTGTTTTTGGTAATAATTGAAATACTGCTATATTTGCTGCACATTTACCATTAACTACAAACACTTTCCCTATGCCATAATTCTCACTAATTGGTTTAGATGAACTTCCACCAGATTTAATGATAAGCAAATATTCTTTACCATCAAAATCAAATGTATTATGTGTTCCACTTGGATTATTACAAGATGCTTTGTAAAATGGATATTCTCCTGTATTTGTAATATCTTTTGAATTTGTTTTTCCATTACCATTTAATTTAAATAATTCCCCAAGTGTTTTCACAACAACACCATCTTCATATTGTTCTTCTTCGGCGTCATCTTTCATATATTCCGCATAATTCAGTGAATATGAATTCGCCACTATTCTCTCAATAGGAACTTCAACCAATAGATGTTTCACGCCTTCACCCTCATATGGATTATAGTCATAAAACGCGACTTTCGTTGTTTGATGTGTCTTTGAAAACTTGTAATCGCGTCCTGTTTCTTTTTGAGTTTTGGAGCAGTTGATTTTCATTTCAATCACATCAGAACCTTCGCGCTTTTTCACGAAATAGAACACACATGTCTTGATGGATGTGTTGGTAAATATACCAGACGGGAGATAGTATATTTCTTTCAAATCGCATGTTTTCATAAGATACTCACGAACCGCCACAAGTGTAGTGTTTGTCTTTGAAAACAAGTCCTGTCCGTCTGGCAACACAACCGCACATTTCCCACCGATGTTCAGCATATAAATAATTGCCTGAATGAAGAGTGATACAGCGTTATCCGTCTTTATGGGAACATATTGTGTCTTCATCGGTGATTGGAACTCGTCATATTTCAAGCCTTTAATACCGAATGGCGGATTCGCAAGAATATTATCAAACTTCCGCGTAATTGGTTGGCGGATACTATCACCGCAATCCAATCTGCCAAACATATGACCAGATGAAATCAACATATTTGAAACAGCCAAGTGAAATGTATCTGGTTCGAGTTCTTTTCCATACAAACCGGTGGTTGTGATATAATCCCAATTGAGCGTAATATTGCGCATTTTGGCCTGTTCCATGATGGTTTGTAAATATGTAATCAAGAACCCACCAGTTCCCATTGTCGGGTCGGCACACGATTCAAACGTTCCATCCTGACGAACTTGCGGGTCGATAAGACGCACCATCAGTTTCTTGACATCTGGTTGAGTAAAGAATTGACCCAATACTTTACCAGTCATAATATCTTTGATAACATCTTCATATGCCCTACCGAGAACATCATGTTCCGTTTGAGATAAGTCAATCGCGTTTAGCTTATCGATTATTTTCTTGAATGTAGACTGATGGCGAATATCAAATCCGCGACCTTTCAAGAATATAGCTTTGGTTGCTGGATGGCGTGACAATATGATATCCCAAATGTATTTCAACAATAGTGGAATATTATCTTCCGTCTCCTTGGATAAATTGCTGAAAATCACACACGTTAAAAGTCGTTGTTTGTTGTGTTCGATTAAACAGTCTTCAAAATTTTCTTCAAGCCCCGCACTGAAATCATACTTCGCAATATCAATCGCACCTCCAGCCTGAAAGTGGGGTTCGAGCAATTTCAAAATCAACAACGACGACATATTTCGCAACGCCTTTTCGCCGGTAAGGCCTTCATTATCACGCAGTATATTCAAGCACACGTCAAATATATTTCTAAGTTCGTTCCGAATATCCGTTTTCTGCTCCTTCTTCATGACCATTTGTTGTATTTCACCTACAGACACACATGGACCCTTCCTATTTTGATGACGTGTAAAATCAATCTTCTGTTGGAAGACCTTCTTACATAACTCGCAGGTATATTGTTTCGATGACGACGACATAGCTGGCTTTATATATAACCAAGTAGAAAATGCTTTATATAGTTTTCTGCTATATTCGATTTCAATTTTATTATAAAAAGTATTTTTTACTTTCCCATCACCACCACCCACGTCATAACGCGATGTTTGCCTTTCGTTTTTTGGCTATAATGATGATTTCGCTCAATTCGCGTATATTATAATAATCGGTCCATAGTCCGTTCGGCGGGAAAAGCGGGTCTAATAAACATAATTCCTCGCAGATTTTTGACAAATCTAATCCATTGGTTCTGAGTTCAGGATGTTTTGATAACAACTCGCCTACTTTGATTTTACACGTTTCTGGGTCATAATAGATGCGTTTTATGCCTAAATAATCCACCCAATTGGTGAATTGGCCGATGTATGTTGTTTCGGGTTCAGTTGATAAACGGTTGTCACGCCGACATAACTCGTAATACTCCTCTCGGGTTTTTATATTATGGTCTGCGATGATTCGTTTTGCTCGCTCGTATGATGTGCCGAGTGCGGTTCGCTTTACCGTCTTGAGTCGTAGTTGTTGCGTAAGTTCATCGTCGTATTCTCCGATACCGCCATGGTCGTGTTCGTGGTCGTGTTCGTGGTCGTCGTTGTTGTCGTTGTCGAGTATCGGCTTTCTCTCGGATTTTTTGATTTCAATCCGGAACACTTTGATTTTTTGTGATATTGTTTCATCTTCAAGCCCCATCTGGTAAATAATTTCGCGTGATTTTCGCATATCTGGATTTTCATTATTGGATAACCAGTCGTCTCTGTTCAATATCGGCAGTATAATCTTTACGATTTTGTTGGGTTCGTCCGCGTTCTTTCTACAAGGTCGTAATGCCGACTGAACAATACGAATATTTGATGTCATATTTTCAGCAAATACAACCGCGTCAAGTAATGGAAAATCCCAACCTTCGCCAAGACAATAGACGCATGAAATGATACCCTTCTTGGAATTACCGAAATGTGTGAGAATATCGCTTTGTGTTCGTGATTTCATGTCACTATGATATTCTGAATCATACAAATCAGGGATATCAAAATATTTCTCTTTTATAAGCAGACGGATGTATGTAATGATTTGGATTGAGTTCGCCTTATTGTTTGAATATATGAGCATATGATGCGAATGTCCTTCATTTATACTTTTCAACGAAGCATATGCGGTGAGTAGAAGACGTTGGTTGTTTTCATCGCGTGTTTCGAATTTTTGGAAAAGCTCATCTAGTTGTTCTTCCAACGCAACAATCGTTTGAATTTGATAATCGCAAATAATATTTTGTTGGATCGCCCATAATACGCAACGTCGTTCAATCACTTCGCCGAAATGGCCTGTGTCGTCATTCGATACCACACTACCTCTTTCATCTATATTGCCACCTAAATTCGAAACATCGATAGTCTTTAATGTTGCGGTCAGCGACAATTGCTTATCACATGGAATCATAAGCATATGTATATATGATTTTGTCGTTTCAGAGACGCGCATGTTTATCGTTGTTAAATGATGACATTCATCGTTAATTTTGAAATCAAATGAAGTGGAAATGATGACGGTCGCTGCTGTATAAACCTTGTGAGAAGATGAATACGTTGTTATAACGATATGGCGTTTGTTGTTATATTCAAGGAATTTGGCGATGTCATCCACGCTTACGCCACCTGAAACAACCAGTAACGGAACATCAACATATAGAAGCATTATAATAGACTGCCATTGTTTCACTAACTGCTTATTTGGAACCCCGATAACGATTCGATTGTGTCGTTCTAATCTCTCTGCCACCCATAACGAAATTAGAGTCTTGCCAATCCCACAAGTAAGAACAAGAAGACCTTTGTTATTTTTTCTAAAATGTTCTACTGACGTTGTGATGATAGTATTTTGATATTCTCGTGGGACATAGGAATAACAACCGGAACATCGTTTCAGTCGGGAAATTAGTAATGAAGAGCGTAGTTTTTGAAAATTGTTGCGAATACGATGTTTTCGCAATAGTTCAAGGATTTCACATTCTGGAATACGACGATATGAAATTCGGTGTTCTTGGAGACACGGTTCTATACAATTTATGATTTGATTGCTGTAAAATTCAGTTCCAGCGTTGTGTTTTATATGATACTTTTGAAACTCATGCTGGAGAAATCGTTCAATAATACTCATTTGAGACAACGGAACTTCAATGACAACCTCGAACCTACCTCTTATAATCTCATTGGTTGCGTATGTCGAATCTCTTTCTGGTATATTTGTTGTTTTTCCTAATTTACACGCATTGAAGTCGTCGTATGCGGAATGTCTGCGAACATAGATGTATCCATAAAGTGACATGTATCTTTGATTTTCTGTTCTTATGTTTATTTATAATAGTATTATAAGTATTATTCAATTTTATCGAAAAATGTCAAATGATATGTTGGACACCCTTCGCCAGCTATACCATAAATACGATGAAATCATCCGGTTATCCGCCTACGCATTCACCGGTTGGTTCTTATCGTGGGTGCTTTTTTTCATCATGTTGCCTTTCATGGCACGAGCCTACGGCAAAATCCGCGGTGCTTCGTTGAATTACGCGTTTAGTTGGTTCTCGATGATTGCGATTATATTAGGGTTAGAGTTCAGTTTGGGGTGAATATTCGGAATTCTTACTTTTCAGCCGAAAATATTAACGTTCGAAATCATGAAAATTCAAAACCTTTCAAACTTATACGAACCAACATATACGTTTGAATGACTTTTCAGCCAAAAATATTCCATTCAAAATCATGAAAATCCAAAAGTCCTGGTTCCAAAACCTCGGTCCCCTATTTTCAAAGACTTTTCAGCCAAAAATATTCCGTTAAAAATTGCATCCCCCAAAATGGGGAATTTTATAGATTGGAATTTTACATTGACGATTTTGGGGGATGCAAATGGTTATTTGTTGTATTATGGCGTTATGCCTTGGTTTTATGTATTAGTTACAATACTATGATGTAATATGATGTATATAAATAAATGTATTATAATTTTATGGTGTTGGTGGATTTGGGTTTTTGTATCCTGTCCAAATAAATGTCCATTTTGGCCTTTGCGCGTGGAAGTTTTGAAACGTGAAATTCAAAACATCGAAAAACTGGGTTGTGAGCATTATGCTCTTATTTTGTATTTTTGGTGTAAAAATACGTGACTGATAATTTTAAAGCTGGTGGCGTGGTCGTTGAACGATGTGAAGGGGTGTGGTAATTCGTAGTTTTAGGGAGGTTTTTTGTCTTAACTGTATGTATAAAACGCCAACGTATCAAATGACATATACATGCAAACCATGTGTTTTTCAAACAACATCTAGGAGAGATTATGAACGTCATCTTTTAACACAAAAGCATATTGATGGCGGTAATACAGGTAAAACACCTATAAAAACACCCGAAGGTTATTATTCATGCCCAAATTGTCACAATACATATAAATCTCGCACTAGCACTTATACACATATCGCAAAGTGTGGAATTGTTAACAATACACAAAATGTAACTGATTCAACTGAACATCATATATCAACAGAACCATCTACTATTACAGAAGAATATATCTCCGAGGTTATTTCAAAAAACCAAGAACTAACAACCGCAAATCAAGAATTAAGAAATGCGATGTTGCTTTTGATTCAACAGAATACAGAATTTCAAACCAAAATGATGGAATTATGTAAAAGTGGCATATTATCAAACACAACCAATAACAACACTAACACCAACACCAACACGAATAGCCATAATACCATCACCAACTGTAACAACCCAACCTTTAACATGAATATGTTCTTGAACGAGAAGTGTAAGGATGCGATGAACATGAAGGACTTCGTGAATTCCATCCAGTTGAGTATGACAGATATGGAAAACGTCGGCCGCTTAGGGTATGTGGAGGGTATGTCAAACATCCTTATCGACAACCTCCAGAAAACAGACGTCTATAAACGCCCCGTCCATTGTAGCGACGTTAAGCGCGAAACCCTCTACGTGAAAGAGAACAACCAATGGCAACGCGAAGGCCCTGAACGCACAAAAATGACGAATGCTGTCTTAGCGGTCGAGCATAAGAATGTGGTTCTCGTGAATGAATGGGCGAAAGCCAACCCGCGTTGTTTGAATAGCAACACCCGAGAGAATGAGAAATACATCAGGTTATCAAAGATTGTAACCGACGGAGAGAAGGAGGGGAATATAGATAAGGTGATACGAAAAGTAGCAAAGCGTGTGGCGATTGAAAATGAAAACACGTTATGAATGAATCTAAAACTATTCTCTTGTAGTATATCATAAAGCCTTTGAAGTTTTATTGAGAACCATCGTATTACGACCCGGATGAGGACACCCACGAAGACACCCCCCACTATATTTGCATGCCTGAATGATGCCAGAATTGTTTTTAGCACAGGTGATAAGAACGCATCATTCAGTTCAGATGCGTTTATGACCGCCGCCACCCCCGAAGCAAAAGGCCTTTTTGACCATCGAATGAATGGTCGCGCTCACCCATCAGGGTTCTCCAAAACCGGACCGAATATGCGCGGATAGGTGATAAAAAACATAGAACGATATCGTATTATACTATTATATCGTTTTACAGCATTATTGTCTAATAATAATAATTTCAAAATGATGAACATCGAATACATCATTCCTCTCGTCACATTCTGGAATGCGATTTCATCTCATTTCGCAAAATACAGATCACCCGAAATCACGAATAATGCGGTGTGTTTGATACACAGCGTGTCATTCATCGCCCATTACAATTATGATTACAATATGAATTATGCGGTTCATGCGAGTATCGCCTTTTTCATCTACGACCTTCTTTATATTATGCGACGCGTGTTCCTCTCCTACCGCTACCATCGTTACCACCGCGACGACCGCCGCGACGACCCGCATCCGCATAATCACACACACGAGCTCAACAAACAACTCCCGTTCATCGCTCACCATATCGCAGGAATATATATCCTGTATTCTGCCATAACCATTGCCAACGGTCGATATATCCTAGACGCATTCCTTATACTAGAGAAATCGAACATTATGATTTATGTATCGTATCATCTTCACAAACAATACCGTGAATATACACGCATCAACGCAATCTCCGAGTTTGTTCAGCTGATGACATATACATATTATCGCTTATTCGCGTTATCGGTGTTTATTTATGACCAGCGACTGACAGGATTATTCACCTATCCATACATCACACAGTTCTTGATTTTGTTGGTATATTCGATGGGCTATGTGTGGAGTTATCGATTATTGAAGAAAAATATCGCGAATTACGGGGTGATTCGTGCTACCGTCAATGCCTCTAAAAAATACTCTTCCGCGGGATGAAGCAACGCACCCACTCCAGATTTACAGCGAATCTCTCGGATGGTGTTTTGTATTTCTGTGATGCCGTCACTCGACGACGACGACAACGACGACGACTGCGACGACGATGACAGCGAATCGCGAATAAATGCGTCGATATCGGCACGGGTTGGATTAGGGTTGGTTGGAATGAGAAGGACCATTTTGTAATATAAACGTGAATAACATTTATATTACATTACATTACATTACATTATTTCTTATTTTCGATTACGGTATTTACGTGATGATTTACGTGATTTTGACCTAGAATGACGTTTGCTGTGTTTGAATGTTTTTCTTACGATTTTATGGGAAGAACGACGATGACCAGCACCTGTAGAATTAGGAATAGAACTAGGACTAAGAAGCTTTGTCATATCAAATGTAAATATAAGTGTTGCTTTTCCAGCATCAACAAGTTTACTTTGAACACTACCATCTTTTATTGAACACATTCGGTCCAACAATTCCGATACTCTAAACCCTTTGTCCTCATTGTTAAAGCTAATGTGGTGTTTGTCCAGTATTTCTGTTTTTAAATCTTCGTCTTTATATGTATTGACCGCACCATTAGGTTTAGTAATGGTTATTTTTGTTAATGCTTGTTCAAATAGTTTATCAAGTCCTTCAATATCGTAACCACCATAATCATTTTTTTTTATTTCAACTGGCGAATCTTTTTTATTGAATATCAGATATGCCTTTATAGCTTCAGCTATGTTTTTTTTTAATTCTCGTAGTTTATCTTTTCTTTTTCTATCCACACCCGTGCCGGTTTCAGTTGTATCATGTAAGCTCGTGAATTTTGCCTCCTTAAATTCATCTAATTCAATTTTAAATTCTTGTTCGTTTTTAGGTTTCGTATATATACCTTTCCCAAGACGCCCAAAGAAACCGAGCGTGTTATTGTCACCCATTAGTAATATATTACCTAAAGAAAATAATAATATATTATCTAAAAACCATTCTATGAATACACCAACACTAACACCAACACTGTCACTCACACTCCCCCTCCCCAACGCCCATTTTATCTGGTATTGTGCGTGGTTGTCGGTCCCTTCGGCAATCTATGCGCTAACATGCTATACCCCCCATATCGCAATCATCCCCGCGTCTGTATGGGCGACATCTCTCAACTATTGGCGGTACCCTCTCCGCGATTCATGGCGGCGAACACTCGATATCGCAGTTGTATTCGCCGGCGTAAGCTACCAGACCTATTACGCATTTAGATATACCTCGCCAGCACATTTCACAGCTTACTCTATACTCAACGCTGTGAGTGCGGCATCCTATATCGCGAGCAACACCCTAATGAACCGAGGACGAATATGGCCGGCTACCTATGCTCATGCGAGTATCCACTTCTTCGCGAATCTGGCAAATGCGGTGCTGTATAGCGGTATATTCACATATAAAGATAAAAATATATAAACAAATAATCACTACATTTTTATTAAATGAAGGTGATTATCAATAACAACATTTATGACATAACCACATTCATATCAGAACATCCAGGAGGTGCTGGCGTCTTTACAAAATATGCTGACAATCACAATGACAATATACCCGACCTCACCGAAAAATTCAACGCGGTTGGTCATTCTGAATACGCGGTCAATCTTCTCGGGAATTACAAAGTGGAAGAACTATCAGAAGACGACCCACGTTTTAAACGTAAGCATCGCTTGGAATACAATAAGACCAAAATATCCAAACTCATCACACATGAAGACCGGTTCCATATTCATAAAAGCATGGGTGTTGTTTCGCTCCTCAACTATTTTTATCTTCTATTTGATTGTTTTTATAGTGGTGCCACTGCCGAAATGACGCTTCGAAGTGTTGATGGTGGGTTTATTGGTCTCACGTGGGTTCATACGATTCTCTCACTTTCAGCACTTCAGTTTCTTATTCCACGCACCCGAACTGGTATTCTCCCGATGATATGGCAGGAGTTTCGTGCGCATTCGATTGTGTTCGCAGTGAGAAGTTTCCTCATCATAAACGCATTGTATTTCTTATTCTTCGATACCAAAGAAGACCGCTCTTCTGCCACCGCTATCGCAGTTCGTCTCGCATTTGTTCTTCTGGCGATGAAACTTGCTGATATAAGCACCGAACACTTACGCGAAAATCGTAAAGAAACGACGACGGCTACGATGCCTTACTGGAGTGATTGTCCGGCTTCTCTTCAGAAGGCGATTAAATATTTTTATACACACTCACAGTTTATGGCGACGACGGTATGCCTATTTGCGGATATTCCATATATTCTTGCGGTCGCATTTCCAATTCAGATTGCGTCGTTTTTGATGACCCTTGTCCGTAAAAACATCATTTCCGCGTTTTGGTATCATATGTTTTATGGTGCTAGTTTGCTCGTTGTTTATCTTATGAATGCTGCCGACATCCGGTTATATCCAATCATTATTCTCGGAGCAGCGTTGATTTACGCTCGCGTGCATTTGAAACTGAATAAATATATACTGTGGTCATTGGTGGCTCTGATTGGTGGTGTTGCGAAAACATACGCAACATCCGACAAAGTATCCAACGAATACATAATAAGCAGTCTGGTATGGTTGGCAGTTCCTTTCGTTTCGGTATTCTATTATTATATCACAAATAACGAGGAAACAAAGACACAGATTCGCGAATGGTTCATGAACACAATCATCGAAAAGGATAATAATCGCGAAGAATCGAACCATCGCGTCTATAAAAATATGACAATAGGAAAACAGGGCGGTCAAATCCACAATAAAATCACAATACAATTCTGCGAAAACTATCCGAAGTATAGACCCGGAATGTATTTCAACTTGTATTTTGATACAAAGAAACGGCCATACACTCCGGTAGAATACACCTCCGGAACTACCGAGACCGCGACCTTTCTCGTTAAACGCGTTCAAAATGGCGAGGTCTCACCACTTATATGTGACAAGTATCTCGTGAATCAAACCGTATTTTGTAAAGGACCGTTTGGTGTCAAGTATTATGACCCGTCGGAAACCATAATGTCGTTTATATGCGACGGAACCAAGATTAGTGCAAAATATATAATTATGTGTTCATGTGGTTCCGGAATTACTCCATTTTATAGTATGGGTGTTGCGTGGTCACAAACGACACCAATGACGAAGACGACGCGTCAAGAACTTCATTACCTTTCATCATATCGTTCGCCCGACGATGCCATATTACGTGCTCCGACCTCAGAAC
>Ga0194118_10001811_pt1 | contig 28991 bp, 32 predicted proteins | sample TA2MahsurfametaG_2_FD_148662 | JGI IMG/M metagenome (GOLD analysis project Ga0194118, IMG submission 148662) | Freshwater microbial communities from Lake Tanganyika, Tanzania - TA2015013 Mahale N5 surface | ecosystem: Environmental > Aquatic > Freshwater > Lake | place: Tanzania: Lake...
CGACTACCCTCTCGCGTGGCTGGATCGACTCTCGCCGGCCGACAACGAGTACGCGCGCGAATGGCGCGAGAAAGTCCGAGCGCACCACGCCGCCAAGAAGTCCGCACCGAGCGTCGAGGTCGGGGACCGGATTCTGATGGAAGAACCGATCACGTTCGCTGGCGGGTTCTCCGAGCGCGAGTTCGTCTACGCGGGCAAGTTCAGGTTCCACACGCCGAGAATGGTGACGGTTCGCCTGCCGCGCGACTGGAAGACTCGCTACAAGTGGTCGGTCGCGGCATGATTCTCGACTTCGATCACTGGGTCGCCACCTACAAGCCGCGCGCCAACCACCTGAACCCCCACGCCTCGTCGTTCGACGACGGAAACGGCGGGATCATGTTCGAGACGTACGGCGCCGAGCTCGATTACGTCCTCGAGTGCTCCAAAGACAGCAAGGCCAGCGTGTGGACCTACGTCGACGGGGACGGCGGGACCTACATCATCGAGGGGTTCCGCATCGCCAACCGCATCGGGTACTTCGTCTGCGACGTCCCCTACGAGAAGGGCGTCCAGTACGAGGTCGAGGTCTCCTCGGACGAGGCCGCCGACTAGCTGACGTCGTTGTCGAGGCGCTCGCGCAGCCCGATGATCGGGTTCGGTATCACGCCGGCGATGCGGCCCAGCGACTTCTCGTTCTTCATCCACGACGTGTCGTCCTTGTCGATGGCCGACCTGAACGCCGGGTCTACGACGCTCGACGCTATCTTCGACTCGAGTTGCTTGATCCGCGACTCCAGAGCCGCGATCTTCTGCTCGAGTTGCTTGCTGGTGATCGATTCGATCGCATCATCGTCGCCGGGCGTCTCCGGCTCGGTGTCGAACTTCTTTCCCATGACGGAAATGGTAGTCTGATTACGTGGATTCAGGGGGGAACAAGGGGCGGATGACGCTGAATGACGACCATCTGCTGCTCAAATGGCCCTACGACAGGGCCGAAGTCGACGAAATCAAGCGCATCGACGGCGCCAAATGGGACAGGGTGGGCAAGGCATGGCGCCTCCCGGTGACGTCCCTAGGCCCGGCGAGGGAATTCGCGGCCCGGATCGGGCTCGACATCGACCCGGAGGTGCTGGTGCTCGACGTCCCGGCGCACAAGAACTCGGCTTTCGGCGTCCGGATGGAGGGAAAGTACGTGTTCCTGAGCTTCGGGTACGACCCGGTGAAGGTCCGCAGCGTCAAGCAGATACCCGGAGTCACGTGGGACGCCAAGACGAAGGCGTGGAAGGCCCCGATCTCGTCGATCAGCCACGCAATCGGCTGGTCCGAGCGCTTCCGGATGCACGTTCCGGACGAAATTCGGGACGAAGCCGGCAGGATCCAGGCCCGGATGGAGGCCGCCATGGCCGAATCTCGGTCGACCGGCGCGGAAATCACCATCGCCGGGTTCGAGAAGCTGATGCCGTACCAGAAAGCCGGCGTGATGTACGCCAAGAACCGGCGACGTTGCTTCATCGCGGACGAGATGGGGCTCGGAAAGACGCTCCAGGCCATCGCCGCGGTCGAGGAAATGCACCGGGAGTCCCCGATCTACCCGGTCGCCGTCGTCTGCCCGGCGAACCTGACGCTTAACTGGGCCAAGGAGTACTCGAAATGGCTCCCGGAGAGGCGCGTCGCCGTCGTCTCCGGGCGAAAGTCGTTCCCGGAGCACGGGACTTACGACGTCGTGGTCGTCGGATACCCCAATCTGGTCGCATGGCAGGCCCAATTGACGGGGATGGGCGGCTACGTGTTCGACGAGAGCCACTATCTCAAGACGTACGGGGCGCAGCGCACGAAGGCGGCCATGAAAATCTGTCGCCGGGCCACCAATTCTCCTCCGATCCTGCTGCTAACGGGGACCCCGGTGGCCTCCCGCCCGGCGGAGTACGTCTCCCAGCTCGACATTCTGGGGATACTCGACACTTTCGGCGGCCGGATGGGCTTCTGGCGCCGGTACTGCGACGCCCACAGGGACAAATTCGGCCAATTGCGCATCGACGGCCACTCGAACCTCGAGGAGCTCAACTCGACGCTGCGCTCGACGTGCTACATCAGGCGCACGAAGGACCAGGTGCTCGAGGAACTGCCCCCCGTGCTCGAATCGACGGTGTACTTCGAGGGATCCGAGCGCGGGAGACGGGACTACGACGTCGCGGAGGCCGATGTCGGGGCCTGGCTCGAGCAGAACGGGCGCACCGGCAACGCTCCGGAACAGCTCGCGAGGATTTCGGTGCTGCGCCGGCTCGCCGCGGAGGCCAAATTGCCGGGCGTGCTCGAGCTGATCGACGAAATGGTCGCATCCGGGCGCAAGGTTGTGGTCGCGGCGCACCATCGCGACGTGGTGAGCTCGATTGCGGCCCGCTACGGGGGCCTGAAGATACAGGGCGGCATGTCCGTGGTCGACGTCGAGGAGGCCAAGCGCCGGTTTCAGGAGAATTCCGTGGAGGAAAGCCCGGCGATAGCCCTCTCCATCGAGGCCGCGAAGACCGGGCACACCCTGACGGCGGCGCAGGACATAGTTTTCGTCGAGATGCCGTGGACTCCGGCCGACGTGCAGCAGACTTACAGCCGCCTGCACCGAATCGGGCAGCGCGGGTCGGTCCGGGTGACCTACGCGCTCATGGCCGACAGCATCGACGAGGACATACACCGCTCGATCTCCCGCAAGGAGGAGATAGTCGCCGGCGCGGTCGACGGCGGGGACGTGGTGGAGTCCGTGAGGCTTCGCGTTGCGAGCCGCCTCAGTTCGTCTCGGACTTGACCTTCTTCATGAAGTCGTAGAAGGCGTCGAACACGAAGGTCACGTTCGCCTTCTCGAAAATTTCCGGCGGAACCTCGCGCACCTCGACATCCTCGAACCTCGGCTGGCCCTTGTCGTCGTAGCCGAACCTCGACACGGCCTGCATCTGCCTGCCCGTCTTGACGTCGATCCCGTTGAATGCGATGAGCTCGGTGACGCCCGACAGCGGCCCCAACTCTGAGTGGAGTTTCTCGAGGTCTCCGCGCTTGTGCGTCCTCGCGAACTCGTCGAGTTGCTCCTGCGATTCGACTGTCGTCGCATAACCCTCCGACATGAAGATGACGATCCTCGGATCCTGCTTGGCGACCAGGCCCAGCGCCGCCGCGAGGTGGCCCATCGTGTTGTCCTTCGCCTCTATCACGGCGATGCTCTGCTTGTCATCCTGCCCGACCCAGATCAGCATCGGGCTCAGGTCCGCGGGGCCGCCGTTGCGCCGGCATGCGTCGGCCTTCGTGGCCTGCGTTATCGCGACGTGGGTGCGCATCTGTTGCTCGAGATCCATCAGGCAACGACCTCCAGCGTCGTCGCTTCCAAGAAGCCAGCACCGTTGCCCTCAGGGTCGGCGAGGGGAACGAACCCCGTGCCGTCGGTGAAAATCACGACTGCCGCGTAGTCCTCGTGGGCGAACTCCCAGCCGATGTCCTCGCACTCCTCTTCCGTGAGTGGCCGGACTTCCTTGATGGTCTTGCCAACGAACGAACCGTAGTCGCGTGCGATGTACTTGACCTTGTCTGCGTAGGTGGTCGTTCTCATGACTTAGAACCTACAAGGCGGTCATCCGTCGGCGCATCTTCCCCGAACCTCCACTTGCTCGTCGCAATCGTGGAGATCGTTATCGAGGAATGCCAGACCTCATGGAGGAGGGTTATCACCTTCACGACCTCGGCCATGCGCTCGTCGGGTTGGCCGTTGAGCAACTTGCCGTAATTGACCGGGTTGTTGCTCATCGCCGTCTTGGCGATGATGCCCTCGGCCAGATCGTGGATCTGGTTCAGGCCATCCTTAGCACCTGCGTTCACGTTGCCTCCTTGTGGCTCGTTGGTATCAGTATGACGGGTCGTAATCGCTCGGCGCGCCTCCCGACGCGCCCACCGATGACGGTGCCGCACTATGTAGGTATGAGCAAGGGACTAACACTCGGGCAGTTCCGGAAACTGACTGCCCATCTCCACCCCGAGACCGAGATCATTCTTGACGAGGGCAACAACGGCGATTGGTACGTTGACGTCGAGGCGATAGCCATACCTTCCGATGAAAACGGGTTCATGGGTATCACCCTCGTTCCCGGCGATCATTGGGACAATCGCTTCCCTGCCGACGAACCTGCCGACCTGTGGGAGTCGAGCGCGCCGAGCGATGAAGGGGCGGTACTCTGAACCCATGAACCTCTACGACTTCACCGACTACTGCCAAGACTTCTACGACAAGGGCCGCGACGGCGCGATCTACCCGTTCGCCACCGAGGCCGAGATAACGATGGCGGTCCTCGCCCACGTCACCGACCCGAACCCCCCGTTCCCGTTCGACGGGGACAGCACGGATCGCGAGGCGGTCCGTGACCGTATCCTCGCCATGCGCGAGAAGACGGGCAAGGGCGAGACCGAGTTCGACCTCGCCGTGAACGCCGAACTCGCCAAGCGCGGTGCACCGGAGTCGCACTTCATCAAGACGCTCCGGGATGACGGCACCCTCTACGTTCGATAGTCGCGCCGACGGATGCCCTTGCCGTACACTTACGGTATGTTCCTAATCCTGTTCCCCACGTTCGGGGTGCTGATGCTCGTCACGGTGGCATTCCTCGCCGCTCGCGCCGAGCGAGACCGCTACTGCGACCACGGGCCGAGCGACTACGACTCCTACTGCCCGAAATGCGGGATCGATTCATGAGCGACCTTGACTTCGAGCAGACGTACCTCGTCACTTTCCGGGCGAACAAGTCACTCGCAGCGGCGAGCACGATCCGCTCGATCACGCTTGCGGCCACCACCACCGACGAGGGTGATGCTCAGTTCCTCGCCTACAGCGACCTCATAGAAGAGTTCGGGGCCGAGGTGGCGAGGTGCTTCGACTTCGTCGGCGTTAGCGTGGAAGCATGAACGAGTTCGAGCAGGAGCAGGCGAACGACCTGTTCAATGACTTTCAGGACCGGCAGGCGGAGGATCACGTCCTGCGCGAGGAAGAGGAACTGCGCAAGAAGGCCCTCGAGGGATACAGGCGAACGACCCACGACTTCGCCGTTGCCCTAGCCGATGCGGCGTACCACAAGCACGGGAACTACCCGGCGGCCCTGATCGACGTCTGTTCCGCTCTCGTTATGTTTCACGGCGAGAAGGCGATAAACGATCTCGTTGAGGTTGTCTATCGGGAGAAGGCCGAGGAAGACGCCTCGCCGTTCTAGGGGCAGCAACTCTCGCCGGAGGCGCACTCCGCGCCGATGGCGCAGTACCCGGCGATGTCGACCCAGTGATCCTCGTTGCCGGGCGTCTGCGCGAGCCGGCTTATCTTCAGCAGGATCATCATCACCGGCACGTCGGACGCCCTGATCTCGAGCCGCCCGCGCGTCTGGTGCAGCCGGGCCAGGTACGACTCCCACAGCTCGGCGGTGCACGCGAAGTCATCCTGCGGCTCGCCGTAATCGACGTTCCGCGCGTTCGTCACGGCCTCGCGCGCAAGGTGCAGCACCTCGGCCCTGTCCAGAATGTCCCGTTTTTGCTTGCGTCGTTTCCGTTTCGTCATGCGACGAACACTACACCACGCGCCTGCCGGCGGCCGCGAGACGGGACCGCATTCGCGCGTCGTCGTCGTGCTCCATCAGCGTCACGACCGAGTAGCCGAGCCGGCGCAGTTGGTCCGACTTCCGGCGGTCCCTCCGCCGGTTGCGCGCCACCTTGTCGACCCACCACGCGCGGTTGCGCTTCGGCGGCTTGAAGCACCTCGGGCAGCCGTGCCAGAAGCACCCGTTGACGAAGACGGCCACCCGCGCGTCGACGAGGAGCACGTCGGGACTCCCCGGCAGGCCGGACGTCTTGGTGCTGTACCTGATGCCGAGCTTCCTCGCGGCCCTGCGCGCCCGCATCTCCGGGCCCGTCGCCTCCGTCTTGACGCGCCGCATCCTCTCGGACGTCGCCGGGTCTGGCGGGACCGCCCGCGGCTTGCGGCCGGCGGGTCCCTTCATCGCGTCAGGGCTTCTTGCAACGGTGAGCCCACTTCGGCCCGTACGTGCACGGATCCCACGGATCCCAGCCCGCGTAGGTGTAGAGGACGTATCCGGCCTTCAGGTTCGTCAGGGCGTCCAGCAGGGGTTCCTGCTCGCAGATGCCCATGTCCGAGCAGACCCTCGCCCACTTGTTCCGCTTGGGGTTGTAGTTCACCCCGTTGATCTGGAGCAGTCCCGTGTCCGAGCGGTGGTTCCACTCCGAGACCCTGACGATCTGGCAGTTCCGGTCCACCACGTCCCCGCCCCGACGGTTCGGGCAACCGCCGGATTCCCTCAGGATTATCTGCCCGAGCCTCTCCCACGTCTCCTCGGGCCAGCCAGCCTGGGCCGCGAGACCCGGCAGCCACGAGATGTCCCCGTGCCTGAACACGGGGGCGGCGACCGTCGTGGTCGTCTGGGGCGTCTTGCGCTCGACCACCTGCGGGACGGCGACCTGGGACGTCCAGCCCCTCAACTGCGGTTCACCGGGCGATGCCGGCAGGAGCCACCCGCCGATCAGAAGCCCGACGGATAAAAGAAAACCCCCGAAAGTGGTATTCATCTTCCTCCATTGTGGTAGGCGACCACTCGTTCAGTAGGGTCGGGTCGCGGTTTATGGACTGCCTCAATTGTAGCCCAGAACCACCCCGGAACGCAATACCTCGTTCACAAGCGCACTATCTAAGGTGCTTGTCCACGTAGTCATGGGGGTCGGCCGGGTTCACCCGTACGATCCACCCGTACTCATCCTTGGACGCCCCGTAGAGCCCCATGGAGTCCAGCAGGAAGGCCGCAAGCCCGGCGTTCCTCTCGTGCATCTCGACTATCTCCTCGTCGGTCATCGATGCCTCGTTCTCGTCGTTCATCTCGAGGTCGTCGAGTATCGCGGCCACGTGGTCGGCCAGCCTCATCCTGAGCTCCCCCGTGGTGCCGTCGTCGTCGGTCATGGGTGCTAGTGTAATCGCCACTATCCACAACAGAGAGGAAACAGCAATGAATTTGGCACCAACAACGGTGGTGGGGAACATCACCTCAGACCCGGAACTCGTGTTCCTGCCAAGCGGGGCGGCCAAGTGCTCGTTCAGCGTGGCGGTCAATCACGTCTGGTACGACGAGAACAAGGAGAAGCAGGAGAAGACCTCGTTCATCAACGTGACCGCGTGGCGCTACCTCGCGGAGGGGTTCGCGCGCGTCGGCGAGAAGGGAATCGGCGTGATCGTCCACGGCCGTCTCGAGCAGAGGAGCTGGGACGACAAGGAAACGGGACAGAAGCGATCCACGACGGAGCTCGTAGCCGAGGAGATCGGCATCCTCACACGTTCGATCGAATCGCTCGAGCGCCGCAAGGGGCAGAACCCCGATGGCGCGCAAAGGAAGTCTGGCGCGACGACAGCCCCTCGTCAGCCGCGCCAGGCGGTGTCGGTCGGGGCAACCGAGGTTACAGAAGAACCATTCTGACACCGGTCGATTGCCGGGCGGCATTGGCGCCGGGACCACGTTAAGTGCATTCCGGCCCAACCCGCCCGGCACTCGCCATCACCGCCGAGAGGGGCAGGACAATGAGGATCGTGCGCACCATGCTGCGCTTGCTCGCGTCGGCGTTCGTCGCGCGCGACCCGGCAAGGCATCGCCGGGCGACGCGCATCATCGACCGCGCGCACTGGGGGGAGGGCTGATGCGGCTGCTCCTGAGGTCGCGTCACTTCCAGCGGCTCGAATCCGAGGCCATGATCGACGCGCTCCTGAGCGGCGAGGTGGATCGCATACGCATACCGACGTGGGCTCCGTACGAGGCCAGGGAACTCACCGATTACATCCGGCGCCAGGCCGCGCGATCGTTCATCATCGTCAAGACCCGGCAGGAACAGGGGTGCCTCGTGGTCGAGACGAAACGGGACGGATACTACGGGCCTGTAGCTCAGAGGTAAGAGCAGGGCACTCATAATGCCTTGGCCGTGGGTTCGATCCCCACCGGGCCCACTTGGTAAATTTGGTACGTGAACGAGTTGCAGATCCTACCGGGCGCGCGCTATTCCTGATCGTCGCGCGCGGTGTCGTCGTCGCGCATGGTGCTGTAGTTCGGCACCAGCTCCACGACGTCGCCCCTGACGATCGCGACGTTCTCGCACTTGCGGCAGGCGAAGTACTCGATCCCCTTGTGGGGCTCGGACTGATCCGAGTACTCCCACTCGTGGTCGCAGTCGTCGGGTCGGGGGCAGTGGATCTCGCTCATGGGTAACAGTATGGGGGGTGGGTATCCGTCAGCGCAACCCGTGGATCGCCGTCATCTTCTGGCCGAACTCGAAGAGCCCAGCCTTGTAGCCGTTCGGGAATCGAGTGGCGAGGTAGGCGTCAACTTCTTCGCCCGTGCCGAAGTCATGCACTTCGTCGCCGTACCCGAGCTCGGGGAACGACAGGCAGAGCCTGACCATTCCCGTGCCGACGTGCAGGCGCGCACTGATGCGCCCGTAGGCGTCGCCGGCGAAGGCGTGAACCGTGCCCGCCCACCTGAGGATGATCGCTCTGTCTTCCATACTCCGATGATGCAGGGTCGTCATCCGTCGGCGCGCCGCGCGAACGTGCGTTCGCCCATCTCTGATCCCCCCGTGCGCCCACGGATGACGGTCAGACACAATGGGTGTATGGCAAAGAAACGAACCAGCTTCTACGGCGAGATACTCTGTGACGAGTGTGGCGAGCCGTGCACCACGAAGCCGAACTACCGAGACATCACGAAGCCGAACTACCAAACTGACCCACAGCCGATTCCACACGAGTGCAAGCCAGAGGACATCATGAAGGAGGCGATTCGGAAAATCGCCGCCCGTGGTATCTCTGGTAGGTGGACTGCCGACCAGATTGCCAGAGAGATAGTTGAGACTGGCTACTGTGCGCCGACCAATGCCGACCCCGTACTGTGTAAGTAGGAGGAAACTATGGGACAAGGATTCATACTCGCCAACCTAGACAAGAAGGAATTCGTCTCGCCGCATTGGCTCGGCTTGGGATACAAGCTGGGCGAGTTCGGCTCACCGAAAGACCCGTTCGCAGGCAGTCTGGTGCAGTTCGCCCGTGAACTCACGGCGACCGATGGCAGGTGGCACGGCGACCGAGTTGTCTACTTGGGCGACTACGGCGATGTCTACGACTTGGACTTCGCACCCGTGAGCGAGGTGCTCAACAGCGAGGGCGAGGATTACGCACTTGCCTACAACGAGTACACCCCGTTGGACAAGCAGGGGATTCGTTCGTGGGTTGCGATGAAGGTTGATCCAGAGGATTTCGCCTTCCGTCTTCGCCTATGGGCGAGCCACGACGAGGTGGATAGGCACTTCGCCAACAAGAAGTAGTCACACTTCGCCACACTTCGTGCGTAACAGTCTCAGGAGGAAACCATGAGCATCAGAGAGACACACAAGACCACCATCACCCTTGACGTACAGCAACTGTTCGAGGTGAGCAAGGCGATAACGGATCGCATTGCCAAGTACGCCCTATCCACCGACGAGCAATACCCGTACCGTCGCGAGGATCTGGCCGTGTTGCAGAGCGTCCAAGAGGTGCTTCGCAAGAACATAGATTTCGTCACCGAGGGCTACGAGGCAGAGATCGCCAGCGCAGAGGCGACGGCGCTCGACGACGAGGAGGCACTCCGAAAGTTCATAGAGGGCGAGTAGGCTGTGGGGGTGGCATCGCTATCACCCATCTTCACGGACAAGCCGGAACTCGCCGATCTCTACACGGCGATGATCGAGAACTACGGCGGCTTCGGCTCCACGCCGCGGTCCGCGCTCGAGGGCATCGCCGACGACCTGAAGCACGGCAGGCTCACCGACGACGAGGCCCTGGCCACTCTCGGTGCCACCCGTGACGAGATCCTGCTGACCGTCGCCTACCTTGTCGAGCACTTCGCGCAGTGGACCCACGACCACCCGGCGGTCATCGACTAGAGGTACACCCGTACCACGTCGCGCGACTTCACTCGCCGCGGCCCGTAACCCGTTCCGGATCGGTACGCCGCGATGTCGATCAGTTCGGGACTCCTGCCCACCTTCGTCGCGATGCCCATCCACCTTGCCGGATCCGTCGGCGCCAGCCGGTCGGTGATGCGGCTCTTCGAGCGGTAGTCGGACAGCGAGAGCTCGGCCCACATTGGCGACGTTCCGGACACGATCCACTCCTTCGCCATCGCCGGGCTTGGAACCGGTGCGATCGGCCTCGTCTTCGCCCATGCTCCCCTGAGCCTGTCCCACATCTCGCGCGACATGGTGCCGATGTACTGCCCGGTGCCCTCGATCCGGGCCTGTATCTCCTCGACCATCTTCTTGGCCTTTTGCCGGGTGACGAGGCGCATCGCGGCCAACTCTGCGGCTATGAGCTGCGCATAATGCGTTCCGTAGGCCAGCAAAGCCTCCCCGATCCCGCTGTCGACGAAGTGGACGATCATGTCGAACACGTCCTGGACGCCCGATTGCTCGCCGCTTCCCGGGTTGAACTCGAGCTTCCCGAGGAGCTCTGCCATTCCGCGCGTGGCCCCGGCGAACGACCCGGCGATGCTGAGGAACTTCAGCCCGTACTTGACCCACTCGCGGACCTCCGGGTCGGCGATGAACCGGTCGACGAACTGGTTGATCTCGCCGGCATTCCTCTCCCACTGCTCGGTTATCTGCTCCCACGTGAGGCCGAGCCTCCGTGCGAGCGTCTGCTGGTCCTTCGGCGTGACCATAGTCCCGAAACGCCCCATGGTCGCATCCGGGAGGTCTGAATCCGTGCCGGCTCCGCGGCCCAGCTTGAGCAGGTCCGCGGCCCTGTCGAGCGGCGAATCCGGCCCGGAATCGAATGCGTCGCCGGTCGACCCGCGGGATGCGAACCCGTCCTGACGCCCGCGGCGCTTCTCCAAGTCCCGTTCGAATTCCTCGCGCAACGTGAACTCGTCGGCCTCGTCATCGGCCCTGTCGAGCGCATCGAGATCGTCGGGATCGTCGGGATTGTCCGGCACGTAGCGGGACGCGAACCCGTCGTCGGGGTAGTCATCGAACGGATCCTTGGATGGGACGGCTCCGGGCGTGCCGCGTCGCTCCACGTCGGCATCGCGGAACTTCCTTCCCTCCTTGGTGAGCGCGGCGGAGTGCTCCACGCGGCCGCCGTAGACGTGCTCCGCGACCTTGAGCATCTCCGTCGCTATCCCCTTGCGGCGATGGCGCTTCTCGACGGACACCCCGTCGATGTGGTGCCTGTCCCGGTCTAGCCTGCGGCCGCCGATGTGCGTGTGGCCCCTGTCGAGCGTGAGTTGGGCGACCTGCTTGTACCTCCGTCCCGTGTAGACGCTCACCACCCCGGAGGCATCGACCTCGAACACGTACTTCTTCCTGCCGATCCTGACGTCTTCCCTGTAGATCGGCTCGCCGGGCATCGGTATGCCGAACTCGTCGAGCTCTCGATCGATGAATCGCGCGCCGGCAATATCCCTTAGCCGGGTCTGGTAATCATCCGGGACGATTTCCCGATCCCTCTGGGCCTTCCCGCCGCGTCGAACCGAGGTTTCCGGAACCTCTGCCCCGGCAACCACGTCGAGCGCCACCGACTCGAAGGGGTCATTGCTCCCCATCGAGGCGAACCCGTCGCCGCTTCTTCGCTTGCGCTCGACACCTTCAGCGAACAATTTCCCCGTAGGCGATAGATAGCGAGAGTGCTTCACCTCTTCGCCGTCCACGTTGTATTTGGATGCCAATTCCATCATCGCCGTGGCCAAACCAGAACGCTGCCTATCGTCATCTACGGTCACATCCGAAATGGTCATATCGTTGGGGTCATTCAAACCCTGAGGGTCGGGATACCCCTTCTTGGCGAACAAAGCCCCGATGTTCTTGCCGCTTTCGTCAGCGATCCAAATGTTGACGTCTTTTCTGGGAGGAACGTCGGGGTTCGAGTAATCGATGGTGGAGACAACCCTTGCGGTTACCTTCCTTCCTCTCGAATCCTCGAACGACAGGCGCACTTCGCGTTGTTCTACATTTTGTTCATTTCTCGGAGTTTTCTCGTCAGAAACAACAGTTTCCCTCACTCCCCGTGACGCGAACCCGTCGAGCAACTCCTCCTCGTCCCGGAGTTCCTGCACCCGCCTGCGGCTGCGCGCCGTCGGCTTCTTGCGTACGTAGAGGAAGCCGCCCTCGCCGTCAGTCCCGACGAGCGTGGCGCCTGCGAGGTCGACCTCCTCGACGTCCTCCGGGCGGAGGAGGTAGGGCTCGGGTCGGTCAAAGGGTTGGCTCAGCGCCTCCTCGACCATCTTTTCGCGTTCCGCGACGAGCCGGTCGAGCTTCTTGCGCAGCGCGGCCGCCTTCTTCGGGTTCGTCTGCGCGATCTGGTCTATCTTTCGCCGGGCTTCCTTGATGTCGTTCGCGTCCGCCGACCAGCCGGCATCGATCACGGCCTGCACGTCGTCTATGCGCGATCGCTCGATGATGCCGTCGGCGTCGTCGAGCCCGTAATCCTCCAGCCGCACGTCGTCGAACGGCCTGCGGGGAAGTCCGGGGATTCGCGGGGATGCGGCGTATCTTCCCGCTTCGCCGGGTTCGTGCGTCACCCATGCGGCCTCGAAGCCCTTGTCGACGTACTCCTTGTGCGCGTCGAACAGGGGGTTGCCGCGGTCCGTCTCGATCGCGATGTGGTCCTCGACGCTGTTCCACCCTCCCCTCGACGCGAAGCCGTCGGATGCCCTGTAGCCCGTGGCCTGCGCCTTCACTCCATCGACACGGGACTTCGGCTCGAGGGTGACCGGTCTTCCCGCGATCTCGTCCGCGACGTCCTGTATCGGCCTCTTCCGCGGTTTGACGGCGCCGGATTTGTCGCCGGGCGTGTCCTTCCTCCGGAACGGGCTCTCCTTGACCTTGCGTATCTTGTCGACCGCCTTCTCGATGAAGTCCTTCGATTTCAGGTCTGCGATCACCTTGTCGAACTCGGCCTGGGTCATCGCGGGAAAATCGCCCTTCACGTACAGGTCCTCGCCCTTCACCTTCGCGTCCTTGATGCCGAAGGCAATTTGCAGCGCCTTGCCGAGCTCCAGGCCGGAACGTATGTCCGTCTGGTAGTTCTTGATGTTCAGTTTCACCCGCACGTCGAGGCCGAGGTCCGCGAGCTTCTGGTTGGCCGTCAGTAGTCCCGACCATCGGTGGTGCCCGTCGAGCATGTAAATCTGGGTGCCCGGGTTGGCGGCGGTCAGCGTGGCCCCGAACAGGCCGTTCTTCCTGACGTTCGCGAGATGGTCGTGGTACCTGTCCATCATTTGTTCCGTCACGGCCGCCGGGTTGGCCTTCACCCACTTGGCGGCCGCGTCCAGGTCGATGATCTTGGCCATGTTCTCGAGGATTTTGTTCTCCGTGGTCTTGTATTTCGCCGGGTCTGCGGCTATCGCACGGAGCTCGGCGATCTTCGCGCGCGCCTTCGCGATGCCTTCCTTGTCGTCGACTTCCAGCTCGAACCTGCGCGCCACCCATTCATCGGTCATTATGGATTCGTCGAGGACGGGTATCGCCTGCCCGTTCTCCGTCAGTATCGTCTCGAGGATCGTCGACGTGGCCCCGTCGGCCATGTTCTCGACCTTCGATCCCTGTAGCTGGTTCTGCGCCCCGAGCATCGTCGCCGGGTCGACGAAGCGCGCCTCCTCGACCGTGATGCCCAGCGCCTGCGCTGCCGCATCCTGCAGGCTCCCCGCATCGACCTCGGAATCGTTCCAATTGACCACGCCCCAGAGCTGTTTGGTGACCAGGTCGTGGTCGGGGTGGTCCGGATTCTTCGCTATGTCGGCGATTATCTGGTTGGTCAGCTTCCCATCCTTGTTTGCCTTCGTTGGGGCGAGCAAGTCCCGAATCCTCTTCTGTGTCGCCTCGTCGAGATTGCTCAGCGCCTCTTCGTCGATCTTGAGTTTCGAGAACTTTATGAACCCGGCGCGCACGGCCCTGGCCGCGAACGAATCGTCGCCCGTCATGCGGCCGCTGAGCTGGGGCATTTCCTCGCGCTCGATGCCGATGTTCTCGCCGCAGAGCAGGTTGATGTCGGCCTTGTAGTAGAGGCACATGTCGATCTCGAACTGATCCCTGAAGGCCTTCGCGGCCTTCTTCAGGTCCTTCTTGCTGGTCAGGTCGAACTTCGGCGTGCCGTCGGCTTTCTTTTGCGATTCGACCCATTGCTTGAACACGCCGGTCTTGAGGAGCTCGTCCGGTTTCTTCTTTATCGCATCGACGTACTCTCGCAGCGCGGTCTGCATGTCGTTGATGCCGTTCTCGAGTATCTTCAACTGGGTCGGGTCATCGTCCCGTACGGTCACATGGAAGCCCATGGCCATGAAGACCTTGCCCATGGTCGCATTGGCAACCTCGATCAGATGCCCGCCGCCGAGTGCGGTGGCATCCGACAGGACGACGTCGCGCTCCGGGAACTGGTCCGCGAGGAACGCAACGAGCTCCTCCCTCGTCAGGTTCCGGATGTCTTCCGGCCCGAAGCCTTGGTCTGCGAGCTTGTCGAGGAATTCGATGGCATTCTCGGCTGATTGCCGGGTCGCCTCCTCGCGTTCGAGCGACGTCATCTGGTCCCAGCTCTTCGGGTTGCGCGCGCGCACCCGTGGCTCACCCGTCGGGCCGCGCGACGCGAAGCCTTCGCCGGGCGTCTCCGGCGGCTGCGATGCCTGCGCCTCCTTGTACTTCTTCACCTTGTAGTCCCAGCCGCGCTTCTCGCGCTCGAAGCCGGCAATGCGCTCCGCGAGCTCCCTGTCCCCGCCGCCCGGCTCGAACAAGTCCCGTCTCACGGGCTTGCCGGAGTTCTCGTGATCGGCGGCGCGCCGGACGAGCCGGCTGAACGCCTCCCACGAGGCTTCCGAATCGACGTCGGCGGAGTGCCAGCCGTCGCCCATGTCGTGGCCGAGGAACGCCGCCAATGGCCTGAGCGAAACCGTCTTGTAGCCCTTCTCCGGGTCTCGCGGGTAGTCGTTGCTCTTCACGTCGAGCAGCGATTGGGCCAGAGCTTGGCTGTCGATGAAGCCGCCCGGACTCCACCTCGCCGGGTCAAGGCCCGTATCCTCCATCGCGCGCTTCATCACGTCGTTGTCGTAGGGGTGGTTCTGGCCGCCGAGGATGGTGTCCTCTATGGGGCCTATGAACTCCAGCATCTCCTCGAGCGCCTCCTTGAGCGGCCTCTGCTTGGCCAGCCACTCGTCGCTCACGGGCGTCAGTTCACCCGTGACGGGATCCCTGTACTTGAGGTTGTCCGCCGACCACGACCGTCCCGTTTTCGGATCGACGGACAGCGGCCTGCCGGGGTTGACGTGCGTCGACCATCGCCGGGTCACCTTGCCGTCGATGATCTCGACGAGGCCGATCTGCGTCGGCGAGCCGGGGTGCACGTAGTCGACGCTGTCCGGGTTCTCGACGATGCCCGTGGTCTCGAAGTCGAAGAACACGAAGCGGCCCTTGCCGAGGCGTTCGGCCACCTCTTCCCACGACTGCGCGCCCTCGAAGAGCTCCGCGGCCTTGCCCGTGAAGATCGGAACCGGCCTGCGCGGCTTCTTGCCGGGCTTCACCGCGACTTCCTTCGCGCCGGTCTCCGGGTTCTTGACGACCTTCGGCATCGACACCCGGTCGAGCCGGAACTCGCGTTGCTCGCCGCCGCGAGCGGCATCGTTGCCCACCAGATACCAGAACCCGTTGTCCCTCTTGACCACCTCCGTCACCTCGACGTCGCGCGTGGTGTCGTTGTAGTCGAAGAGGACCCTCTTGCCCGATGCCTTCGCGGCCTCGAACTCCGCCGCGAGCGCCTCCGCGTACTCCGGCGTTCCCGGAGTCCCGTCGACCTTGCGCGCGTCGTGGTGCTCTGGGCCGACGGACGCGAAGCCGTCCTGCTCGATCCGCGTCCTGCGGGCCCGTTCCGGGGCGCGTGCAGACGGGTACTTCTTCCGGGCGTGGTCGACGACCATCTCGTGCAGGTCCTTGTCCGGGGCGACGCCCTCGTAGCCCGGCGACACGTCGACGTTGCTTATCTCCGGCAGCCCGTCGCGGCCCTCGACGACGCTGGCCATGGCCACCGTGCGCCCGTTGACGTCGACGGAGAACGTGTCCCCCTCCTGTCTGAGGACGAACCTGCGCCCCTCGTGCTCGAAGGACACGTCGTCGAACGCGGTCAGTCCCGTCCGGCGCTTGGCGTCGACCATCGTCTCGAGCACGTCCGGCACGCCCTCGTGCGACCTCTTGCCGAGCTTGTCGACGCTCGACCACTCGCCTTCCGGGGTCCTGTTCCAGCGGCTGCCGAACCGGTCGACGAGCGTCACCTCGCCGTACTTCGGCGCGATCGTTCGCCCGGCGAAGACCGGGTCGTTCTCCGGGATGCCGGCTATCGACCGGGCGAGCTTGTTCGCGTCGGGGCTGAGCATCGCCTCCTGATCGCGGCTGCCGGACAATACGGCGGCTATCGACTCCGCGAAGAACTCGCTCGCGCTCGACTGCCCGTACGTCGTGGCGATGTGCTCCGCGCGCGTGGCCTCGTTGCCGGCTTCGTCGATGAGCGAGCCACCCGTGAGCCTCGCGCGTTCCTCCATGCGCTTGATAGCGTCCTGGTCGCCGGCGTTCGCCAGCATCTCGTCCCGTTCCATCGACATCATGTCGACGTGGTGGGCGAACTCGTGCAGCAGCGTGGCCTCGTACGACGAGCCGCCCACGAGGAAGTCGCCCTTCTCCGGCACGAACGCCGGGTCGTACCGCGTGCCGTCGATGAAGGAGTTGAGCCCGTCGGGGGCCACGTTTATGCTGCGGTGCGTCGTCGAGTAGCCACCCGCGATGGCGCTCCTCAGCTTCTCCATAGTCCCGTCCTTCTCGAACCCGTCGATGACGTCGCGGAGGAACTTGTAGCGCGGGTCGTCGAGGCCCTTGATCGTGTCGAAGCCGGCCGCGGCCGCGTCGAACAGCGCCTGTATCTGTTGGGGGGACATCTGCTTGCGGCCGCCCGTGACCTCGGCGAGCAGGCCCTGTATTACGAACTCTCGCGCCGCCCTGTCTTGGTAGTCCCGTGTCATCGTGGTCACCGGCGGTACGCCGAACCGCTCCGCGAGCTCGCGCATGCGCGGGAAGGCGTCGAGCGCCGAGCGCACGGCCTGCCGGTTCGCCTCGACCGTCGCCGGGTTAAAGTCCGGCATGCCGACGTCGAGCCTTCGCGACACGTCGAGCAGGTCGTCGGCGAATTCCGAGCCCCAGCGCCGCGGCGGCTTCGGGTTGTCCGGGTCGCTCAGGTCGATCTTGCGGTACTCCTCGTACCTCAGGCCCATCTTCTCGAAGTAGGCGTCCCACAGCATGAGCTTGTAGTCCCGTCGGTTCGTCGGCACGGCGAGGTCCACCTTCTGGTCCGTGGTGGTGTTCCGGAACATGTCGCTGCGCGAGAACTGCTCGGACTTGCCAGCCTTCTTCAGCCGCTCGGCGCGGAAGTCGGAGTACGACTTGGGTGAAGTCCCGTCCGGCCCCTTCGACGCGAACCCGTCCCACGGCGGCGGCTGCGGGATGTCCGCCTCGTCGACGTCCGGGATTGCCTCCGGGTTGCCGGGCCACGCGCCGAGGTCGGCCGCATGGTCCGCGTCGCCGAGTATCTCCTGCATGTGCGAGAGCGCGGTGTCGTTCATCAGGGCCCGCATCTCCGGGTTCGACGACGTGTACGCGGTGAAAGACTCGGCAAAGAACTCTCGCGGGTTCGACCATGCGTACGCGCTGTCGATCTGCTGTATGTCCCTCGACGGGACTGTCGCCGCCGGGAGCAGCCGCCCGGTCAGGTTGTAGTTCGCCCGGATCGAGCGCTGGTGCTCTTCCCAGAGGTCGGGGCGGCCCAGCTCCTTGTAGAACTGTTCCCACTCGACGCTTGCGTACGCCCGTATCAGCGCGGCGCGCCTGCCCTTTATCTCGCCGCGATGCACGCGCTCCCACAGCCGGTCGTGCATGGAGTGGCCCATCTCGTGCCGCAGCACGGCCGAGTCCGAGAGCGACACGTGCGAACGCGTCACGTTGCCGGGTATCTTCTTGGTCTTCCACTCGCGCAACTTGTTCTGGGGCAACTGTTCCGACGGCGCGTCGAGCGTCTCGCGATAGTCCGGCTGCCCGACGAGGTCCATGACGATGCGCGGCGGGGACAGCGGGTCGGCATCCTCGTCCGGCACGTAGGAGTCGAAGGCGGTGCCCCTCGTCTGTATCTCAGTCCCGTCGTTCCGGTAGGACAGCAGGTCCTCTTTCGAGAAGTAGATCTGCCCGATGCCGTGCCGGCGCACGAGGTCCGCCAAGCCGGGGTTGTCGAGCAGCGTCTGGGCCACGAGCGCGGCCTCTTTCTCGTTGGCGACACGTATGTTCATCTGCTGCAGGCGCCTCTTCTTCTCGACGTCGTTGAGCTTGTCCCACACCGACGGCGTGTCCTTCGAGTTCCGCAGGGCGCGAAGCATCCTGTCCACCGGGCCGCCGTCGTCGAGCCCGCCCAGCATCTCGGCGGTCAGTTCGTAGGCGTCCCCCTTGTCGCCGAACTGCGAGTCCCGTTCGGCGTTGACCACCATCGTCGAGCCCCTCGACGCGAAGCCGTCCGGCACGACGCGCCTGCTCGCGCGCGCGGGCATGACGCTCTCGCGCGGGTCCCCGCCTGCCGGCAGTTCGAGGCCGTCGTTGATGAGTTCCCTCAGTCCGGGGCTCACGAGGTCGGAGTCCCGTCCGCCGTGGCTGAAGATCGCCGAGATCGCCTCGGCCCACGCCTCAGCCGGCACGCTCTCGCCGTACGCGGTCCTCACGTGCGGAAGTTCGTCCGGCGGGTCGAGACGCTTCGTTATGGTGATCCCCGGAATTCTGGCTTCCCTGCTCTGTATGGCGTACATGTCGTGGAAGTCGGGACGGCCGATGTCGTCGAACGTTTCCTTCCAGTCGTGGCCGGTGGCGAAGCGGAAGGCGCGCCAGCGAGCCGTCTTCCGGTACGCCTCGTCGTAGCCGAGGGAGTCGCGTATCACGTGCGCGAGGTAGTGGCCGTACTCGTGCGTGATCAGCGATTCGGGACTGTTCGAGACCAGCCAGCGGTTGGTCCGCTTGCTTCCCACCGTGTTGCCGACGATTCCCTGCATGAACCACTTCTTCAGGCCCCTCGCCATGCCGTCCATGCGTCCCTGCGACCTGACCCTTCCGTACTTGCCGAGGGCCATGCCGAGGTTGGGGTCGTAGAAGGCGGAGGCCGTGTGTCCCGAATCCATGTTCGGTCCGTACGAGGTGATCGACGGCATGCCGAACCTGTCCACGAGCGCCCTGAACTCTGGGTTCGTGGTGAGCACGTGCTCGACGAGTTCCCTGTTCTTCGCCACGGTCTTCGGCGAGAAGTCGAACGCCCCGTCCACGAGCATCCGGAAGGCCGCCGCCCTGTCCGTCTTTTTGAGTTCCTCGAACTCGCTCGCCCTCTCTGGCGAGAGCATCCACCTGAGGTCGTCCTCTACGAAGTCCTCGAGCGCCCTGACGACTTCGGCTCGCTGTGACGGCGTGAGGTCGTCCGACAGCGAGGGAAGGTCGGGGTTCGCTATCCTCATCCTCTCGTAGGCGAGTGCCGTCCAACCTTCTAGGCTGTCCGGTACGACATCCCTCGCTATGTCCTTCGCAGACATACCTGAGTGTCGTCGCTGATACTCTCTCGCCCTTGATTCCTTGCTCTTGGTCGCCCTAGACAGAAGGGTGGCTATTCGTTGCGAGGCATTCAGCACTGCTTTTATCACTGCTGGTCGCTCAAACGGCGAACCGTCCTGAACCATGCCGTCGCCGTCGCCGTCTATCGCATTCGGGTCAAAAGCGACGTTGCGTGCGAGCGTGCCTGCCGTCGCCTTGTACGACAACTGCGAGGCGACGAGTGCTATCGCCGTTCGTATCTGTTCGTCAAGCACCTTGTTGCGAGGGGTGTCCGTGAGTGCCATGTCTCATCAATTGTGGCACGAAGGGTCGTTCCGTGGTGTTAGTAGTCCCGACTTTCGTGGTTTCTGATAAGAAAAATAAGGCCCCCGTTTCCCTGCTACGAGGTCGGGTTTTTGGGGGGTGCGAGTTCCACGGAAGGGTGTTTTTTCGTTTCGTGCTTTGGAAATTTTTCGACGGACTTTTACGAGGTCGGGTTTTTCGTCGGGGCGAGTTTCACGGGGTCGGGTTTTTCTGGGGTGCGAGTTTCACGGGATCGGGTTTTCGTGGTACGGGTTTTTCTGGGAAGGGCAGTTTCCGTGAGTGGGGTTTCTGGGAAGTGCCGTTTTTCTGCGACGTGGTGCGAGGGTTCTGGTGTTCACGGGAAGGGGTGCGATACGGGTATCCGTCTGGATACGGGGTGTGTTTACGGGGTGTGTGTACGGGGAGAGAGAGTGGTGCGATACGGGTGTACGAATACGGGTGTACGGGTAGGGGCGTACGGGTGTACGAATACGGGTGTTCTGTACGGGGTGTTCTGTACGGGGTGTGTGGTACAAGTGTGGTACGGGTACGGGTGTGCGATACGGGTTTGTGGGAATACGGGGTGTGTAGTACGGGGGTGTAGTACGGGTGTGGATACGGGGTGTGTGGTACGGGTGTGTGTGGTGGGGGTACGGGGTACGGGGGTGTGGTGGTGCGTACCTATCGTGTGCTGTCGGGTATCCACTATCGTCTATGGTACGGGTGTGGTACTAAGTGGTACTAAGTGGTGCTGAGTGGTACTGAGTGGTGTACCTACTGAGTGGTACTGCTTAGGTACTGCTGTGGTGGTACTGAGTGTGTGGTACTACTGAGTGGTGGTGCTGAGTGGTACTGCTGTGCTACCACTGTGCTACCACTGTGGTACTACTACTGTGGTGGTACTACTGTGGTGTGTGGTGGTGCGTATCTACTGAGTGCGTAGTGGTGTGCTACTACTGTGTTGTACTTACCCGTACTGCCACCCGTGGCCGCTTGCGAACTTGCTTATGCGAACTGTCGCCCTAGTGCGTACCAACACACTAAGCACTGTGTCGTTTCGTTTCTCTCTGTGCTGACGACTACAACGAAGTCAAGTTCGTATCGTTCGTGTGCGACTTGCTTGTTCGTGTAGTCAAGTGTGTTCGTATCACGAAGTTCGTGACCTAACCGTATCTCACTACACACTTATCGCTTATCACTACGAAGTTATTGTTCGTGTGCGACTTGCTTGCGACTGCGACACTGCGAACTTGTGTGGCGAGTTTCGTTTCGTGTTTCGTTTCGTGTTTCGTCTGGCGAAGTGGTATCGAACTGATACCAACTTGCTTCGTTTCGTTCGCTTCGTTCGTTTCGTTTGCTTCCACGACGGCGAACCGTTCGTGTTCGTCAAGCCTTGTTCGTTGTCGTGTCGTGCTTGTTCGCAAGTCGTGCTAACAAGCAAGTCGTGTTCGTTCGTGGTGCGAACGGGTGTTCGGTCAGGGGCGAACGAGTGTTCGGTCAAGGGCGAACGGGTGTTCGCCTCCGAGGGGTAGTGTCTATCGGGACTTTTTTGTGCGCTCGAAGCATGGTGGGGGCGTGCGAGCCACTATACGGACCCTGTGGTGGTGGTTTGATTTATCTGATCACCCCATACCTGCCAGCCCTGCCGTGGTCGGCGGGCGAACAGTTCGACCTTGGTCGCATTGGGGTAGAGGGCTTCTATTCGTTCGTGGACCTCGTCGGGCTTGTGCGAGTGTTCCCTCGTCGGGGCGAGCACGGTGTTGGCTATCGACTCGTCTGCTATCGGGAGCGGTCTGCCCTTGCGAACCGTTGAGCAGGCGAGAACGAACTCGCAGGTCGGCTTGACTATGGACGGTCGTACCCCTCTGGCTCCTATCGGCTTTCCTTCCCTTGTGGTCTTCACCCATACGAATGCGACTCCTCGGTAATGAAGCCCCCAGGCTCTTATTGCATCCAGCGCCGCATCGAGTCTTGGCGCGGTTGCCCACACGAAGGCGACCGACCTGTCGTTGAGCAGCCTGCGCACCGGCAGCATGCGGATCTCCTCGTCGGTGAGGGTGCCGTAGAACTTGGCCGCCGCGCCGTCTTTCGTCTGGTCGCCGAAGTAGGACCAGGGCGGGTCTATCAGCGCGACGTCGAACCTCCCGTCCGGGAGTCCTGAGTACGGGCCGCCGGTGGTCATCCGGAATTTTTCGCTTTTCTTGGCCCTGTGTCTCGGCTACTTCGCCTGCCGCTCGGCGTGGGCGACCCTCGACATGATTATCTCGACGTACTCGTCGTTCATCTCGCACCCGACCCACGAGATGCCCTCGAGCGTCGCGGCCACCGCCGTCGTCCCCGATCCCATGAAGGGGTCGAGCACCACGCCGTCCCTCGGGGTGACCATGGCGACGAGGTGGCGCATGAGCGAGACCGGCTTGACCGTCGGGTGGTGGTTCTTGCGCATCTTCTGCGACCTGTTGCGCGGGTTGGTCGTTCCCGCCCTCTCGTAGTCGTCCTCGTCCTGCCTGCGGTCCGGCAGTTCGTCGAGCCCGAGGTTGCGCTCGGCGGTCGAGGCCTTGGCGCAGTAGAAGAACCGCGCCGCCGAACCGATCGACCTGTCCTGCGCGGTCGTCGTGTACCCGGTCGGCTCGCCGTCGTTGTTGAACGGCCTCGCGCCGTCGGTGGTGTTCCATGTCCCGCCCTTGGTCTCGGGGAACAGCTCCAGCACCTCCTCCGACCCGTCGTGGATGAAGTTCGCCGGCCACCTGCCGCCCTCCTTGTAGGTGCTTATCTCCGTGCCGACCAGCCTGCTGGCCCCGAAATCGATGGCGCCGTCATGATGTTGCTGGCGCTGCTTGCGGGACAAATTTATCTGCTCCTCGCCGAAGGGGACCCTCGTCGCGTTGATGTTGAGCGCCCCGGTGCCGTGCCTGAGGACGTTCTGGGCGACCGTTCCTTCCAGCGGCTTTCTCGCCAGAACCATCGGCTCGTGGGCGGGCTTCAGGGCCGTTCCCCAACCTTCCCATTGCTTTGCTTCGCCCGATGTGGCGACGGTTATCTCGTACTCGCCGCCGAATGTGTCTGGGGTGTTGGCGGCATTGAGCACATGCCGGGACCTTCCGGATGTGCCGACGCCGACGACCTCACGCTCGGCGCCGACCATCTTGTCGATCGCCTTGGATATGTTCAGGGACTTGGGGAACCCCGATCCGTAGACCCACATGATCTGGTCCCGGATCTCGAAGCCAGAGTCCTCTATGGCGACGGCCATGCGGTGGTAGGTGCGCGCGCCGCTGAACGCGATGAGGTGGCCGCCCGGCTTCATCACGCGCAGGCACTGCCTCCATAGTTCGGTGTTGTAGGCGATCCCGGTGGAGTCCCACGCCTTGCCCATGAAACCCAGCTCGTAGGGAGGGTCGGTGACTATCGCGTGGATCGAGTTCTCCGGGTACTGCGAGAGAATGTCTATGCAGTTCCCGACGTGGAGCATGCTGCGACATTAGCATGCCCGGCTCTCCTGTCGGCTATGGTCGCGTACTCTGGGTTCATCTCGAACCCCATCCACTTGACATTTTCATGTATGGCCGCGACGGCGGTGGTTCCGGAGCCGAGGAACGGGTCGAGCACCACCCCGTTCGGCGGGGTGACGAGCCTGACCAGGTACCTCATCAGGGCGACGGGCTTTACGGTCGGGTGGTGGTTCTGGTGGGGAGCGCTCATGTCCTTCCAGATGCCGGCGGCCACATCGCTTCTAGTGTCGGCCTTCTTTTTGGGCAGTCCATCAAGTCCGGCATTTCGCTCTGCCGTCGATGCCTTCGCGCAGTAGAAGAAGCGGGCGGCGGATCCGTCGTCACCCATCTTGCGGAAGCCGCCCTCGGTCTCCTGGCCCGACGCGAACGACGTGGCGACGGCATTCCCGCGTCTGGATGGATATGCGCCACCCTTTCTGTCCGGGAACAGTTCCAGGACTTCGTCGCTGCCGTCGTGGATGAAGTTCGCTGGCCACCGCCCCGGCGGGTTGTAGTTGGTCGGCTTCACCATCGAGTAGTCGCCGTACACGGTGTTGTTCGTCATCGGCTCGGTGCCGAAATCCTCGTGCTGGTTTTTTCCAGTGCTCTCTTTCTTGTCATCGTCGGAAACGAACTCCACTCGACAGCCATCAATGTTTATCGCCCCGGTACTCCAGCGCAGGACGTTCTCGGCGACGGTTCCGTCGAATGGTTTGCGGGCGACGACTATCGGTTCGTGCGCCGGCTTCAGCGCAGTGCCCCAGCCGTTCCATGCCTTTGCCTCGCTCGATGCCGGAACGGTTATTGGGTTCCCCTGGCCCGGCTCGTCCTGTATCTTCCCGCCGTAGATGGACCGCGCCATCGCGGTTCTCGGGTCGTGCGGGTCGGCGTACCCGATCACTTCCCGCTCCCTGCCGAAGTACTTGTCGAGGGACTTTGACACGTCGAGCGATTTCGGGAAGCCGGAGCCGTAGACCCACATGATCTGGTCGCGTATCTCGAACCCGGCATCCTCTATCGCGCACGCGAGCCGGTGGTACGTCCGCGAACCGCCGAAGGCGAGCAGATGGCCGCCAGGCTTGAGCACGCGCAGGCACTGGCGCCACACCTCCGTGTTGTAGGCGACCCCGCTCGCATCCCATGACTTACCCATGAAGCCGAGCTCGTACGGCGGATCGGTGACAACCGAATCCACGGAGCAGTCCGGCAATTCGGACATGAGGTCTATGCAGTTGCCCACCTTGATCATGTCCAGATACTAACACTGTGACCCAATTTACGGATAAAGTTATCTGATAAGCAATATCCGATAATCCATAATGTTCGGCATGATTATCTTCACCTTCACCGTCATCGGTCTGTACGCTCTCATGCACTTCCTCGCCGCGAGGGCCGTCTCACAGCACGACGGGAGCGCCTACATATCGGATCACAGCGACTGGTGACCGCGCGCCCGGGTTCGGCGCCGATGTTCGCTACGACCCGAACCTAGTCGTCACGACGTGCCCGTCGATGTGTTGCCTCGGCGGCAGCGTCCTCGCCACCAGGACTCGCTTCAGCCAGCGGTCGGTGCCGTCGTACCTCGGGGCGAACGGTGTCCGTCCGTGGACGGTCTTTGAATTGTCTATGACCATTATGTCCCCCTCGGTTAGGCGGACCCTCCTCACCGATGACATGACCGCATTCCTGAACGATTCGAGCGCCGACGACGCCTCGTCGTCCGCCCCCCTCATGAGCGAGTAATCGAACGTCATGTCCCACCCGTAGATCTCGTGGTTCCTGAGGATGGAAACGTACAGCTCGAAGTCCGGCTGGGCCTCGTTCAGAAAACTCTCGTCGAGGCTGGTTATGAACCTCGGCTGGCCGAGCGTCTCCACCTCGGCGGCGGTCAACTTCGGCAGTATCTCGTCGACCGTGGCGTAGGTCGTGAATGCGCTCGCATCCCCGCGCAGGCACATGAGCAGTATTCGCGCCGGCTTGTAGGGGTGGAATGCGGTCTCGGTGTGGAGGAGCAACTCGGCATCCGACGATGTCGATATTTGGCGATCGCTGAACCTCCTGACCGGCAGTATGTTCTGTATCAGCCTTCCGTTCTGTTCCTGGGCGAAACTCACCGGCGTGCCGAACGTTTTCGCCACCCTAATCAGCGTCTCGGTCGCCACCGGGGTCAAATCGTCGCTCGCGTCAGTATTGCTCGGGGTGGGAGGTATCTCCCCGATGATTTGGTTTGATATTATCGTCACCGAATTCATGGCAAACACAGGTTAGTAGATGGATTCGCCTTACTTCTTTTTGCTCTTCTTCGTGTTCTCGTAACGCTCAAGGAGCCTGCGGCCCTTGGCCGCCAGTTTCGCTGCATCGGATCGGTTCTTCGGCACGGGTTCGCCCCATGCCGCGGCGGAGAGCGCGAGGCGAGTCGGCTTTCCATTTTCGCCCACCATCGGACCTGACGGGTTCGTGAAGAACCTTGTAAGGAACGATCCTTTGCGCCTCATCTTGTCCGGCGTGTCCGCCGCGCCCTTCACGCCCGGCTTCAGGTTCGCGCCCTCTGTGCGCTTGAAGTGCGCGCGACCGGCCGCGGTGAGGCCGCCCTTGGGGTCGCGCAGGCGCGGCTTCTTGGCACTCTTGTAGGACAAACCGTCATTGCCGAGGGTCTTTTTGCCCGTCCTGTACTTGCCGCCGCGCTTCTTGTATTCCCTTACGAGCCAAGCATTGGCGTACGCCGACGGGTATACGTCGAACTTTTTCTTGGCTTGCGCTTTCACTCTGGCGTAGAGTTCCGGGTCTGTCGGTATCGCCGCCTTTACTTCGACACCGAACCTCGCATCCTTTTTGTATGTGGAAACGTTGATTGGTTTCTTGTCCACGCGGGTTCGCGTTGATTCGGCCCTTCTCTTTCGTCTAACGGCAGAAGCGATCTCCTCTGGAGTCATTTTGGCGGCCTTTGCCGCTGGCACGCACTTCGGGTACTTGCCGGTGCTGGCATCCCGTCGGCCGCACGGCTCGAATCCGCCGCCCTTTTTGGGTCTAGACAAATCCACCCAACCTTCCCTGAACCACTTGTCGAGGGACTTGCCTTCCACCGGCACGCAGTTGGGGACCATCCTGCCGCCCTTGCCCTTCTTCATCCCGACCTGCTCGTACCCATCCCAACAAGGTCCGGTTTTGACTTTGGTGGTGATTCTTGCATCAGCAGACTTCCACTTTCTACGACGACGGCGACGCCCAGTAAGAGCTCTGCGAATAAATGCTCCAGCCGTATCAAATATCCACTTGTCGTCAATCTCGTCAACGAACTTGTCCACGGCCGCATCGTCGTCCGGCGGGAACAGCACATCCAGTGCCTCGTCGTCTATCTCGTCAAGGCGCTTGATGAAAGTCTTCTCGAACGATTGCTGCCACAGCGACTTTCGCTGGATGCTCTTTTCCTCCTGCGGTCTCGCCCTCCTGCGCCTGCGCCTCCGCGCGCTCTGGCTCCTCATCGGGGAAGCGACCATCTCATCCCGTTGGACACCACCGAAGCCGCCAAACGATGATTCGGGCATACCCGAATAGATGTCCTTGCGGTTCGTCGGCATTTTCTACTGTCCCTCTTGCTCGGGTGGTGCGGCTTACTCGGTCTCTTCGCCCTCTTCCGGCATTTCCTCGCCATCTTCCGGCATCGGCTTCTTCTTCTTCTTCTTGAAGATCCGATCCATCAGTTCCTCGCGGCTCATGGGCGACGTCATTTCGTCGTCCTCCATCTCCGCTTCCTTCTCGCCGTAGCTGATCTTCTTCTTCTTCTTGAACTTTTCGAGCAGTTCGACCGGCATGTCTTCGCCCTTCATCTCCATTGGGTAGCACCCTCCCTTGCACTCCGCGCACGGACCCATTACTGCCTCGCCGGTCGCCTTGCACATTATCGGCGCGCCCTTGTAGCCCATCGGTGCGCAGCCGCCCTTGCACTCGGCGCAGGCCTCCATCACGGCTTTCCCGCTCGCCTTGCACATGAACATCGAGCCCTTCGCGTCCTTCTTGCCCCAGTTCTCGGGGATCAGGTCGGCCTTCTTGAGCGCCTTGGCGCGCTTGATGATGTGCCTCTTCGCCGCCGCCTTGTTCTTCGCCCTGCCGAACGCCATGATCGCGTTCTTCAGGTCCTCCGTCGTGACGATCGGGAACGATCCGTCGGGCAGCGCCATACCGCTCTTGGCGAGGTCGCGGCGCTTCTCGGCGGAGAAGGCCCTCTTGAGTTCCATCTCTGCCCTGAGCGCCTTGCTTGCGATGTCCCGCGGCACGCCGGACTTCATCATTCGCTTCGCCCTGCCGCGCATCCTCGGCCGGCGCATCGCCGTCTCCCTGCGCATGGCCATGCGCGATTGCGAGTCCATCTCGCGATCGGTCGGCTCGAGCGCCATTTCGTCGTCCTCGTCTATGTCTGGCGGCCCCATGTCGTCGTCCTCCGGGAGGTCGGGGGGACCCATGTCCTCCTCGTCTTCCTCGGGTCCCATCTCCTCGCCCATGGCCCGCCTCATCTGCTTCTGCATGAACTCGAGCTCTTCCATCTCGTCCTTGCTCTTGTCGTTCCACCACTTGGCGGCATCTTGCCCGCCCTCGTCGTTTGGCCTAGTCATCGTCTTTCTCCGTGTCCTGTTCTTCCTTGGTTGCTTGTTCCCTGACGACCCGGTCGATGCCTAGGAGCTTCCGCTCCCTGCGCTTCGCCCATATTTGGGCAAGGGCGAACGCCTCATCGGGATTGTCGAAATTCTTCGGTAGTACCACGCCTCCAATGATACATTCACGCAGTCCGTCCGTGGGAACCTATGTAGTCTTGGGAAATGGGAATCCTGACGAGTCTCTACCCGATTATCGTCGTCCAATCCCGATACGGGGGCACCTACGAGGGAGGTGAATGGCACGCCCTGCCGAATGCCGACGCGGCGTGGATGTGGAGCGATGCCTACGCGAAGTACATGTTCGGCGACGACGAGGATGCTGTGGATTTCTGGCAGTCACCGGAGGCATGGAAGGTCGGCAGGGGCGGCACGCCCAACGCCGCCGTGCTGGATCTCATGGAAAGGCGCCTCGGGGTGAGACAATGGGATTATGACGACGAACCCAGAACCCCCGAAGGAGAAGCCGAAGGATCAGGAGCAGAAGGACGCGGGTCCCCGCTTCATCCGCCCGACCCCGAGACCTCAGGGCTGCTGCCCTAGGTAGACATCCCTGAGCTTCTGTCCCACCCACCGAGCCACCGGCGAGGCGACGCCGTTCCCGCACATCTTGTAGCGCTGGGTGTCAGGGATTACCTTGCCGTCGGCGTCGTGCTTGGTGTGGTCGTCGGGCCACCCCATCAGGCGCTCGCACTCCAGCGGGGTTAGCCGCCGTATGACCATCGACGTGTTCTGCATGACGAAATCGCTCGGGTCCCTGCCGACGCGCAGCGACCTGTAGACGCCGTCGCCCTCCTCGAGTTTCTGGTTGTAGCCGTCGTACTGGTATGCCACGCTGGACGGGGCCTGCGTCGCCTTGAGCGTCGGGGACTGATCCTCGAACACGGCG
>Ga0194118_10001813_pt1 | contig 28952 bp, 36 predicted proteins | sample TA2MahsurfametaG_2_FD_148662 | JGI IMG/M metagenome (GOLD analysis project Ga0194118, IMG submission 148662) | Freshwater microbial communities from Lake Tanganyika, Tanzania - TA2015013 Mahale N5 surface | ecosystem: Environmental > Aquatic > Freshwater > Lake | place: Tanzania: Lake...
ATATTACAAATAAACCAATTATCATTCAAAATGCGCAAAATGTATTTCAGGAACAAAATTATTTGAATATTACGAAAACGTTGAAACTATTTGAAAAAAATGATATTAGAATTAGAAGGCAGCATGTATTAAATAATGTAGCAGAATATTTGGTGCAAAATGAAATGTTACCAGCACTATGTTATGTATTTTCAAGAAAACAGCTTGAAAAGTGTGCAGAAGAAATGACTACGAATTTATTAGAATTTGATAGTAAAGTTCCTTATATTGTAGATCGCGAATGTGAGCAAATTGTTCGCAAATTACCAAACTATGAAGAATATCTGCATTTACCAGAATATATAAATACGGTGAAACTTTTGAGGAAGGGTGTCGGTATTCATCATGCAGGTCTTATTCCGATTTTAAGAGAAATGACTGAACTACTTTTCGCGAGAGGATTTATAAAAATTCTTTTTTGCACTGAGACGATGAGTGTAGGTATTAATTTGCCAGTTAAGACGACCATTTTCACAGATATTTGCAAGTTTAACGGAGAAAATATGCGGTTTTTATATAGTCACGAATATACGCAAGCCGCTGGACGCGCTGGAAGGTTGGGGCTTGATAAAGTAGGTCACGTCATTCATTTGAATAATTTATTCAGAAATGTAGATTCTGTAAGCTATAAGCAGATGATGAATGGTAAGCCTCAAGTATTGAAATCCAAATTCAAGATATCATACAATCTTTTGCTGAATTTGCTGGATATTGGAGATAATAATCTGATAAATTTTGCAAAGAAGAGCATGGTAACCAGCGATTTAGATGCGCAAATAAGAGAATTGTCAGAAAAAGAATCTCAATTGCGTTCAGAAATAGAAAAAAGCAATCAATGTATCGTCCATTTGAAGACGCCCCGTACAATTATAGACGAATATATAGAATTAAATGAGAAACGACCTACATCTGTCAATAAAAAACGCAAGGAAATTGACCGACGCATTTCACAAATTAATGATGAATACAAAACGATTGAAGCGGACAAACTAAGTTATGCTAAGATGAGAGAAAAGGAATTCCAATTACTTGCATTAGAAAAAGAAAAACAAATAGTATCTGGTTACATTGATAGCGGTGTAATGAATGTAATAAAATTATTGAAAACCGAAGGATTTGTAGAAATGAATGAAAATGAAGATTTTGGTTTAACATTAAAAGGTAGGATTGCTTCACAATTGAGGGAAGTACATTGTCTTGTATTTGCAGAATTATTGAATAATAACACATTTGTTATTATGGATGCAAAGGATATAGTACAAGTTTTCAGTTGTTTTACGAATATTTCGGTAAATGATGACCACAAGGAACATAATCCTAACTCTAACATGGATGTGGTAAATGATGCGATAAATAGAATTAAAAATATGTATTCAGACCATTTGAATAAGGAAATAAGAAACAATTTAGCTACTGGCATAGATTACAGTATGCATTATGATTTGATTAAATACACTGGAAAATGGTGTGAATGTGAAACTATAGAAGAATGTAAATTGGTTTTGCAAGAATTGGCAGAAGAAAAGGATATATTTTTGGGAGAGTTTGTGAAGGCACTCATGAAAATTAATAATATTACAAATGAGATGGAAAAGATCGCAGAAATGATAGGAGATATTGCATTATTGGCAAAATTAAAAGAAATTCCACAAATGACATTGAAATACGTAGTTACAAATCAATCGCTTTATGTATAATTTATTATTATAAATTGTTATAGAAAAATAAAATGTGATTTAATATTATAAAATATGAGAGTCGTTTTTAAATATCTAATATACAATATAGCTTGTATTTTTATTTTTGGAACTATGTATGATTTTTTAGGAGAAAAAAATTTTAAAAGAGACGATAATAAGCCTATAGAATGGATAGATTGTTTATTTTTAGCAACAACCGTTCAAGCAAGCGTTGGTTATTCTGATTTAATGCCAATTACAGATCTTGCAAAAATGATATTGATATTCCAGCAATTTTTAATGATTTCGGCAAATGTATTTATATTATATATTTTTACTTCCTAAGCGTAAAATACTTAAATGTATTGCTTATTGTTTATTTATGGTTGATTTAATAAACAATAAATACAAAATAATTGAAAAAATAGGCGAAGGATCTTTCGGAAATATTTTCAAAGCTTTCAATAAGAGGAAAAGAGAGAACGTCGTTATAAAAATAGAAAGTATAATAGGAGGAACAAAATTATTAAAGCATGAAACAATTATTTATCAATATTTAAAGAACACGCCTGGTGTGCCCAAAATTAAATGGTACGGCAAAGATAGTGTAAATTATTACATGGTTTTAGAACTATTAGGTCCATCATTAGAGAGAGTAAAGGTAAAATCGGCAGGTTTCTCTCTACGAATGACTTTGACGGTTGGATTAAAGGTCTTAACTTTGTTAAGGAATATACATGAAAAGGGTCTTATTCATAGAGACGTCAAACCAGACAATTTTTTATTTGGTGAAAATGAAAAAACAGAAATATATATTATTGATTTCGGATTTTGCAAGTCTTTTATTGAAAATGAATGTCATATTCCTTTCAAAAAAACGCATGGTCTCATTGGTTCATTGTCTTTTGCAAGTATAAATGCACATGATTGTAATGAATTAAGTCGTAGAGATGATATAGAATGTTTGGCGTATATGTTAATTTATTTGTTTCATGGTTCTTTGCCATGGCAAACATTATCTATCCCTAATCCAAAAGAGAGAAATCAAATCATAAAAGAATACAAAATAAATATTCTCAATAATCCAGATATTCATCCACTATTTAAACATTATTTAGAACGTGCAAGACGCATATCATTTGAAGAAACACCGAATTATGATGATTTTTCATCAATTTTGGAAAATGAATTGAAAAAAATAATTAGATAATCAAAATAGTAATATAAAAACATGATAATATATATAATATATGACATTTCCAAAAACGAAAGAATATGTGGATACATTACACGCAGTAACGCAATTGCTGATTGATAAGTCAAAAACATCAGGGGATGCTAGGTTGAAAGGAATAGCAAGACTAGTTTATATGTATTTTTTGAATTCGTGTAATGAACTTAATTTAAATGCGCATGATTTTTCATCTGCAGACAATAGAATAAATATGGCTCATTTAATGAATTATATTTCACATAATAATATTCAATTATATGATTTGAAAAATATGAATATGTCTGAAATGGATGCAGGAAACCCGTCTGACATTGAGAGATATACGTTGTCTCATATTGTATATATTGTACAAAATAATTAAATTACTCATGAAAGGATATAAAGAGTATTTATTTAATACATATATAATTAGTATGTCATCTGATAATAGTGCTGCTACTGCTACTGCTGCTGATCGTTTTACTGGACGCGTCAAGTGGTTTAACAACAAGGCTGGATATGGATTTATTACTGTGACTGATGGTGCTCGTTCAGGAAGTGATATTTTTGTTCATCACAGTTGTCTCGGTGTATCTAGCGAACAGTATAAATATTTGGTTCAGGGTGAGTATGTTGAGTTTGATATTGTTTCAGTGCAGGGTGGAGCTCATGAGACGCAGGCGAGCAATGTTAGTGGCATTAAGGGAGGAAAGCTTATGTGTGAGACCAGACGAGAGTTCAAGATTGCTCGCTCTAATCACCAGGGTTCAGGTGATGCACCTACTCCTACTCCTGCTCCTGTTCAGCAGAGACGTCCCCCTAGAGCCCAAAATACTACCAGACCTGCAACCAGAGGTCCTGGAGATAATAAGGAATGGACTATGGCCAAGAGACCTTCTGCTAGAGAGCCTCGCAGAACCAAGGAGACTTCAAGATAAAGAATTCATAATTTCATAATATAAAATCTAAAATAATATCAATTAGATTTTATATAAATAGAATAAATAAACTTAAAGTTAAATGCATAATTTATTTTACTTATGTCCTTTCATTGTGAGGAAGATAAATTTGGAACCCTTTTTTCTGAGTTGGGTGAAATTGTAGAGGACATCGGTGTTTTCAAAATGCAATTAACTGTTATGCAACAACGCATAAAAGATTTAGAAAAAAATTTTAAAAAGCAAGTAAAGATTATAAAAAAGAATATAAATAAAAATAAAAACAAAGGCCCAAGAAAACCATCTGGATTTGCGAAACCAACACCAGTAAGCAAGGAATTATGCGAATTCATGAATAAGAATGAGGGAACAGAATTGGCTAGGACTGAGGTAACGCGTGCATTGGTTTCTTATATAAAAGAAAATAATTTGCAAAACAAAGAAAATAGTAAAATTATTCAAGCAGATGAAAAACTCAAATGCTTATTGGATCTAAATGATAGTGATGAATTGACTTATTTTAATTTGCAAAAATATATGAATAAGCATTTTATTTCTTATTCAAAGTAATTTTTAGGTTTATAAATATTGACAAATTTAGTCCAAACTAAATATAGATGGATATATTTTTATAAAGACAAACATAAATTATAAAATTAGAAATGACAACACAATAAATTTAAATATAATAATTAAATTATTTGTAATTATTATATGGATAATTTGAATATTATTAAAGAGGCGAACGATAAACTTTTCAATTCTCAAAAGGAAAAGAATGTTAATTTAGACAAAATTATATTTGTTTATACGCCTCCAAAAGTAGGTTCTACATCTCTTGTTTCATCTATACGATTGAGTGCAGCTAATAAATTTTGCGTTATTCATTTGCATGATGAGATTATGTTAAAGGTATTTACAGGAATTGAAAAGGTTTCCATTAATGACATTATTGCATATAATGCATTTATAGGAAAAACTGTCTTTGTGATTGACATATATAGGACACCTATAGAGAGAAAAATATCTGAATATTTTGAAAAACTATCCGCGTATCATTTTAATAATTCAGAAGAAAATTTGAATAGATATAATGTGGATTTGGTAATAAAACGTTTTAATAAGTTGTTCCCTTATTTAGGGAATGGAGACCATTATTTTGAGAAATTTAACATACCTGTCCCAGGTAAATTTAATTTTAACAAAAATTTTTCATTGCAATTAATTAATGGCGTTTTTTATTTAAAATTGCGTTTGAGAGATTTTTCAGAATGGGGTAATATTTTGACAAAAATATTACAAACAAGAATAGTGATGATAGAAGATTATAAAACGGAAAATAAAAAAATAGGTGATTTGTATAAAATGTTTTTATTTAAATATAAAATTCCATCTAATTATTTGGATGAAATATCAAATGATAAGTATTTAAATTATTATTATTCTACACAAGAAAAGGGAGAATATATAAATAGATGGAGTATTAAAAAAACGAACGATCAAATGCCTTATAGTGAAAATGAATTTAAATTATATATGGAAATTAGTCTTGAAAATAGTGTTTACGATATTATACAAGGCGATCATTACGCGGATAGTGGGTGTTTATGTAATAAATGTAGTGTGAAAAGATCGGAATTGTTTAATAAATTGTTGCGAGGAGAGAAAATAACGGAACGAATTAATCATGGTCAATGGACAAATAATCAAGGAAAAATTGATTTCCCATTGCAAACACAAAATAGAAAAAAATTTGGAATCAATTTTAGTTCTTAGAGAATATAATTAGAAGGTCTTACTATTTGATAAATTTTTATTCATCATCCGAAGGAAAAGCAAGAAAACATTCTCTTTTACCAATAATAGTTTCTATATTCATATTTCTGGCGCACAAATATTCTGCATGTCTTAAACATGGTATAAACCCAGTTCCAGAAGAAACGCATAATTGGATATGTGTGAAACTCGTTTCATTATAATGATGTGAAATATAAGAATTTATACAACATTTCGGATATCCGTAATAAATGCCATTTTTGTAAATATTTTTGTAAAATTCTCTGTTGGTATATGTATTTTTATTTTCCATCTCTTTTTTAACGAAAGAATTTTGTATGACGTTCATATTAAAATATTTTGAATTAAGTAGTCAAAATATTTTAAGTTATCAATTTTTTTTTATATTATTTTTGTAAATAAAAATGGACGAGATAACCCTAAATATATTAAATATTGTAGGCATAGAATGTAAAAATGCCCAAGAATTGGAAGGATTAATGATACCCCGCGAACAATTGTTATGTAATGCAAAATACGAAGAAATAAAAAAATGGATACCTGAATTAAGAGCGAATTATAGTTCTTCTTTTATGACGGGTTTGCAGCAAAATGCAGAGAAACGCCAAAAATGGCCAGTGTTGAATTTAGTGCGACAAATTTTAGCAGTTCATAAATTGCATATGGAACCTATTCGTAAAGCGGATGGTTACACAGTGGATGGAGTAAAAAAATACAAACGTTTTTTCTTAATAGAGAGAAAAGATTAGTCTCCCCTCCCAATCAACCAAATGTATTTTCTCCAGTATAAGTTATATAAAGAAACCCATCATCGTCTCCATAATTTTCGTATAATTTATTTACAAAGTCTTCAGGTGAAGGAATTGTATTTCCAACATACAAAATAATAGCGACAGATGGATCAAGTTGCATTTTTTGTCTAATTATAGTCAAAAAGTGTGCAGTCCTCATGTCGTGTGGAACCAGAAATTTATTTTTACTTATTTCAGGAAGAGAAGATTTCGGATGACGTTCGCAAATAATAGGGACTCTGTCCGGATATTTTTGGCGAATTCTAGCGGATTCTGTCATGCGGGATGAAATGGAATTTTTAGTCTTGAACTTCATAGAAAATATAAAGAAATAAAAAAGTCCCGTAGGACGATTTTTATGTTTATTAAATGATTACAAAGTAAATTGATAAGCTAATTAGCCAAAAAGATGGTACGTTTAAGTTCGTGAATAGTATTGCGAGCTAAAGCGGCGTGATGTCCAGTAAGTGAATATTTGTTTTCAATATCTGCGATATCGTATAAAAGGTCTCTAGCCTTGTTAATTATGACGCGATTTAAAGAGGAAGATCGTGTGCGAATAGTATCAAAATGTTGATTGATATTGGTAAAAAGCTCCAATATGACGCGCATCATCTCAATGTAATATTTTTTGTACTGTTTATGATTAGTAATATCGTTAGGTTTGTATTTAATCTTGACATCTTCAAAGATATCAAGATAATTTTTGATAAACTGAAAAATGTATGGTGTATTTTGTGCGGTGTTAGGTTGCTGAATAGGAGTGTCGTGGTTGGTTAGTTGCATGGGTCGTACATAGGTTTTGCAATATTTAATAATGCGTCCGGAACGAAGTGTAATCGTTTGTCCCGAATATTCTCTGACGAGTTCAAGATAGACAATAGGTTTGCCATTGTCAAACATGGAAGGAGTCTTGGTCTCGTTGATGGTGTCAGTTTTGGCAGCGGTCTTGGCAACAGTCTTGGCAACAGTCTTGGTCTGAGTCTTGGCAGCGGTTTGAGAGCGAGTGAGCATTTTGAAATGAGATGGTGATATCAGTAATGATATAAAATATGGCATGATAAATGATTTCAATTTTTTTGTAATTAGTATAAAAAATTGAAAAACTAAAAATTTGTGTGTTGGAGGAAGCAACCCACAAAAGTGTGTCCGTGTATCAAAATAGGAAGCAACCCACAAAAGTGTGTCCGTGTATCAAAATAGGAAGCAACCCACAAAAGTGTGTCCGTGTATCAAAATAGGAAACAGACATAAAAGTGTCACTCATTTCTTGTTTTGCCACTCATTTCTCGTTTTGCCATTCTATTGTATAACTTATTCTCTCTTCGTTATAGATCCAAAAGTAAAAAAGATAGAGAATAATTGGCATGTTTAAAGATTGATTGGCATTTGTTTATAGATGAAAGAGTGCATCAAAGAGAGAAATCAGAATGATAAAAAATAGGAAGCAGACATAAAATTGCGAAACGCAGTAAGGCGACGAAAACGCAGGTGCCTTTGGAGCCGACGGCTTATACCTTGTGTCACTCATTTCTGGTTTCCGATAATTGCATAACTTATTCTCTCTTCGTTGTAATTCCAAGAGTAAAAAAGATAGAGAATAATTGGTATGTTTAAAGATTGATTGTTATTTGTTTATAGATGAAAGAGTGCATCAAAGAGAGAAATCAGAAGGATCAAAATAGGAAGCAGACATAAAATTGCGAAACGCAGGTGCCTTTGGAGCCGACGGCTTATACCTTGTGTCACTCATTTCTCGTTTTGCGAAACGCAGTAAGGCGAAGCCGACGGCTTATACCTTGTGTCACTCATTTCTGGTTTCCGAGAATTGTATAACTTATTCTCTCTTTAATAGAGATCCAAGAGTAAAAAAGATATAGGAAAATTGTAGTAGAGTAGTAGTTTATAGAGTAGTAGTTTATAGAGTAGTAGTTTATAGAGTAGTAGTTTATAGAGTAGTAGTTTATAGAGTAGTAGTTTATAGAGTAGTAGTTTATAGAGTAGTAGTTTATAGATGAAAGATTGTATAACTTATTTCTCTCTTCAATATAGATCCAAGAGTAAAAAAGATAGTGAATATTTGTAATGTTTAAAGGTTAATTGGTGTTTGTTTATAGATGATCCAAGAGAGAAACAAATGTGCAAGGATCAGCCACAAAAGTGTGACCAGTCTAACCAACAAAGTTGGAGGAACCAGCCACAAAAGTGTGACCAGTCTAACCAACAAAGTTGGAGGAACCAGCCATAAATTTTTAGTGATCGGAAAAAAAACAAAAAAATAAAAAAAATTGAAATACTTTTTTCACCTTCAGCGAGATGCACCAAAAGTTATCAACTTGCACCAAACGCACACAACCCAACCAACCGAAAGAATGTCCGCCACCAACTTTGAATCCACTGTTTTCGTGTCTGAGCAGCTCGCTCGCCTTATGACCAACGCAGCCAAGGATCTCGCCATTCGCGCTGTCATGGAGTGCAGCAACCGCTACGACTTTTGCGGTGAAGAAGCGATCCGCATGCTAGGCCTTGAGATGACGAAGGTAGCCAGAAAGATGACTGAGAAGAAGGAGAAGCTTCCAAAGGTGAAGCTAGCCAAACCTCAGTATCCGATACCCTTTAACGGAACCATGAACGACAACTGCTGCTACGGCTTGAAGCAGAACCGCGGTCTATACACGCAATGCCAGAACGTTCGCAAGGGCGACGCATCCTTCTGCAAGGGATGCCAAGCTCAGGCCGATAAGAACGCCAACGGTAAGCCCGACTACGGAACCATTCAAGACCGCATGGAAGTCGGTATTTATGAGTTCAAGGACCCTAAGGGTAAGGCACCTATTGCTTTCACGAAACTGATGAAGAAGATGAAGATTGACCAGGAGCAAATTCTTAACGAAGCAGGTAAGCTAAATGTCACTATTGATCCCATTCACTTTGAATATGCAGACGCTACGGAGAGCAAGCGCGGACGCCCGAAGACGGAGAAACCGAAGAAGGAGAGCACTGGTGTCAAGGGACGCCCCAAGAAGGAGAAGAAGGTCGTCCAAATTGAAGACGATAACGACGACCTTTTTGCAACTCTAGTGGCTCAGGCCAATAAGGAGGAAGAAGAGGAGGAAATCGTCGCGAAGAAGCCCGCCGAATCCAAGGAAGATAAGGCCGCCAAGGAAGCCGAGAAAGCCGCCAAGGAAGCCGAGAAGAAGTTCGCCAAGGAAGCCGAGAAGGCCGCAAAGGAAGCCGAGAAGAAGTTCGCCAAGGAAGCCGAGAAGAAGTTCGCCAAGGAAGCCGAGAAGGCCGCAAAGGAAGCCGAGAAGAAGGCAGAGAAGGCCGCAAAGGAAGCCGCAAAGGAAGCCGAGAAGGCTGCAAAGGAAGCCGCAAAGGAAGCCGAGAAGGCCGCCAAGATTGCTGCTAAGGAAGCCGAGAAGAAGAAGAAGGAGGAGGAGAAGGCGGCTAAGGAAGCTGCTAAGGAAGAGAAGAAGGCTGCCAAACAGCCTAAGAAGGTAGAGGAGCCTAAGGAGGAGGAAGAGGAAGAGGAGGAGCCCATCCGTCTCAAGAAGTTCAACTTTGAGGGTAAGCAATACCTTATCTCAAAGAATGGTAACAATCTGATTTATGACGATAACTTTGAGGTCATCGGCAAGTTTGATCCTATCGCCAACAAAATTGTGTTCAATGAAGATAAGGAGGAAGAGGAGGAGGAATACGAAGAGGATGAGTAAATGTTTTGAATTGTAATGCATGCTTTTTGTAAAAAATTAAAGAAGAAATTCTTTTTTTTTCACGTTCAAAGAGAGAAGCGCCGCGGTAAAAAGCCGGACAAGGGACATAAAAAAGCCGGACAAAAATTGCCACTCATTTCTCGTTTTGTCACTCATTTATGGCCTCATGGGAGCCTGGCACTTTTTTGCCACCCAATTAGACTGCATTATAGACTGCATAATAGACTGCATTATAGACTGCCAATTAGACTGCATAATAGTCTGCATAATAGTCTGCATAATAGTCTGCATAATAGTCTGCATAATAGACTGCATTATAGACTGCCAATTAGACTGCCAATTAGACTGCCAATTAGACTGCCAATTAGACTACGAGTGAAATGAACCGCGGAAAAAAGCCGGACAAGGATTGCGACTCATTTCTCGTTTTGTCACTCATTTCTGCGCCCGATATAGACTACGAGTAAAATGAACCATGGCAACCCTTTTCTCTCTTCAATAGACATCCAAGGGTAAAAGAATGTAGGAAAGAATGAAGCAGAGTATATAGTTGGCATAGTTCATATAGTATCTTTATCGCCCTTCACATAAGAAGTTCATTTAGTTTTTCACTTTTTAAATCAAACCAAAATATAAATAATTCAATAAATTATCATTTATATTTTTACTTAATAGTTACGAACAATAACCTTTCTTGTGTTATTATCATTATCGTACTCAATAAGGATTGTCTTGGCATCCTTGAACATTCCAATACCAGTTGTGACTGCAAAGATGTTAGAAGGAACGGTTGTTATATTGCCAGTACCAGCATCCTCATAAGTAGAAACAGCTTGAACATAGTTATCTCTAAAAGGCTTAACATTAAGATTAAATGTTTCGTTATAAAAAGCAGGTAACTCTAATGATTCGCTTGGTGGGATTCTGAATGCAATGTATGTAATAACCTGGTCCTTATTCACTGAGCCATCAGAAATATTATAACACCAATTAGTTGAACCTCCAGAATAAGTTACAGGATCAGTTAAATTAATAAACTCTGAGAAGTTTGATACATCTGGTTGACCAGCAACTCTAGATCTGTAATAGAAAACCATCTCTTTAGGTGTTGGCGCAGGAGGAGGGCAGCAAGATCCGGAAGATGTAGCCGTCGCAGTAGCAGTAGCAGTAGCAGATGACATTTTATAATATTTTATAATATTTTAATTTTTTCAAAAATAATTAAAAAATATTATAACTAAATTATTAAATATATGCTAACTAAAAAGTAATTATGGTAATAGTCTTTGTAATCGTTTCAATGATACTTGATGTCGCAGTTGTAGTAGTTATAGTTTCTGTATTAGTAGTAGTTTCAGTCTTTTTATTTTCCAGTTGAGTTTCCGCAATAGTCTTTAAATTAGTTTTAATTATTTCAGGTTCCAAATTCATTTCTTCTGTCTCTTTATTATGCATTTCCTCTACTTCAGACGACTCCATTACTTCCTCCTCTGATTCCATTATTTCAGCCTCTGATTCCATTATTTCAGCCTCTGATTCCATTATTTCAGCCTCTGATTCCATTATTTCAGCCTCTGATTCCATTATTTCAGCCACTGATTCCATTATTTCCGCCTCTGATTCCATTACTTTTGGTTCAGACTCCATTACTTCCGCCTCTTCAATATAATTGACTTCTTCTAAATTATCAGATTCTTCTTCTTGAAACCCAGATAAATTATCAATACTCATCTTATCAAAATCATTTTCCACTAAATGATCGCCCATTTTTTCTTCTAAACTTAATACAACATTTTCATCATTTTCTTCATTTTTTATAGCATTCAAATCATCATTATAATTTTTAATATAATTTATTTCTGACAATGCATTATTTTTCAAAATTTGAATATCAAATTTGTATTTATTCATTAATTTATTAACTAATTCTCTCTTATTTCTATTTTGAGAAAGACGAATAATATTGATATTTTTTACTAAAATCTTGGTAATATCATTTAGTCTATTCTTGTAATTATTCTTAATCTCTGAAATTATTTGCTCTTTAACTCCATCCATATTATAAAATAATAATATATTTAGTATTTCAAAAATATTTATTGAAAAATAAAAACAATATAAAAAATACATTCTTTTTACACTTATAAACATGGATACACACCATTATATGGAAGAAAGAGGCAGAAATAATTATATCGCTATTACAATCAAAAATATTGATACGCACATAAAACAACAAGACTACAAGAAAGCATTTACACTTTTTTTATTAAGTATGGAAAAGCTAGACCAAAAAGAACGCCAAGAATTGATTGATTATTATACTCTTATATTAGTAACTTAAAAAAAAGAACTAAGTAATGAGCACCACTTCATTGTTCTTCCAACTTTGATGAAAAACATCATAAATACAACTATCCCCATCATCAGGAATATAAATACGATCATACATTATCTCATCATAAGCCTTAATATGCTCTTTCATTAAATCAAAAAAGTTACAAATATCTAATGAATTCCCGGGACTATATAAACCATCACAATCTGATTTATAACATAATGAATACAAACCGCCCACCCCAAAATAAATAAGAGCATCTACATAAGAAAAATGATTAGTTATATTCTGAAAAAAAAGATTAAAAACAGTTCTATCAAAAGGACCATTATCATTAACACCTTTTTCAAACGTCCCCATTGCTTTACAAAATTCAGACATAATACTAAAATAATGACTATCATCAACAGGTAATTTTTCCAAATAGGCAAATGTAATCTTTATCAAGTCTTGTCTAAAATAAGCCCAACCAGAATAAGACATTGCAACGCTTTCACCGCAACAAGTAATATCAATTCCCATTTTACATATAGCATGAAAATAGCTTTATATTTATTTTTATAAAATACAAAAAAGAAAAAGAGTAGCTTATTACCTTTTTTTACAATGCAAATAATAAATAACAAATACAAAATACAAATGATAAACAAAACAAATCAATTAATCTGATTACTCCATAAATCAGTTTAAAAATAAATCAATTAATCAATTAATCTGATTACCCCACGAATCATATTGAGGCTGCCAATTAGGACCCTGCCGACAGCTCTCCGGTAAGCATTCAAGCTGATACATCCCCTTGCACCATTCTAAATACTCAAAGTAATTATACCCATGATGTAAATAATTATAGCCCTTGACGCGAATATTGTATCTACGCATAGCCTCGGCCTCTAGATCCGCATTCTGTTGTGCATATGGATTTGACGACGATGATCCCATTTGTTAAACTAACTTGATATTTTTGCTTAAACAAAATCAAAAAATAAAAAAGTATTTCAATTTTTTATTTTTGCCGCGATTCTAAGAACAACTAAAAATTTTTACACCATTGCGTATTTTCAATGCGAAATGGTGTAAAAATTAAAAATTAAAATTATTCAATCTTTTTCGCAAAAACCAATTCATCCTGCGGATTAAATAATATATATTCTTCAATATTCATCTTATAAACAATCAAGTCCGGAAACCAAAAACTATCATCATTACTTTGATAAACGCCCGATATATTCATTCCACGTTCCTTTGTGACCTTGCACAAATTAAGAATCGCATGTCTATCAAAATCATAAAAGCTCAAACGATTCAACTTATTTTTTTTGTCAAAGAGAGAAAAAACACTATAATATTTCATTTTACGGCGCAGTTTGCTCAATATACTACCGCCTTTACGTCTCTCTATATCATGAATCTTTTTATTTTTTATCAAATATTCAACTAACTTCATAAATTGATATTGTTTCTCCGCATCAATAAAACCAAAACAAAATTTAAATTCAAATAGTGCCTGTTCATTTGTAGTCATTTTTAAATATTCATGATCAAAATCAATTACATCGCGTTTAGATTTTATCTTCACCGTCGGCTCCAATTTCAACTTCGTATTTAAAAAAAGATTATTCAATAATTTTTCGTTACCAATATCCATTTTCAATAAATGAACCTTTTTCATCGTTTTCCATAAATAAACATGAGTATCTTTACCTTTATAACTTTTGGCAACATTTAAGTCTCCAAACCAACTAAAATTTTGTATCAAACATTTATCATTATATTTAAGTTCTTGTTCCTTATTATATTCCAAAATAGCAGAGCCCTCATATTTTTTAGAAGCATATAATGGAAATCCTTTACGTAAAATCCTGATACCTTTATTCCTTTTCTTTTTCGTAACATTGTTTCTAGAATTATTTCCCTTTTTTTTTGTTGCCATTTGCCTTCTTATATATTGCAAATATAAAACACAAAATCAAACATTACAATCCGCAATCAATTTTTTATCGTCCATTTTATTCAAGATATTTTTTGGTTTTTTCTCATTAGAAATGGGAACATTATTATACCGCAAATCCACTTTATCAAGATCAAAGTCCTTGCATTTATCAACATCTTTCGCTGAACTAATCGGAAGTACATTATCCTTCTCCGGATAAATCATATTATAACGCCGCACGAGTTTCTCCAAGAATGACGACATATTTTTAAGAAAACTTAAATTGTAAAAATTAATTTCAATTTTTTTATTAACGATCAAGATACCAATATTCTTTAAATTCGCGAACTTCATCTTCATAACTAAATTGTTCTTCCTCCAAATCCAAACAATAACACTTGACTCTAAAATCAATATATCCGCGATTAACTTGACGATAATTACCGCAATCCTGACAAAAATCTGTCAAGAAAGATAGAATCAGTCCATTATTTTTATCTATATATAAAAACCACCACGTGCCAACATCATCATATTTTTTTAATCCAATTTTATTATTACTGCATCCAGTATTTGCTTCACTTAAAACAGTCTTCATAATTTCTCTCTTCCTGTCTCTAATTAGGGATGTTTCTTTATCATAAAAACAATAACCGCATATTTCGCTGATCATATCCGAGGGCAACGGCAACCCATGAACAGCCACAAGTTTATCTTTAATGTTATGCATTTTGATTTTTTTAGATATTTATCCACAACAATTTGTAAAATTCATCTCATTTTTTTATAAATTCAGATATTCAAAAATCGTACTAGTTTTTTACACCTTTTCTCATTTCCTAACGTGTGAAACGCCCACTTTATGGGCGTAAATGAGTAAAGGTAACTGTTGCCATTGCGCATTTTCAATGCGAAATGGTTTAAATTTTTACTTTACAATTCGTAAATTCCAAAGCATAATAAAAACACAAGTTTTTATTTTTTAGATTAATTAAGTAATTTAAAGTAATTTAAATAACTTATTAGTTTATAAATATAGAATGCCAGAGAATTTCAAATGCAACATTTGCTACAAAGCTTTCAAGACAAATCAGCACTTGAACCAACATAAGAATAGGAAGAAGAAATGTTGTCCTCCATTACCAGATGTGGATAATTACTCCATGATTTCAAATACACCATTGTTTAATTATCCATGCCATCAGAAAACCACGTTATCAGATGAATCACAATGTAGTATTTTTTCTAATAATCAAGATACTACATATACGGCGCCTACAACGGTAATGGATTTATTTTCAAAATATAAAGAAACATTGGATGAAAACAAAAAATTAGAAAATAATATATTAGAATTAAAAACACAACTAATGAATTTAAATGCAGAGAGAACTTTATTAAAGAAGAGGATAGAGATAGTTAATAAATTTATTTCTAGTTTTCAAGAATTTCCATGCACGAATGTTCTTTAAGTAGGAAAATGAAAATATAATAAATGAATATTCATATTTAAAGAACGCTATCGAAATATTGAATATTTTTGGGTCCATTCTGGAAAACATTTTCGAAAAAAGGACAAAAAAAATGTCCATTTTTGAAAAGTGAACCCAAAATGCCGGAAAAAATTTCATTTGTGACGATAAAAAAAATTTATGGTCTCATGCCAAAAAAAAGTTTTTCATATTTGTGACGATAATTTTTAAAATATTTTTTGCGAAAAGAATTTAGACATTTTTTATATGGCTAATTTATGGCTAATAAAAGTTGCAAAAAGTTGCAAAAAGTTGCAAATCAATTTTATTGCGAAATATGTGACTATTCTACGTCACGCCGTAGTAGTTACGACAAACATTTATCAACCGATAAACACAAAATGCTAATTTTGGCTAATAATGCTAATGAAAAAGTTGCAAAAGTTGCAAAAAATCCTACAGAGCATTCTTGCATATGTGGCAAAACATATACACACCTTTCATCATTATGCAAACATAAAAAAACGTGTAAAAATGCGATCACTCAGTCGCAAGATGAATTCAAAATAACCGATAAACTTTTTTACGAAATAATAAAGCAAAATAATGAATTACAAACCAAAATCTTAGACATGACAGAGAAAACGATGGCAAATAATTCTTACAATAATAATAATACAAACTCTCATAATAAGACATTCAATTTACAAGTATTTTTAAATGAAACGTGTAAGGACGCCATGAATATCATGGATTTTGTGAATTCCATGGAAATTGAACTTGCAGATTTGGAGAAGGTAGGCGAATTGGGTTACGTAGATGGCATGACCAATATTATTTTAAAGAATTTGAAGGCTCTGGATGTGACCAAAAGACCACTCCACTGTACAGATGCAAAGAGAGAAATCATGTATATCAAAGACGACAACAAGTGGGAAAAAGAAACGGAAAATAAAGACAAAATGAAGAAAGCACTCAAATATATCATGCACAAAAATGCGAAAATGTTGAATGTTTTTAAGGAAAAATATCCAGATTGTATTAAAAGCTATTCTAATCGTTGCGACCAATATAATAAATTGGTGATTGAGGTGCTTGGAGGAAGAGGAGATAATGAGCCACAACATAACGAAAAGATTATAAGACGCATTGCCAAGAATGTGACTATTGACAAAAAATTAATGACAGAATAAAATAAATAATATGAATAAAAAATAAAAATAAAAATAAAAATAAAAATAAAATGGAAAGATTTTTCACTAAATCAACATATCAATATGGAGAAATAATGTCTAATTTAATAACAGACTTTTACACAAAATTAGATATGAACAGCAATATTTTATTTGTAAGAACTCCAACTACGGGTATATTTTTAGATGATGTATTAAAAAATAAAATAAATGTAACACGTATCATATATGATACTCATAGAGTAAAAAAATTTGAAAGAGATCCAGAAACCATAATTACAAAACACAAATATTTGCCGAACATTTTATCAGAGATAAATAAAAAATATGATTTAATATGCGTAGATTCATATCACGAATATTTTTATAGCAATAGCGATTTTAATTTATTATACTCATTTTTAACAGATAACGGACTAATAATTAGTCATGACTGTTATCCATCAAGTGAAAAATGTGCGCAACCTAAATATTGCGAAGGTGAATGGTCCGGTGAAACGTATATTGCCTTTATTGATTTTGCATACAATAACCCAGAATTATTTTATGGATTATTAAAAATTGATACAGGAATCGGAATAATAAGTAAGAGACCAATAGATGGTTTAAATAAAAATGCGAATAAAAAAAAGCAAGAGAAATTATTGTCTTTAAAAAATAATCCAAACAATGAAACAAATGAAAATGTTTATCATTACTTTATAGAAAATTCAACTAACCTAACAAATGTTATAAATTTTTTTAGTAATTGAAAAAATAGCTATAAAAAATAAAAAATTGAAATCTTTTTTTTATTTTTTTTTGATCAGTAGTTAATTAAATTTATCAATGTTTCAACAAGAAGACAAGATACACGCCGGTCTCATTCTATTTGAGAAATATCTCAATAGAACAGGTATGGAGCATAAGCAATACCAATATGACGGATTACGTTGGTGCTTAAAGAATGAAGTCAGGGATGATCCTCCATGTAATATTCGCGGCGGATTTATCGCAGACGAGATGGGTCTAGGAAAGACGATTATGATGATCGGCCTATGTTTGGCGAATTACGTGAAGAAGACCCTCATCATAGTTCCGCCTATTTTGATCAATCAGTGGTACGATCAGATTTACAAGACCACTGGGCACGAGCCTCTCATTTTCCACGGGAGTAATAAATCCCATTTTACAAAAGAAATATTAGAGCAATCCACCATTGTAATAACAACTTATGGCGCCATTTCCATCACAAAAAAACAATACGAAAACAAAAAACTGTCATTACTACATCATATTGCATGGTCGCGAGTTATTTACGATGAAGCGCATCATTTACGTAATAAAAATACGAGTCTGTCAAGAGGTAATAGATTGTTACGCAGTAATATAAGGTGGCTTGTTTCAGGGACTCCCGTGCAAAACAAGAGGCAGGACTTTTATAACCTGTGTGCTGCACTGAAAATGCCTGCAAGCTATTATACAGACGAAACCAAGCTGATGGAAATCGCGCGTAATTTTATTCTGAAGCGGACAAAAAAACAGGTAGGTATAGAAATGCCTGATCTAATATTAGAAAAAGAAATGGTCGCATGGCAAAACGAGAAGGAAATGCAATTGAGCGAAGAAATTCATGCCGCGCTAAAATTAAGTAACATACCTCTAGAAAAACATGGAGAATTAACACGAGCGCTGTCAGATAAAAAACAATTGGTAACTATTTTACGTGCGAAGCAGTCATGTATTTATCCGCGTTTAATCAAAGCCACCCTGGAGAACCTAATAGAGAATAACACTATCACCCCAGCTTACGCAGATGGGCTAAATTATAGCAGCAAAATAAGTCATATGGTAGAAAAAATTGTAGCGAGAAAAGACAATCAAAATGGTAAGATTGTATTTTGTCATTTTCGTGAAGAAATGGAGGAAATAAAAAAGCGTCTGGAAAACAATGGTATTTCAAATGTGGCCATATTTGACGGAAGAACGAGTAATTTGAAACGCAAAGAAATCCTCAGCGAGAGAAAAGACGTATTAATTTTACAGGTACAAACCGGATGCGAAGGTCTAAATCTGCAAGAGCATTATAGTGAGGTTTATTTTGTAAGCCCTCACTGGAACCCATCGGTAGAAGACCAAGCCATCGCGAGATGCCACCGAATTGGACAAATGAAGCCAGTTTATGTCAGCCGATTTGAAATGGGGCAGTTTTCCCAAACTGAAATGGGGCAGTTTTCCCAAACTGAAATGGGGCAAACTGAAGAAGAAGGAAAACAAAAAGTAAAATCAATAAATATGGATAGTTATGTTTCAACCATACAGGATACAAAGAGAGAAATAAGTAATAGTATATTTGTAAATATGTGAAATAAAATAAAAACCAAAAAATAAAAAGTGGGTATTACCCTTTTTTTTCATATTGAACAACACTTGCAATAATAACAGGATATTTTTTATGAATACTTGTTTTTTTAATTTTTCTGAGAACATTATTTTCAAAACCATCCAAAATAATAGCCTGATATATTTTTTTCTTTGCTTGATTATCGTCAATTAATTTTGTTTCACAATTTATTTTCCTTACATAAAAAAAATCACCTGAAGATTTTATTATTTTGTAAAATCCATTCGTTAGATAATCTTTTTCAGGGATCATCACAATGTTATTTATAAATTCATCATGCACGGTTGTATCATAAGGAAGTACTTCCATTTATAAATTATATATTGTACAAAAATACATTTATATAATTTTTTACACTATTAAAGATCATAAAAAAAGAAATTAATTCTTCTTATCTTTACAGATCAAAACACATTCAAATAACAAAATCAAACCTCAATATATCTAGATAAATCAATAAGAGCATACATAGTCATCATATACAAAATAAATTTACCACCATTCTTAGTCCATTCTCTGCGCACTTTATCGCGATCATCAATCAAAATGGCGCCTTCAACGCAGTATTTCGGCTTGTCCTTCGTAGCACATGTGATAACCCGCACATCAGGTCCCAATTCACGAGCACACCAATTACGTTTTTGCTGTTCAGCCCATCCCCCTCTAGGGCATCCGGTAAGGATAATGGGATTGAATTTTTTAATAGCCTCCCATAATTGGCGGCCTTCCTCTCTCCATTCTAAATTCTCGTAAAATCCAGGCGTTTTTCGCAGAGTAGCCCACATGAATCCACTAGTGAGGTCGTCAGGCTTTTTTCCGATACAGCTAACTACCCCGCGTTCAAAATCGGCCAATACGCCATCCAAGTCGCAATACAAAATGACCGAATTATTATTAAACCGGCGTTCAGTCAAGATTTCTCGCACAGTTTCAAAGCATGGATCATCGCTTTTATAGCCATTACCTAGATAGAAATTATGGGAAGGATCCCAATGATGCGCATTTTCTTCTACGGACCACGCCAAAGCATAATCAGGGCAGCGTCCATTTTCAATATTATAACGGTCCTTATGACTGGTAATAGTGTAAGACCTATTCATTTTAACTTGTTTGATACACATAACATTAATCAGGAAAAAAATTTCAATTTTTTATTTTTTGCAATGATTTTTACAATGACTAAAAATACAGTAAAAAAGTTTCACTTTTTAACCTTGATTACAGGAAACAAAACATTTATAAAATCATTCATAAAATTATACTTACCTTTAAATATTGGCATTGGCGGTCATCTGGTTAAACAAAGCGAAAACTTCGTCGTTCTCCTTGTTTCGGCGTTGTCTTCTGTCTTCGTGATAGGCAATGAGAGTCTTCAAATCGCGGATGAGAAAGTCAAAGTCGTCCGAAAAGGTCTCACAGTCGTCCGAAAAGGTCTCACAGTCGTCCTTCTCATCATCCACATTGACGTAACTATAATACTTTTTCTCTAATAGATCATCCACCCATGCATAACGTTCCTCTTCCCCATTGGAAAAGGTCTCATAATCGCGCTCATCATTGTCTTCATCTTCGCTAATGTATCCATAGTACTTTTGCTCTAGGAGCTCATCCACCCAGGCGTAGTCTTCAGTGCAGCGGTTGTTCATTCTTGAATGTTGTTAAACTTAATTTGCTTCACACCGCTGCAAAAAAAGTATTTCAATTTTTTTTATTTTTTTGGTAAAAAATGCGTCACTAAAATTTTATAAAAAACATTTTTATAAAAATTTTTAGCTGCTCAAAAAATCGGTGCAAATAAAAAAAATTGAAATGCTTTTTTGTAGTCAGTCAGATGCACCCAAAGTTTATCAACATTGAATTCAACAATGACCGCAAGAAAGAACGTCCCTTTGAAGCCCTATTGCAAGGTGTGTCACGATACCGGCAAACCAGAGAGCATTTATCGCAGCCATTATGTGAAAACTACCCCAGGACCAAATGGAGTGATTGTCTGCCCCACACTCGCCTGTCTGGAATGCCGCTACTGCCATCAGAAAGGTCATACCGTGAAGCATTGCACTGTTTTGGAAGAACGCAAAAAACAAGAGGAGAAGGAAGCCAAGCGCAAGGAAAAAAAGCATGAACCCGCAGCGATCAAGGAAAAGGTAACCACTGAGATTATAAATAATAACATGTACTTTTATTTGCAGGAAGAAGAGGCGGAGCCGGAACAAATTATCACAACTTTAGTAGAGCCCAAGCCTGTCGTAATGAGTTACGCTTGTGCGCTAGCGAAGCCTGTGCCAATTCAAGAGGAAGAAAAGCCAGTAACCAAGTATGAACCTGTCGCGAAACCAGTGCCTGCGCCTGTGTCTGCATTCAGCCGTTTGCGAATGAAGAACTGGGCCGATTGGACAGACAGCGAAGATGAAGAGGATCTTAAATTTTAAATGAAAACATTTGTATTTTGGTTTTACTTTTACGTGTAATCAAGTAATCAAATCTTTTTTTCTTTATACAATTTCCATAAAGAATATAGAAAGAAAAATGCTAATATTATATTTATAAAAATATGGGTAATGACTGCTCTATAGAGAGAAGACCTTCTACTAAATTAGAAAAAATAATAGAAATAAGACAAAATGCAAATAAAAATTATATACACAGGCTAAAGAAATATGACAAATCAATTCACGGCAACTATTTTGATTATTTATTGAAAATTCAATACGCATACAAAAAAGAAGTAGATTATAACCATATCATAAATAATAATCAAATAAATAATATTAATGATAATTTTTTAGTGAAAAATTATGAAAAAATAAAAATACGCGTTTAATATAAGAAAATGGTTGATAGAAGCAATTTGATTTTACATGAAAAAAGAAAAAATATAAAAAAAAATTATGAGTGTTTAGGTAATGTTTTTTATTTTGATTATGAAATTATGATAGATATTTATGGAAATGTGCTGATAGAAAAAATAACAAACACCATAACAGAAACAGATTATATCCCAAGAAAAGAGATCATTGTTGAAATAAATGATAACCAAGCAGTAAAACCATTGATTTTAGAAATTTACAAAGACATATTGGATACAACATATGACCTTTTAGAAGAACAAATGGAACCTCAATTAAAAAGAATTATAAATTTAAAAAATACAGATCCTTTACTCATTACAACAGTAGAAGAAGAATTCACGCGTAGTCTTAATAAAATAAAAAATTATAAAATACAAGCAACAATAAGCAAAGACTTGTTGAAAACATACCAATTAAAATTGAACGAAATGCGAAAAATAATGCAAGAAAATAGAAATATTCATAATGAAGAAGTCCAAAAATTAATGCTGACAATATCCAATATTTATAGACACTTGTAAAAAAATACAAATATACAAATATACATTTTTTTATTTTTTATAGATAACCAACCGAATATATTTTAATCATACTTTTTCATTTCTCTCTCCAACTTCTTAATAGTACGTTTCAGTTTATTCATATTTTCATAAAGTTCGCCTACAAGAATATCATAACTCTGATGTTTGGCCTCATAAAAGTCAATTTTAGCACGCATATCATCTAGTTCAATCATCCTATTTTTATTCTCAGTCCTATTAGTTTGATAATCACACATTATTGAATCCACTGCGACATAAGCTAGTAATATAGCAAATATAAAACCGAATGCATCCATAGGAAACGCGATTTCATATAGAAATGCAATTATTTTCTCAATAAAATCAACGCATTCATAAAATACAACAGCAGCAAATTTTCCCATGCCCGACCACATATTCAAAACACTCGTAGCAAAAGCATCCATATTATAGAGCATAATATGATTATCTATGATGAGAGGTCTTACCGGAGCCAAGAAGTTTTCAATTGCAAGGAAATCCATTTTGAATGTATGTATTTTGATTTGCATTTCTATTCACTGCAAAAAAGCATTCAATTTTTTTATTTATCAAAAATAAATAAAAAAAGTGATTAAAAAACAAACAAAAAACAATTTCATATTTTTTATCGTATTATATAATAAGATAAAATGATCATCAAAAAAGAAAAAAAAGGGAATCTAACAATTTATCATGTAAAAAAAGATTTCCCAAATTCGGAATTAAATAAAGTATTAAACAAAAAACTCAAACGTTCTCAAATAAAAACAATCATAGATCACGATGCGGATGTTTATAATGAAGAAGGAAAAATATTGCTACGTTACAGACAAAATAAATTAGACAAGAAAGATATAGATAACTTTTATGATAATGTAATAGATTTTGCACAAACGCCGACAAGTAACCGAGGTTCTGCCACAGGAAGCAAGAAGAAAAACGTATATGATAATCCAAAAATTATGACAAATATTGTAGGCTATTTTGACAAATTTTCTCCCAAGCAAAAAATGTTATTAAGAGAGAAAGGGGTTAAAATGCCGGTTACTGTGCGAGAAACGCGTTTTAATATGGATTATCCTGAGAAATTCAAAAAGCTAGTTCCACTCATAAAGGATATAAATAAATATTACAAACAATACATGCCACATGAATATGCAGTACAAAAGAAAAAGGCGAACCAAACGCCATTTCATATAGCAGATACAGCTTTTACTACAGTCACCACAAATGTGAATTTTCAAACAACTGTCCATACAGATAAGGGAGATGATGCTGAAGGTTTTGGTAATTTGACTGTGATCGAGCATGGAAAATACAAAGGAGGAGAAACATGCTTTCCACAATATGGTATCGGTGTAGATGTGAGAACTGGAGATGTGATATACATGGATGTGCATGAGGCACATGGTAATTTACCGATAGAATTAGAGACGCCAGATGCAAAGAGGCTATCCATTGTTTGTTATTTGAGAACAAGTATATGGAAACAAACGAAGAATAAAACAAAAAAATTTATGATAAAACATAATAAGACAGTGAAAAATCTACGTAAAAATTTTATATAATAATCAATGAAAGAGAGAAAATAATTATATGTTTATATATATAATTATCAAAATATGGATGATTATGTAATATGTATCCCAAGCTATAAAAGAGCAGAATTATGTAACGAAAAAACATTAAAAATGTTAGATAAAAATAAAATAAATCCAAAAAAAATATATGTATATGTGGCAAATAAAGAAGAATACAATATTTATGAAACAATTTTGAATAAAAATTTATATAATAAAATAGTAATTGGAAAAAAAGGGCTAGTTCCACAACGTCAATTTATAATGGAAGAATGGAAACCAGGAAAACATATTGTATTTTTTGACGATGACATAGAAAGCATAGATCTTTCATTATCTCCATTATTTAAAAATCATAATTTAGATTATTTCATAAGACATGCATTTAATGAATGTATTAAAAACGATGCATATATATGGGGTGTTTATGCAGTATATAATCCATTTTTCAGAAAACCCAAATCAGAAATGAGCACAGATTTAAAGTATATCGTAGGTGCATTTTACGGAATAATAAACCGACCTAACTTAAATAGTATTAAACTTTCAATCACGAAAGAAAATGGTCAAAAGGAAGATGTAGAGAGAACAATCAAATATTTTATAAATGATGGAATAGTTTTAAGGTTTAACAAGATAGGTTTTATTACAAAGTATTATGGTAAGGAAGGAGGATTAGGAAAATTTGAAGATCGTTTGAAACCAATGATGGACGCAAGTAAAAAATTAGAAAAATTATATCCAGAATATGGTCGTATCAAAGTAAGAAAAAATGGAATGGCAGAATTTGTTTTGAATAAAATACCTGCAAAAAATTTGTCCAAAAGTAAAAATAATACAGAAAAAAGAAAAATAACAAAGAAAATAAATAAATCAAAAAGAAAACATAATAAAACCAGAAAATCAAAATCTAGGTAACCGTATCAGTTTTATTTCAGGTGTCCCATTTTTTCTCTCAAATCGTGTGACAATGTCCGGATATTTTTCACTTAAATAGATGGATGCGTTCCTATTCCTCTCATAACGATCTGTTCCAAGACCGCCAGGTGCATTGAATTTTGTTTTTGGAGTAATATTATTGAAACGCAAAACTCCCCCATCCATTTTATAGTATAATATAGTTTGTTCATAATCTTCCTTGGTTTCTGCCTTTGTAGAAGGTTCTAGCTTCCTATTATGTCTATTAATATAACCAAAAAGAACACCAATAATAAAACGGAGATCGGTAGTAATATTATTATACATAAAAAAAGGATTTCTGACAGGATAAATACCCCATATAAATAAATGTTCTTTTTTTAATAAACCATATGCGTCTTTAAAAAATCCATCCACATCTTTAAGTTTCACCAATTTCTCTCCTTTCAAAATTTGAAGTTCTTCCACATCATCATCCATAGATACAATGTATTTGCCTTCTGGGAAATATTTGCTAATAAATTTGCGTTGATTTGCAATTCCAATTTTGCCAATTACAATTTTATTATACATATTTTTTGGAATAGCGTCTTCATATAATTTGTATTGTTCTTTGTTGGCAACAAATAGGTATATTTTATTTTTAGAAACCCCGCCATCTAATAATGTTTTGAGTGATTTATTTTCCAAAACATCTTGTCTATTATATGTGGGTATAGCAACAACATAATTGCTCATTATAATATATTAGAATAAAAAAGGGAAACCTTTCTTATTATTAAATTACAATTACAAAAGCATAACATAACAAGAACAATAAACATTACAATAATTTTATATTTTACAAAATAGGTTACCACGAGATCGCAGCCAACTTGGCAAGACCTGCATCCTTGATCACCTTAGGAACAGCTCCACGACTTTTGACAAGAGCAAGCTCAACACCGTACTTCTCCTTCATCTCTTTCCAGATAACACCATTGGGAGAAATCGCAGCCAACACGGCTTTATTAACAACGATTCCTTTAAACTCCTTAGTCTTTTCGTCCCAGTTAGAGACGATTTTCTTATTGGAGCTGGGTCTCTTCATGGAAAGATCAAGGATAAAGTCAATGTCATCCTTCATGGCTTCTACGGAGTGCGCCGTTTCCACAGACAAATCAACAGAGAAGGAACCATTTCCAATTGCGTCGGTGCCATCCTCCAAACCGTAAGCGAAGATTTCTCTCTTTGTAGTAGTAGGCATGTTAGTTTTTTCCTGATAGAAGTGTGATTTTGCCTTTGTAACACCGTAAATATACGCAGAACCGGCACGAATATCATTGTCAAGATCATCCGTTTTATAACAAAACACATTGATAATTCTTCCTTCCTCAAGACCTTTCTTGGGGACATCAACACCAGTAAACCAAAGATCTTGTGGAAAAGCATCGTCGCTATTATTATAGCGATTAATAGCCTGAGAAACCTTTTGAAAACGGTTTTTCTCGTTACCACATACATCGTGACAAACAATTTCTGTTTTTGTATTAAGGAACCGTTCTAACATTTCTTCAAATTGGGGAATCTCTGTTTTACCAGAGCATAATTGAGAATTGTTAATTTTAGCGCGAATAGCAGAAATAATTTGATTACGTGATGAATTCAGATGACATACATCTGGAATGTGTATTGGGATAATGGGATGCATTAACTTGACTGTGGCGGTTTTCTCAAGGTTCATCGCCTTACGAGGGATGACTTCAACTCCATCAGTCATATCAACATATCGGTCAATTTCACCACTGTTGATGATCTTAGCGTTAAGCCACACAACGATGCGTTCAGAACCGTCTGCATATCCGCACACCCGACCAAGCAATCCCTGCAACACGGTATCCGTATTGGAGTTCTTAGCGGTCTCAAAGACAAAGAGGACATGGGACTTCTGCAAGTTCTTACCCATACGGCACTTACCGCGGATAAGGATCACGGTGTCTTGGTCAGGCTTTCTCGCCATGTTGTTCCACGCGTTGTCGCCGATGATCTTTTCCTCACCCTTGGCAAGTGAATCAAAGACCACATAGTTCCAACCGCATCGCGAAATGATTGATTTTACAATCTCCTCATTCTTGACGCTGATACGAACAATGGCATACATGGGACTGTCGTGGGGAGTAGCCAGAGCGCGCTGAAGTCCTTCCTGCATACTAGTGTAACCCATTAGTCTTCCACTATCGCGGATGGCCCTCACGCTGACATAATTGACACCAGGCGTCATAATGATCACCAACTTGCATTGTTTCAGGTGATGGTTATCACTGAGCTCTGAGAAAGGAGTAGCGGAAATGCTAACAACAAAGTTGTTCTTCTGGCTAAGGATTACAGTGTCACCATTGGCAGAAATCCCTACGCTGCGTAAGAATTTAGCAGGACAGTTATTAACGCTCTGGGCGTGGTGCGACTCTTCCCAGATGAAGAGTGTGTTAGTAGTGGGTCCGGAATAGTTTTTCAACTCAGGTCCCCAAACAACCTGGATGTTGGTCTTAACTTTGTCCAAAATAGGACGTCTTTCACGAGTGGAGAGGCCAACAACCTCCTCCAGATAGATCTCATACTTACCGTAAAACTTGGCATCGCCGAGCCCGAGCACCTCTTTCTTGAGCTGTTCCTTGAGATCAGTTTCGGCGTTACCGCTGAAAATAATCACATTCTCAACGAAACCGAGGCGGAGACGTTCGCAAGCATCAAACAAATAGGTTTCAGTCTTACCAGACTGCATCTGAGCTTGTAAAATAACCCAGCGAACCCCAGGAGAGGTCTCAAAGGCATGGGTCAAACGTTTGCCGGCATCAATTTGAGTAGGGCTCAAACTAAGGGGGTCGTAGGCAATGGTAGTCGTAGTGCAGGACATTTTTTAAAGGCAGGGCTTTAATTTTGATGTTTTTAGGTGCAATCCACGACATGAAAAAAAGCATTTCAATTTTTTTACATGACCATTGATTTCTTGGCGAACTAAAAATTTATTTTTAATTTTTATTTTTTAATTTTTAAAAAATTAACATATATAATGAGTAAATCATTCGCGTTATTTAGTCAGCCATATTTGGATCGGGTAAATCAGTGTTATAAAAATATTGTAGTTATAAATAATTTGCCAGCTGGTCCCTTAGCTACTTATGTAAAAAGGGTTCAGTTTCCTATTTTGAGTCCTTTTAAGCAACCCGGACCATGCAGTCCGATAGATAAATGTGGTCTCGCTCTAACATCATTAATTAATAATGGTTGTTGCGGAGAATTAATGACTGTAGATGAAGTGCCTGATTTAATGACCTATTTAATAACTAACGGTTATAAAGTAGATGCTAGTTTAACAAAAATGTTTAATGCTAGCGATATACGTTTCCAAACCAACAATGCAAATAAATTAATATGTTTTGTAACATATCATTAAAAAAATAAAATAAAAATAAAAATAAAAATTGAGTAAATTAATTGATCAATTAATTAATTTAATCATTTAAATAAATCATTAAATCATTCTATAAAAATGGAATTCTTTAAAGAACTGGATCTACCTGTTCCAAAACTA
>Ga0194118_10001815_pt1 | contig 28935 bp, 27 predicted proteins | sample TA2MahsurfametaG_2_FD_148662 | JGI IMG/M metagenome (GOLD analysis project Ga0194118, IMG submission 148662) | Freshwater microbial communities from Lake Tanganyika, Tanzania - TA2015013 Mahale N5 surface | ecosystem: Environmental > Aquatic > Freshwater > Lake | place: Tanzania: Lake...
TTATTGCCCTAACAGAACCGCCCTCAAGTCAATCCAGGCACTCCCTGTAAATAATAAATCCAATGTCAGAAAACTCATTTGATCCCCAACAGGCCCGCATCGGCATCATCGGCCTGGGCTATGTGGGTTTGCCTTTGGCCACCGTCTTTGCGGAGTCGGGGTACCGGGTTTTGGGCTTGGATGTGAGTCGTGCGGTATGCGATGGAATCAATGCGGGCCATAGCCATATCAAAGATATCCCTACTCCAAGGCTGGCCCCGCTGGTGCAGCAAGGATTGGTGGAGGCTACGACGGACTTTGAGCGCTTGGCAGAATGCTCGGCGATCTCAATTTGTGTTCCAACACCGCTTAATAAAATCAAAGACCCGGACCTTTCATATGTGGTTGCAGCGACCGAGGCGATTGCCCCTCGCTTGCGCCCCGGTCAGCTCATCATCTTGGAAAGCACCACCTACCCAGGAACGACCCGGGATTTGATGCTGCCTATCCTGGAGAAGACGGGGATGAAGGTTGGCGTGGATTTCTTCCTTTGTTTCTCGCCGGAGCGGGTGGATCCGGGCAACGAACGCTGGCATACCAAGAACACGCCCAAGGTCCTGGGCGGTATCACGTCGGCCTGCAAGGATGCGGGCATGGCGTTGTATGCCCAGGTCTTTGACCGCATGGTACCGGTGGAGAATACCGAGGCGGCGGAATTGGTCAAGGTGTACGAGAATACCTTTAGGATGATCAATATTGCGCTGGCCAACGAATTGAGCATGGTCTGTGATAAGCTGGGGATTAGTGTTTGGGAAGTGATTGATGCCGCGGCGACCAAGCCCTTTGGCTTTATGAAATTTACCCCGGGACCAGGTCTGGGGGGGCATTGCATACCTCTGGACCCGCATTATTTGTCATGGAGAATGCGGAATTTTTCGTTCAAGACCCGCATGATTGATTTGGCCTCGGAGATCAACGCCGAGATGCCTGAATATACCGTGAACAAGGTGGCTTTGGCTCTCAACGAACAGGGACTGTCTCTCAAGGGATCTCGCGTTTTGATCCTGGGCATCGCGTACAAGAAGGACATAGACGATCTGCGGGAATCGCCTGCCCTGGATATTATCCGCATCCTGCAGGAGAGGGGGGCTGAGGTTCTCTACCATGATCCGTATTGCCCCGTCATCGCCGATGATGGGCATACGGAGATTCCTCATCTACCCCTCCACTCGACTCCGCTGACCGATGAATTGTTCCAGCAATGTCATGCTGTGGTGGTGGTAACCGACCATAGTGGTTTGGACTACAAAGGCATCGCTGCTAAATCCATGGCTTTGGTGGATACGAGGGGGGTGGTAAGCTAAGGGTAATTTTTCAATTGAAAAATTATTGTTCAAAATCAAATAGAAGACACGAATACGCCAAGACCCATGTTGGCAAAGGGCCTCAAAAGGCGCTAATGCCACCATCGTATGTGGTCATGACATCGGTGTATTCGCATTCATCGGCGCAGGGGTTGTTGTCACAAAGACAGTGCCTGAATATGCTCTAGTGGTAGGAAATCCAGCACGTCAAATTGGCTGGATGAGTGAATACGGACATATGCTACTTTTCGGAATTTCAATACGGATGATCTTCATAAAAATAAACAACGCCATTTAACGGAGACATAGTACACTTAAATCTGAATTTCATGCAATTAAGAAGCTGGGCAGGAAGTTGTGAGAATTATATACTCAATATACAAAACCTTGCAGTCAAAACAGATCAAAATATGATGTATTTAACTGAAAAATATATGCTTTACGGTTATTCATGGGGTGGCCAAATAGCTTGCTTAGAAGAGTTTGGATACGGCATAGATTGGCTTTCTGACGATGAATTAGCAAACCAAATAAAGCGGTTTGAAAGGTAATTATTATGAATATGTATCAAAAGCAACGTTATGATAGAATCAGCAAGAATTATTAAGCTACCAAAAATATTCGATCCACGAGGCAATTTAACGTTTCTTCAAAACAGAGATCAAATCCCTTTTGATATCAAGCGTGTCTTTTGGATTTATGACGTACCCGGTGGTGAGTATAGAGGAGGGCATGCAAATAAAACGCTTCACGAATTGATTATTGCTATTAGCGGTAGCATTGATGTTGTTGTTAAAGACAAGAACGGTACAGAGCAAAAATTCTGCTTAAATCGATCTTATTTTGGTTTGTATTTGCCTCCCAATACATGGCGACACATGGAGAATTTCTCTACTAACTCGGTTTCTGTACATGTGTGTAGCGCTGCGTTTGATGAAAGTGATTACATTAGAGATTTTGAAGAATTCAAAAATGTATATCATGAGTAAAAATAGTTCTGTGTTCGATTGCACACTAATTACATTTGATAAAAACCATCAAATAAAAGGCAATTTAACGGCTGTAACTAACTCCAACCAAATTCCCTTTGATGTTAAAAGAATTTATTATCTGTATGATATACCCGGTGGATTAAATAGAGGAGGTCACGCGCATATTGAACTGCAACAATTAGTCGTTGCGTTGAGCGGTAGCTTTGATATTACGTTAGATGACGGAAATGCGAAAAGAACATTTCAATTATCTAGACCTAATATCGGCTTACTCATACCTTCTGCGCTGTGGAGAGAACTAAATAACTTTTCGAGTGGTTCTATTTGTATGGTTTTGGCATCAGAGATTTATGAAGAAAAAGATTATTTACGAACCTATTCAGATTTTATAAACTTTAAATTAAAATGATACATCCATTATCAGATGTTCAAACTCAAAGTATTGGAGAAGGAACATTTATTTGGCAATTTTCAATAGTATTAAGAAATGCTATTATCGGTAATAATTGCAATATAAATGCACATTGTTTTATAGAGAACGATGTTATTATCGGCAACAATGTAACAATTAAATGCGGAAATTACATTTGGGATGGTATAAGAATTGCCGACAATGTGCAGATAGGACCGAATGTAACATTGACTAATGATAAATATCCAAGAGCCAAAAACTCAAAATTTGTACCAGCGAAAACAGTTATCGGTCATGGAGCCTCTATTGGAGGAGGAGCAACATTAGTGCCAGGTATTGAAATTGGTGAATTTGCCATGATAGGTGCTGGTGCATTGGTAACCAAAAACGTACCCTCTCATGCCTTGGTGGTGGGAAGTCCAGCAAAAATCATTGCTTACGTAGATGAGTATGGTAAAAAGTTGCCAGAAAATATGAGATCATACAAAAATAATTTAGGTAAAACGATTCATATAAATGCATATTAAAGTTCACTTCCTTAATTTTTCACCCATGCATGCAGCCATAAAAGCTGAAATGAAGGAGGCTTTTAATCGCGTGTACGATAGTAATTGGTATGTATTAGGTAAAGAAGTAGAGCAATTTGAAAATGCTTACGCTACTTTTAATGAAGTAAAGCATGCTGTTGGACTAAGTAATGGTTTGGATGCTTTGCATTTGGCATTAAAGGCATGTGGCGTGGGTGTTGGCGATGAGGTTATTGTACCTTCAAACACGTATATCGCAACAGTATTGGCTGTGTCTTATGTGGGAGCAACCCCTGTTTTTGTTGAACCCAATATCGAAACCTATAATATTAATCCATATCGTATTGAAGCGTTCATTACTTCAAAAACAAAGGCGATTATGCCCGTACATTTATATGGACAGGCTTGCGAAATGACTGCGATTATGGAGTTAGCTAAAAAGTATAAACTTTATGTCATTGAAGATAATGCCCAATCACAAGGAGCTACATTTGATGGCATAATAACAGGTTCTTGGGGAGATATTAATGCTACGAGTTTTTACCCTGGTAAGAATTTAGGGGCATTAGGTGATGCGGGTGCGGTTACTACGAATTCTGATGAATTGGTGCAAAAAGTTAGGGTATTCCGTAATTATGGTTCGCAAAAGAAGTATTATAACGAAGTCATTGGGCATAACATGCGGCTGGATGAACTTCAAGCTGCCTTATTAAGTGTGAAGCTAAAGAATTTAATCGAATGGACAGCACTGAGACAGCAGATAGCTGCATGGTATAATGAAGCCTTAGAAGATGTGGAGGGTATTATTTTACCCAAAATAGCAGATGGAGCTACCCATGTTTATCATTTGTATGTTATCCGAACAATTAAGCGCGATGAATTACAAAAATATTTACATGATAATGGCATAGGTACATTAATTCATTATCCCATACCACCGCACTTACAAGAGGCGTACAAAGAGTTAGGTTACAAAAAAGGAGATTTTCCTATAGCGGAGGAAATAGCAGAAACTGCTTTAAGTTTGCCTATGTGGCCGGGGATGAGTTATGATCAAATAGAAGTTATTTCATCCCTAATTAAAGATTTTGATTTTTTTAATAATTAAACTATAAATAACAAAATAAATGAATATAAAAAAAGTATACGTAGCCATGAGTGCTGATTTAGTGCACCCTGGTCATTTGAACATTTTAAATGAAGCTTCAAATTATGGGGAAGTAATAGTTGGGTTATTAACAGATTCTGCTATTGCAAGTTACAAGCGCATACCCTTCATGGAATTTGAACAGCGAAAAATAGTTATTGAAAATATAAAAGTAGTTAGCAAAGTTATTCCGCAAACTACTTTAGATTATGTTCATAATTTGCACGAATTGAAACCCGATTTCGTTGTACATGGTGATGATTGGAAAGAAGGTATACAGCGTGAAACAAGGCAACGTGTAATTGACACTCTCGCGGGGTGGGACGGTAAATTAATTGAAGTTCCCTACACTCAAGGAATATCTTCAACAAAATTAAATAAAGCAATTCGTGAAATTGGAACAACGCCAGAATTACGCTTGAAGTCTCTTCGCCGTATGCTACAGGTTAAACCAATTATACGTTTTCTTGATATCCATAATGCATTAAGCGGGTTAATCATTGAAACTACAAAAGTTGAAACGCCAAATGGAATTCGTGAATTTGATGGAATGTGGGGAAGTAGCCTTACTGATTCAACAGCAAAAGGTAAACCAGATATTGAGGCAGTTGATGTATCAGCACGTATGACAACACTAAATGAAGTATTAGAAGTAACAACTAAACCCATAATTTATGACGCTGATACAGGAGGACAGCCTGAACATTTTGAATTTACTGTCAGAACATTAGAACGTTTAGGGGTGTCTGCTGCGATTATAGAAGATAAGACAGGCCTTAAGAAAAACTCTTTATTTGGCACTGATGTTCCACAAACACAAGACAGTATTGAGAATTTTTGTCATAAAATCCGTTCTGGTAAGAAAGCACAAGCCACCGATGACTTTATGATCATTGCTCGTATTGAGAGTTTAATACTAGATCAAGGGGTTGAAGATGCGTTTATACGCGCTAAAGCTTATGTTGAGGCAGGTGCTGATGGAGTTATGATTCACAGTCGTCAAAAAGACCCGGCTGAAGTGTTTGAGTTTTGTCAGTTATACAATACCATCCCTAATCGAAAGCCATTAGTTGCTGTGCCTTCCAGCTATAACAGTGTTACCGAACAAGAATTGATGGAACATGGTGTTAATATTGTGATTTATGCGAATCATTTATTAAGAAGCGCCTACCCTGCTATGCAGGAAACTGCAAAGTCAATTCTTACTCATCAGCGTTCAAAAGAATGCGATGAAAAAATGTTATCGATAAAAGAGATTTTAGAGCTAATACCAGGAACTAAATAAAATAAATATCATGATAGATCCAAGTTTGTTTTTTGAAGGTTTAAAAAAAAATGATATTAAAACCTTTTATGGTGTTCCTGATTCTTTACTTAAAGACTTTTGCGCATTTGTAGATGATAATGTAAAAGAAGGAGAGCATATAATAACAGCCAATGAAGGTAATGCGGTTGCTATTGCTGCTGGTTATCATATATCAACTAAAAAAATTGCATGTGTTTATATGCAAAATTCTGGTCTTGGAAATTGTATAAATCCATTAACATCTTTAACTGATCCAGCAGTTTATAAAATACCGATGTTATTAATTGTTGGTTGGCGTGGTGAGCCAAATGAAAAAGATGAACCTCAACATGTTAAACAAGGCGCAATTACCAAAGATCAACTTGATCTTTTGGGGATTCCTGTTTATTTGTTTGAAAGCAATTCGAATGTTGATTATATACTTGAAGCTGTTGTGTCTAAAATAAAAGAGACTAATGCTCCTGTTGCAATTTTAGTTAAGAAAGGCTCATTCGCGAAATATGATTCTAAGCGGAAGGATGACTTTAAATATACGATGAAGCGTGAAGATGCATTACGTACCCTTCTAGGCTTAATAGTTGATGATTTAATTATAAGTACTACTGGAAAGACCTCACGTGAAGTTTTTGAGTTAAGGGTCGAACTTGGCTTAAAGCAACGTGACTTTTTAACTGTAGGTGGTATGGGGCATACCTCCTCAATTGCTTTAGGAGTAGCTTTAGGTCAGCCAAATCGAAGGGTTTTTTGTATTGACGGCGATGGCTCTATAATCATGCATATGGGCGCAATACCAATTATTGGTGATATCGCGCCTAAAAATTTTTTTCATATTTTGTTAAATAATTCATCACATGAATCTGTAGGCGGACAACGAACAGTAGCAGATAAAATTAATTTTAAATCAATTGCTTTGGCCTCAGGATATGTAGATTATCTACAAGCCACTGATGAAATTAGTTTAATAAATGCGTGGAGAAAGTTAGAAGTCAGTGAGGGTCCAATTTTGTTTGAGATAAAAATTTGTCAAGGATCAAGGGATGATTTAGGCCGTCCAACTAGTACTCCAGAAGAGAATAAAATTGCATTTATGGAAAATCTATCATTATGAATAATGATTGGCAATATTTTAACCCAGTAAAAGTCGTTTCGGGTATTGGGACATTATCATGCTTGCATAAGTTTACCAATTCGGGTCATTGGTTACTTGTCACTTCTTCAGGTTTTACCAGAAGAGGATTGAAAGATACTATAACAAAACAACTCGATAGGGTTACATTGCATGTTTACGATAGTGTTACGCCAAACCCAGAGTTGGAAGACCTAGAAGTTGCAACGCAGCAATATCGTTCCACACATATCCAGGGCATTATTGCACTAGGCGGTGGCAGCGCTATTGATGCCGCCAAGGTTCTAGCTGTCACTTTGTGTGCTGAGTTGAATCAGCCGCTCGTTGAGGTCTTAAGGCAGTCAAAAAAGTATAACTGGGATAAAAAACTCCCCTTGGTTGTGATACCGACCACATCCGGCACGGGTGCAGAGGTTACACCTTTCGCAACGGTTTGGGATAATCCTTATCACAAGAAGTATTCGGTGACAGGCGATACGATTTTTCCAGACGTTGCCTTGCTTGATCCAGCTTTAACCGTTTCATTGCCAGAGTTTGAAACACTTTATACCAGTTTAGATGCGATCTCACACGCACTAGAATCAATTTGGAATGTAAACCGGAGCCCCGTAAGTGAAGCATTTGCGGTGCAGTCACTTAACTTGGCATTAAAAGCTTTACCTAAGTTAAGAAAACAGCCTGATGATATCGATGCGCGTGCCGACATGCAACAAGCGAGCTTACTAGCAGGCCTAGCGATTAGCCAGACGCGAACCGCTATCGCGCACGCGATTTCCTATCCCCTTACAAGTTATTTCAATGTGCCGCACGGTATAGCCTGCAGTTTCACACTTCCTACGTTAATTGAAGAGTACTTGAAATCTAAACCGGACTATAAAAATAGAGAACTCATTTTGAGAGCTAAAGAGTTAGTTTCCTCTCTCGATATAGCTTGTTATATAAATCAATTCGCCACTAAAGAAGATCTATTATCTATAAAAAAAGAAATGCATCACCCAGATAGGGCAGGAAACTATGACGGTGAAATGAATGAGGTTATACTTCATGAAGTTCTTTTGAAATCGCTGGATTTATAGCAGATAATTTCAAATATAACACATGAATAAAAGGTTAAAAAATATAATTAAAAAAATACCTTTTATTCTTTTTGTTTATCAAAAGATCTCTGTCTTCTTAAGTCCATTTATAGCTAAGAAAATAAGAAATGCTAATTTAAAACGGGTTCAATTTTACGGTTCTATTTATAATACTGAAAGCAAAACTAAAAATGTTCTTTTTGTTGTAATTCACAAATCTGTATGGAAAGTGGATTCTATATTTAAAAAGATGTTGTTGGATGGTATTTTCAATCCTGTTATTTTAGTTGCGCCTTACTTAACTTATGGTGAAGAACAGATGCTGATAAACATGGAGGAGGCTTATTCTTATTTTAAAAGTAAAGGCTATCCCGTCAAACGTGCATTTGATGAAAAAGGTTGGTTAAGCGTGAAAACTGAATTAAAGCCAGATTTTGTTTTTTTTACAAATCCACACCACTTGACAATGCCTGATTATTATTCAGATTTGTTTAAAAGATATATTTCTTATTATGTTCCTTACTATTATCAGATTTCTAAATGGGGCGATTATGGTCCCCAATACAATCAGTTTTTTCATAATGTAATGTGGAGAATATTCTCACCTCATAACGTCGCGCTAGATATACATCGCCAATATTCTGATAATAAAGGAGAAAATGTATCAGTAACCGGTTATCCTGCGATGGAACCATTTATGGATAAAGATTATGCGCCCATTTCACCTTGGAAAAAGCAAGATAAGAGAAAACTTAAAATATTGTGGGCACCACATCACACTATTGATATGCCACAATTACCCTATGCTAACTTTCTGAAGTATGCAGAATTTTTTAAAGAAATAGTTGAAAGGTATCAGGACACCATACAGTGGACTTTTAAGCCGCACCCAATTTTAAAGCCTAAATTGATTAACCACCCCGATTGGGGCCGGGAAAGAACGCAATCCTTCTGGGCATTTTGGGAAAACCAACCTAACTGTCAGTTGGAAGAAGGTGAGTATGTTGATTTGTTTTTGACCTCAGATGCGATGATTCATGATTCGGGGTCTTTTTTGGCCGAATATCTTTACACTAATAAACCGGTTTTGTATTTGACCTCTTCAAAAAATATGAAAGAGTTTTTTAATCCCATTGGCTGCGAAGCGTTTGATGCATGTTATCACGCCTTCAATGAACACGACATTGAGTTTTTTATTGGTAACCTTTTTTCTGGCAAAGATACGATGCAATCGCACCGTCAGGCTTTTCTAGAAAAGCATGTTTTACCCTTTTTTAATAATACAACACCTTCAGATCGGATTATTGAAATTATTAAAAAAGACTTTGGAATAATATAAGTAATTAAAGGCAATGAAATCAAAAGGAGAAAATCGCTAAATTGTTGTAACTACTAAATAGGATAAAAAAGTTTTTTTAAATTTATCAATAACCTTAAGACTATACCATACCTATAATGTCTAAACTTTTCTATTAATTTATTTATGAGCTTTAAGCAACAAGGCACTTCAGGATTCATCTGTAATGCATCGATTGCACAGCTCGTTCAAACGGCATAAAAGGCCCCCAACGGTCTCTTTGCCGTTTGTTTTCATAAATTGCACTTATTAGTTGAACTCAGATCTAAATATTTGACAAAACAATCTTTAAAATCTCAGGCCACTGAAGGCATGCTCTGGAGTGCCTTAGAGAAATTTTCTGTACAAGGAATTCAGTTCATTCTTGGGATAGCTCTCGCTCGTCTCCTATTGCCGTCAGATTATGGTTTGATAGGAATGTTGGCGATTTTTATTGCAATTTCGCAGTGGTTTACTGACAGTGGCTTCTCTACAGCTCTTATTCAAAAAAACAATAGGACAAACGTTGACTTTTCAACAGTATTTTATTTTAATGTAGGAGTAAGCGTAATAATATATATAGTTCTCTTTACGGCAGCTCCGTTGATCTCAAAATTCTATAATCAGGCAGAACTAACCTTGTTAACTCGAGTATTGTCATTAAACATCATTATTAGTGCTTTCTCCATAATTCAAAACACAAAGCTTACAATTGACCTAGATTTTCGATCTATTGCGGTATCAAACTTTATTGCTGTAGTATTTAGTGGAGTTATAGGAATCCTCGTTGCTTACAGTGGCCGTGGTGTATGGTCGTTGGTTTTTCAGAGCATTTCACGTGCAGTTATACTAGCTATAATATTATGGTCTTTAAGTAAATGGAAACCAAAACTGATTTTTTCACGTTACTCTTTCAGGGTTTTATTTAAGTTCGGCTCCAGACTTCTAGCCGCTGGAATGATCGCGACAGTATTAAGAAACATATATAGCATAATGATTGGTAAGTTTTTTACCTCTGCGCAATTAGGATATTTTACAAGAGCCAAAGATTTTACCGATCTAACCTCGGATACAATCACAAGTATTCTTAGTAAGGTTACTTTTCCTGTTTTAGCTGAATTACAAGATGATAACGAAAGATTGGTTTCAGCCTATAGAAAGCTTGTCAGAATGTCTGCATTTGTGATTTTTCCGTTAATGGGTTTGTTGGCAGTAATTGCAGACCCGTTCATCAGAGTTTTGCTGACAGAAAAATGGATTGAGGTAGTCCCATTGCTGCAGTTACTATGCATTGCACGGGTATTAACGCCAGTCAGCACTTTAAATATGAACATTTTAAACGTAATTGGTAGATCAGATTTGTTTTTGAAAATTGATGTATTAAAAATTCCTTTAATAATAGGTACATTGATTATTACAATACCGTTTGGGGTAAAAGCAATCGTTTTTGGTCATATTTTTTCAACTTTCTTTTCCTATCTCATTAATACATATTATCCCTCAAAACTTTTCAATTATGGTTTTGCGGCACAAATGATAGATATTGGCGGTGTTATCCTGTCAACCTTTATAATGATTTCGGCAGTTTACACACTAATCCATTTTTTAGCTTACGACATTCTAAAACTAACTTTAGGAATTCCTTTTGGTATTATTATTTACTTATTGATAGCCAGACTAACACGAAGTCAGGAGCTTTCAGAGTTAACAGTTAGTTTAAAAACGATAATCAGGAGAAAATAGATTACACTCTGCTGGAGACCTTTAGGAATGAATTACTGCATTGTTATACAATCATTCAGTGGAATTGGTGGTGCTCAACTTTATGCTTTGCGCAGACAGAGGCATCTTGTGAGTAAAGGAATTAATGTATATTTCGTTATTGGAAAAAATGATGAACTTCATTTTTCTAAAGAACTGGAAGCAATACCTCATATTGTACTTAGTGAGATTAGGATACCTGCTTTCGATGCATCAAATATGGATAAATTGAAGGCCGTCAACATTTTTTTAGAATTCCTAAAGGGAAAACCAATCGAGTGTATTGAAAGCCTTGATCCTTACGGAGCTACTTGGGCAGAGTTGTTTGCGAAAGAAACTAAAAGTAAACATATTGTTTATTCATTGGTTGAGCCAGTTTTGTACAAAAACATTCAGGATCGCCCAATGTTCAATTTCTTTAAATTCAAGCTTAAACAGCAACAATTTATCGGCCTGTCGAGTAAATCGCTTGAAATAATTTTTAACAGAAAGTTTCCTCCTGATGAAAATGTTTACGTAAATATTGCTTTTGATGAAGACGAGTTATCTGAAACATCCATTCCAGATATTTCTTCCCTAAGTGATAGCCAAACATTTGTTATTGCTACCATCAGCAGATTAGAAAAATCATACATTTCATTTTTTATTGATAGTGTAGTCGAAATAGCTAAAAAATTTCCGCACAGGAACTTTACGGTTCTTATAGCCGGTGATAGTACAGTCTTAGGTCTAAAAACCAATCTAATTGAAAGCGCAGAGGTTAAAACCAATAAGCTTGTCAATCTGAAAATACTTTTTCTCGGCTATATCAAACCAATAGGGAAGGATTTTTTTAGTGGTATTGACTTGTTTGTTGGCATGGGTACTGCCGCTGTAAGTAGCATATCACAATCATGCCCCACATTAGTTGTTGATCCAATGAACGATTTGTCCTCAGGGGTTCTCGGATTAGACACAAATAATTTTGCTTACTCCGAGAGTGGAGTGCAAAAAACAATTGCAAATGACATTGAGAGGTTGATAGATAATGAAGAGTTGCTCAAAAGCGCCAGGCTTAGCGGGCATAAACTCTACAACAAGCAATATCGTCATGATGTTTGTATGAAAAGACTTGATAATTTTATTTTTAACAACCTAGATCAGAAAGTCTATTATAAGGAACTTATGTATGTCTCATGCCTTACAAAATTTATACGGTATGTATATTTACGCAGAAACAGCGGGCTTATTGGTTACATAAACCAACTAAAACATCAGATATTTGCAAAGTTTCGCGCTAATTTTATAAAATCAAATGGGTCAAGACAACTTAAGGGTCTTTGAACAGATAAGTATGACAAGATATGAAAGAAGTCAACCTTTCTATGATTGAACCGAAACTCGGGCTCTTTCAAGTGCAAGATGAACGAGTTCGGGTGCATGCCACGGCATATGGTGAGCCGCGTCTTGTCATAAGCCCAGATCCTTTGATCCCGTTGATTTGCCTGCCGGCACGAAAAAATTCTCCGATTCCATATTCGACCCACATCCGTTTCGCGTAACCTAGGTCACCAAGTCTTTTGCAGGAGCGCCACCCGTCGCTATGGATGACGCTATCCAAGCTGAATTTGCCTCGAATAGCGCCCTGGAGGGTATTTATGGACACATCTGGAACAAACCCGGTATAGACTTTTCCATTGCACTTGTAGTGCCGAACACGATCGTTTTGCCACGTGCCCTACGTCCGCGAACTCCTTTGGCCCGCCGAGCTCCAAAGTAGGACTCATCGACTTCGACATGACCGGAAAACGCGTCTTGGTCTTGGTAGTATTCGGCGATTCGATTGTGTATAGCCGTAAGGTGGTCGTTAATCATGTTGCGAATCATACGCAACAGTTCGACGATCTGAGTGGCTTTCAGATCCAGGCAAAAGAGCTTGAGAACCTGTCTGAATTTATCTCCGTAATTCGTGAACGAATTATGTACTTGTTATTTATTGGTATTCAAGATAATACGAAGATATTTCCTCCCTTTAAGTTGTCTTGATCCTATTGATTTAAAGGGATGTTAAATCGTTTTTTATTTAATTTAATTTCAATACGTAATGCCTTCTGAGGATTCGCGGGAATACCTAATTAGCAAAAAAGCGAGTACATGGGATGCTCTTGCATTGATATATTTATTGTATGTAAGTTGCAGAGTATCGTTACATCAAGTCTTTCTTTTACCAGATGGAGCCGGTCGCACTTTAATTTTTTTAAATTTATTATTTTTATCTAATATATTTTTAATTAAGAGAAATCGAATCTTGATCCCTAGTGTAGGATGGATATGGTTTATTTGGTGCATATATGCTTTTTCGAATTCATTAATCCAAGGGTTGACATTTGAAATGTTGCCTTGGCAGTTTTTTAACCATCTTTTTACCCCGTTGGTTTCTCTAATATTAACTTACAGACTAATAGTCTCGGGTTTGGCCAATAGAGTAATAAGAGTCATATTTTACCCTACAATGATCAATTTAATTGTTTATGGACTTTTTACGACTTCTACTTACTTTGTAGGTGAAGGAGTAAGGTTAGGTAATGAATTTATAAATTCAAACACAATTAGTCAAGAATTACTTATGGGACTAATTATTATCCAACTAGCGTATTTTACGCATAACATTAAATATTTCGTTAATATTATAATTAGTTTATTGATTTTATATGTAATTTTACAAACAGGCTCTAGGACTGGTGCTGTTATTGGTAGTTGCTTATTTCTTCTTGGATTAACGATAAATCGAGGATTTAAAATGAGAAGTATTTTGCCTTTTTTTTTATTCTTAGGTATTACGATTCACGGCGCATCGAATATTTTGACAGAAAAATTTTTAGTCGTTGATCGTTTAATTACAACAAAGGAAGAAGGTGAAATTATTGCTCAGACCGGCACCATTTTGGATAACTTAGGCAGTCGAGCAAATTACTATGTTTATGGTTTTGAACTTTTTTTGAAGAATCCAATTTTTGGGGTAGGCTTGAATAATTATCGGTCGTATAATCCAGTTTCTGACCAACCTAATCATGTTGAAGTTATGGTTCAATTATCTGAGCTCGGTATTATTGGCTTTTTACTATTTATAATGTTTTTCTTCTCCTTTATTAAATTAATTGTTCGTTTGGATAAGAAGAGTAGAATGAGATTTTTTTTAGTCATAATTGCATTTTTAATTTTTGCCAATTGTTTTTCATTTTGGATTTATAATCAGCAGTTGGTTTTTGTGACGATTGGGCTTATTTGCAGTTTAGTTGTTACGGACAAGAGTAAAGTCTATTATCCTTTATTGAGGAAATAATTACATGATTTTATATGGAAGATTAATATTCTAAATTTTTGCTAAAAAAATATGAGAATTTTATATGTTTTGCCCCAAATTTATCCTTATGTCACAGGCGGGGCTGAAATATTTCATTATCACCTTCTTTTGCAGATGTCCCAAAATAATATGGTTGGTTATATCGGTTATGACAATATTAACAATAATGCAGTTAAATTTTATAGACTTTATAAACTGAAACCTTGGAAGTTGACGAACCCAATTCAGACTATCATATTAATCTACAGGTGGCGAAAGGAATATGATATAATTCATTTGAATTATTGTCAGGGAAGTTGGCTTCATTGGTTTTATCTGCCAATTCTAAAGAAATTATTCAAAATTAACTATGGATTAACAATTCACGATCCAAGTCTGTATGAATGGAAGCAAAAGAATATATTTAAGTTTGTATTTGATGAGGCTCACTTTATTGTAGCTGTTTCAGAAAGACTTAAAGAAGGTTACGAGAAAAGGTGCAATAAAGCAATTACATATCTCCCACCATTAGTTCCGCTTAATAAATACTTACACATTGACACTTCTTTATTTGATGAATTAAGGATTCGAGAAGACTCCAAAATAGTTTTATTTGCTGGGAGCCTTAAAGAATCTAAAAGACCTTTAATCTTAGCAAAAGCGTTAGTCTCACTTGGACATAAATGGCTTGAATCTAACAATGTAGTCGTTCTTTTTGCGGGTGATGGGGATCAGAAGGAAGAATTGAGTAATTATATTACTAACACCACCTTAGAAAAGCATTGTATACTTCTTGGCAGAATTCCACAAGAGTCACTTGCAAAGTATTATGCAATTGCAAACTTGTATGTTATTCCTTCTATACACGAAGGAAAAAGCATGTCATTGATCGAAGCGATGTATAATTCGTTGCCCATTATAGCCAGTAATGCTCCTGGAATTAATGATATCATCTTTGACAATCAAAATGGATTATTGTTCGATATTGACGATGTATACGGGTTGGCACATTGCATTAAGACTCTGATTGAAGATTGTCAATTAGCAATGAATCTCGCTAATAATGCTTTTCGCGACTACGAGAGTCAGTTCCGGTTTGAAGATATGTATAAGTGTTATATGGACCTATATGAAAATACTCGTAGTTCTCAATGATTTGGATATCGGGGGCGCACAAAATTATACCATTGCTCTAATTAACCAATTTGTGAGATTAGGGCATGATGTTAACGTAGTAGTGCTGTCAGAAAATTTACTGCTGAAGGATCGGTTATCTGCTGATGTGAATGTTCTGGTTTGGAAAAGGAGATTCAAAATAGATATCGCGGTACTTCGTAAATTGAGGTCTGAAATTGTAAAGGGTAATTATGATGGAGTTATATCCTCGTACATCCTTTACCAGAAAATTGCAACTTTTGGTCTGTCACTTCCGCCATTAACATTGTTTCCCATACACAGTACGGTTGATCGAGATTTTAAATCCTTTTTAGTAAATTTTTTATTATTCAGGATGAAAAAAAAGCATGAAAGATACGTAACAAGCATTGATTGCCAAACGAAATATTTATGCAAGAAGCATCTACTTAGGCCAGATTTTTTCCATCAGATATATAATGGTATAGATACAGAAAAATTCTCAAAAGTACAAGATCAGTTCTCCCGGAATGAGTTCTTAAAAAAAATTAGAGTACCAGTTGATTACAAGATAATATTAATGGTAGCAGGATTTAGAGGAGAGAAAAGGCATATTGATGCTTTTGTTGCTATGAAGTTGTTAAGAAGTGAAATGAGTAAAGTAACCCTTATTTGTGTAGGAGACAACAGGAAGAATGAAAGAGATAAACTGCAAAATTTTATTGACGAAGAAGGTATAGAAGAGGTAAAGTTGCTTATTGCTTCTGAGGCTGGTGATGTAAAAAACTATTATTGGAGCGCGGATATTTTTACTTTGACCTCTAACAAAGTTGAAACATTTCCAATTTCGGTAATTGAAGCTATGGCATCTGGTCTCCCATGTGTGTTAACCGATACAGGTGGAGCAAAAGATATTATTCTTAATAAGAAATTAGGCAGAATAGCCCCTGTGGAGAATGTAAATGCTATAGCTAAAGCCTGGAAGCAAGTATTAAAAGAATATAACTCAAACGATAAAGATTTTATAAGATCATACGCAAAGGCACATTTCCAGATTAAGTCTTCTGCTGATCAGTACCTTAACCTGTTAAATAAAGGAAAATGTTAATAAATGAAGCAAAATGGCTTGGAAAAGCTATAGAAGAATTAAAGCTAAGTCCGAATTCCGTATTTTTGAATTTTGGCTCACAGACTGAAACCTATAATGCGGAGAACCAGCACATAAATAGCTATCTTATTAATCCAATTCGAAATAATTACATTTTAAAAAATCTCGATCTTCAGGTCGGAAAAGGGATTGATTTTACAGGAAATATATACGACAACGAATTTCTTGCCTATCTAAAGGAATTCAAATTTGATGTTATATTGCTCTGCAATGTTCTCGAACATGTTGTAGAAATCAAGGATTTGTGTAAACGTGTGCAATGTTTGCTGTCCGATACAGGGTTTATTGTTTTTTCTGGCCCCAATGATTTCCCAACTCATTACGATCCTATCGATAATGGCTTTAGACCGAACATTGAAGACGTACAAATTTTGTTCAGAAATATGGAGATGATCAAAGGGGAAGTCATCTTGGATAACACATATTTGTTTTACTTGCTTAGATCGCCGAAATATCTGCTCTCACAAATATTACGATTTCTTACACCGTTCTATAAATTTGAAAAGTGGAAAAAGGTTATTCTCCCGAAATTAGGTTATTTGAATAAGCCATACAAAGTCACATGTGTCATTTTTAAAAACAAAATTATTTCATGAAAGTAGTAATTCTAGCTGGCGGTTTCGGTACCCGACTAAGTGAAGAAACCACCAATTTACCCAAGCCTATGGTGAGCATTGGCGATAAGCCAATTCTTTGGCATATAATGAAGATTTATTCATTATATGGCTTTAATGAATTTGTAGTACTGGGAGGTTACAAATGTTATATTATTAAAGAGTACTTCTTCAATTATTTTATGCATCAATCAGATGTAACATTTGACATCAAAGCGAATACAATGGAAGTTCTAAATAACCAAGCCGAACCTTGGAAGGTAACAGTTCTGGATACTGGTTTGAACACCCTGACAGGAGGCCGAATAAAAAGAGCTGAGAAGTTTTTAATTAACGAACCATTCATGCTAACTTATGGAGATGGTGTGGCAAATATTGATATAGAAAAATTGCTTTTGTTTCACAAGGAACATGGTAAATCAATCACCATGACTGCGGTTCAACCGGAAGGTCGGTTTGGTGCTATGGAATTGGGTGAGGGTGGCATAGTAAATAATTTTATAGAGAAGCCTAAAGGCGATGGTTCATGGATTAATGGAGGTTTTTTTGTTTGCGAACCTAAGATTTTTGGTTATTTAACAGAGGGAGATCAAACCGTTTGGGAGCGAAAACCTTTGGAACACATGGCAAAAGATGGCGAGCTCTTTGCTTTTAAACATTATGGTTTTTGGAAACCAATGGATATGTTGAGGGATAAATTACAACTTGAAGAATTATGGACAAATGAAAATGCGCCATGGAAAATTTGGAAATGAACAATCTTTTTGGAGGAATCTACAAAAACCGTCGAGTTTTAATTACAGGACACACTGGCTTTAAGGGTTCCTGGCTGAGTTATTGGTTGAATCTGATGGGCGCCAAGGTATTTGGAATATCATTAGATCCACCGACTAAGCCCAGCCATTTTGATCATTTGGATTTTAAAATTGAAAGCTATATTCAGGACATCAATAATTTTAAAGAAACGAAACAAATTATTCAAAATATTGATCCTGAAGTGATTTTTCACCTAGCCGCACAGCCACTAGTACGCTTGTCTTATCAGGAACCCATAAGTACCTTAACTACAAATATCATTGGAACAGCAAACATACTTGAGTGTGCAAAAAGTCTATCAAAACTTAGGGCTGTTATAGTTGTTACAAGTGATAAATGTTATGAAAACAACGAATGGGTATGGGGGTACAGAGAAAATGAAGCAATGGGCGGGAAAGATCCTTACAGTGCATCAAAAGGATGTGCCGAGATTGTCACTTCTGCATATCGTAACTCTTTTTTTAGTCAATCTAGTTCAGCCCTTATTGCTAGCGCACGAGCTGGTAATGTGATCGGTGGTGGTGACTGGGCTAAGGACAGGATTTTAACCGATATTGTTGTTGCAGCAAGCAAAGATGAAAATGTTTTTTTAAGGTTTCCTAATGCAACGCGTCCGTGGCAGTATGTACTTGAACCTCTGAGTGGATATCTTACATTGGGGTGGCACTTGCTCGAAGGAAGGCGATTTGCTGCCGAATCCTGGAATTTCGGACCAAACAATGAGAGCAATGTAACAGTGTTAGACCTTGTAAATGAGGCAACAAAGCACTGGGGTAAAATTAAATTTGATTTTGATAAAGGAGCACATCCACATGAAGCTGGATTTCTCATGCTTGATAGCTCTAAAGCGACAAAATTACTACAGTGGAGTCCTGTTTGGGATTTTAAGCTTACGGTAAAATATACAGTAAACTGGTATAAATCTTATTACGAATCTGGCAACATACTTACAGAAGAAATTCTACTAGCGTATATTGCAGATGCCAAAACGAAAAGCATTCCATGGAGCTTGACTTGAGTTTTTTTGAAAATAGACGGATATTGATCACTGGAGGCGGGGGATACTTGGGCTCAAAGCTTGCTGAAGTCTTAACAACAACTACTTCTGAAATTTATTTATTAGATGTCAGCTTCAATGAAATAGCAGCGAGGGTAATTTCTGAATCCCCCAAAGTTACTAAAGTTTGCTGTGACCTCACCAACAAGCCTGAAATTGAAGATGCATTAAGCAATTTCTACCCTGATCTTATTTTCCATTTTGCTGCACTACTAAATCGTGATCGGGATTTTTCTCATTATGAGCAATTGTATAAAGTGAATGTTGTTGGAACATTAAATATATTGGAGGTTTTATCAAGTTTGCCCTATACAGGATTTTACTATGCAAGTTCAAGTGAGGTTTATGGCAACAGGAATCAATCACCATTCAGGGAAGATCAATTTCCTTTTCCAGCTTCTCCCTACTCTTTAACAAAGTTGATGGCTGAGCATCTGATAGCAAGCTATTCGCAGATTAACGAAAAGCCATACACCATACTTCGCCTTTTTAATTTTTATGGCCCCGATATGCCTCCAACATTCTTTTTAAGTCAATTAGAAGACTCGTTGAAGAAAAATATACCATGTGAAATGACGGGGGGCGAGCAGAAAAGGGATTACATTCATATTAATGAATTAATTGAATTAATGCTCAAAGTTTCCAGTAAGCCTGAAAGTAATCATGAAATTGTAAATATTTGTAGCGGAGAAGCAACGTCAATAAAAGAACTTGCAATGAAAATTGCCAAGCAACATGCGAAACCTCATTTACTTAGAATAGGAGCCTTGCCCTATAGGGCAAATGAAATTTGGGAAATGGTAGGTGATAATAGAAAGATTTTATCATATATAAATAATAATGATTGTGGATAAATCATTTGACATTGTTTCGATCAGAGAATACTTCCCAAGCAAAGAAAACCCAAGTGCATCAACATGGGTCTTTAATCAGGCATTTGGCATACAAGAATATGGAATTACTCCTTTAATTATCTCACCAACGCCGCACTACCCCAAGTTATTAAACAAGTTTTTTAATGGTATGAGGCATCTTAGCACTAAACCAAATTTAAATATAGATGAGTATAATGGTATAAAAGTTATAAGACCACCATATCTAAAGTTGCCCAATGAATATTTTTTACATTCAAATTTATCAAGATTTTCCAAAGCATGTATTCTTGGCGCGAAAGATTATACCTTCAAGGCTATACACGCACATTTTGGTCATGCAGGATTAGCTTCTGTTAAGTTAAAAAAAAGCAGAAAGATTCCACTTATTACCTCTTTTTACGGGTATGATTTAGGAAGTGATAAGTTTCCTTTAAAAAGAAAATACAAAGCATTAGCTAATTCAGGAGATTTATTTCTTGCTTTATCAATGGATATGCATAAAGACTTGGTTGAACTGGGGTTTTCTGAAAGTAAAATATTAATCCATCATTTAGGCGTAAATCTTGCACGGTTTTTCCCGAAATTAACCTCTACTATTAACAAAGAATCACCTTTTACCTTTCTAATTGTGGCTTCTTTTGAGGAAAGAAAAGGCATTCATGTTGCAATTGAGGCATTTAAGTTGATTTCAAGTTATGTTCCAACAAGAAACATTCAACTAAGAATAGTCGGTGATGGCCCCTTTAAAAAAGACTTATTTGCGCTTGCAAATGGATTTAATAATATAGTATTTATTAATAACTTCACGGCATTCAGCCCTCGAGAATTAGTAAAGCAAGAAATGCAAAATTGCGATGTTTTTATGCTACCAAGCATAACACTTGATAATGGGGAAAAAGAAGGTACCCCTGTTGTGCTAATGGAAGCACAAGCTTGCGGAAAGCCTTGTATTTCTACATTTCACGCAGGTATTCCTGAGGTCGTCGTTCATAATGAAACAGGATTTTTAGTAGCGGAAAAAAATGTTAAAGAATTGGTTGACGCCATGAACTTGTTTTTAGATAATAATGATTTGGTTTTTGAGATGGGAGATAAGGCTCATAAACATATTAGACTTAACTTTAACAATCAAAAACAGAATAAAATATTATCAGATATCATACTTAAAATAATCAAAAAGTAGATAATGTGCGGTATATGTGGAATTATTAATTTTAACAATGATCCTGTTAATGAAAATCAAATCAGGAACATGATGCAAGTTCAGAAACATCGGGGGCCTGACGATGATGGTTTTTTTATTAAAAATAATATAGGTCTGGGCTTTGTGAGACTAAGTATAATCGATTTGAGTTCTGCGGGGCACCAACCCATGTTCTCTAATGATGGTACGTATGTGGCTGTTTACAATGGTGAAATTTTTAACTATATTGAACTTCGTGAGGAGTTGAAGCAAAAAGGTTACCATTTTAAAACTGATACTGATACTGAGGTTCTTATTAATTCATATAAGGAATGGGGTGTAGAGTGTCTTAATAAGTTCAATGGCATGTGGGCATTTGCCATTTATGATACGGCTAATAAGCACATTTTCTTCTCTCGCGACAGATATGGTATAAAACCCTTTTATTATTATTATAATGATAAGTTTTTTGTATTTGCATCTGAAATTCCAGCTATCCTATCAATTCTACCAAAAAAACCTCAACCAAATTATCAATCAATCTTTGATTACCTTGTATTCAACAGGACCGATCAAAACAGTGAAACTTTCTTTGATGGCATTAAAAAACTTCAGCATGGGCAGTCTATGTCAATTAATTTGGACACGTTTGATCAGGTTTTAGAACCATTACAATGGTATAATTTACGAAAAGAGGTCGAAAAGAAGAAATCCAATGAATTTAACAATGAGGAATTCCATAGATTACTTATTGATTCGATTGGCATTCGATTGCGGTCAGATGTTCCAGTTGGAGTATGCTTAAGTGGTGGACTTGATTCATCTGCTATTGTATCTATATTAATGAATGAATTTGAAAAAAATGACCTCAATACTTTTTCTGCAGTATATAAAAAAGGTCAATATGGCGATGAAACATCGTTCATAAAACTTTATGAAGATGCCTTAGAAAATATGTTTTATACCTATCCAGATCACAATTCGCTTCTTAAAGACTTAGAAAAATTTGTTTCAATTCATGCAGAACCAATTCCAGCAACTGGGCCCTATGCGCAATACAAAGTGATGGAATACGCAAAAGATAAAGTGGTTGTTACCCTTGACGGACAGGGAGCCGATGAAATGTTGGCGGGCTATCATTATTTCTACGGATTTTATTTTAAGGATTTATTAAAACGTTTTCGTTTAGCAAGATTATCAAGTGAGATATACTACTATTTGAAAATCCATAAGTCATTATATGGTATTAAAACCTTTGCGTACTTTTTATTACCTTCAAAGTTAAGGACAAGAGTGAGGGCGCGTGAAATAAATTACCTAAATGATAGCTTTGTAAAAAAATTCAGCAGTTCAAACACAATTGCTGGCAATCTATATGCCTCAACTTCATTAAATGACGCGTTGATCAACCATTTTGAATATAAATTAGAGCATCTTTTAAAATGGGAAGATCGTAATTCGATGGCATTTTCCTTAGAGGCAAGGGTTCCGTTTTTAGATCATAGGTTGGTTGAGTCTACACTAGCAGTAGATGGTCGCGATATTATCAAGAAAGGTATGACAAAAACCCCACTCCGTGAAGCAATGAAAGGAATATTGCCTGAAAAAATAAGGTTGCGAACTGATAAAATTGGTTTTGGCACACCGCAAGATGAGTGGTTTAGAGATGATCAATGGCAAAAATTTGTTTATGAGGCACTTAATTCAGAAAGATTTGCTGACAGAAACATAATCAATATCGAAAAAGCTAAATCTCTTTATAGAAAGCATTTAAACAAAGACATTAACATTTCACAGGAAATATGGAAATGGATACACTTGGAATTGTGGTTCAGAAAATATATTGACTAAGAATGTATAGTAATTTTAATTTTGTAATTATAGACTATGGAATGGGCAATCTCCATTCCGTTAGGAAGAAACTCCGAAGAATAGGGTTAGATGCAGAAATATCCAATAACCCGGCAAAGATTATTAAAGCCTCAAAGCTATTTCTACCGGGGGTAGGTCATTTTTCCAAGGCAATACAAAACCTGAAGGCGCTGCATTTGTATGATTCTTTAAATGAAGCTGTACTGGTTAAAAAAACACCAATCCTTGGCATTTGTCTGGGTTTACAACTAATGGCTAGACACAGCGAGGAAGGCAATGAGGAGGGGTTCGGTTGGTTCGATGCCGATGTACATCACTTTAATATAACTAATCAATTGAAGTACAAAGTTCCACATATGGGCTGGAACAATGTAAAAACCGCAAAACAATCAATTCTTTTTGATGGCATTCCTGAATCCCAGGAGTTCTATTTTGTACATTCCTACCACATCAAAGCAAACAACAAAGAAGATGTGCTGGCCACCACCGAATATGAGTACAGTTTTGTTTCGGCTCTTGAAAAAGACAACATCTTCGGTGTACAATTCCATCCCGAAAAAAGCCATGATGTGGGCGGAAAGATACTTTCTAACTTTGTAAAACTGGAGAAATGTTTCGCCCCAGAGTGATCCCGGTCCTTTTATTAAAAAACAAAGGTCTTGTCAAATCCACCAGGTTTAAAGACCAGCGCTATATTGGTGATCCAATCAATGCGGTTAAAATTTTCAATGACTTGAAAGCCGACGAATTGGCATTTCTGGATATTTTGGCAAGTAAGGAAGGGCGATTGATTTCACTGGATTTTGTCAGCAAAGTGGGTGAAGAAGCGAATATGCCTTTTGCAGTAGGAGGTGGGATATCAAGTATCGATGACATTCAGAAAATTATAGCAAAGGGGGCCGAAAAAGTCATCATCAATACACAGGCCTTGAATCTGAGGTTTATCCGCCAGGCTGCTGATACTTTTGGTTCTTCTACCATTGTTGTATGTATAGATGTGAAAAAGAACCTGTTTGGCAAAAATCAAACCTGGACATTGGCCGGCAAGAAAGCCAGCGGATACACCCCTGTTGATTTTGCGCGCTTAATGCAGGACAATGGCGCTGGAGAACTTATTGTGCAGTCCATCGAACATGATGGCATGATGCAAGGCTATGACATTCCGCTTGTCAAAGCAGTATCCGAGGCAGTTACCATTCCTGTTATTGCATTAGGGGGCGCAGGTAACCTGTCTGATATGAAACAAACCTATACCGAAGCCTTTGCCAACGGCTTAGCAGCAGGAAGTATGTTTGTTTACCATGGGCCCAGAAAAGGTATTTTGATTAATTATCCGGATTTTGAGGAGTTAAGGGCAATTACCAAATGAAAGTTTTAGTAGCATTAAATCACCCTGCGCATTATTATGTGTTTAAATTCACTGTGTTGAATCTCAAAAACTTGGGATATGATGTAATATATGTGATTCGGGAGAAAGATATTCTTGAAAAACTTTTAATAAGCGAAAAAGTAGATTTCATCAAAATCAATGAAAAAAGGCAACGCAAATCAACCGTCTTTTCAGTAGTGTCTAACGGTATTATTGAGCTGTTTAAACAGGATTTCAACTTATTGAAATTGGTTGTCAAATGGAAACCAGACCTAATGATTGGGACCGACATAGCAATAACGCATGTTGGTAGTTTATTGCATATTCCTTCATTTGTTTTTAATGAAGATGACTTTGAGATAAATCAATTGTTTTGCAAAACATCCTATCCATTTGCTTCCAAAATTATAGCTCCGGAAATCTGCTCAGTTGGAAAATACAGCCACAAAAAAGTGTCCTACAATGGTATTCAAAAGATGGCTTATCTCCATCCTGCTTATTTTAGGCCGGATTTTGAATTAGTTAAGGACATTGTTGGGGATGCTGAAAAATATTTCTTAATACGGCTGGTCAGCCTCACATCGGGGCATGATATTGAAGGTAAACACACCGGGATAAACGATGAAATCATTGATAAACTTATCTTATTACTTGAAAAACATGGAAAAGTCTTCATCAACAATGAAGGGAAAATAAATCCGCGCTACAAGAAGTACCGTTTGATAATGAACCCAAACCTAATGCATCATTTTCTTGCCTTCGCTTCAATGCTGGTTGGTGACAGCCAAACAATGTGTGCAGAGGCAGGCGTACTTGGCACTCCTTTCATTCGCTTCAATGACTTTGTTGGTAAAATCGGCTATTTAAATGAGATCGAAAACGATTACTCTCTTGGTTATGGAATTGAAACAAAGTATCCCGAAAAAGTTATCGAAAAGGCAAATGAAATCATAAATATGCCAAATGCAAAAGCAGATTGGCAAAAAAGGAAAGATCGTATCTTCAACGAAAAAGTTGATGTAACCGCGTTTTATACAAATCTTATTATCCAACAATTAAATGGAACTAAAAAATAATTTAAAAATTATTTCTGTTGTTGGTGCAAGACCGAATTTTATGAAAATTGCGCCTTTTGTCAAGGCAGTAGATGCTTTCAATAAAAAGCAGGGTATTAAACCGAAAGTCGATCATATTCTGGTTCATACTGGCCAACATTATGACGACAGGATGTCGAAAAAATTCTTTGAGGATTTAGGTATTCCTGAAGCTGATATTAACCTAGGGATAGGGTCGGGTTCCCACGCTGAGCAAGTTGGTCATACTATGATTGCATTTGAGCAAGTTTTACGTGAGGAAAAACCTGATTGGGTAGTTGTTGTTGGTGATGTAAATGCCACTTTGGCTTGTTCGGTAACAGCAAAAAAAGAATGGATCAAATGTTGTCATATAGAGGCAGGACTAAGGTCCGGAGATATCCGTATGCCCGAGGAAGTGAACAGGCTCGTTACTGACAAACTTTCGGATTTGTTGCTAACTCCTGATTTAATGTCTTCTAAAAACCTGTTGGATGAAGGCGCCAATCCAGAAAGAGTTAAATTTGTCGGAAACATTATGATTGACACGCTTGAAGCAAACAGATTAATTGCAGAAAAGCTAAGCCCCCAACAGATTGTTATAGACAATAATCTTAAAGATAAGTCAGTCAATGAAATTAATGATGAGAAATATGCTGTTGTTACCCTTCATCGCCCTTCCAATGTAGATGATGAGACAGTGCTGACTAACCTAATCTCATTTATCAATGATTTTGTTTCTAAAGAATTAACAGTAATTTGGCCAATACATCCGCGTACTTTCAAAAACCTGCAGCAGTTCGGTTTGTCAGATAAACTCGAATCAAATCCACAGATCTACCTCACTCATTCCATTGGATATCATGAAATGTTGAGATTGAACATGGGTGCCAAACTAATGCTCACTGACAGTGGTGGCCTTCAGGAAGAATGCACAGTTTTAGGTACTCCATGCCTCACTTTAAGGTGGAATACTGAGCGTCCTGTAACTCTTGTGGAAAATGGTGGCGCAAGCATTTTGGTGGGCAATAATATTGGCAGAATTAGAAGTGAATTTGAACAGATAAAATCACAAGTCAGAGCGCCTAAACGTCCGGCGCTTTGGGATGGTCAAACATCAATTCGCTGTTTGGCTGAAATTATAAAAGCATCTATTGCTTAAATCGAAAAATGGAAATAAAACCCTATAAATACCATGCGGGTCAGGTATGCAGCCGCTGCATCATGGACGATACCGTAAATGGCATTACATTTGATGAAAATGGTGTATGCACCTTTTGCCACATACATGATGAGTTGGAAACATCCTTCCCAGTGGATGCCGAAACACCGGAAAGGTTACAGGAATTGGTGGCAAAAATCAAGAAAGACGGCAAAAACAAGAAATACGATTGTGTGCTTGGCGTAAGTGGTGGCCGTGACAGTACCTTTACACTCTACAGTGCGGTAAAACTTGGCCTGCGCCCCCTTGCCGTGCATTTCGACAACGGCTGGAATTCAGATTTGGCTGTGCAAAACATCAAAAATGCCTGCAAAAAACTAAATGTGGACCTCTACACCCACGTAGCCGACTGGGAAGAATACAAGGATTTGCAGCGTGCTTTCCTCGCTTCTTCAACACCTGATGCCGAAGTGCCAACCGATTGGGTCATATTTTCGGTACTGTTCCGCGAAGCGGCCCGTGAAGGTGTAAAATATATTATCCACGGCCACTCGTTCCGCACTGAAGGCACCACACCCCTCACCTGGACCTATATGGACGGAAAATATGTGAACTACATCCACAAGAACTTCGGGAAGTTAAAAATCAAGTCCTTCCCCGTGATGTCCATGTTCGACTATCTGTATTACACCTTTATTCGTAGGATTCGTCAGATACGAATGCTTTATTATCTGCCCTACAACGAGGAGGAAATTCTTGAAAAACTTACCATAGAGCTTGGCTGGCAAAGCTATGGCGGCAAACACCACGAGTCGAAATACACCGGCTTTTTTCAGTCTTTCATTCTTACGCGTAAGTTCAACATTGATAAACGCAAACTGCATTACTCCGCGCTATTGCGTAACGGCCAGATGATGCGTGAAGAAGCCCTGACAAAGGTGCAAAAAGACCCCTATGATGGAGGCAAGGAAACACTCGATTATTGCCTCAAAAAACTCGATTACACACATGACGAGTTTGAAGCCATCATGAACGAAAAACCAAAACTGTTTCTGGATTACAAATCCTATTATAGCCTTGTCCGCAAAATGGAAAAACCCATCCGTTGGGGGACAAATGCTGGCATTATTCCTGATACTGTTTATAGAAAATTCTTTAAATTTGACATCTCAAATGGGCAAAAATAAATCTTTAATTGTATTTATCCCCTAATGGATAGTAAAGGTTCATCATCAGTAAAAAAAGCAGATTTCGACTAAGTAATACTCAAAATAAACTAAATGACCCCAACAATTACATTCGCCGTAATCGGCTTCGGTCACATAGGCCGTCGTCATGCCACCATCATCAATCAATATCCTGGGTGCAAATTAGTGGCTATAGCGGATAGTTCTGAGCAGGCGCTCAAACACGAGCTTTATCCCGAGGGGGTTCCTTTTTTTAGTAGTTTGTCCGAGATGTTCAGTGCCGGAATTCGCCCGGATGTGGTGAACATCGCTACACCGAATGGATATCATTGTGCCCTTGCGGTGGAGGCTTTGCGGCACAATGCGCATGTGGTGATTGAGAAACCCATGGGTTTGACCAAGGCTGAATGCGAAGACGTCATTTATACAGCTTTGCAAATGTCGCGTCAGGTATTCGTGGTGAAACAAAATCGCTACAGTCCACCCTCTCGCTGGCTCAAGGAGGTGGTGGGATCAGGCGCATTAGGCGAGAACCTCATGGTGCAGGTCAATTGCTATTGGAATCGCGATGAGCGTTACTACAAGAGTGGAGGATGGAAGGGGACCCGTTCCTTGGATGGAGGTTCTTTGTTCACTCAGTTTAGTCACTTCATCGATATCATGTATTGGGTATTCGGTGATATAAACAATATTCAAGCGAAGGTCAGGAGCTTTACCCACTTAGACATGACTGAGTTTGAAGATTCAGGCTTGGTTCAGTTTGAGTTTGTAAACGGGGGTATTGGATGCATTAATTTTTCCACATCGCTATGGGATACCAACATGGAAAGCAGCATTACCGTGGTGGGCACCAAGGGTTCTGTGAAGGTGGGTGGTCAGTACATGAATGAGATTGAGTATTGCCACATTAAGGATTATGCGATGCCTGAATTGCCTCCTACCAACCCACCCAACGACTATGGGCCCTTCAAAGGTTCTGCAGCCAACCATCATTATGTAATTGAGAACGTAGTGAATACACTCCAGGGCAATGATACCATTACAGCCAATGCTTTGGAGGGTCTCAAGGTGGTGGAC